>Ga0179593_1427715_pt1 | contig 12455 bp, 12 predicted proteins | sample CZODoug2_1_08_16_FD_185931 | JGI IMG/M metagenome (GOLD analysis project Ga0179593, IMG submission 185931) | Vadose zone soil fungal communities from Angelo Coast Range Reserve, California, USA - CZODoug2_1_08_16fungal (PacBio error correction) | ecosystem: Environmental > Terrestrial > Soil >...
AACAAAGACAGGGAGAGGTCGAACGCAGGGGCTGTAGCGCCTAGAGAAGGAAATCAGGGGGAGTATCCTATGAAGGCGTATATCTCAACGTCTCACATGAGGTTAAAAGAGAGAGGGGTGTAGCAAGACGGAAATTTGCTAGCCATGGCCACTATAGAATATGTGGCGGGTTGGGATTCCCCCCTCACGAGGTGAGTAGAGGAAAAGAAAAGAGGATAGAGGAGAAATTATTATTCTGCGCCCACGTTGGAAATTTCTACTAATTGTTGACAAGCTTGGGAATAAGGGAGGAAGAGAGATCGAGAAGAGAAAAAGAGGAGGGAGAAAAGGCATAGATGATCTCGCGCGCTATCTTATCTGCAGACCTATACTACGCGCGCTCACTCCTACAAAGAAGTCGAGGACTATGAAAAGGGGGGAAAGAACGTGCGGAAGGGGATTGCATTCGCTCTTCAAAAGCATCATTATTAAATTGCATCTGGCAGGAAGAAGAGAAGTAAATCGCCGATCGACGCCGTAGAACAGGGGGGAGGCAAACAAAGGAAAGAAGAGTGATGAGTTACCATGGTTCAAATCCTATCGGCAATGCTATGCCCAAGGAAGCGCACCAGCAGGCGAGGAAGAGCGAGAATGCAATATAATATGCGGTCCCTAGATCTGGAAAGGATAAGTTGCGGATGTAGGTAGAGGAGAGTGGAAAAATAGGGGGAAGGGCGAACAGTAGTGAATATGAGGATATTAGTACGGAGAAAGGTCTCGTCAGAAGGAGGAAGGAGAGGTTTCGAGAGGCCTTTTGCCTTATGGTGCCTCGCCTTCCGCAGTGAAATCTAAGGGGTCGGGAAGGAGGGGAGGGCTGCCTGCATAATGTGAAGAGAAAGCGCCTGGAGAGAGGGGAGAAACAAAGTGGCTAAGCTCATCGTACCACATTTTGCAGAGGTAATCACCGTCCCAGGAAATCATTATGACACATTAACCAAGGGGAGAGGGTAAGAGCAACTAAAAAAATCAAATATACTACCCGGCCATGAAGACAGGGGTAAAAAGGTACAACGCTCCATCAAAATGAAGAAAGAAAAGGGATGGATCGCGCAGGATTGGGCGCGGAAATTTGATCACGAACGCCGCCGGTGGTGACCCTTGAATAGGTTGAGGGGATTCACGGGGGGAGAACCGACTAGAATATCCTCAGGTAATGCTTAGGCCACTTCTAGATCATTTCGAGGCGAGCAAAAAGCCGTGAGCGAGAAACTGCTGGTAGCGTCGAGGATAACTCTCTGACGTGGAAAGTTGCCTCACGGGAAAAAAGGGGGGAGCTGGACCGAGACTATTTCTCGCGTATAGGGCCTCAATAAGGTCGATCGACATGTCGGATCAGGAGCGAGGGATGAGGAACTCTATAAGGGGGAGAGAACGAAAGAAGAAAATCCAGTTCCGGGAGCATTATGTGTCGAGGAGATCGAGCTCAACAACCGATCTTACGACCAAGAGATGGAAGTATAGCAACTGGATGGAGGGGAAGAAGAAAAAACAATGAAGAAGAACGATCACACGGAGGGGGGATTCCCAGGAACTCTTCGTTGATCGGGGGGTTTAGTCCCATCTCCGTCTGTGCGGAACAAGGAAAGGGAAAGAAGAGCTACTGCGGCAGCGGTCGCCAGGTCGGGCAATGAAGGACAATCGAAAAAGCAAAAAAAAAAAAGAATCTCTAGAAAAAAACACACCGGGGGAGGATTAAAAAGGAGTCTCGGCTGTCTGATTATCGGTTTTCACAAAGTCTAAGGGAAGAAGGGAGGAAAAAGTCTGTCTTCAAGGGGAGGAGCTCTGCAGGAGACGAGCGCAGAAGGCAACCCCGATCCCCGCGCAGTAATGGTGGGCAAAGGAGGGGAGAGATGCGTGGGGTCTCAGCGGGGCATTTCTAAATTCATCGGATAGGGAATTGGCTACTCTCGGATTGGAAAGGAGAAAAGACTCCTCAGAACCGCACGGTCTCGTGGAGGGGGCCGCGAGTACCTAAGTTTTGGACGGCCTCGCGACTTGCGAAATGACGGAAAGGTAGAGACGACCGGAGGGTTCACATCACAAGAGGAGAGTCAGAGAAAAAAAAGGGGGACCAAACGGGGTAAACATTTGACAACTATCGGGCGGACTATCCCATCAGTGACGAAGGGAAGAGGAGAGATCTAGTTATCGATCCGCGAAAAAGCCCTCGATGCGCGAGTGGGAATCAACCAGACTCATCCCCTCCCGAAAATTCGGAAAAAAATCGAGGATGCTGGGAGCCATGCAAAAACATGCCATAGTCAATGCCCTTTCCGATGAATCAATCGCCCAAGCTTCCGCCTGAGGAAGGAGGCAGGCTGGGCGAAGGGACGTCAAAAGGACACTGGACTGAAGTCATTTCTCGATGCTTTAAAAAAGCGACACACCCAAGTTGGGTCATGGGGGGTCATCCTGATTGTCAGGTTCTAGGCAAATCTCTGCAACGTGCGAAGGAGGGAGAGATACGAGGGGGGAGACAGAGAGGTGGGGAGGATGAAGGGGGCAAATATGAGCAAATGTTTGTCCATCGAACGGGAGAGAAACTTCCGTGCAGGAACGGTGAAATCGTCACCGTTGTGAGTGACTCAGTAATGTACAACTGCATCTACAAAGTTCTATCAAATAAGCTATCAGAAATGCTTATGTCGGGCGCCGAACCTATTGTTCAAGGGCTCAAAAAGAAAATCGACATATAAAAAAGAGGATTCGGAGGGCTTCCGCTCGGGACCATGCAGGCAATGGGGTAAAGCCTCTAGTTCCTCAGTACCTTCGGATCAGGTAAGGTATTTGTTAGATGTCTATGAGGTCTTGGGAGCATTGGTCAGTAGGCAAACATCGGGAATTCACCGAAAGAAGATGACACTGTATAGGCGCTCTTTGAGATGGAGGACGGGACCCATGCTCTGCATCCCATCTCAGTCTCGGGATCGAAGAATTAAGAAGCCAGAAGTCGGACCCAGAGGAATAAATAACTAAGTCTGAGTTTCCGCGCGAATTCGTCGAGGAGGCAGATCTCTCGCTGCGAAAGTTTATGATTGGCTAGGAGAAGAGGACGCTACAGACAGACTTACAAAGCCACACCGGTGGGCACCAATAGTCGTCTCCAGCGCGATCCCAACTAAGGGGTCTATAGATGGGGTATCATAAAAAGAAGTGCGAGGGGGGGTGGGGGGGGGAAACCAGCAACAACATCAATATCTGAGAGCGGCCCCATGTTTAGAAAACCAGAGGCAAATTGATAGAAAGAAAGCGTGTCAAAAGACGAGTAAGGGGGGCTAAACGGAAGTTCTAGAAGTTCTCTGTCAAGCTTCTAGGGGGACGGGAGAGTGGGCCAGGGGGAGAGCGGACTCAAATGCAACACGACCTCCCTCGTAGGGGCAGTAGGCGGAGGATGGGACAAGTCTTACAAAAACTTCAGGGGAAAAGGTATTCAAAGAGAAAAAAAATGCAAATCCGACCCGAGCCGGTCGCAGAAGTCGGACGGGGCAGAGGTCTTTGACAAACGAAAGACGTCCACAAAGTTATATATAGTAGAGCGAGGGAAGAAGGGAGAAACAGGAAGTGGATCTCGTGAAACGCTGTTATAGCAATCATACTGCCATGGAGGACGAGACATATGGTGAGGGGAGGTAGGAAAAGGGCCCATCTAACTGCGGCTGGATTGAAATGATGAGATGCATGCCGAGGGATGGCGGCGCGCCCTGTGATCAGGCGATACTACGAGGGGGGGCAACTTGTGGGATCAAAGAAAATAGTATTTACGACGAATCACGAGAGCAAGCTCAATTAAATCTCAGCTAGGGAAAAAGCGACCGAACATCCACGGGACGCCTGAGGAGGGGAAGGGAGGGGACCTAAAGAAAGTCTTCTATGGGGAGGGGGGGAGGGACTAAGAAGAGGAAGGGAAAATGCGGGGGGAATCATAGCTTTCGGGCTCGAGACAAGGTCAAACTAGAAGTAATAAAAATACCGCCAAAGGCCACTCCTATCATCTGTGAAGTAAGGGCGATCGGGGAAAGATGAGGGCCGGAAAAAGCATAATCATCGCAGAAGTCTCGGCCGTCGTAGGCCGGAGAAAAGTTCGTAAGCGCAGCAGCGGGAAGCTCTGTGCGGATCTGATATTGCGGGAGAAGAAAAGGGTGACGGCGGAAATAAATTGATTATAAGATGAAGAGACCCCTTTCATCTCCACGGAAGAAGAGGGTCGTGTGAAAGGGGGGGGTCCCCGGGACCGGAGCCTTCCACGCCGATCTAGTCTAGGGATGGAGAAAGGCCATGACTTAGAAAGACATCTCAAGAAACATCCTATGCGTGTCTACGTAGGTAAAGAGAGGGTGGAAGATGAGGTCTGTGGAACAAGAAGATGCAACGGACCACGGGGTGATCGCGTGTATCATCGAATCTATACGGAAAGGAAAGGGGGAAAAGGGGGAAGGTTTGACCCATTACCTCAGATCATCACTGTACCAAGACTTGGGGATTCCTTATGGAAAAAACATCGGCATAAGGGAGGGGGGAGGGGGGGGGATGTTGGATTCAAAAGCCGTGGAAAAGATAAAGGGGAGGGGCTGGTATTTATTCGGGTTTAGGAACCTCGGGGTACTCATTTACTGCGACGAATCTGGGGGGGAAGCAAGAGAAAGAGGAAGGGATATGAATATGTATAGGGGGAGAGACCGGTGACCAGCTTTTATGTGGGACGCCGGTCAACATTGGATGAAGAAAAAAAGGGGATAAATGATGTAACACCAAGGCTGCTGAAGGGGCTAAAGCAAGGACGAAGGGGGGGGTCCGCGAGGTACGAACAGCGATAGACGAGGATCCGCAAATATCAGAAGAAGGGAGAAAGGAGTCTTCAGGCCAACCAGATGAAGGGGAAGGCGAGCAACCAACTAATGCCTTAGAATGATTAAAAAAAAAGTCTACGCCGTATAAACGCCCCGCGAAGGGGAAGAGGGGAGGGGGGGGCTCATTCGCTCTTGAGAAAATTCGACGGGGAAAACACAAGGGGGACTGGGCGCCATCGTTCCGGACGGCAAAGTGAGGATGCCGACCAAGACCTAAAGGGACATAACCCACAACAAAGAGAGAGAGAGGATATGGGCTGGTCCTCGATTATGGTGAGCATCCTCGAAAGGGGGACCAGTCGAAAAGGAGGCGCAGTTCGGATACGCGTCTCGGGGCCATTTCGCAGGCGGAGCTGGAGGAAGACCGATCCCGAAACTCTAAGGCGCAAAGTACGGGGAAGGGGGGGGGAAATCACGGGTTTTGAAGGCGGAGTACGGGGGACAGGCTGACGCGAAGGGACATGAGGGGAGAGAAGGGCGCCTCGCATCTCGGTGTCAAGCCTGGTGTCAACTCGGCTCTCCTCCATCCGGGTAGGAAAGGGAATCCTTGTCGTCTATACGCCGCTCGCGGGTACCTCGTCGAAGGGAGGGGGCGCCATTATGATCAAAATTCGATCCCACCGTTCTTGGAGGGCAGAATACAGGTCGAAAGAGAGACGGGTAACCTGCTATGGGCAACAGGGGAAAGAGGAAACGTCTCTATAAGAAACTATCTCCAGAAAGACTGAGCAAACCGGCTCCTCGCGCGAAAGGGGGGGGGAGAACTAAATAGGCTCAATGGCTATTGACAAAAAAAAGAATACAATAAAAAAAAACCCAGAAAGGCCTCACCAAGCACGTCGTCTGACACAACAATGGGCCCTTGGAAGAGAGCAATGTCGCCGCATCTGAACGAGTGCTGAGCGGGCTCTCTCCCGGAAAACCTCAAAAACGGGACAGGGAATGGGGCCGTCTCACGTGTGCCTAACCCGCGCTAAACCGGGTCATGGGCAATCACTGGGGGACTCGCGTGAACTCAAATGGAAAAAGGATGGGGGACGATGGACGCCCACTTTGACAAAGAGGAAGGCAAGGTTGAAGGTCGGAAATGAGGCAGGAGAATAAGAGAGGAAGGGACTACGAACAATCAGCTGGGAAAATCTCTGAAGAGTTCCGATACAACTCTGGATCTCTCACTAATGCTTCCGCCTGTTGGGGGGGGGAAGGGAAACATGCTTCATCCATCGGTTTCAATATGTCGGGACCGTCCCCTAAGTTGCAAGTCAAATTGAGAAGCTCTAAATCGTACAGATCATCGCTCGCCGAGACGGGATATTCTCTCTCCCGATAAACCTTTACTGATGAAATGGCGTGACCGATCATTAGAGGGGGAGTTGAACGGGAACCATTGACAAATAATCTTATCGGTACGGGGTTACTTCTCCTCCTATTCGAAAGGCTATAAAAATTTGCAATGGGTCGAGGCTCACCGTCTCATACTCATAGGCAATGAGCTCAAATTGGAATCAGCAAAGAACTTCGTGAAAATACGGAAAGCAGCATTGGGGGGGAAGGGGGGTCTTCCTTCGGAAAAAAAGAAAGAGCTGAGCGAGAGAGAGTCATTCGCCGATTTTGGAAGAGAGCGGGAAAAGGAACACATATTCCCCCCACGCGTTGCCCAAATCTGATAGACGGCGCGGGCACACGTTTCTCACGTAGACCTATAGAAGCCTAGGCAGGGGTCAGACGTGCCAAGTAACGGGGATTTGGGGGAAACTCTCAACAACAATATATCGGGAAAGGAGCGCAATGGTAGCAGCGTCCCCAGGATTAAGAAGGACGTTCAAGGGGGGGAATTCAATGGGAACGGGCTTGCGGGACACGCTCTCTTACCTATTTCGACGGAAGCGGCGCGTTCAGAATCGCTCTCCTAAAAGCCCTGGTCGGGAGAGGGGATCAGGACGGCTTTGGACGGTCTCTAAAAAAACCACCACGGATATGAGACCAAGAGTGGGCAAAATCCTACTACCTCTACCGGCTCAGCGATCAGCAGAGCGTCCGCTCCTAGAAACTAAACATCGGAGATCCTCCTATATAGGAATCGGGGCCCAGGGGGAGAGAAACTTCCGCTGTGAGGAAGAAATATAAAAGGAGGGGGGCCATTGAGACCGTATCTCATGAGTTCCTGTTGTTAGATTGTGAGCCGGATGGTCCGGGGAAGCTGATGAGAAATGGAACTCCATGAGGGAAAGGGGAACTCTTATCAGTCTCGGGAGAAAGGCCTTTTTGGCCCAGGGGTTTGGGGAAAAGGGAAATCGGAAGATTGATGTGCAGGACGAGCAGCCGACTATGCCGTCTACGGTGGGAGAGCAGAGGAGAGGGGAAAAACGACTACGCCGACCGAAAAAAGCGGGGAGCGTTCGATGAGACGTATGGGGGGTCCTAATACTTAGTTGATGAAGGCTGCGAGGGCTAATGGGGGTAAAATGAAGTGGTAATCAAGGAATTTTTCAGTCTCTCTCACATGGAGAACGAAAAGTAGGTCCTACGGAGAAAGGGAAACCTGTAAAAAGATCAGCGTTGGGAAATTATTAAAATTTCGTCAATGAAGGGATCTTCCTAAACCTCCAAAGCGCGAAGCAGGTCGATGAAGAAGTTCGTGCCATATGCGTGGAGCTGCGAAAAGAAGGTTAGGTGGGGGGTCGATTAGATATCTAGAGCTCAAATAGGGCTTCGACATAAAGGGTACTATTCTTGTTACTAGAACTTTCCATCGGGCCGAATGCCGGACATCTCTGCGCCGGTTCTACGGGGGACTTCGCGAAGAAAGGGATCAGGTGGATCGAGGACTGGGGTAAAACGGATGTCAGAAGGCTTCAAATGTCTGACAAAGGAATGCGGCGGAAAAAAAAAAAACTAGTAGACCGCTTCCAGAATGTTGTGCCGGAGAAGAACTTCAGAATGCCCATGAAAAAGATTCGCTCTCACGGAAGAAGGGGAGCAAAGAACCAAAGGTGAAGACTGTGGAATTTAAAAGCGACACTAATTCGAAAGCCGAAGGCCGTAATAAGAAGGAGTTGATGATGGGATGGTTGATAAGAACGCCTCGCATTGTCTAAATGGCATTTTGATGATTAAAGGAAAAGACGGCAGAAGAGACGAAAAAATGTATCCCCCCTCTGTCGGGAAGCTGACACGAGAAACGCGCTAGAAAATGATGGAAGAATATTAGAATAGGCCGTTGAAGGAGGACGGGTGCAAAACCATTATTGGGGGGGAGATAGGGGATGATCAGCATATTTGCAAGAAGACAGGGAAGATCATGGGGAGGCCGAAAAGCGCGAGGTAGTCAGAAACAGCGAATAGAGTCTGAAAAAGTATCCTAACTCCGGAAGTGGGGACCGAGCAGATTTCGATTCTTTGAAAGAAACCTCGGGAAGCGCGAAAAAAGGAGGCAGATTCCGATGGACAAGCACCGCCTGGCCGTCGAAAGGGGAATTATCACATGGTAAGGAAGTAAAGTCTCTGGATGGAACATGCTCAGGGTAGGATTCATCTAAAGGGAAGGAAACGACAGTGAATGACTAGGCTAAAGGGCTCCAGCCTCCCTTATTATGTAGGAAAAAATCAATAGCACGGAGAGAGAAACAACAAAGAGGAGAGGAAAAGAGAGGAGATCTTCTCCTATGAGTTATCCTCACCTTAAACGACCGGGTCGAAGGGGGAAAAACGCTAAACGTTCATGTTCAGAAGCGTATCTGAAAAACAGGTTTCGCCGAGAATGCCACCCAAAGGAAACCGCGCATAAGGGGAATGTTAGGGCGTTAGCGAGGGGGGTGTCAAGTTCCGGACGGCCCGTTTTTCTCCAAAAGGAGGAAGAGCACTCTACTCAAAAAAAAGGTGGAAAGAAGCAAATCAAGAGCAAAGGAATTCTCGGACTCTGGACGGCGTGAGATGCGATCCCCTGAAGAAAGAACGCGACGGGAAAAAAGTGCTCACTCCGGGAGAGCCCCTTCTGGGAAAAAAGGAAAAGACATCATGGAAATCAAGCGGAAAATGTTTCAAAAAGCGGCGGCAACATTTGAACTAAGGAAAAAAGGGGGGGGCGGCTGGCCTCCTATAAACATTGGGAGCGCCGGTACCAATCGCACTCTCAGACGAGGAATGGATAAAGCGCTCCTAGTGCTCGAGGTGATCACCAGAAGACAATTCGGACAAGAGTGATGACACTGCTAGAAGGAGTCCACAAAGGCATCAGAAGAACCTGCTCCGAGGATCATGTTGATCAGATGTCTACGTGCGACTTGTGGAAAAGGGGCACCGAAACCGTCTTCACCCTTGCCCTGGATGGGCGAAAGAGTTCTCGTTTAGACGGCGAGAAAAGGGGTCAATGGAAATCCTGTGGGGATTCGGCGGTGACGAGTCCTCATCTCAAACATTAGGGTGAAGATAAACGCGGGGTGGTGCCCCAGTCTGGGGGGTAGTTGGGGGAAAAGACATGAGAAGGGTGACATCCTAAAAAAGGCCGCTAATCAAAAGGCAACTTTCACAAAACCGGGAGAGCTACCTCGTATGAATACGCCATGCGATGACCTTGATCGATCCTCATAGAAAGGGGAAAACTCTAACTGGCGCAGGCCCCTATTTGAGGCCGTTAATACGATCTCTACATCCAAGACGCAATCCGGGAGCAGACTAGAGGCTTCATCAACGAGGAACTACCTGAGGTCTCGCCTTATGATTTCGGGGAAGGACGGATGGGGGCGGGACTTTTGGGGACTATGTCAAAAAAATGAATGAGGAATGGGTAGGCATCCGGAGCCCGGCGACTCAATTCTGAATCGGCGCCTGCTGATGCAGGAGGTCTCCATAATTCTAAAAAAATCGCGGTAAAACTATTCTCAGCTCGCCTCCGCTCAGCCGAACGTAGGACCCAGGTCATCAGACGCCGCGACGTGGGATTGGATGGAAACGACGCAGGGCGCAGATCCGCCTAGGATACGAGAGAGCTTATGCTCAGGGTACCTCCGATGAGCCTCGGACGATACCGACCGAAATCCTTGCCCACGGATGTGCACAAAGAAGAGTCGCCGCGCCGCTCCGGGGGACGGCGCCATCCTCAAGGTAGGCCGCTCGGAGAGGCGCCAAAAAAAACGACGAGTAAAAAAGAGCAAAAAAAGGGGCGCAGAAAGATCTGAGGCTCGGAGCCCCGAAAGCAATTGAATGATCACCGGGTAGAGACTCAACGTCATATGCGACTCTCGGCGAAAGAATATCTAGTCTGCTCACAAAGAAAACGACGCGTCCGGGTCGAGGCTCCGCCGACTCCCAGCCCTTTCGAGACATAGAGGCCTTCGGGCTTTGGCATAATCTAAACAACAACGGGAAGAGAGCAAATCCGAGACTCTAACCGTACCTACATGCGGGGGAGAGCAGAAAAAGAGGGAAGAGTCCATCAGTGATCGAGAACCTCGGAGCAACGACGCCTCGACAGAGTTTTAAGCTGACGGCTGGGTAATCAATGCAGGGGAAAGGCGAGCCAGTCCATTCAGTATTGCGGGGGGGGGGGGGGGTTCAAAAAGCGACGTCGGCGGTTTTATTTGAAGCGTATACTCCAAGAGGAAGAAAAGAAAAGAAAAGGGGGGAAGCGGAGAAGATATGGTTTGGGCACAGCGGTGTTGATCATCTCGAGATTATGACGGGAAAGAGGAGAAGGATAACTCGCACTTGAATAAGCCATCGCTCGGCTGGATGGCTCCTCTAAGAAGAGTCGCGACTCCATAACTAGGCGTAGGATGTGAGGAGGGGTAAAAAAGTCTTCTTATTAGGGAGTCAAAAGAAAAAAAAGATGCAAATTTTTTTTTTTGGTTTTCTTTGTGTTGTGGGTTGGGTTTTTTTTTGTGGGGGTTTTTGTATTGGTTTTTTGTTGTTTTTTGGTTGGGTGGGGTGTTTTGTTTGTGGTTTTTTGGGGTGTTTTTGGGTTTTTGTTGTGTTTTTTTTTGTTTTTTTTTTTTTTTTTTTTTTGGGTGTGTGTTTTTTTTTTTTTTTTGTTTTGGGGGTTTTGTTTGGTTGTTTTTGGGGGTTGTTTTTGGTTTTTTTTTTTTTTTTTTGGTTTTTTTTTGGGGGGTTTGGGTTTGTTGTTGTTGTGTGGTTGTTGTTTTTGTTGTTTGGGGGGTTGTGGGGTGTTTTTATTGGTTTTTGTTTTTTTTTGTTGGTGTTGTGGGGTTTTTTTGTTGTGGTTTTGTTTGGTTTTGGAGGGGGGGTGTTGTTTTTTTTGTGGTTTTTTTTTTGGGTGTAATTTTTTTGTGGGTTTTTTTTTGGTTGGTTGTTTTTTTTTTTGGGGGGGTTTTTTTGGGTTTTTTTATTGGGTTTTTTTTTTTTGTTTTTGTGTGGTTTTGATTTTTTTGGTTTTGTTCTGTTGTGTTTTAGGGGGTGAGATCCGAAAGTTTTCGTCTACAAGGATGGGACTGCGTTGGAACCGTGTATGCGACGACCCAACAGAGGGAAAAGGTCCCTGGGTAAGGAAGCACATTCCAGATCAGCGTGGCTGGAGACTTCGTCGATCGCATCGAATCCTTACATCATAAGGCGGCCATCATGTCTTCTTCCGAAGCATTCTCCGAGGAGGGGCCCAGAAGAGTCTCCTGAAGATTAGGGATGGCTAGGGTATATCTAAACGGCAGCAAAATAGTGCAAAGCTAATAATTAATGAGGATGATATTAAACAGGTCATCTATACGCATTCGGTTCGGAATACGGTTTCCGGCACGCTGTCCGGCTAGGCATGCCTCTCCTATAGGGAAGGAACGAGGGGGGGCTGACAAAAAAGTCTTAAGGGTCGCTACCAAATCCACGCATGGTGACGCGTGTCTCAACACGCGTATATCGCATAGGGGCACATTTGACGAGGAGGAAACTTCAAAACGAAAATCAATGAAGAATGGGTAGAGGTAGCGAAAAAGATCGAGAAAAGAGACGTCCCATAACGTTCAAGTTGCTCGTTTCGGTTGGTCGAACCTTTACCATCTAAAAAAAGTGGTGAAGCAAACATGCATTGCGGAAGGAATGGGTGGGGAACGCCCGTTGGGCGAAGGGAGGGGATGGAGTGAAGGGTTAACCGTAGCAGCTAGCTCGCAAGGGCAAGAAAAAATCCGGCGAGAGTACTAGGCGAAGCAAACAGGCACCTGCTCGATCAGTATGGTGTTCGGAAAAAAGGAATTCGTGTACGGTACGCCGGGCAACAAGTGGGGAGCTGACCGAAAATAGGGGGAGGATCCTTGGGGGGACATAGGTCGGAGAGAAAGCATATAAAAGATCGAAGGGGGTGAAAAAGGACTGGGAAATCAAAAAAGCCAAAAGGGCCTATCAGGGAAAGGGAGGGAACGTGAGCTTGAAGCAAAACTATTTCTAAAGGCTCGATGGAAGATCATTTCCTTCATCACAACAGGACCGCAGAGCAAACGCAGGACCATTCCCAGTAGGCACTGGGATCGTGCGGGGATCGGGCTCTCTGGGATGCGCGGGCATGAAAGAAAAATTCTAAAATCTCCTCCCTTCTCAAGGACAAAACACGGAGAAACCAACGAGAAG
>Ga0179593_1534547_pt1 | contig 12455 bp, 14 predicted proteins | sample CZODoug2_1_08_16_FD_185931 | JGI IMG/M metagenome (GOLD analysis project Ga0179593, IMG submission 185931) | Vadose zone soil fungal communities from Angelo Coast Range Reserve, California, USA - CZODoug2_1_08_16fungal (PacBio error correction) | ecosystem: Environmental > Terrestrial > Soil >...
CCAGTCAGGAGCACAATTCCGAGTATCTTCTTCAAAACCGGGGGGCGGGGAAAGAGGACGGGACGTTTTCTTCTCAGTTGGACAATTTCCATTCAAAAATCCTAGCTATGTGCCTTTGGACCTCATCCCTGGTCGGAACTCCCAATTTGAATCTGGTAAGAAAGCAGACAAAATTCCTTAACCTGGGGGAATCGAAAGGCATGATAACCCGGACAAAGACATGCGTCGCCACCGATGTGAACCCTGGCTCGGAATAAGGGACACAGCGACGGAACCAACACCCCAAAAGATTCCCGCCTCCTAGCTAAAGCAGGAAAGGCCCAGGAAGAGGACCGAAACACTCGAAGAGAGAACCGCCGCGCAAACCGGAAGGACTTAACTTACCGAAAGCGAGGGGGACAGAAGGGGAATGGAATTCCCAACTGACTTCACAATGTGGAATACTTTTTCGGTCTTCGAAGAAATTTTCTGGCACCATGAAAACAACTGATGGGTGCTTCTCCAAGAAAATACTCCCCCTAATAACAAGAAGGGCGTAAGGGAATCATAACTTCAGTCACGACACTTAGGGGATGAGCTTCCTCGGGCGTCTGCTAACAACCACGCGGAGACCCTCAAATGAAACTATTTCTGGAGACTTGCCACAAGCTAAAAGGTCAAACGAATATACATAAGATAAAATAAGCGACCAGTTGAACTCATGTGAACAACCTCAGCTCTCCCGACCGGAACGCCCTGCGTCGTGGAGAGCAAAGGAAGAAAAAAAGATGCACTTGCCTGTAAGCGGAGGCGGCGAACGGAAATGCCATCTCTGGACCGCCAAGTTTTGTCGGTCTCAAAGGGGAATACCGGCTCTTTTTTTCCATAATCCCTTATCCAGTTTCTTACGGTGCTTCCACACATCGGCGGTGAGTAGGGAAAGGACTTCATAAATAACCCTCGGGTCCCGTTCACTCCCCTTTTTCAAAGGTGGGGAAAGAGGGGGGGAACATCTCGGGGGGAAACTTGTGAAGGGCTACTAAGGTCCCAAACAGAACTGAATAACGAGAAAAAAATGAAAAGGACCTTCGATAATGGGCCCGACTACCCCGGGCTTAAAGGCCAGAAAAGTGCAAGGGGGAGAACGAAAAACTGCCCTTGAACACCGGGCAGGGAAGTGAGGAACAGGGCCAAGGTAACTACGAACAATATTGAAAAAAAGGTGCAAGTGCATCTGCAACCTCACTTGCAAGAAAGAAAGGTCAAGGGTCAAAGAGGTCACGGGCACCTTCCAAACGGGGCATAGCAAGAGGAAAGGAAAAAAGGATGGAGGAAGCCAACAGACGCCCAATCTAACCAGGGATCTGTTGACTAATGGAGGAAATTTCTTTACCACCCGGGGAGGTGGTACTTCTAGTTAGTTACGAAGGTAGGTGCGGCGTTGGGTGAGTTCCAAATTTGAGGGTAGATAAAATACAAAAACAAGTATTATATATATAGATGTAACATCCAATGGATCAGCCCACCCACGCTGAGCACCCAGGCTAAGAGGCAAAGAAGGCAAAAAAGGACAGATTGTTTGCAAGAATTATACAGCTTCCACAGAAAGGGGAAGGGTCTTGCTCTATTCAGAAACAATACGATTCCCTCAACGGGAAGGTCGAGAACAGGTCTCGTTTTCCTCACCAAGGGGGAACCGGGGTCGTCAGTAGGGAGAGAACTATGAAACCAATCAGAAACAGGGATTGGGGGGAGAGGAACCTAAACTTTTTAGTTCCTAGTGAAGGCCGGTAAAAGGGCACTCCTTTTTCTCCTTTAGGGAACTTTACTCTTTCCGACCGTCCAACAGGGGGGCATCTGTTGATATCACCTTTCCAAAAGGAAAAAAGCAAGGCTTTTCCGGACCGGGTCGGCACAGTTGTTCCGTAGACTCAACAAGGGAAAGAAGATCCCACTAAACCTTCAGAGGGTGTACCTGCGTAATAAAGGGGGAGAGTCAGGTGGAAGCAGGGATCGCTACTACAGAGGGGGACCTCACGTACTCCCTTTCTTATGCTCGGGAGCCCGCCAGATATCAGGAGTAAAAGACCTTTCAATACGAAACATCAAAATCTTTTCGTTTTCACCTGTTGGGCCGGGGAAAAATATCCTAAAGAGTAGAACGTCATGCTCTTTTGATAAATGGGGGATACGGAAAAATATTTTCTTTACCGATTTAGAAGGTCAGGGTTTTGCATAGTAACCGAGGTGTCTTATGTAATTGGGGGGGGGATTGTGAAATGGCCTATTTTTTTAGGAACCTCACTTAGGTTACGGGGCGGAAGTTCTTCTTTTTGAGCCTGGAAAAAGAAGGAAGTCAGACCTCTTGAAAGTCATGGAGTAGGAGGATGACGTCGGGTCGATTACCCTGGAAAGGATGATCCCGGGGCCGAAAAGAACAGCCGGGGGGTGGATAGTCGGCGCGCCTGGAAGCCGCAGTCTTACCCCAGGAGAGGATATGAGTCTTGGAAATGTCGGCCTCGAAAGGGGGGAGGCGGGGGGAAAGGGGCTCACTAAGAAATAAAATGGGGATTCTCGCGGGCGGTTGAAATCTCTTAAGGGGACCGGTTTGGTCCGGCTCAGAGCAAGAAAAAGGGGGGACGAGGCTAATTGCGGGAAGGGAGGGAGGGTTGCCGAGGGGTGGTCGGGATCGGATTGAAAAGCGGAAGTGGACCATATGGGAGGGGGGATCTTTTCTTGTTATCAAGGGGCCTACGAGTTGGGGTCTGTCTTGCGAACTTCACGTGAAAAAAAAGGGGGACGTTCCAAGGGAGACAGGATTTAGGAAAATTGAAAGGGTGAAAAAGTGTTCCTCGACTTGTCCACCCGGGAAAGACCAGTAGGGAACGCCGATGGTTTTAACGAAAGGGGGTTTAGAAATGACGTGGGAAGAACAGGACGCAAAAAACGGAGGAATTAAATATATCCAGGTCTGGAAAGGAACAAAGAAGGAGCTTCTAACAACATCGCTTCCCAATTGAAAGGGGTAAGGTTAAGGCGTGTGAAAGGGCTGAACTTGCAACAACGTATCTAAAGAGAACTCATCCACGGGAAGGAGGGGGAGGGAAGAGGCCACCAGTATTGGGGGGGAGAAGTGAATATCAAGTCCATCCTTCTCCAACTCTTTCTCTCTCGGGTCAAACGTTTGCGGGCAGAAAAGAGGGGGGATATTTAACAACTGACATCGTGTTCGCTTGCAGCAGGCTAGTCAAATCCTTCATACTTCCCTTTCGCCGCGGGGGGGCCAAATCTGTCTTAAAGGGATTTGACCACCGTAAACATAAGTCGGCACAGCCCGCGTATCGCACCAGTTCCATGGCTTAAAATACAAAGAAGAGAGGGGATATCCCAGTGAGCCAAAGGAGGAAGGAACTCTCCGACGACGGGTCGTCTTGCGAAACCACGTTTCTGTGAACTCACCTATAGGGCATGGAGGCTCTTCGAAAAAGTTTATCATCATAGCAAAAAAACCATAGGGGAGGCAGAGACAACGGACGCGAAAGCAAGCTAAGTCGAATTTCATAGGAAACGACTCAGAACCGAATCAAAAAGAATAGACAGGGCCCCGATCAGAAGTCCCCGCTGCTTAACTTGCACAAATATGGAACAGTCACAAGGAAAAAAATAAAAACGAAGGGCAGCCGTTTGGACTGCAAAAAATCAAAAGGAAACCGAAGAGAACGACCACTCCGGAGGAAGTTATGGCCTAGGGCTGCGAGAACCTGCTGCCGCATGAGGTTTCGGAAAGGGATCGAAATACGCGGTACCACCATTCTGTTAAGGCGGGTTGCCCGGCAGACGCCCGCTTGGGCTGCGTCAAAGGGTGAAGAACATTTAATCTCTGAGTAGTGTTCCTCCTCAGGAAAGGGGGGGACACGCTGTACATCGGACCATCATACCCAAATGTTAGAGTTCACTGTTTGTGTCACAGACCTAGAGACGGTTGTGGGTGGGGGAGTCTAATGGACCCCTGCGCTATCAGGAAGACTATGTTACAAGACAGGATCTAAAAAAAGAGGGAAGAAAAAGGAAAAGGTAGGAAGAATAGTAAAGAGAAGCTGACCAGCCAATACTAATGAAGGGGAGGACCGGAACCCCTGTCCTTTATAACGATCCAGCAGAACAAAGATGACTCTTGAAATCTCAAACACCTGTAAGGCAAAATTCGGTTCAAGAAGACGGGAACTAGCCTTGAAACGGAACCTTTGGGAACATCGAAGGGGCTTGGAAAGGGATCTGAAAAACCGGGAAAGGGGGGGGGGGAAAGACGACCCTCTTCCTCCACGAATCTAAAAAGACGCAGGTAGGAAAGGGAGGAAAAAATATTCTTTGATGGGGAGGTTAGAGATTTTTCTCGGTATTTGGGAGGGTTCACCAATAGTTAGGGCTAAGGAGAAAAGAAGAACCTGAGGATGGATGTCCCTCTCTAGAAATCTAACATCCCATGAGTAATAACTCCTCCAAGCCAAAGCAGACTAGAAGGGTACCTCAAGCGAGAAGGCAGCGTTTTAGAGCGACATCCAGCTATAATTGCGGGAAAGGACGATTTTGATCTTGGGGCTGGAGGGTCTGGTAGAAAGTACGCTTGACCCATAAGCGTCTTCTATTTCTCGAAAAACGCAGTGAGCAGTGTAAGGGGGGTAGTCTTGGCGTGGCGGGTGGCCCAGAGGGGAACCAAGAAGACCGGGCCATTGGGTGGGGGAAAGCCAGGAAGGGGGTTTCAAGGGACATCTGGTCGACGTAGAGGAAGAATACTTGAAGCTGGAAAAAAGCCGAAGCAGGTGTAGGAAAGAGCGTTCGGGAGGAAGAGAGAGAGGGCCTATCTGTTTAGGCAGCGGCGCGCGAAAAAATTCGTCGAATCAACCCGGTTCAAAACAAAAATGACACTTACACTGGTACCGAAAGGAGGAAGGGGCAAGAGGGGGTTATGCTTTCAGCTGACAGAGCTACTCAAGAGAGGAGGAGGCACACTTACGCCCTTAGTAGCGGAACAAGAGGAGTCCATAGACGGTTCGAGGAGCGAACCTAAAAAGGGGGAAAAGGCTATTCAGGCCGGTGAACGCCGAGCAGTACAGCGGGGGGAAGGTACCTACCGGTTTTTACCAAAGTATGAGGGGGGAGTTTGTGGTCAACAGACGGTCCGTGTCATGTTTACTTGGTGTACCGGTGCCGGGGGTAGAACGGGACTCAAGTCTTATTTTTCTTTGGAGGCCTGAGTAGGGGGTTTATCTGGACTAGGTAAAATTGGAAGTCAGGTAATAAACTTCAATGAAGGGTTAGAAATGTAATGAGGGGATAACGCCTAGTTCGTAAGGAGTATTACCCCTTGAAAAGAGAGCCCAGGGGTGTCAGATTTTTGTCGAGGGCGAGGAAAGGGAACCTGCAAGGGGAAAGGGGGGGAAGGAGATATGGCTTGTTCACTTTATCTATCTCATTTAACGGGTAGAGGAAGTGAGGCTTCACTGGGAAATTTCAAAGGGGGGACGCCAGAGATAGTTTTTCTCGAGTAGATGGTCGTTTTGTATCCGAGTCACCTGGACCAATTTTGGAAAGATAATTAGAGATGCAGGGTGGGGAGCGGGGCAGGGCTTCCCTAATCTTTCAGGTGGGAAAGGAAGACTTTTGGGGAAAATCTGGAATGTGCAGGAGCGCCGTAAGGGGGTCGGTCATGCCTTTGAGAAAGGTATTAAAAAAGAACCAGAGTCCCATGTTTTTCGGGAGCTGGTGGTCTGGATGGAGGAGATGTGGGTCAGTTCTAAAAAGCTCAGGGGGAGAAAGATAAAAACAGGGGTGGGGGGGGGGGGGGGGTTGGGGGGGGTTTTGGGTGGTGTGGGTTTTGGGTTGGTGGGAGGAAGGCCTATTGTTTTTTAAGATAAGAAGTGGAGAAGGGGGCCTACATCTCCAGCAACAAAAAGGGTTGGGGAGGGGTCAGAGCCAAGTTAGACATGCCATCCAACTGCGTCAACAACCGGAAAGGACCAGGGGAAAGGCTGGTAGGGCGTCGGAGGAACTTTACCCCAAAACATCGAGGCAACGAAAGGAATCAACCTTGAGCCTGCACTCCCAAAATGGCTACTGGGGGGCAGGGGCGTCCAGAAAGGGGAAAACTAAAGAAAACAGAAGGCTAGGAACTTCTCCCCAAGTAAATCATACGCAAAAATGTATCGTGTAACCACGCCGGGAGAGGACTTGGCATCGAAAACCATCTCTAAAGAAATCAGGAAAAAATAACGGGGAAAGGAGCCAACTCTTTCTTAACCGCGAAAAAGAGGGAACCACCACTTACCAAGAATCGGACCCTCAAGCAAAAAGACATTTCCAGGGGGAAGGAATAAAACTCCAGAAGGCGGACTGGTATCCCCGCACAAGTTTCGCTAGTCCTGGGACTAATGGGAACGAAGTGGCGACAAGGGAAAAGCGGAACAAAAAGAGGAGTTCTTCTCGCACGGTATATATCTCCCCCGGAGCGGGGGTCATCGAAAGACTCGACGCTAAAAAAAAGCCTTCCAAAAGGAGGAGAAGTCCTCAAAACTTCGGCTCCAATTGGGTGAGAACACATCCTTCCGACGTGCGGGGGTGCCACGGGGACGGCACCTTTTACACTACTGGAAAAGCCTCAAAGGGAGGGCAGCCGTCCGAGAAAAAGCAACCAAAACGTAAAAGAAGAGAAATCTTTCCCAGCCTCGTCGTTATGGTACGGAAAACAAGATATGCGACACATCTCTCAAAGGGGGGGTGCTTCTCTGAAGGCTAACTGGAGCCGTTCCAGTTGAAAAAAAGGGAAAAACGAGTTAGGGGTCTTAGGGGGCTAAAGTCCTCGAGTACCGTTCCTCCCTTCTCTCCTCTAGCGTTGAGAATCAGAAGGGATGAGAAGGAGAAGGGCCAGAACCCGCGCAGAAAAGTATCCTGGGGACTCGTACCAGTAAAGGGGGCACCGCGCTGGAAACGAAAATTTTGGGTTGAAAAAAAGGGGGGAAAACTTGAAGACCGTTTATTAGGGACCAGGCAACGCAGCGACATCAGCCCCGGAAATAAATCCCTACAAAGGGAGGCGAGGCAGATAAGGTGGGTAGGTCTTAGAGTGCCCCAGAGGGGACAAACCTGGGTACCATGGATGTGGGGTTCCTTTTCCTCGAAACGATGAGCGTGGGAGAAACGATCCTTTCAAGAATCCACATGAGGTAAGAGTGTAAGGTGGGGTTGCTTCCCTTGACCGGGGAAACCAGACTAGAGATTATGATGGTCATAGGAAAAAGTGGGTATGAGAAAAGCCAGAGGGGGGAAGGAAAAGAGGGAAAAAATTTACTCTTTGGAAAAGTATGTCACAGCACTCCACCCTATTAGGTGTAGGTCTTAGGGGAAACGCGTCTCTGGGTGAGAGAAAATTTGGGAAGGAGGGCACGGATGTTTAATTAGCGTCGAAAACACGGAGGGATGAAAGAAGAATTCAAGATCACTGGTGCTAAAACTGCACAAAACGAGAGACAAGCAGGGGGGGGGGGGGGGGGCTTCCTCCGCGCGGCCAAAAAAAACATAGGCGGAGACGCCAGGAAATGTCTACAGAGTACGGCTGCAATCTGGGGTCTGGAGGGAAGAAAAAAGCAACTGTCCCTTCACGCTGGCGTATGGAGGAAGGGGAAGCATGACATAGAGGGAAATGGGGGACGGGAGTCCGAATTCTTAGTAGGTAAACCCTCGTCCCATCTTTTTCGGTACAACGAAAGTGGCGTGGGACTATACTAGCTGAAGAGGGGGGGGAACGGAAAAGGTTTCGGGGGTTGCCCGTCAGCAGTTAATGGGGGACAATACAGGACCAAAAATTGGGAAGGGGGGGGGTCAAAGGATCCGGTACTTCGTGGGGTCGCGGCTTCCGGCCTGGGGCTCAAGGGCTCTGGGACGAGAACGACAAAAAGGTTTCAGCAGAGGGGAACAAAGAAGGAGAACAAAGGGGGACATCGAGTTCTTTCTTGCGGCTTCACTCGCTTGCAGTCTCTAAGGACAGAGTATGACGCAAAGGACTAAGGCTTAGTTAAAAGGGGGGAGACAGATCTTTTAGCATTTCTTGACCCGAGGACATAAACTGCGTTGTTCTTTTCCAGGATAGAGACTGAACCCGAGGTAGGACCTTCTTCATGACTCGGCATCAAGAATGGAGGAATACTATATGGGTGGGGGGAGAGATGGGGGGAGGGGTTGGGGGTGTCATCATTAAAGTGCCGGGCGGTCAGGAGGGAAAAAAAGGGGGCCTTTTGGGACGGGAGACCTGAAGAGTGGAAAGGCAGAGGACTTCGGACGGTGTATCCTGTCGACGTACGACCGAGGGACTTCAAGGATTCGTCAGCGGCTTATCTGAAAAGGCTTGGCCGTGGGTTTTAAGGGGGTCCAAGGAAAGGATCCAGGGGGGGGGTGACGGGGAAACTTATGGACAACGTTGGTCTTATAAAAGATAACCAGGGGAGAAACGGTGTGACTTCAAGGACCAAAATAGGGGGGGAAGTTTACTGAGGGTTGAAAAGGGACCTGGGTCTCGTTGGAGGGTGCTAATTCTACTTTGGGGGGGGGATCGAGAAAAAGAAGCTCTGACCTCTTTGGCGAGGGGAGTTAAGGCGGTGGGGAAACTGGTTTTCCTGAAAGGGAAGCGAAGCTGGGTCCAGATCCACCGGGGGAAGGAAGTGCTAAGGGGAGCAGGGCGCCAGGAGTTGGGAAGAGGGACCTTCTTCACTTAGTACCATCTCACTGTTTGACATTGGAAGGGGGGGGAGGGTCACGAGTGAAGGGAGGTGGGGATGGGGTTTTGCAGAAAGAGAAAGCCTGCCAGAGTCAACTTGTCCGAAAAGATGTGTTTACTCAGCTCCATAGATGTCATAAAAACAGTAGAGACACAAAGAAATATGAGGCTGAAAAAGAAAAATCCTAGGAAAGAAAAGTCGTCGTCAATGCTGGGGCGTGCATAGGGTAACAGAAAGGAACAGAGGGTATCAGGAGTAAAAGGGACGACATACCTTTCTCATGAATTAGTGGGGTGGTAGACTTTCATAAGCATCGGAAAACTCCTCAGCGTCTCTGGATCGAAAAAAGATGGAAGCCACCCTGCTTAACCCACTAAGGGGTAGATGGAAAAGGAACTTCAAATCCAGGGGACCTCATCAGCCAAGTCGCGCGAGCTGGCAACTCTAAGCAGTGAGGAAAAGAAAAGGAGATCCCGAAGAGAACATGGGAAAAACAGGGAGGAAGGGAGACGTCAGAAACTAACTGCGATGTGTAAGAACCCGGTACTTTAAGGACAACCGCAGAACTCCGGGCCGACATGGTGAAGTTCAAGAAGAATGGAGAAAGACGCAAAACAATTTGCGTCCAACTGCTACTTTCTGGACTTCCCAAGGGAAAAACCAGACGCCAAGAAAACATCGTAAAACATAAGGGAGAAGCATAAAGGAGAGGGGAATCTAAGGTCATACTCTTCTTGGATCTCAACAACGAAACGGACGGGCTCCCATCCCCCTGCCCTACTAGGGAGGTTAAAAAGAGGCCAATTTTCAACGGAGGACACTGAGAAAACTAAATGGCCAATCTGTTCCTCTAAAAACACGCCGACAAATCTCCCGAGGTCCCCGGAAAGGGTTTGGAGGCCGTACGTTCGTAAAAGAGTACCGACCTTTATTATAGTGGGCTGTATCCTGGACCTCTGATAGGGAAAACCACATCTTTAGTGGATAGGGGGGAGGGAGCTTTGTCAATAAAGGATCAGGAAATGAGAGCCGGAAGCCTCCTGGAGGGGGACGTGAAGTGTGTAAGCATGGGAGGGATTCGGAGGCATAAGAACGGACGCATCCCTTCATCCTTGGTTACCGACGAGCGGGGATTTCATTTTGGGACATCAGATATCTTTCTTAAAAAAAATTTTTGGTGATTACTAAAAGTTCCATTCCCGAAGCGGGCAACTTGGGAAAGCAGCTACATCAAAGGCCGAGGTAACAGGGCACCGAACCGCTGGGGGAATTTCTGACAGGAGGGGACTGTAAGGCTGAGGGCACAAGGGAACCTTGAACCTTCCGGGGAGGACTAGGAAAGAAGACCAAACGAAAAAAGTTTTGCCATTAGAGTAGAAGCAGGGTTGGCAAATTACGACAAACGCTATCCGGATAATAAAAACAGGAAAGAAGGACTCATGACTTATGGGAAAAGTAAAGGAACTGAGACCTCCTAAGGATGAGGGGTCTTACAAGTGGGATGAAGTCAGGGAGGCCTGGGCCAAATACACCGAGCTATTTTCCGAAAATGTTAGACAGTGCTGAGAAGCCGCCAACCTAGAGGGGAAGGTTCGGCTTGAGGGGGAAAGGGGGGGGGGATAGGAGGGGGTCGGAGGCTTGGCGGCTGCCAATCCAAGGAAGTTGGATAATCCAGAAAACCCAACTAAAAAGGAAAGGAGATATATCTTAATCCCGGGGGGGAGAACGCCTCCCCCACGAAGAAAGATGCCGACCATAAATCCTGACAAAATAGTGGGGGGGGCTAAGCATATACATAGTCGTGCGCGCCATGTTAGGATAGGGGAATGGGGGGGAGCATCGAGCCAGCGAACGCATCTAAGGGCGAGGCCCAGCTGGAGTTTAACATCAAATGGGACAAGGGCGTCAGGGGGAATCAATGCAGGAAGATCTTGTCTTTCTATTCCGAGCACCGCGGGAACGTGGGACCACTACTGCATTTCATCGAGAAGAGTGGGGTATGGTAACTGGGTTGACCGCGGCAGCATACTTGAGGACGCACCGGGGGGGAGAAGGATGGGATATCACGTAAGTCGAGGGCTCTCTTCTTTGCCGACTTGCTCCAAAAGGGGACCGTCTTAATCAAAAGAACAAGCGGGTGCAGCCAAGGGCAACCTTCATTAAACGACGGGAGGCAATTTATAATAGGGAGAGGGTTAGGGAGTAGGAAGGGAAAATACTCCATCGGAGGTAAGAATAGCCCAGGGAGGAGGCCTTTGGAACCCTCGTCGCTGCGCGGGCTCCCCGCAAGAAACTCAGGGAATGGTTAAAACGAGGGGGGGCTTGACTCGCAATCGGGGGGATACGGCTGGCCGGGTGCAATCCTATGAAGGGTTCGTCCCCAGAAAGGGGGGGAGTGTGGAGGGGGGGGATTGAGGGGAGTGATGGTGGGGGGGGTGCATCATAAAGGGGGCCCTCTGTGAGTGAATGAATCGTTGAACGCAGGTTTAGGGGGTAATTTCTGCCCGAAAGTAGGGGGGGGGAAAAGTGGGGGGGGGAGTGGCCTTCCGGCGGGGTGATCCGGTCGGGGGGGCAAGTCAATCGATCTTCAGGAGGCGAAGCTGGGAAGGGATGGAATCCCGGCTGTATTTGGGAAATGATGATCACCCAGGGGAAAAAAGAAAAGGGGCCGTTTGGGGTCGTTTGTCAGGGACGTTCTTAGGGACCAAAAGAGGAGAAATGATGGCGGTGGAAGGAAGCTCTTCGAGCGGCGGTGGAGGATGGAAAAGGAAGGGAAGGCACCTGACGTGCAGGAGGTGCTCGGGTCGAGCTGGGAATGGGGGCATAAACAAAGGAGACTGGGAAAAGGGTTGGCCTAGAAAGAGGGATTTCATTCTAGGTTTGCCGGGGGGGCGGGTTCCTTCTTCACGTGACCTCGGGAAAAGGGGGGAACAGATCCCCTGGGTTTGGAAAATGAGGAGGGGGGGTTATTTGAGAGCGCCTGGGAGGTGGGGGGGCGGGGGCTCCAGTCCGGAGGATGGAAAATTAAACCAGAGCACATGTTTAATGCACTTGAACGGGGGTGTAGGGAAGGGGAAAGGGAGTGATAGAGGTGTGGACCAAGGACAAAACTCCTTGTCAACCCCGTGCCCAGCTTCCCAGGGACTTTCCCAGGGAGATAGGGGCTGGCATTGGACGCACTTGTAAAAGGGACAACAATGGGGAAAAGGAGATCCGGGACGAAATTCTCAAAAAAAATGGAGGAAAAAACAGAGAGGCCAACATGGGGGGAATGCAAGATTGTGAACCATGATCTGACCGGAAACACATCGTCTACGGAAGAACGGACAAGGGAACACACGCAAAAACATTGGGGAAGGGGGGCAGGGAATGTTCATACCATACTTAATCGCCAAAGGGAGGATGCGCCTGCAAAATCCAAGGTAAAGCTCGCAGGGGGAGAGATTTAAAGAACCCTGTGGAAAGGGGACGGAACCCTTACCAAACAAAGGGTCAACAATTCGAGTCATCACCCAAAGTAAGAAGATTTCACTCTTCCCGTCCATTGGATCAGGTAGACTAAAAGAGAGCAGAGGGTAAACCCTCATCTCATACCAACAAGGGCCTCTTACTTAAGCGGTCATAAAATCAAGCTATTAAAACTACAAGGATTCCGCAATAAGAACCTAGTTTGAAACGCCTTCGCTTCCTGAATTTGGCAACGCCGCA
>Ga0179593_1608394_pt1 | contig 12455 bp, 10 predicted proteins | sample CZODoug2_1_08_16_FD_185931 | JGI IMG/M metagenome (GOLD analysis project Ga0179593, IMG submission 185931) | Vadose zone soil fungal communities from Angelo Coast Range Reserve, California, USA - CZODoug2_1_08_16fungal (PacBio error correction) | ecosystem: Environmental > Terrestrial > Soil >...
CGCGAAAACGGGAATAATTGACTTGTAGATCCGTCACCAAAAAAGTAACGGGTTAGGCAGTGAGTCGGGCGGCCCGGACAAAAATTAAATCAACAAAACATCCAGTGGTGCAGGGCAAGACCAAAATAGGTCACCAAAAATGAAAAATGGTCTCCTGCACGAAACATTTGCGAGGGGCGAAAAGGGTGACTTACACAGAACATGAAAAGCTATACACATCGAGCATCCTCCAGAGGCACAGTGCCGCCGGACGGCAAATCCCACCAACACTACACCCGTCGTGATAACCAGAAACGGCAACGGAGAGCGGGGGGATGGCCGGCGAGAAATGGGGGGTCCTTGACAATAGCACACAAACACAGCGACCGCGCGAAGGAACCTGCCTATTGCTAAAATCAAACCAGGAGCCGGAAACCGAACCTCATCGACGATAGGTTCAAACAAAACAGACTAAGGAGCTGACATCACAAAGCGGGCGCCGGGAACTGCTGGGACGAGAAAATCTCTATCTTTGTGATCCAGACGCGGAGGGAACAGGGGCCAAGGGGAAGGACAAAAAGGAAAACAGACAAAAAAGCGGAAGGGCCATCCGCGACACACACAACGATATCAAGGAAGGCCTATGTGTGTCAAAACTTGCCCGATGTTTCACGACTATCACTCCGGAGCGGGGGGAGGCCGTCCCCGCGAAACAAACCGTACATCATAATGCTCATGAGCCGATGCACAAAAAAACGGGCGCAAAAAGGGGAAGGGGGAGAAAAGTCCTATAGAAAGAGGTGCGAAAAGCAAATCATCACAGCAACAACAGTACCTGGAAGCCCTATGCAGTTATCGTGCTCACTCAATACAGGACCGCTGCCCCGTGGGGGCAACACTGGCAAAAGATAAGGATAGAGTGAAAACAGACGGCCGAAGGGCGAACCTCAATTCTTCCGCTGAAAGAACCAACAGGGACGAGCCCGATGGCGGACGCTGCATGTTGGCAATTGGGAACGAAATAGCACCAGGGAAGGCAGATTGACAAGATCTGTCCACGTAAAGAACACACGCAAAACGGCCAGCCCGGTGAGGGGTGAATATGCCATGTAAATGGGTCAAAAAGGCAGGGGAAGATAAAGCAGAAAGGAAGCACGGGGTGCAGTATGCGGCTCTGGAAGGGGATCAAATTAAATCCGACAGTGCTCAGGAATAGCGATTGTAGCAAAGCACTTTGCATCCTTCTATGGTCCAGGAAGAGGGGACGTCCGGGAGTCTCAAAACCAGTAGCAACACACCAAGAAATCAAGAAGAAAGAACCGGGAGGGGCAGGTAGGCACTCACAACTCCAATTGAGCAAGGGCGCATCTTCAATAAAACAACGAGGAGACGGGGTACAGACCTGGCCGAAATTGGTGGCTTCTTTAGTGATTTGGAGGGGAGCGTTTCGGGTGCTTGTTCCACTACAGACCGAATGTCAGTGGCCGCGGCCGAGAAGGTCGTCCCGCTACAGGGAAAAGGGTGCGGGCGCGGGGGAGGGGCCTTTTTTTATGTGGGGGTAGCCCTCATCCAGGGGATCTCCCTTTGTTTCCACGTAGTACCAGCCATCAGACTGGAAAGGCCGCAGCCTGGGCAAAAAACGTTTTTTTAAAAGGGCTCGTTGTGAGAGCAAGCGCACTAGTGGATGGGCGGGGGTATTTTTTTTTAGGCGGGGAGGAGTGGAGTGGGGGTATTTTTTTTAAGGTCGTCGATCGAAAGGGTGGAAACAACTCAATGTAGTAATACCGTATACAGAACAAAAAAGGGCAACGTGCCCGTGACAACAGGACAATTGCCATTTGATATATAATAACAGAGTACCAGTGCGGTCAGAAGACAGTGAGTAGAGGTCAATGTTCTCCTTCTTAGCCTAAGGCTACGAGAAAAAAGAAAAAACGAAATCGCCCAAAAAGGAAACAGACTCAAGGAACAACCGGTAAGGTAGACAATGGAAAACCAAGAGCGCCTTCTAAAAAAAGCTAGTTAGCACACCCGAATAGAAGGGGCGGCCAGGCCGGTGGTACAAAAACATGGGAGCTAAAAGACATGATCCAATGAAGACGTCGTAAGGACGTGAAACCGTCAGAGCAGGAAATAAATGGCAAAGGGGCCACAGGGTCCGGTAGCCCATGGCAGAGGTTCCCTTCAATAAGGAGAAGAATACGCATACACCCACGGATTATACAATCCCACTTAAGAAAAAACGAACAGCACCGCGTCGCCACCAGATACAAAACTCAACTAGAGGACAATGATGTGTACCCAGAGTGCAGAGGGTGAACCAAATCGTGCGCACCGTCGGGAAGCAAGATATAGAACGAAAAGTGCCGGGGGCCCAAAACAAACCCATAGTAGGGGGGAGACCTGGCCGATTAGGGCTAGGGAGGGGGAGTGGAAACCTACTACTGAAAATACGAATATAACTATGACAAAACGTTGTGAGGCATGCCCGAAGTGAACAAGAAAAATCAATTCTTAGAAGAGAGCAGGCACTAGGGGGGACGGTAATGGGATATTAATGATTATTCAAGAAAAAAAAAAGTATGGGTACGGGAAGGGCTTACAGTTTTTCGATTGCATAAGAGCGCAGGAAGAATGAAGGGGGAGAACATAGAGAGGCTCAAAATCCATCGTAAAGACTGTCATAGCGCTTCGGACTAAAAGGGGGCACAGAAATCATAATATCCCAATTCACAAGGTATGTAGGGGGGAACGGGTGTCAGGGGAAACGAACTGTGTGATTATAACATCCAAAACACCGAGCAGAGAATCGTATTTTGTGGTCAGTAGTCCGGTGACGGCGTAACACAAAGGAACGTGCGGAAGAAGGGGGTAGTTTTCATCATCTTTTTTATGGGGCGTTTATATCAAAAGTGCCACGAATTTCTGGTATACATGTAACCAAAGCCTCGCAGAATCTCTCTATTTTCCAGTGGATGGGACTGGCGGAGAAATGACACACTTGGAGGGAGGACGGCACTCTTTTTCTTAATTGGTGTCATAATGTATAAAGGTAAACAACTGTTGGCAGAACATTATTAGGGTACCGAGAGGAGCAGAAGGACGCAATGAACCATGGCTACCATTGAGAGTCACAGCGGAGAGTCGCCGAAAGGGACCCGGAGGTTTATCCAAGGTGAAATCAAACCATAGGAGTCCTTCTCAGTCCTTAGGTGGGGGGAGGCGGGGGTCATTGTCCTTTTAGCTACCATGTGGGGCGGCCAGATACTCTGTTAGGGAGGAATCCGGGGTGGCCGGCCGGGGGATTCTATCACAGGAAGGAATAAGGCTATTATGTAAGGGGGGGGAGGAACAGGACGGGGAGTGTTCCCTCTATTCTGTTTCTTAGTTTCGCTTTTGTGGTGAGGGTCTGACACGAAAAGGGCCTTAAGGCTAAGAAGGAGACAGTATGTCACCAGGTCAATTGCTTATTCCTAGAGAGGGCAGGAGAGGAGAGGACAAAACGTGGGGGCTGTATGTGAGGTATACTTTTTGGTTCTAGACGCGGGAAGTCGTAAACAGAAGGATGCTGATAGGTGAAATTATCGAGGTGGAGACCCAGGGGGCTGCCGCGGGAATTGTACTTCAAAGAGCAAAGGGCAAGCGGGGGTTGAACCACAAAGAGGAAGGGAAAGCTCCGCACGAATCTGAGAAAAACAAAGGGAAAGTCTATTACAATGTGACGATGGAAAAAGACAGTGGCCGTTAACGCTACATTCTGATGGTCGAAGGGGGGCACCGCAAAATTGACAGAAAAAAGCGCCAGACAAATAGGGAAGAAACGGAAGCCAGCGAGTCGTGAGCGAGAAAGGCCCAAACTCTCAAGGACAGGGGGTGTGAAGGAAGGTTCTTTGGTGTGTTGCTACTGGAAAAAAAAAGAAAAAAAACGGTGCCGAAACGGGGCCAAATTTGCTTTGCAATCCAATATAATGAGCCGCCGCTTGCGAAAATGACCAGAAACCCGACATAGCTGGCCCTGCATTAAGCCCATGACAGGTGACAGTGGTCGGGAACCCATTATACATGGGATAAAAATAAAAGGCAGGGAGGCACAACCAAGACGGGCGGACATAATTCGTTTGGTGCATTAGTGGGGACCACAGCGCGACGGCGAGCTTGGGCGCTGTAACGCTTAACAATTGATAGTAAACACGAATACCGAATGGCCCCGGACGCAATCTCAACTGTGCAAGGGAAATAAGCGCCCTGAATGGCAGGGCCGCTGAAGAAATTGAGTGGACCGAAGACAGATCTCTCCCTGAGAATGTCATCAAATCCTTATGCTTTTGGTTGGGAGAGATCTGACGGAAAATTGACTATTGAGTGAGCCGCGCACAGAAGGGACAGGGCGTTAGCAGGGCCAAAGAGGGCGCCTGATATGCTCTGGTGCTAGGGAAGTGGGCCGGGCGCGCGAAAAAGGAAGGGAAAAATAGTACATGGGGGCGAGATTGAAGAGTACTGCTCCGGGGGGGTGGGGTCAGTCGGCCCTCGAAGACAGGGGCAAGGGGAACCGGGGCGCGGGCTCCGCCTTTGATAGTCCGTGAAAAGGCCACGCAAGCCCCGGGGGCAGGGGATATGGGACTTGATAGTGAAGTGGAGCGCGGCGCGTCACACCACGGTTATCCTTGATGTTCATACGACGAAGCAAGGGTGCAAGATACAGGATGTCCCAGCTATTCAGAGGCGCCATCGTCGATGGGTCGGTGGAATGACATGGCAGCGCGGTCCAACTGCAATATCAAGGAGTGGCTGCAGCAAATCTAAAGAACTTCAGGCCGATGCACATGAAGAGGTGGGAAACGGAAACATAATGACGTTGAGAAGCCTTCATGTCAAGGGGAGTGGGTATACCGCCGTTGAAGGGGAAAGGAGGGGGCCGGCGTGGGGATTAGGGCTTTGTTGGCCTCTTGGGCTGGTCGAGGGGGTACGCCATCGAGACGGGTGTGGGCCACAGTGGTGTCCTGAAGTTACGATCGTAGGAATGTCGTCGATCAGGTGGCTGAGATCCAAGAAGAACAAAGGAAAGTGCCGATGTTGTGTGAAATTCCTGGGCAGCTTACAGTCCAACCAGGACTTATAAAAGGGGGGGGGGACACGGGGAACGTTTTATTGTTTTATCTCATCCCCGGTATCGCAAAAAGCCAAGGGGAACAACCAACGGAGTAGAGAGAAAACGAGAAGTCCACGGGACACAAGAATCACCAAAACAGGCGGGGGACTGGCGGACAAAAATGAAGCTGACCAGAATTTCAAGGACGGGGCGGCGGGGGGGGGGCCAACAACCGTGAGACATTAACGGGCCACGAGACAATAGGACTTTCCACCAGTGAGAAAAAAAACACCCATACGATACAACCTCTAAAAAAAAAGTAAGCAGGGCTAAACGACCTCAGGTCACCTCCCACAACTACAGGGAGCGCGAGGGCCCGGAAAAATCGACAATACAATTACTTCCAACGATCATGGAGATTAAAATGCGCTGGGTACAAGCCACGTGCTAGGGCAAGAAGCAGTTGAACCTTACTATTTGGAGGAAAGGAGCTAGTGACACACCTGGATGGCGGAATATCATCCACGCACCCATCGACGATAGTCAACATAGAATCATAAGGTGCAGCCGTACGGACGGAAACTGTCCACGCGTTAGAAGGGAAATACTTTAACATCACGGAAAACCGTAGTGGACAAGAAGACCTGGAATAAAGGCTCACAAGTTCACTCATGCATCACTGCCGGGGGACAGGCAGCTCGGAACCCTACGGACCCGTACCGGAGCCATTACCATTAGCGGCGTGCGTGTCCGCTGGGTAAACTGGCATAAGGGGGAGGGACCAGACGACGCGGATCGAAAGACCAACAGCTTTTTACACCCTTCAGGTTAGGAACCGGACGAGAATCACACTTCCCAGGCAATATCAATGTGACCCTGGGGGGGGGTGCTCTGGGCAGGGTTAACAGGCGTCACTCACATACAAGTTCAGCGGAGGAGGGACATCTGGACGATGGAAATAAGGATAAGAGGAACAGCAGTCAGTCCGTGCTCGAGGCCTCGAATTCTTCTCGCGAGGCCCGACGCATGGACGGAACACGTGCAATGTAATGGCACATTGTTAAAAACAGATAAAGATTCAAGGATGAAAACCGAGCTGGAGAAGGGTTAAACGGTCCACTAATTCCCACACGAAGAGAACGGACAAAAATAATAGAGGCGAATATCCATGTAAATGGGGGTCAAAGTTGGTCAAGACAAATTTCAAAGAGTACAGTAGTGCGGCTCTGAATGAAGGAAGACCTGCAATCGACCATAAATTCACATACATTCGATGTTGCAAAGCACGGTGCAGGGACGGGCCACCGACTGGCCACCCGGGTCACTCGTGTTTTTCCCATTAGCAACACACCCAATAAACATCACAGAGAAAGAATGCGCCTCAGACGCGTCAGTGACGCCTTAAGAGAGTTTGAAGTGAAAACCAAGGGAGGCTTGAGGGGGCTGTTACAGAGGATATCCATCGTTTCTCCGGGCACTGGGGCAATAGCGATAATAGCTTGTTTTTTCTGTCAAATTTGAATGCAGGGCGTCCGCGGCGGGGGAACTGCTCTCTTGGTTTCATTTCCCGTCAAGCTAGGAATGATCCACCCCTCCGAGAAACTATTACTTGGGATGCATCAATAAGGGAACGGGGGAAGTCCGTAGCACAGATGGGTAGTGTGCGATCCACGTAGTCCCCTCCATCAGACTTACCATCTTTGTCGGATCGCCCGATGCAATATGGGCAAGTCAAAGCCTCTTGCAAATCTTCAATGTCAGTAGTACCGGATAAGAAGGACAACAACAGCCTCACCGCAAGATAAGGTGTGGCCATTTGCCATATATGATACATAGAAAGAATATCACCGGGCGGTGGGTCGGCTTTTGGGCGTACCAAAAAGAAATGTTTCTCCTTCTTAGCCTTAAGCATAGCGGGACACCGGCCGATGCTGACCAGTAAAAAGCAGGAGACCTACAAGATGGAACAAACGTTAAGGGACAAGAAAATGATGCTGGCCCCTGGTGTCGGAACTAGAATGATCTAAAAATCAGTAATGACGGGGACAAAGAGAGGGAGACAAAAGAGGATGTATACACATGTTAGCAAATAAAGACAGTAGGATAAGACGTGGCACGGTCGGCACGTAGGGGCTAGCACTGGAACAGGGGACCTTTAAAACCTAATTACGAGATATGCATGGGGGACGCTCGGCAAAACACAATGGTAACCTTAGGTAAAGAAGGCCGTGACGGGGCACACGCAATCAGTAACACCCACGGATAAATATACAGGCACACATGAACCAGAGAATCCCGGCCAGATCAAAAAGGTACAAGCTCAAAATATGGCCGCGAGCTTGGCTGGAAGAATCATGGTTCATTACGAGTCAAGAAGAAAAAAAAAAAGGATTGAACACCCATTTAGTAGTAGAAGTGGGGAGAAAGATAGAATGGACAACTTTGGATATAAGAGACAAAGGTAAAAAGCGGCGGCCGCGATTACTCAATTGGGATATATTATTATGAAAAAAAAGACAGGAAGAACAGAAGGGCTAGACAGTTTTTCGATGGATGAGGAAAAACAAACCGGAGGAGGAGAAAAAGAGAGAGCCTATCCAGAAACCCTTCCTTACCTTTCCTGGTCAATGGGAGGGAAATCAGTACCATTCACAGAATGTAGGAGGGGGGGGGGAAGAATCCAAAGTTTGTCATTCTTATCGTATGGGATAACACTTCTACTACTAACTTGGGGGGCACTCATGCGCGGGCAGAGGGCGGAATGTTTTAATCAAACGCACGGCTGCTGCCCAAAGACAGTGCCTCGTGTACATGATAGGACGGCAATGGGGGAGGGGAATGGCCACGCCGTCCCGCAGTATTTGTCAGTTTCCCTTTTCTGTAGCAAGGGGAGCAGGGCAAACGACTTTTTCTTAATGTGCTTGTGTATAGAAAGAGACCTCGAACAGGAAGGCAGTGTAGCCAATGATTAAGGGGTAAACTCCAGGGAAGAGCAGCTGGCGTCCGTCCGAAAAGGTGGTAACTAAAAACCGATTTCCCCAGGAACGAGAAGACCTAAGCGGCAAGGCTGGTCTAAAAAGGTTTTCACGGTCTAGTGAAAGCCCCCCGTGGGCCAGGAAAAAGTGTCTTTTAGCCAATACCTTTGTATAAGACAAAGCGCGGTAACGGAGAAAGGAAAAATCTTATTCGTGTGAATGAACAACAGAGAGAACACACGGGGTGGTATATCTCTATCACAGGCTGATACGTTTGTAATTGTGGCGTAACCAGCGACGGTCGGATCTCCAATCGAGTGACTGGAGGAAGTGCTGTTTTCTTGTTTATGTCTATGGGCGACCAGACAGGCCTTAAGCTAAGAAGAGAAGAACATTATGAGACGGGAATAAGGTGAGGGGACGGCATTTACCGACCATCATTGCTATTCTAAATAGTAGATCAGACCAGGACATCGTGGGGTGGGAGTAACTGGTAAACATGTTTTGGTATCTACAAATCCAGTGCGGCGGAGCTTGGCTGGAACCGAGTGACTGTAGTGAAAGTTTCGTAATGACGACGGGAGTACAACAGGGGGGGGACTACAGGAAATGGAGGTACTGACGTGGAAACAAAGGGAGATAACCAGACGGAGAGCTGCCTAGGCTGGGGGAACAGTGTGCTGGTATGCGACAGTCACAATAAGCGACACTAAGAGTGAGAATATATATGACGGGGAGAAAATGATAACAGGGTCGTCGTATGAACAAGACGAAACAAGTTACAAAGAAATGGATAATACAAGGGAAGCAACGATGAATATAGCACGCCGACTGGTCGATCCACCACCTACTCACGGTGCGTATGTGAGATGTTATAAGAAACCGTCTTGGGTTGTGTTGCCAAAAGAAAATCGGCGCCAGCAAGGACTAAAACACAACATATAAAGTTTTTTTTAAAAAACGTAGGGGGCGACCCCGACCATTACACAGGGGAAGAAGGAAAAATCCGAAGGGGCGTTCTCCGTTACCGATGATGCCCCTTCCCCAAAGAACTGATGGGTTATTCCAAGGAATGATCCGGGACGGCAAATTGCTGGTAGAGACAAACAGGACGGCATGTCACCTGGTGCGGATCATGGTATTTCCCAGTAATCCTCATCGGCGGAGGCAATGGAGAAGCTGTACGCGCTGATGTGGTGGCATTATGGAACCACTAAAGCCGGGACAGAGGCGGAACGGGCGATTGCATATCCCAGACAGCCGGGGGTTCCAATGCCAACATTCATGGACAGTGAAAGCGGGTGTAAAGCGCGAGGGCCCGCGAAGACACACTTGATTGTACGCATGATAAGGGGAAGGATGCCACCGGGTCCGCAGAACGTGGCGGGGCAGCACATTTTTTGCATCCAATCCGGCTGGAGGGCAATGCTACAGGAAAAAGGGGAAACTGACTTGAGTGAGCCGCCTAACTGCAAGAGTAGGGCTGGTCTAAGTGGGGTGATCTATATACGGACGTTGGGCGCATCGATAAAAAAGCTGTTTGATTCGTAGGAGAAGGGAGAAAGGGAACTGAAAGATCGCCCTATTGAATGTAATGGCTCCGCCGTCGAAAACCACGGCAAGTGCTGTCATGAGTTACTTGATAAGGGGTTGCCACGGTTGTCGTGAAGGGGGAGGGGACACTCCTGCCGAGGCCTCAAAGATGGTTCCCATCTTATAGCGGACGTCCAGGGAATGGGATGAGGATAGTGCAGTTGGGAGATAGCAATAGTAAACGAGTGGGAGTGGAGCACGGCCTGAGGAAGGATGAGGCGTTGGAAAAACCTGGGTAGTTGTGGTAGGTGAGAGGAGGAGGGTTGCCAGGGATCTGTCGATGTTTGTATCGCTTGGGGGGGGGCCTGAATTTCGTGCAGATAGTGGCCCAGAAATTAACGGATAGCCGCTAACTATCACTGGAGACGGGTTCGGAAATTACCTGGTCAATCTTCTGCCGGAGATCGTACGGGTGAGGGCGCAAAGCTCCGGTTGGATTGGGGGAGGATCAATCAAAAACAACTGAGCAGGAGGAAAGAGGAGGGCGGGGAACGATCAACCAAAAAAGTACGGGGACCTAAGGGACCCAGGAACGTCAACCCATCGCAGTGAAAGTAACTGGGCACACTTCTCAGGAAGTGAAAAAAACCAGCGATACAACATCGACGCTCCATAGGACAAGGAAAGACAAAGAACGACCACAATACAGGCCTCGGATCCAACAATACATGAGGGGGGTTTCGCCGGTCCCCGCGGCAGCCCGCATAAAATAAGCAAGGGAAAGGGATCTACAGCGACACACGTTGCCGAGCGTCAACCTATGACCTTACTAAAGGGGAAGGGGCATAGACAACCAGTACACACACTATCAGCCCCCGACCTCGACGATAAGGGAGCAATGTCCGCGATGGCCCTGAGGACACGGGGAACGGAAAAATCTCTTGAAGGAAAATCATATAGGGGTACACCAGGTGCCAGCCCGCGGATGACCAATCAATGACAACCGTGGACAAAGAGAAGAAACAAACCCGAGTCACAACTGAAACGTCACTCATAAGCAGCACTTGCCGATGGTTGTACAAGTCGGAGTACCGAGGGTTCAAACGGCTAGATGGCAAGCACACGCGGCCGTGCGCCCAACCAACAGCTGTTTTACCACCCGAGGGGTGAGGCTTCGGTGAAGAAATCCAAATAGAGATCACACTTCCCAACCGGGAACGCATTCGAGACCATATTCGAGTTTTCGCGGCTCACTGAAATAAGGGGGAGAGGGCAGACTGCCTGGGCTCAGACGAACCACACACAGATCAAGGATATACAATTTATCAGTGGTAAAGCAATACGAGAATTCTTCGCGCGGGCCTCCGTTCAATGGGAAGGGTTGGTGTGGGCGAGGGGGCAGGGGGGATAAAGGGCAACGTACACATACATCCAAATAAACAAGTCGAGGGGAGAGTCGGAAGAGTACGGTAAGTTCCACTAATGCCAAACAGATGAGGATGGGATGACGATGGGGGGGAATGGGAATATCCGAATTGAAATGGGGGTCAAAGTTTGGATAAAAAACCGACGAGGGAGGGAAGTCTTAACTGGCAGCTGATAAGGATATCATGAGCGTCGCACGCGGAGAGTGGCGATTGCCAAACAACTATAGGGGGGGCCGGAATTCGTCAAATGGTGTCTTCCGGTGTTTGCCCATTAGCAACACCCCAAGAACATCAGGAGAGAAATGGAAAGCCCGCAACAGTGCAGGATTATGGGAACGCAATGTCATAATAAAAGCCAAGATAGTCATCATCGGTTGCGATCAGCGTGATGGTCTTATCAATATTGTGCTTGGGGTCAAAAGAAAGAAAGGGGGGTGGTGGGTCCTTGTTTTTCATTTCGTCGGCTAGGATGTCCAAGACAAGGTCGCCGAGCCAACAATACGGGGTTTATACATTTACTTCTGCTAATACGGCGGTAGATATAACCTGGCCCCGGCGGTGAAAGCAGACAACATTTCCCAGCTGAGGCAGAGGAATAGGACAGGTCCACGTTCGAAGCCTCCTTGTCAATCTTCCATTAGTATACACTTATAGAACCGAAAAAATGGGTGCCATGGGGTCTAAACAGGGGCCAGTGATATATAATGAAAATCAAGAGGTAACGATGCTAAACAGGCGTAGCATGCCCACAAAAGTAAGGCATACGAGAACAAGAAAAGACTAACCAAACAATAAACATCCTTCAGAGGAACCAACCGTTAAGTGAGCAGAAGCGGCCCCAACGGCTCGCCTTATGGAGTAGAAAGTGTATCGTAAAAAGCGCGGGTAGGTCCTCCAGCGCGGAACAGCATGTACTAAACACAAAGTCAAACCCGGGGGAATTGTAGCTAAAATACAAGGCGAGCCCAGTGTAGGCGGAGCACTAGACCATATGAAAACCTCATAGTCATGAAGAGGAAGGTCCGGTCGGCGGCGGACAACAGAGGTACCCTTAATTCCTGGCAAACTGAGAAGGAAAACACGTATTTAACAAGCACACTTAATAAAAATTCAACGTGCCGGCGAAGACGCTGTACAAGGCAAAATACAGAGGAACTGAGCATTTTCGGAACAAGGAATGTAACTGGTCAACCAAAAAGCAAAGATTAAACGGGAGTAAAAAACAGATCGAACAGAAGATAACTCACACAGAGTTAGTATTATAACAGTGTTTTTCCCTACTACTGCAAATACTACAACGAAGGGCAAGGGAAAAGTGGCACGCCTCTAATTCAAGAATACATTCTTTTGTGAAGTATGGGATACCACGCTCCGCTCCAGGGCCAAACCTCAAAGAAAGGATACAGAAGTTCTAGACAAGGGGAGAGGTGCGGCGAGTGGGGGACGCAGTGC
>Ga0179593_1437415_pt1 | contig 12454 bp, 11 predicted proteins | sample CZODoug2_1_08_16_FD_185931 | JGI IMG/M metagenome (GOLD analysis project Ga0179593, IMG submission 185931) | Vadose zone soil fungal communities from Angelo Coast Range Reserve, California, USA - CZODoug2_1_08_16fungal (PacBio error correction) | ecosystem: Environmental > Terrestrial > Soil >...
CCTCCCCAGTTCGGGGGTTGGGGGGGGGGTGGGGGGGGGGGGGAGAATCGCAAAGCAAGACGCTGCCGAAGGCAAAATGGGGGGACTGATTCAGTCCCTAGTCCGCAATCCGTTCGGAGGCTGTCATTTCTATCCTGATCTCTGGGACTAAGAGGAAATGGGGAGGGCAAAACGAGGTGAGGACCTAGGGTCAAGATAGTCTGCGAGGAATTCAAAGCGTCGTAAGCTCAGCTTTGATGATCACGCCTGGGAAAAGTACTCAGTAATAGGAAGGGTGATCGGTAAAGTTTCGATCAGACCCACCAAAAATGAAAAGAGCTATGTAGACACATTGGGAGGGGGCCTACCTAAGAAAAAAGAGTTGAAGCGTATCCAGAAATTCCTGCGCATGGCAGCACAGACCAACCAGGGAAGAGGGGGGAACGTTCGTTCAGAATCGCGGGGTCAAACGCAGGAGCTATGCGGCTGCGGGAGAATATGCCCATCCCGCAATTCGTAAAACGTCGCTCATCGGGTCCTCTGTTGGGTCAGATACGTGTGGCTGGGGGCGTTGAAGGGCGGGCCAGATAAAAGATGAAATGGAAAAAAAAAAATGTTACTTCATTGGGGGGGAGGAAGGGGTGAAAATCTTTGGAAAAATTGCAATACTACAGGGGGGTTATTCGGCTGACAGCGGGCTTCAGGCTCGCACTGGCTGGTTTTAAAAAAATTGGCTTAGAAGGCCCAAGAAAAGAGGGCGCCCCAAGCTATTATTCTAGCACGACAGCGGAGAGATACTTTAAAGGGTCGAAAAAGGAGAAAGGCTGCGTTGACACGACGTCCGTGACCGAAGTGAAAAAGAGTCCGACGGCCGCGTCTTCGTAAAAAAAGGAACTGGTGAGGTCTTAAAACTCAAAGGGGTCAACTGCGCAACGTAACGATAAGTAAAAAAAGAGGCTCTTCGAAGGAGTTAAGCGCTCAATGCCTGTGCAGCGCGCCCCAGCGCTACCGGGCAAACGACGCCTTCGCGAAGAGGAAGGGAAGGGTTGGCCCGCAAAAGCGCGGATTGGGAAAAAGGAGGGGAGCAAGGGCGTGGACGAGAATCAGCAAACGGCGGCGCACCAGAGAAAGACAAACTCCATGCCGGGGAAGAGGGAAAAAGGGGTCAAAAAAAAAAGCCACGGGAGAAGCAGAAAAAAAACGAACTCTCCACCACTGTCCTACTAGGGGGGGAAAAGGGATCGTCGGCGAACAGGGCTGACAGGCGAGAGAAAACACCAGAAAAGCAATAAAAAATGGCTGGGAAACAGGAGAGACTCTACGAAATATTGACAGGGTCACAGGGAAAAAAGGAAAAAGTAGATGTTTCAAAAGGATGATGAAGGGAGTGAGAAAGATCAGGTCGCCAGAAAGGGGAGAAGAGGGAGCGTGAGGCCTGAGTTCAGGCGCAGGTAAATACCGGGCAGGGAGAGAGGGTCCGGAACAGAAGTGGCTCTCCGAGGCGGTCAGGGGGGGAAAAAAAGGGCTCAAGGCTCCTTGACCACCCCATGCTGATCGAGGCAGGATAAGCCATAACAAGAAAATAGCAGAATATGGGGGGTGGGGTCCCTACAAAAAACAGACGCCATTGGGGAAGAAAAGGGGAGTACATTGCGGATGGCGCGACAACCTTGTCCAAGAGGAAAAGGGGAGAGGGGAAAGGATCGGGGGGGGGGAATCAGACGTACGGCGTAGAGCTACGTCGAGATGAAAGGCGGGAGGAGCCGAGAGACTCTCGGTTGGTTCCGAAAAGAACTGATTTCTAAAAAGGAAATATCCAACACAACGGGGACAAGAATGAAAAGCTCTGGGACCAGCGCGTATTCGCGCAGGCGAAAATAGAGGGTTCTCAAGAAAACAAGCATTAAAAAAGAAACACCTGGTGAGTAAGGGCCATCCGGGAAGGGAGGTGTCGAAAAAGAAACAGATAAAGCCGGGGACGAGCAAATGGTGTCCGCGCATCGAAAAGGGTGTCTCAAGTTCCGCGGACATGGTCACGACAAGGAGGCGCTTCCTCAACGTACCTGCTAATGAGAAACTAAGCCTAGGCGCCGAGGTCGGATGCAAGGGTGTTAGTTCACACGACGTGCCGGCAAGGCGCACGGAGGAGCCTCGGACGCGCGTAGAAAGGTCAGGCAACTAGCCCTGGAAGAGAGGGAGCACTTGAGCATCGTACCTCACATCACGCACTAGCGGACAGACGAACGAAAGAAAAGGGGAAAGGGGTTCGGGAGTGGCTTCATCAAATCCTCCGAGACATCTACTGTTTGACAGGGAAAATAGCAGCGCATGATCAATATTGGCGTCGGGATGGGGGACTGAACCGCGTTGATGGGTGTGATGCAAGGTTGATAGCTCCTCAACAGGGAAGGGCATTGCGACCCTCTTCGAAGGCGAGAACTTTGCATCCGCTGAAAAACAGGGCAATGCAGGGTGTTGTACGGAAGGAATGACTCTCTCTATGGATTACCGGTCTGCGCTGATGGGGCATCCCTTACCGGCAGGAAGCTCCGTGCGCGCGCCCAGGAGGGTGGGGGGCCGCGCGGGGAATGCTACTCTCGGGCCAAAAATGAAGACTAAGAGAATCCTCGCTTCGGACGGAGAGGGACCTCGATCGAAGAGGAAAGAAACATGGAAGCTTCTAAACCGGGACGTCAAACGGCGGTGCAGGCGTAAGCAACTCAGAAGAGCATCGCAGGTCGTACTGAGAACGGCGGCATGAAACGAGTGTAGGGGGGGAGTCCGAGGAGTCTGGAATGGGGGGGCCCAACGACGCCCCGTAGAATGGGGGCACCCGGGGACGTGCCCTCGTGAGGGGGGAACCCTCCGTCCGGATAGAGAGGAAATTGGATCGTGATCCTAAAAATAATTACCTTGGTAACCTTTGCTGGAAGGGGAATCGGGCCTCTTGACACCTCTACTTGGAGCTCGCGTGGTGGATAGATGTAAGCATCGATTCGCCTGGATTGGAAAAAATTTAGAAAAAAGGGGATCTGGATCGGACTCAAAAACTGGACCCCCCCTTAAAATTGGGCACTGAAAAGGCATTCCAGTTCAAAGACGTCGTACTGATCTGCATTAGAACAATGCCCCGTGGCACCGAAGGGGGCACACACACCAGAAACAACGAACTACATCCGATTTAGGAATAGTAGCTAACTATCCCGAGTTGAGGTAGAAGTGTGCTATTGAAGACTAGGGAATATATTTACGGGGGGGAATGTGAGCAAAGGGAGCTAATAATTCTGACTTTGGATAAAGAACGAAATCTGTAAAAAAAAAGCGTACCCATCGAACGGAAAAGATCGCTCCATGGAAGCTGAATCCTTAGTGAGGTCCCAGAAACTCGGAGGAGCGGCGCTACTTCATAAGTAGGGCTCAAAAAAAGTCCAAAAACCTTGGTTGGCGCGTGGGGGGGGGAATATCTATCGGCTATACCTGGGTAAGCAAACGAAGTGGGAACGACACTAAAGCAAGTGAGGACGAGGGACCGAGGAAACCCAATGGTGGCGCGCGGATGGAGACACGATCGGGGAAACCAATGTCCGCGACAGGAAAGCTTTAGAGGGATGAGTGGGGGCAACCAAAGGAAAGCCCTTCCTTTAGGATCGTGTCAGGGGAAAGAGGGAAAAAAGGGGTACTAGAGTAGAGACACTCAAGATAAGTGATACTCCATATGGGGAAAGGGCAGGGGGGTGTCACAGACTATGTAGGGGGTACTCTAATTCAAAAAGACAGAAACTCAAAAAAATTAGAGATCAGTTACATCAGGCGAGCGCAAGGTACAGAGAAGGGAAAAAATGCCACATGTGGGCAAGCGGCAAAAGAACAGAAGTGTATCAAACATGCAGAAAAGGGACACAATGCATGACAAAAAAAAGAGGGAAAAAAAAACAGGACATGCCGCCACACAAAAAAAAACAAAAAGAAAAAGGAGAAAAAGGGGGGAGGCTGACGATAAATCCGCGAAGGGGAGAGAGTGGAACGCCATTCCGTAGAAAAAGGTGAGGGAGCCGCACAGTCCCGACGGGCTGCAGGTTCGGGACAGAGTCTACAGGGGTCTTTTTAACATCGTGCATCGGGAGGAGCGGGACAAACATAAGCCACTTTATGGATCCAGACGATATTAACGGGGGGAGGGGGGTACAATAAAATGAGAAAATATTGCGCTGTATGGCCTACTGAAATTGGAGGAGGGATTAATCTAACCAGAAAAGAACTCCTGCATCCCAGGAGCCAGTAAAACGAATGGCATGGGATCTCTGGGAAAGGTTTACATTCGTTTCTCGGAAACACTCTGTGCGGGGAAAAATCTTTCCGATACTCTCTCCCGCAAAACAGTCACAGGAGAATGAATAAATAATATCATAAAGAGTAAGTCCCGCCAAAAGGAGTTCTAGAGCCGACATGTCCCTTATAAAAAAAGCCCACAATCTTAGGGAGGAGGACCGGGCAGAAAGAATTGGCGATGAGAATCTCTGGGGGCCACTCCTCCAGAGAACGGCCTTCAAAAAAGGTTTGAGAAGAATTCGTATGATGAACAAGGGGATGAACCCGTCGAGTCGATATCAGAGGGGAGTATAGCATCACCATTTTCTCTGAGAAGGGGAGGGCACACCGCCCCGAAGAGGGTACACGCCCGAGCCGAGGTCTAAAACTAAAGGTGCGCGGGCGTACTCCGGTAAAAAGCAGTGTTAGAAAAAAACTGCGCGGGGAGCCGGGGCGTACTACGATGCGGAGCGGTGAGCGAAAGAGTCGTCAGTGCCACACAAAAAAAAAAAGTGGGAGCGTGCGTCGTCGCAACGGATGAGGGGGTCGCCCCCTTTGAATCATGGGGAAGGAGCGAAAAACGTGTATCGTTAAAAGGAAAGATCAGATCGGAGTGAGGGGGAAAGGATTGTACTTTGGTTTGGAGGATTGGAGGACAAGGAAAACAACCAGAAAAAACCAACGTTGTAGCGAACAGCTCATTTCCCGTACGAGCGCATGGAGGGGTAAACCTCGACGCGTCAACCTGACGGGGAACGGCGGGCCGGGATTAGCAGAGCATGTTCAACGGACATGCGGATAAAATCTCCTGAAAGAGAAAAGAGGGCTTATAATGCAAAGTTGCATGTTGCCGAAACCCTGCCGCACCGACACTGCTAGCAAAGAGCCAGGTAAACTGACAAAAGGCGGGAACACAGGTGCTTCCGTCCCCCCAAGGAAAAACGCCCGGCGAGGGGTCGAGACACACACGGTAACCGATCATCAGGGGAAGGACGGAAGGTGAGGCTGTTCTAGACAAAAGTGGGGGCACGGGAGAGCCAAAGTGTAATCCGGGGAAGGAGAAAGAGTTGTGAGCGACTCGAACGCAACAAAGAAAAAGGGACAACTTGTGTCGCACGGCAGGAAAGTGAGGGGGGGGGAGGACTGAACAGGTCGAAGACTTCATCAGGGAAGTGCTGAAAAGAATAGAGGTGAGGGGATGACACGCGCCAATCCAAGGAAAAAAAAAAGAAAGTTTGGGGTTGGGAAGTAAGAAAAACAAGAAACCTCCGCTCCACGCAAGAACTTCGGAACCCGGCATTTAGAACAAGCAGGAAAGATGTTCCGCAACAGAGTCCGATGGAGGTTCTACGATTAAGGGGTGCAAGCGCGAAACCTCGAATACCCAAAGAGGGGGAAAGACGTTGGGAGTCGGTGAAGGAGTGAGGGAGAATGTGGAAGGGGGAGTGTCGGATAGAGATGGATGGTAGTGTGGTAAACCAGGAAAGTGGGTCTGGTGGGGACCTGCTGACAAGAATTGCTTAGGGGTCTTCATATAGGTCAGCCAATTATAAAGCTTCTGAATATGCTAGACATGACGACGAGGGGAATACGGGGGAATCGGGTACATCTTCTTAAAAGGCAAACCATCAACATATCCTTATGGGAGAAAAATAAGCTCAACGATCAAGGGGGAGAGCATAAGTGGACCCGGCAAGTAATCGACTCTGCCAAAAGACAACGGTGGGTGAACTTCCCTGGATTTGGGGGGCGCAGGGAGGAAGAATCAAGGGGTACTGCTCTTCAGTGCGAAGGGTGTCAAACCGAAGCTCTACTGCTGGCTCTAGGGAAAACAGTGACAAAGGAGGGAGGAGTCTAGAAAAAAAAAAGAGGGGGACGGAACCAAAAACCGGCCGTCACAGAGGAAAGCAGGCACGACCCAGAGGACAGGGAGCCCGGACCTCCTGAGACGCAAAGAAGTGGAAGTCACATATACGCAACGTGTCGCCTTCTCATCCCCAGGAGTGGAGTCACAATCCAAATGTGGGGAAGAAGGTGAAAAAAACCTACTAAGGAGAGCGCGGGGTCTGAACCCATGCCTGATAAAGGAGGGGAAAAAGGGAAAAAGCGACATCCTTTAGAAAGCTCGAACAGAGAGAACTGTATAACACCCTGCTAAAAGAGGGGGAAGACTGTTGAAAATATCGTACTGTCGCGTAAGGGAGGGCTACCGAGATAGAAACAGAAAAAAGCAACGGTGTAACACTTATATCTCATAAAGAAAGGGAGTGAAAGGCAAGACGACAGAACATATACAGTGGATCTGGGAGGGGGGAATGCTTGATTTCAACGCACTAACGAGCGGTTCCTTTCTCGAAAGGGCGGTGGAGAATGTGCTCAGGTCCACGGCACAGCTTACCTTCAGGGCCAAAAATAAGGAAGCGCTCAATGCGTGGGGGAGGGGAGGGGGGGATGGCGACGGTGACCGGTGATACGGTTGTCAAGAAGAAGGGGTAGGCGAGAAGGTCCTCATACCAAATCTCGCACGTGGGGAAGGGGCCTGGAACAGAGCGGACATGTTGCTGGAAGAAATAAAGGGGGGGGATGCATGTGCGCGGACTACCTTATGATCGTGCTAAAAAAAGGGAGTCGAAGGTGTGACAGTCCCATCGACAGGGGGGGGGGCTCTGGAGGGGAAGAAAAAAAAGGCGCTGCAGAAGAGAGGCTGAAGGGCTGGAGGGGAAACTGAGAGGGGTGGGTGGACCCCGAACTAGCAGTTGTCCTAGAATCTCAAGGAAACAAAGGAGGGAAGGGGAAAGAGGGGGGTCAAAAAACGGAAAAAGGGGAGGGATACTGGGGCAGGGCCACCGCACACGATAGACGAGCGTTTGATCATAACAGAGAAGAACCGAACGTCCTCCAGGGAGGCTCAGATGCTATGCTCACGCCGTACTCACGACTACATAAGTCGGGACCCGTCGGTGCGCCTCAAAAAGGATCGGGAAGCAAAAGGTTGTCCGCAGGACTGACCAAGAAAGCACAAGACGCCGACAAAGACGAAGCGGGGACCAAAAAAAAGGCGCGGAGTGATAACGCTGCGCCCGGCCTCAATAATTGCGCAAGGTGACAAGATACTGCGGGGGGGGGGGCACGAGTAACGTGTCATTGCCACCTTCGTTGAGGAGTAACACCAAAGGAGCCTGGGCTCAGGACCGGACTCAAGAACCGGTGCAGAAAAACTGTAAAAAACCGTAAACTAAGTCCCTGGCGAAGGGGGACAACGACTATCGGTCTCTGCTGGAGGAAGTCACCTAGTCTGCATCTCTTACAAATAAAGCATAAATCGGGGTTCAGGGCTGGTAGGCGAAAGGTAAGATTGGCAGTGAAAGGTCCAGGGGAACAGTCTCTGGGTGAAGGGGGGGGGGGGGAGGGATTGGTTTGGGCTCATCAATCACGGTCATCTCGTTTGACGGAGAACCGGAGAAACTAAAAATTGCTTCGGTGGACACCTAAAACATTCAGAGGGTCAGGGGGTGGTAAAGCACTGCAGAGCTTCTCCCGCTGCATGAAAGGCATGGGAAGGTGAACCGTCTGCGAAGGGGCTAATGTCCAAGGGGGGCGCCCTCAGTAGAGGGGGGTGAGGTTGGGCCAGACGGGACTGAAAAAAATAGAAAAGAAGCATTGCTCGAGGCGACTAAGGCCGCGCTTGGGGGGCAGATTCGAGAGAGAAAGTCCTAACTGCGTCGCAGCGGGGAAAACGGAGAAGGTGCGACGTCAGAGTTCTACCGTAAGGGGGAGACCAGGGTTACAGGAATTCGTCGGCAAGCGAGGAGACTCAGTAACGAACAGGGTGTGTCGAATCCAAGTTGGTTAAGTATCTCAGGGGGGCGGGACAACCTCACCAGAAAACCGGGGTCCACAGGGGGGAGGGGGGGGTCCGTTGCCAAACAATGAGAAACGGAAAGTCCTCCTTCCGGGCGGGGGCCCCACGGGAAAAGTCGAGGGGGGGTCTCGGGCTGAGGGAGAAGGGAAGGGCGTCATGTAAGGGGGGGGAAAAAAATATGTGTCCTGGGCAAGGCACAAAAGACAGGAATTCCCACATAAAAACAAATGTCGATCAGAAAGGGCTCCGAAAAAAAAAAGAGGACCTGGACGTTATGGTGAAGCCACATAAAGGTTAAACCAAAGATTCCACGCAGAAGGCTCAGGGTCGTTGCACTAGGGGGGGATCCGTCAGGTAAAAAGCTCGCTCAAGAGACAAAGGGAACATCAGACAAGTCATAACACCATACCATGGGGGGGGGGAGCCACTCTTGATCGAGATTGGGGCATCGACATGGAAAGAACTCTCACAAGTCTGTAAACCGCACAGAGAAAAAGTGAACCCGAGAAGGGGCCTGAAAGGGATGGGGCTTGTGACAAAGGGGGAGAATCCGAAAACGTGAGGGGGCTGAGAAGAGGCACGAATGACAAAAGGGCGCCGGGGAGGTCAGTCTAAGGGGGTGAGTACGGGTGATGTAAGAGCTTCAGAAGAGAGATGATATGTCGTCGCACGTGAGACGTTAAAAAGCTACCCGCGCGTGGAAAGGCCAATGCTGGTGAATAAAGTCGAAGTCATCAGTGATAGACCTCTGCATGAAAAAAGACGGCCGATACTTGCGAGTTGGGCCGTGAAAAAAAGAACGGGTAGAGAAGCCGAGGGGGCGGGAGGCGATATTAACAATAAAGAGCCAAACAACCTGGGGATGGTTGAGTATAGAGGGTCAACAGGGGGGCATGGGCCTGTATTCAAAAGGAAAGCGAATGATGCTGTTGACATAAAGCCCGGGCACAAGGAACAAAAATTCGACGGTGGTCAAAAACGTAATGGAATAGGGGATCGCGCATAAGAAGGACAAAGACCAAGTACACGGACAGATATCCTGGTCGGGGGGGGAGCGACAAGATGACGTACATAAGAAAATAAACATGAGCAAAAAGTACTAGCGGGGAGGGGTTGAGCTCACCTACCCTGATTGTACGAGGACGCATACCCTCTCGAAGAACCACGGCAAAACAGGACATAAGGGAGCGAGGGGCTGGGAGGAGTCACGAGCGACTGAAACAGTTAGGCTTCCCTGCGTGAAAAATCCTGAAGGGAGGAGAATCCACCGTCCAAAAAAGCAGGGGTCAAACGCGACGCAGTCTGGGGGAGGGGTGAAAAGGGGGGGACGCTTTGAGACGAGGACCTCCCGAGCTGGCGGTGCGCAAACAGGTGATGTACAAGCCGCGGCGGGACAGGCTTTCGGGGGCACCATGGGTGAGGTCACGAGAAACTAACACAACTTGGCTACCGCGAATGGTGACAAGGGGTACTCTCTCGCGACTAAGCAGGCCAACTCTTGTCATTGTGAGGTGGGAGAATGCACATTCTCTGTAAGTGGTTGACAGCTCCCTGACCTAGGTTCCTGTGGTGCAGGTCACCGAGATAATACCAGCGAGACCGGCAATGTCAGGGGCGGGTAAGTGAGGAGACGGGGAACAACGACTGTTCTTGCGGGATACGAAACCCGTTCTTTACATCGGATAGAATAAAAACCAAAAAATCAACTTGATTATGGTGACAGAGAGATAGGGCAAAAGGACCCCGTGCACAAAAGGGGAACAGAGGGGGGGATGTTCCGCACGCACCCGGGGCAAAATACAGGATTTAAACCCCAAAAAAAAAAAACACCTCGGAAAGGCACCCATCGCATTCTTTCAACCTGGGTCCACACCTACCTCCAGCTCCTCCGGGGCGAAGGGCCTCAAAAAAGATAGATTGTACTCAATCAGCGCCCCTGACAACTTGATCCTAGGCGTAGGCATGTTCTGACGAAGCGCGCATCCGCAACCACCAGAAACCCACCAAACGTAGGACGAAAATGGGAGAAAACTCCCGCGGTCCCGCGAAGGTTCCGAATCAAATAGGGGGGGGGTGCCTAAGGATTTCACACTGGTCAACATGTAGGCGCCCGAGGCAAAAGGGTGCAGTTGGAAACACAGGAAAAAGGGGCAGCGTTCGCGTCTCGGGACGATCTCCGAAGGGCGAGACAAGGGACAGAAGCTAGAGGGACTATGGTAGAAGGGAAGGCAAAATGAAATGTCCATGGTGATAACAGGGGGGAGCCATATGCTGGTCTTAAGGAAGGGAACGGCTAGGCCCACATCTGCGCGACGGAGAATACGAACGTTCTGGGAAAGACAAACCTGTGCGCGTTGTCGAAAATATGATACTTGCTGTGGCAAAGGGGAGGGTGGGGATACTACGCCGTCAATATTGAAAAGAACACCGCCAGCGCTAAGAATAAGGGGGGTCTCTCTGACCTTTGGGAGTAGATCTAGACCAAGGTGTCGCCACAGACACTGACAAAGGGGGAACTTCTGCATTCAGGAAAGAGTACTACCGGAGCTGTACCGAATTTTTAAAGATAGGAGGAGTGTAGTCATCCAGGAGCAGGGAGGGGTCAGTCTTCCATGTTCTGATGAAGTGGAAAGTTCCTGCAGTCTCTACTTCGGACGGACCTCATCCATACTCTGGAAAGGGACCTCACTTCCTGCGGCGCGGCCCACTGAGGCACTAAGCAATGTACAATGCTCTACTAGGCTGGATAAGTTGCGAGCCACTCGAGGCGACACCACTCGGACAGCATGCCGTCGGATGATCAAGAGTAGCGCAGGGGGACTGTTTTCTCGGTGAAGAGGACGACACCTCAATACGAGTTGGAATGAGGGGGGGGGGGGGTGGTAACAATTTCGAAGAAATGCCGAAGCATCTTCCCTTGCCCCATGGGGGGGTGCGGACAATTAACATTGAACCTAGACGAGGGACGAGACCCTTGGGCACTTCGAAGGAACCTAAGGAAGGGGCGATGGCCCATTAAGAGGCTGGAGTTGCAGAAAGTGTCCGTCATAGATCAGCCGGAAGTCCGGGATGAAGTGGCTGCGAACGCCCCAAGGTGGGACAATGCAAAATGTCCCTGCCGATCAGGAAGGGTCGTACATACATAAAGGAAGGGGGATCAACAATGGACGTTCTCTGAAAATCCAATTAGGTCAAAAAAGGGTGCAAAGAGGAAGGAACAAGGAAAGAGGAGCCAGACAAACTCCCGGGTAGGAGCCCTTGTGCTGCGTACCCGCGGGCGAAAGAAAAAAGCAATAAAACATAAACTAAAAAAAAAAAAAATAAAACAAAACATAAGCTCACTACCTGATCTATCATGAGTCTCAGTGTACAAACAGGGGGTGAATGTGAGAGGGGTGTGTGAGTCTGGTGCGTGGGGTGGGTAGGGGTGAAGCTACGCATGCGAATTGCCGACACGGCGCTGCACTGCGCAGAAAACACGAGCAGGAGACTATGAGCAGCAGGGAAGGCAGGCAGCGGGAACCGCAGCGCGAGGAAGGGTAGGAAAAGATATATCAGCCGAGAGTTGCAAAAAAAAGAGGAGGATCGCATCGGGGGAAAAAGGGATTGGACTAGCTTCATAAGGAGGGCAAGACTTTAACACCAGAGGGTCTCCTTGGGGGGGAGGAAAGAAATAGGGAGAGGGCATCCTCGTTCAGCAAAAGAAAAAGGAAATTTGGAGCGCGCAAACGAAGACAAAACCCCTGCTTGCGGGGAGTGAAAGATCTACTTCTGGGGCTAATAACCCGCCACCAATATCTATAGCAAACCTCATAAAAAAGAAAAAACCCGAAAAAGAACAAAAAAACAACCAAATCAACGGCATGGATCTCGTACTGAAAGAGGGGTACCTTCACGCCTAAAAAAAGGAGGTTTAGATAGTATCTTTATGCAGCACCAAATCAAGGGGGGGATTATCCTGTCCTCGGGGGTGGACTGGCGTCAAGTGAAAAGAAAAGCTTGAGCTGACCTTCGCATTTCGGAGAAGCGCCCGAGGCCGGTGCGTACTCAAAAAGCTAAAAAACTTCTCCTTTTGAATGCAGACGCAAGCAAAAGGTAGTTAAGCAGTCGCCGAGAAATCCAAACGGTTTTCCCTCTCCAAAAGAACTCTCGGAAAGAGGGGAGAATGATCGCATGCGGATGGGGCGCGACAAACAAGGTCTACGCTCGCCTCGAAAGGGGGGTTCGCCCTTACCTAGGTAGCTAGCTGAGCCCGTAGCGAACGAGAACCAGAGTCCTCGCTTTTTTTTTCCGCTCTCAGGGCGG
>Ga0179593_1563413_pt1 | contig 12454 bp, 19 predicted proteins | sample CZODoug2_1_08_16_FD_185931 | JGI IMG/M metagenome (GOLD analysis project Ga0179593, IMG submission 185931) | Vadose zone soil fungal communities from Angelo Coast Range Reserve, California, USA - CZODoug2_1_08_16fungal (PacBio error correction) | ecosystem: Environmental > Terrestrial > Soil >...
TTACGGGGAAAAAAGCCCGGGGTGGAAGGGGAAACATCTGGGATATTTAAAAAAGGACCTGCGCCGGAGGAGGGAAAACCCAAAAAAGTTTTGACCACCAAAAAGGACCTTACCGCAATTAAAACTAATCGCGTCAGAGGAGAAAAGCGGGACAGAGCAATGTCATGGTTTGTGGGGATCATCGGTTTGGGAAAGGGCCGGGGAGAAGAAAACATTAGAAGAAAAGGAGAGCGAATTAATTGATAACTTATGGAGGGGGGGAGGGGTTCTGAGAAATAACAAAGGCTCGATGTTCCCAGGGAGACAAGATCCTCGCAGCCCGTAAAAGAGGATGGCCTGGGAAAAAAAAAAAGAACAGCCACAGCAACGGGAAATCGGGAACTTCATCCCCAGGGCAAAAGGGGCCGGCGGAGAAAGGGCAAACAGAAAAAACCCGCGGAAAACGAAAGGGGCGGGGTTTTCAAATGGGAAGGGAGATATGCTGTTCCGGGGAGACGATATCGGTATCCAGTTAACCAGGGTCGTGGTTGAGAGTAAAGGGGGAAAAAAAGCCCTCAAAATGAGAGTTACCAGGCCAGAAAGCTGGGACCTCTCCGGGAGGAGGGGTACAAGAAGTGAATTGATGGCGAAGAGAGAAGATTCAGCACAGGCGCTGTTTTCATCGAGTGCGGGGACATGATCTCAAGGACAAAAAAAAAACCCAAGGGAAAGGGACCAAGACACAGCCGGGAAGACGACTGTGAAAAAAGGGTCTTATGTAAGCGAAAATGGGGGGGGGGAAACAGAAAATATAGACGGCCCGCTTCAGGTTCCTCCCGAGAATCTTCCTTGAAGCAAGGAAACATGAAAAAAAAAATGGGACGCAAAAGCGCAGGAAATAACATCGAAGGGGGAGGATTTTGCGGACACAAAAGCGCCGGCCCAAACGAACGGGAAAGAAGTCAACGACCGAGGCCCGTAGGCAGGGGGCCATCCCATGGAAAGGGAAAGGGAAAAGGAACTGAAAAAAAAAAAGGGGACCTCAAAAAAGCTGTCCAAGGTGGGAGGATGGAAAAAACTTTCAATCTTTTTTTGGGGGTCAAGACCAATAGGCAAAAATTAAAAAGAAAGGAGTTGCCACTTAAGGAAAAGTGGAGAAAAAAAGGCAAAAGCCGCTTTGGTGGATGAAAACGTACGGTGGATCCCGACCGACTATTAGGGAACTGCACCGGCAATTGTGACGCACGGCCGGGGGAAAAAAAAAAAGGGGGCCGACGCCTTCAGCGAGAACGATAGCAAAGGGGGACACGGAGGAGCTTCCGGAAAGGGTCAGCCATTTATCTAAACTCAAAAAAAAAAAAGAGGTAAAGAAAGGACCAGGAAGCGAAGGAAAGAAGAAAGGCCCTGCAATTGCACCAAAGGGGGGGGGGGGAGCAGTAGCATAAGGGAGTCGGGACCTGATCCCGGAAGGGCCCGTTGCATAAGCGCGTCAAGCGGGAAGGCAAAGGGGGACGCCTTCTAAGCACCGTCCCATTCAAAAAATGAGGGGCTTTAGTCAAGAAAAAGAAACTTTTGAAGGGGGAACTTGAACAGTTTTGCAGGGGGGAAAAAAAGTTTTAAAAAATATAAAAAAAAAAAAAAAAGACGCCCCGTGAAAACCACAGAGTTCCAAAATGTACAGCGTTTCCCCAACGCATGAAAAAAAAGGGGGAAAAAACGTGCAAAGGGGCCCAGGGTGGAGCCCCGCCCGCAGCGGAAACGGTCCGGGGAAAATGGGGGGGGACGCAAAAAAAACCGCTGGGATTTCCCGAACAAAGGCGCTTCGCATTTTGAAGGAAGAAAATGTCGTGTGAAGAATCGGATAAAGAATCTGCCCGAAAGAAAGAGGAACGTATGACGGGGGGGGAGAAAGGCCCGGCCAGCGGGGAATCGATCGGAAATGCTGAGGAAAGACCAAAAAAAAAAGGATGGGGGGAGGCGTGGGACCAACCGAGGATGAAACAGCGAAAAGGGTGTTGGCCGCATTGGGGTCGAACCGCCGGTAAAAGGAAAGGGGAGGGACGAAAAGGAAAGAAAAATCACGCCAGTTGTCAAAAGCAATCATGAGCTCAACTAAAAAAAAAAAAAGACGCCAAAAAAGGGGGGGGGGGTCACGGGAAGCCTAAGAACTATCGTCATCTAAAATGGAAAAGGAAGCAGGAAGGAAAAGGCTGTGGGAAAAAAAAAGGAAAAGCCAAAAAAGACGGCTTGTGAACAAGCCCTGAAAGTTGCCGAAGACCGTTCTTTGGATGTCGGCAGAAAAAAAACGGGAAAAAATGTACACGTCAAGGAGGGGGGACTGCGGGAACTGGGAAAAAGAACAAAGGGGGGAAAGAGAGCAACAGCAAGCCCGGGAAGGGCACATTGGCAGAAATAGCCGAAGCTTTGTGGGGTGGCTCGGATCGGCGACCAGGTTTGAAGAAGCCGAAAAAGATACGGAGAGAGAAGAGAGGTGGACCGATTTCTCTTCACCCCGAGGCTGGGGCAGGGGTCAAGGAGAACCGTGGGGAAGGGGTTGGGTCATCCGGATCACATTGGGGAGCGGGGAAAATAGGAAATCTGTAAATATGGACAAGGAAAAAGGGGGGGGGAAGGAGTGAACAGGGGGGCTGGTAAAAGGAATTCTGGAACCAGAAAAGAAAAAGAGTATCCGCAAGGGGAAAAAACTTCGCCAAAAACATGGGCGTTCAGAATGGCAAACAACCGCCACTGGGGGGCCGTGGTCTTCGGGGAGAGCCGTGTGGAATGGGGATCGTGGGAAAAGAGTCCCAAGAAAAAGATAGGCCAGGTAAACAGAAACTGAGAGAGAGCCCGTTTCATGAACCGGAGGGGCAGGGGCAAAAAAAAAAAGCAGGAGACAGCAAAAAAAAGAAAACAGAAAGGTCACTTGACAGGTCCCCGACAGGGAGAAAAAAAACATGACCAGCGATGCTGGGGGTCGAGTAAAATGTAAAAAAGGGGGCAGAGAGGAGGCGGGGGGAAGCCAAAGATTTCAAAAACAATGATTCAGGAAAACATGAAGAAGAAGCACGGTTACCAAAGGGTAATTGAGTTTTGGTCTCAAGGGGGGCAGAACCGAAAGGGGGGGAGGGGGGAATAATTGGGAAAAAAAAAAGGAGGCTAGATCATCGGAGGCGGGCAGCACCCGGCCTTTTTTATGCGGCAGGAAAAAGACGAAAGGACCAGAGGGGAAGTCAAAATATGAAAAGGAGGGAAGAAACAAAAGGTTTCGGCACGTGGAACGATGCCAAACGGGAACCTTTTTCGAGAATATGATCCAAAGCAGTGACTGCGGACAAACGCAAGGAAAATTGAAGGAATCAAAGCCGTGAAATATCAAAAAAGGCAAATAAAAACAACAAAAAAAAAGGAGGAGGACAAGAGATAGAGTCATTTGGGGAAGCGTCCCAATAAGCGGGACCGGGGGAGTGAGAAGGGGGGGTGATCAAAAAGAATTGTGTGGAGGGGGGGGAGGTGGACCAATCGGGGGGGAAGAAAAAAGCCGACACGTGTCGTCATCGATTTGTAGACGTCTGGGGAGGGATGGGGGGGAAAAAAAGAGTCTGGGCGTCATAAAAACGATGGAACGACCTCAGAATGATCGATCTTCAATGAAATCACTCGAAACTCGCAAAAAAAAGTAAAAGCATTTGAGGGGAAAAAAAAAAGATAGAGAAAAAAGGGGGGTAACAGAGAAAAATGTTTGGGAGAAGAAGGGGCACGCTCAGGAGGAAAGGTGGGACATGCACCGCGCTGCGCCAAGACTCAAAAAGAAGGCCGAACAATTTGCCCCGAAAAAAAAGAAAAAAAAAAACCTTGGAAAGGAAACCTGGGGGAAAGAAGGGCAGGGGCCTGCAGAAGAGCGCGACGGAAGAAGGAGGCCAATCGTTTCGCCCCAACTCAAAAGGGGCCAGTAATAGAGCAGTTTTGAAGGACAGAGACAGAAAAGATTCAAAGCCGAAAAAGGTCCCAAGGAAGGGGGGGCAAGGATGGGGGGAAAACCTTGGGATCCTCAGTGAATCGAAATCAGACATGAGGGAAAAAGAAAAAAGAATTAAAGGTCGTCGGAAAAAAAGGCTTGGGAATCAATCGCGGGAAGGAAGCCGGTCAAGGCGGGGAAAAGTTTAAAAAAAATTGTTGTTAAGGATTTACGCCTCGAAAAGGATGAACCCTCCCATTTGTACCCCAAAAAAAGAAAGAAAAAACGCAAAGAAGAGGGATCAATCGTTTCAATTCGTGAATTGAAGAAAAAAAGGGACATGGTGGGAAGTTGGGCGATGAAAAAAAGAGTCACGATACGAAATACGAAAAAGGGCTCAGAAAAAGGGCTACAGAAATGTACGGGGAAGGGGGGGAAGGGGTTCTGCCAAAGTCGAATCATCAGGAGAGGAGGGTGAGGGGATGTCCCATGTAAGCAAAGGAAGCCCCGCCAAAAAGAGGGAACTTTCCCGGGAACGGGAGAAGAACAGCAACCGCCCAAAACTCAAACCAAAAAGGCAAAAGCACGAGGGAGGACCGAAGAGAAACAAAAAAAAGTTCGGAGGGATTCAAGCTCAGCAAAAATTCCTTTTCGCTGGGCAACAGGTTCTTTGGGGGGGGTAATGATGTGGATAAAAATCTGTTAAGAAACAACAACCAAGTGGCAAAAGGGTGAACTCGTCATTCCAAAAATCAAAGAGGGGGGAGCATGACTACTCCCCCGAGATAACGCTTGGGAACAGAAATACCTTGAAATTCGCGGCACGGCCGAAAAAAGGAAGTGAAATCCCGGAGGGGGCCCTTGTATCGAAGGAAAAAGAACCATGAAGTTTGAACGCCAAAAACCACGAAACAGCAGGGGAAAAAAGAAATGGAAGAACAGTCACGAGAGCAATTAGAAAACCAGAATTATCCGATAGCCGGCAAGGCCGAAAAAAACGATAAAAAAAAACCTATCGAGGGGAGGAACGCTACATCGGGAAAAATGCGTAAAGGCGCAAGGAAATGCGCGTTGAAAAGAAAAAAAAAAAAATCCTCGGGAGAGTGCGTGGGACGCCCGCAGGTGCCCGGACAGGGCGGTTACTGGGTCTGCCGAATAAAGGATCATCTCAAGGGGGAAACTCCAGTTCGCAGAATCGGGCTGGCGTTTAAAAGGGAAGGGGTTGAAAAATGTTGGGGCTTGGGGAGGCCTAGGCTAGAAAAAGCATGCCAAGCAAAAAGACCAGGTGGAAAAAAGAAACGGGGGGCAAAAGAGAAAGGGAAAAAAAAAAAAAGGGATAATTTCTTACGCGGCGTGTCTAAAAAAAAAAAGGGCAAATCAAAAAAAAACGAAGGGGTTATGCCCCCCCTTTGCGTCCCGGGGGAAAGGAAGCGAATCATAAGGGGTGAAAAGAAAGGACTTGAAGAAAAGACAAGCGATCAATTTTACAGGCCGGACGAACGGCCGTCCTCAAGAGAGTAAAAGTGTATCTGGGAAAAGAAAACAACAACGGGAAAAGATAGAGATAAGCCTGGACCACGGAAGGCTCAATCAAACGTAAAAGGTGCAGAAATTAAAGAATCCAAAAAAGGGAAAAGGACTCTGAATCTACAGTATCTCGAAAAAAGGCCCCCGTTCAGCCGCTGCCGGCGGGTCCTTTGTGGGAGGGACAATAATCAAAAAAACACGGTTGGTGTCTGGGGAGGGGGGAAAATCATTCTCGACACTGAGAAGGTCGTTTTTGGGGAAAAGGACTTAGCAAAAAAAGTTGCAAAAAAAAATTAAGTGAAAGCAAACCGGACGAATTAACTACATAGATATTGGAGATGGAAACTGCCGGAAAAAAAACCCAGGAGAAATGTAGGAAAAAAGTCCGGCAACGAGTCAATCAAAGTCAGGGGGGAAGTCCGGCCGGCCCATTTCGTCAAACGGGGGGGCGCCAAGAAAAAAAAAGGGTACTGAAAAAAACGACGCAGGAATTGCCGACTGGGGCGCTGCGGCATTTGGCTAAGGGGGTGACCGATGGGAAAAAAAGAGAAAGCCGCAAAAAAAGGTGCAGGAGAGAACCCGCACAGACCGATTCGATAGATGTTGTCGATCAGGTGCGGATCCTGCCGCCCAGGGGGGGGGGGAAAAAAAAAGTAAGGCGCAAAATGAACTTCATGGAGTGGGGCAGCGCACTCAGACCGAAAAAAAAGGCCACCCAAAACAACACAAATCGAGGAAGTATGGGGGGGGCCGCATCGGCGGAAAAAAAAGCAGCCACTTCCCGCAAGGGGGATGCTTATTGTCCAGGACAAAGAGAAAAAGAGCAGGCGTCAACGAGAAAAAGGTCCTGGGGGGGAAAAGAAAAACTCGCGACAGGGGAAACGCAAAGGGAACTATCACCTTGACGCGTTTTGAATTGGGGGAAAACAGATGTACCAAAAGGGGGGGGAAAAAAGCATCAAAGACATGAAGACGCAGAGCGGTTGTCGGAGCTGGCACAATTCCTCAAGGGCAGTGAGGGGAGGAAGGGAGACCCTGAGGGAAAAGGGGGGGGTCTGGGGGGAAAAAGGCTTGGCAAAGAAAAAATTCATCAGTGGTGAGCGGGAATATCTTAGATACCTTATAACCTAACCAGTGAAAAAAGGGGAGATCGCATTAACAGAGAAAAATTCAAGGAAGTCATAATAGGGGGGAAAAAAAAAAAAAAAAAAGGTTCTTGACCAGTGTTTCTGAATGGCGTAAAAAATTTACAATTTACGAAAAAAGAAAAAAATAAGGGAGCTATCAAAAAACCGGACTTTCGGCCGATGTTGCAAAAGGGGGTGAAAGGGAACTGCAGAAGGCGTGGGGGGGGTAACCCGGGTCGGTTGGAGTTTGAAAGCAAAAAAAAAAAGGGGAAGGGGATCCGGAACAAAAAAAAAAAGGGTCAAGAAGGAACAACAAGGACCTCACGGAGGGGTAGAAGTGATGACTGGAAGGCGGATGCGGGCCTGCCCAAAAAAAAAGATCAACACGGTCACGCCGCCGACGGGGCACCATCAAGTAGGGGGGGAAAGACCTGCGCTCTCCCGCCAGTGGCCTGCAAAAAAAGGGATGGCATTCGCCGGTGGAAGCGTGAAGAAAAAAAAAAAAAAAAAAAAAAAAGACGGCCATCAAAAGACAATAAACCGGAGATAAGAAAGTTTCATGACCGCGGAGGAGCGAAGTGGGGAACAGGAGACCCGTCGCCTCCGAAAAAAAAAGGGAGAGAAGAAAAGCCTTAAAGCAACAAAAAAAAAATCGTTAATTGCGGAATGGGGGCCCAGTCGAGAAACGGTGACCAAAGGGGTGCATTGAAAAAATGAAGAAAAAAGACTTGCTTCCGAGGGGGGGGGTCGTTGAAGAGGGGGGCCAAGGTATTTTTAGGGAAAAAAGAAGGAAAGACCTGGGGGAGTTAGGGGGGGGTTGGAGTGTCGCAGGAGGTCATAAACGCTATCACGGCAAAAACAGGCCAAGTTTTAATTGCCGAAAAAACTAAGCTGCCAATGCACGAGGTCTATTGTGGAGCAAGGAGGCGGACCCTGTACGTACCACGTTCGGTTTCGGGGGGGGGGGAAAAAAAACACCAAAGGGGGATAGAAGGTGAAAAGTGGGAAAGAATAAGAGGTAAAAAAGGACAAAGGGGGAAGGGGGGGGGGTCAACTCCTGTGGAAACAGCGTTGCACGGTGCAAATACTCAACAACAACAAAATATTAAAGGGTGGGAAAACTTGCAAAAAAGGGGGAGACACGGAGGGGACTAATCAAAAGGGGATTGCGGAGGGGTTGGATCATGATTTCGAAAAAGTGGTCCAATGTTGCAAAAATACACAAACGGGGCCCACGTCCCGAGGGCAATCAAAAAAAAAGTAAGGATTGGGCCCAGGCTTCCTGAGGAGGGGAAGCGAGGGGGGGCATAAATTCCTTGCCAGAAACGTCGCATGGAAAAAAAAGGGGCACGTCAGGAACCTAAGCAATTGGGAACCTCGATAGCTTAGAAATTGTGAAACACAGGGCCCCTGTTACCTGTTTGCCTAACGCCGTAAGGCACGGAAGAGGAAAAACGCCCCTGCCAGGAAAAAAAAAAACTATCGGGGAAGTCCAGAAAATTTGGGACATGGGGGCGACCGGACCCTGGGGGCAAGAAGTGGACTGCGCCTGCGACAACACCACAAAAATTGGTCTGGGGGGGAGAGACGAAAAAGAAAAGGGAACCAGCGAAATCCTAAAAGGGTCACGGGGGCCCTTTATAGAAAGGAGGGAAGCAGCTATTCTAAAAGTGGCAGATAGAAAAGGGGGAGGGGCACGCGCGGGAAAACGATCCCGAAGTGGGGGGGGGGCCACCTTGGGGAAAGGGGAGGGAGCCGCGGTAGGAACTCAAGCCATTATGTCCAAATCCCTTCAAAAAAAGGAAAGGGAGAACAGGAGGCGGAGGGAAAAAAAAAGGAACTTAAAAAAAAACTCACTGAAAATCGCAGTCCTAGAAAAAGCAAATCCTTGAGGCCCCTGGGGGTGCCATAAAAGGGGGCCGGGGGGAAAGCCAAAGGAAAAAGGAAAATTACAAAAACACCAGACCCCCCCGTTTTGGAAAAAAAAAAACCCACTCGCACACTCCCAAGAAAATCTCATCAAATAAATTGAAGAATTCTCTATCGAATTTCATTTCTTGGTTTAGGGAAGAGAATAAAAATTGGTCACGGGGAAAAGAAAAAGGAACAGCAAAAATTGAGCAGAACAAAGGGAAACAAGATGCAGGGAAGGAGAAGGGATTGGCTGTCTGCCATGCGAAGTCCCTGGGGTGAAGAATTGTTCCGTTAGGGGGACGAAAATCGAAAAGGCGAAAACAAGATATGTGTCGTTCACAAGGCAGAACATAAAAAAAAAGACACCGGAAAGCACGTTATATAGACTACTTTCAGAAAGTTACACAAACAAAAAAAGGTAGAGGGGGTGTTCACAAAAGAACAAGTCCGGGGAGGCCTGCCCAGGGGGGCTTTTTCCAGATCGAGGAACATTGAAAGACGGAACCGTGGAAGAACACAAAAAAGTTCCGTGGGGGGAAGGGCCGGGAACCGAGCTAAAGAAGGGGGATCTTACCATTTCAACCAAAAGTTTGGGGGGGTGGGGTTAAGGGTGCTTCCGCCAAGGCAAAGGACATACATCAAAAAAAGTGCCTCGACGGTGAAAAGGCTTCCCAATGTATGGTTTAGGGAGGACTGTATCGAAAAAAAACACAAAAAAAAAAAAAAAAATGAGGGAATCATACGAAACAGCGCCGCCGACTTTTGAAATTGGGGGTGTCCGCGCTGTCCAAAAAGGAAAAAAACGGAGAAAAGAGGCAAAAGCCCAACTCCGCCGAGGGTCTGTAAATCGAAAGGAATAAAAAATCCTCTACAAAGACCTACGGGGATCGCCCAAGACGAATCGACAGTAGAAATCCCTCTGTGCGGACCCAATGGAAACGTGTGAAGATTTAGGGTTCTGGGGGAGGGTCACGAACAGACGTATTGCCGAAAAAGGTATCAATACGCAAACGCTGCAGTAATGAACAAGTGCTCAGTCCACCAAAGAGGGTTAGGGGGCGTTCACAGGGGCGGGGAATATTTTGTGCAAGAAAAAAAAGGGCTAGCAACCCAAAAGACCTGGGATTCAGCTGGGTCGATAGAAAAGGAACAGCCAAAGAGGGGAAGACGGGGGAAAAGGTCGAGAAAATACGGCGGGCCTTCCACGGCATTGGGACTCCTTGCCCCACGGGCCTTAGCGTAGGGAAGAAAAAGAGAAGTCGTATCAAGACATTTATTTCCTTTCAGAAATAAGGTTCTTTCTTAGAGGGGGGTTCAAAAGGGAGCCAGCAAAAAAACAACGTTAAAGAGAGGAAGGGAGATTAATTCTTACCAGTTATCTCCACGGGGGGCACCGGAAAATGGGGGTCAGAGAAAGGAAACGGAAGGGGAGGGCTACCTTACGCCGGAACATGTCCCGTGCGACGCCCCAAAAAAACCCAAAATTTCCCGTTTCATAATAGAAGGCAGGGGCAAAAAGACGGGATCGTAAGAACCCTTGGGTGGGCTTTTATCATAAATAATAACTCCTGTAAAGGGTGTGCCTTGTTCATATGCTTAAATCCGGAAAAGGGGGGGGGGACAAAAAAAGGACGTGAAGTTGGGAAGGAAAAAACTGAAGGAAAAGGATGTGAAGAGAAGAACTTGCCGAGTCCCCAATGCGCTGAACGTTCGTCGCCTCGCGTAAAAATAACGCACGCCCCAGGAAAACGCAAGGGGAGGACCCCAAAAAAAAAAGCCGCAAAGCGCGCGGCGGCGGATGAAGGAAATGTGCCACTGTCAAAAAAATTTTTCGCAGGGAATCGCGGGGAAGGGAAGTCTGGCGGGGATAGCGGACAGCAAAAGCCGATCGATATTCTGGAAGAATGCCGTCGGAAAAAGCAAAAACTTGGGGAAAAGGGTCCGGATGAGGGGGGGGGGGGCATTATTTAAAGGAAGGCAGACGCATCGGATCACAAGAGGACCAACTGTGGGGAGGACATCTTCTCTAATCCCAGGGGGGGGGGCAGCAAGGGGGGAGAATTCAAAAAAAAAAATATCGAAAGCCCTGGAAAAATCGCTTGGGCACTGCACCGATCACAGGGAACGAGGGGGGGGGGGGGTTTCCTGGTTTTTCAACAGGATACGACAAATAAAAAAAAAGGGGGAGCATCGATCCCATCAAAGCAAAAAAGCCCAGAGACAGTTGGGAATTTCCGGGATTTGGCTGAAGGAGAGGGGATACCTGCTTTATGGGGGTGAAAGGGTCGGGAAATACCGAATTGGGAAAGTTCACAAGAGAGATCTGCTACCTGGACATAACAGAACAAGAAAGTTGAGATCGCATGAAAGAAGCCCAAGTAAAAAAAGGGCCAAAAAATATTCTGCCCAAGGGGAATTAGAAAGAGGCCGAAACTGCGACCGTTACAATAAAAAACCCAGAGAAAAAATCCACTGGGGAAAAAAAGAATCAAGGGGAAAGGGAAAATTTAGGCGGATTTTCGAGTGCGTCAAGTCTGGTAGGGAGGTTGACGAGTGGTGGGGGGGGGGGAGGACGGCCCGCTGGGGGTAAAAAAAAGGGGCCTCACGCCACGGTTGACTAAAAAAAGGCGATCTGGTCAAGGCGATTGGGCCCAGAAAAGGAGGGGGCCGAAGGAGGGAAGGAAAAGGAGGGACTAAAAGCTATGCCGGTCAAAGGAGGGCTCGCCTCCACTTTGTCCAAAGTTCTTCAGGGGGATGGAAAAAGGGGGAGAACATGGGGGGGGGGGGAGACGTTTGCGAGATTCCGAAAAAAGAGGCTGTAAAAAGAAACTGACAGGAGCCGTTTTTAAGGAAAAAGAGGAGGGAGGGCGACTCTGTGTGCTTCTTTATAAGTATCAGGAATGGGGCAGCAGGCTGCAATTCACTGCCCAAAAACCGAACACAAAAAAAGGCATGGGCGAGGGAAAGTCGATTAGGCTAGACGAGGCGCAGTTGTCTCATAGACGCGGGGGAACACAGCTTATTTTGCGGAAAGTCGGAAGGTCGAAAAAGTGTTGACCAGTGTTTAGACGCCTGAAGCTATGGGGGACTTTTGCGCAAATTTCGGGAGTGGGGGGAAAAAAAAATAATTTGCAAAAAGAAAGGTAGGAGGAACTAGAGTGGGGGGAAAATCAGCTGTCCCCCTCAGGCCGATGCCTGCGATCATAGTCAAAGGGACACGAGAAAAAAAAAGGACGCAGAAGCAAGGGGATCTCGCGAAAGACATTTCGTTTTCGGCGGGGTGTTACTCCTATGGCCCAAAAAGGGGGGACAATGGAGGGGAAAAAAAAACCAGAAAATCACGCATAAATTATGGTACTATAGCGCCGTTGCACTAACACGGTGGCAATAAAGATCTACAAAATAGTACAAGAGGGGGGAAAAAGGGCCCCACAAACAAAAAACGTCTATATCTGAAATTCCTTCTGGTCCAGGCTATAGAAAGCGAAAATTTGGGAGGGAGGACACAAAAAAAAAATGTCCCAAAAGGGAAGGGGGGGACTCAAACTCGCATTGGGAAATTGCCTGTATCAGTAATCACCTGTCAATCCTAAAAAAACTCACAGGAAGGGGGATTAAAAAAAAGGGAAAAATTTAAAAAAAAAAACGGGTCAAAAAAAAACCTAAAGCAATTTGTCCCCCTATGGATAAAGTCAGATAACCTCCACTTCTGGGGTAAACCCGGGAAAAAAACTGGGAGAAATCAGGGGAAAAGCTTCCAAGGGAAAAGAAGCTCTGGAAAGGAAAATATCGCCTCAAAAAAAAAAAGACCCCCTGAAAATCAGCAGCCCATCCGCCCGGGGGGGCACCGGTTTGGCGAAAGGTCGGACAGGCTAACTTCCAGATAAAAAGGAAAAACGGAAAGCCCCACCTGGGGGGAAGGAAAAAACGCTCAAGAAACCGAAGGCGG
>Ga0179593_1332905_pt1 | contig 12453 bp, 18 predicted proteins | sample CZODoug2_1_08_16_FD_185931 | JGI IMG/M metagenome (GOLD analysis project Ga0179593, IMG submission 185931) | Vadose zone soil fungal communities from Angelo Coast Range Reserve, California, USA - CZODoug2_1_08_16fungal (PacBio error correction) | ecosystem: Environmental > Terrestrial > Soil >...
AAAAACCGCACAAGTTGGAAAAAGGGAAAACCTGAATTTGGAAGAATTCGTATGGTTCTCGGGGGAATAAAGGGAGCCGAGGGGGGAGTTTTCGGGTCAGTACACGAGGGGAAACCACTCTAGCCCGCGAGGGAAGGGGAAATCCTTGACCAGACAACATTAGACATTATGCAGTATCATCACCAGGGACTTAAGATGGGAAATGGAGCAGCTGGTGTTTGCCCGAAGGGGGAAGTATGTAGCCATTTTCGAAAGGGCTGGTAGTATCTGCAGCTTTCTTGTCGAGGGGGGTAATCAACATTTCAATCTAAAATCAGTCCAAAAAGGGGTGGAACTCACCTCCCGGGGAAAGAGGTGGGGGGGGGGGGGTGTGCGTAGAAAGACTCTCGATAAACAGTCCCCAGTCAATGTGTATGAATAAATCGGAGCAAAAAGTTACAAGAGGGCAACGTCCTCGCCGTAATGACTAATCTTGAAAAAGCTCAAAATCACGAAAAAGCGGGGGGGGACCTTCAGCCCGTGAAGGGGAGGGAGAAGACCCATCCTCACGAACGCCACGCAAGCGATTCAAAAGATTAACCTACAAGGTTCCAGAAAAAGGAGTAAACGGAGGAGAAAATACCGTTGAAAGCTTATAGGGAAAAAAAGAGGAGAAAAAACGGCGCAGCATTCAGAAAATCAAAGGAGGTGAGGTCCTACCCCTATGGCGAAAAAAACTCATCGTTGTTATGACTATGGGTTGGCATGCATTGCAGCTAACTGAACAGCGGAAGGGCCTTCTCCCTCGTATGCAGAAAAAGGAAGGGGACACGCAGTGAGAAAAAAAAGATTACCGCACGTTTGTTTGCATTATTTATATTGCTAACCGGAGGCCCGAGTCTATTTCGGGAGCGAGGAGGGAAAGGGCTGTTTTGCAGGGAACAACTCTCACAAACGCAGCTGTGGAGGGGCCGACTGCGCCGCAAAAAAGGGGGGACAGTTCTTTGGTGCTTGACTCAATGGAATCCATGAGCAACGGGGCGGCGTCATGAATTGGGTCGGGGAGAAAATCGAGGGAGTTGGCGTAAGAGACAAGAGATACGCTCATGAAAAGGGAATCTCCGGTTTATTCGATTCCTACTGTTTGGTAGAAACCGTCCACGTATACTGAGGAGTCCAAAGTCTTAAGGTCCAATAAGTTGGGTCTTAACATAGGGGAAAAAAGCCCGTGGACTGGCATGGGGGGTGGAAATCAAAATTGGGAGTTGCCAAAGTTCCGCTGGTTAGCGAGACGCGTTGGGCGACCCCCATCTGGCGGCCGGTGGTCTTTATTGAGATGCGTCGTCAGCGTGGGGAAAAAAAGGGACACAAATGGTAAGGGAGTGATCTGACTCGAATCAAAGCTGCGCGACCCGTAGGTTTCAGGGAAAGAGGGGAGATCGCGGAAAGCCATGCACCCTGTTTTGGGAGGTCTTAAAAAAACTAGTTTTCGCGCCTTTTGGAAGGCTTTTAGCGCACGAATTTATGCGCGCTGAAAAAGGGCGGACAATAGGGAGTCAGAGGCGCTGCGTCTAAGGGGAAAAAGAGTAATCTTTGAAAAAAGTATCGGGGCAATGTGAAACAGCTTCGAAGGAAGAATTTAGGAGACCGCGCAGGAGGCGACGGAAAACAAAGATCGATCGAAAAAAGAGGGGGAAAGCTGATGAGGGGAGGGAATCACTGCGTCATCTGGGTCGACATCACAAAAAGACGAAAAGAGGGTGGGGGGAATTCAGACCTGTGACGGCACACTCCTTGATGAAGGAGGGGGGAAAAAGGAAGTTCGTCAAAAAAAGGACCAGAGGTAGAAACACATAAAGCTGGGTGGTTTGACATTGGGAGGATGAGGGTACAGGAGACGAGAAAAGCATGTAGGGGGGGGGGGCGCGACGAATCGCCGATTTGAACCAGGTGGATCTCAATTAGTAACGAAATAATCCGACACGGCGCCAAGGATTAAGGGGGAATGGCATAGGAGGGGGGAAAAGGGGAAGAACAACGGGAAGGTGGGGGGGGGTTTATCGGTCAGGCAATGATGCCGCGGCTGGAAGGCCGCGCGACTGGAATGACATCGAAATTAGGGACCTAAAAGAAAATCAAACTAGCAATAAGAATACATACAACGAAGATTTGGAAGGAATTGATCTCACAAGGAATGGGGTTTCGACATCGAAACGTCTTGACACGTGGAGACCTTTTTAAGCGTTGGAAGAGGATAAAGTCAGCTCTTACTCAAAAGAGGTATGAAGGGTAAAAAATGTCCGGAAAAAAGAGAAAGCGGAGTCCTGCGGAAGGTAGGGGGAGCAGGGTGGAATTCGAGACGTCATTTAAGGATAAGTCTATTATCAAGATACGGATTCTCGCAATCCGTGCGGAAGAGCTCTTTGGAAAAGAGGAAAGTTTTCTCGATTTTAACTCGGGATTGAGACGGTGCTGAATGACGGGGGGGGGGAAATGACTGTGGGAAGGGGGCAGAACTACGTGAGTCCAGAATGTGGAAAGCTCAATAGATGAACATTAGGGGAGGGGGACATCTAGGTTCATTAAAAAGACTGCAGAAAGTTTGGGGTCGGAGAAGGGTCTTAACTATAGAAGAATGAGGAAGAGTAGTGAACGATTATGGGGACCAAAAGTACCATGGGGGATGGAACCTGTGGGAGACAATCAGGAGAGAGACGGACCTTTTCGATAAAAAGATCAGGCCAGGAGTAGGTGCGCGTATAGAGTGAGTGTGCCAACCGGCGCGCTTCCCCAAAAAAGCTGATCGCCATCTTCCAAATGGAAGGTGAGCGATAGTAGCGGCCTTGCAACGAAGCAATGAGACACGCCAGCCAATATTAATGAGGAAAGGAATCGGGCATCTCAAAGGAAAGGGATTCAAAAACTCGGTTATGAAGCGATTGGGGGGAGCAATAAAAAACATGGAAACAGAAAGCAACATAAGAGGACGTGTCTGACAGGGTTTTCATATGGTAGAAAGGGCGAAAATCGTCCGCAAAAAAAGAGAGGTTTTGGGCAGACGGGGAAAAGATCACGCTTAGATTGATCCAGACCAAAAAATCCGCTGCGAGGGAAAGAAAGAAAAGTTGAGGGGGGGGTGTTCGTACGTGGGGAGGCCCATCCAAAAAAGACGGAATGAAATATGAATGAAAGGCCGAGAAGGGAGGAAGATAAGTGAGAGGACATTACGCAGCAAAGGTACTCGAAAGGGGGAAGAACCACTTAGGAGCGAAAGGAAGGGTCGGTCAGAAAAAAATCGAGACTGACTCGGGACCGGGGAGACTAGATGGGACTCGTAAAGGCGCCGCGATAAAAAAGCGAAGAACCAACCCATAGGAAAGGGAAATTAGAAAATGACGGAGAGGGCCAGAACCCCTACCAAGGAGCCGGTTAAGGGATCCTGAATACAATGAGGGAGGAAAAAATTCAGCCTATTACGGAAGAGTTAAAAAAGAAACATACTGGGAAATCTAACATGAAGATTTTGGAGGAGAGAGGTGCGTCCTCCCGTTGTTGCGTGAGGGACAGTCCGAAAGCGAAAAGGAGGATCGTACAAGTGTGGAGAGACCGCTCCTATTTGTCAAAGGGAGGCGAGCGGGTTCGCACAGGTGGGGGATACAGGGACGGAGAAGGGGTGGGCCGTAAGCGAAGGTTTTTCAGGTGGTGAATGGAAAAAAGAAAGGGCGAGTGTGCTCGACCGGACTACGATGTTTCCGAAAAAAGGATCGGGGGGAGGGAGGGTTTTTCTTCAAAGGCCGGAACTCTGCAGTAGGGGGGTAGAAGGGGCAGGGTACATCATACAGAACGTGGAAGGGATTGCTGGAATTTGAAAGAACACGATTAAAAACCTATCTCAAGCAGGAAAGGGCCCTTGAAGTTCTTGGACAAAATCTAACGCGGCCGCCGATTGGGGGAAGGAGACGGGTACCTAGGGTGGGTGGGGGGGGGGGGAAGCTGGTTGGATACGGCATCTCGAAACAAGCGGTGGGAAGAAAGAAAGGAAAGCCTGAAGAAAACAGACTCAAAAAGAGGAGAGGAAAAGAAAGTCTCTGGGGGAGAAAAAAAAAATGTTCCGGTTGACTGCTCTCCCACACACGAAATAGAGCTTCCGAACCATCCTTGCCATGAAGAGGGGGGGGCCCAGCAAGTTTCAAAATTAGGGGAACTAGATTGAGGAAAAAGATTTTGGGGGAGGTATAAACAGAAGAGGGAGGGGCCTCCGGCAGGCGCGGATATTGTTTCCCCCGCGTGGAGGAGCTAAAAGAAGACTACCCTGGAGGGTTTCTTATGAGGGGCGAAGATATGGGACCTCCAATACTTGGGGAAAGCTGTCCTGACGAACTTGGAATGGACAAAGAAACAAGAAATTGGTCTGAACGAGGGGAGGAAAGGGGGACTAAGCACAAAGTTCTCTAAAGAAAGGCGATGATATTCTACCACTGGACGAAAAGGAGGGAGAAATACTCTCTATGGAAAAAAAAACTGGGAGGGGTGGTGCTAAGCCTTATCGCAAAGTTGCTAACACGGAGGGGGAGAAGACAGAGGAAATAGGCGACCTCTAAGAAGGGGGGGTTCAAGAAATACGATCAATAGAGTTACTTTGCCTTCGGACTTGGAACAACTTGGGGAAAAAGGAGCCGAGAACGATCTTATCACTTATGCGCAATCAAGGGGGACAGCTCTCTTCAAAAAAAAAAAAAAGGAGAGAGGAAAGTAGAGCATTCAAGGAGAATTCTGGACGAGGAGGTGGGTCTTCTTGGGGTTTTGAGGGGGGTGGGATCTTGCCTGGAGGTGGTAACTCGAATCATGCAGGGAAGGTCGATGGGTTTTTAAGCTGAGAGAACGCGTTCAACACGATCGCGCTAGATAGCTGAAAAAACTAAATAACGTTGCTTCGTCGATGCTGATTGGGGACAACCGGCTAAGGGTACCGAGAAACGAAAAAGGGGGGACAGACTAATGTTTGGGGGGGAAGGCTAAATCCTTGCCGATAAGGACGCGGCTCGGGGGAATTAAGGAAGGCGTCGGAGCTAGGATGCTATTCGATTATCCTCCATCCAAGGGGGAAGAGGAGAAAGGGGAAACAGTCCCACACTCCACGTCTAACCGGGAAAACGCGTTGCAGGGAGGGAGGGATAGGGGGCCTAATCGTTCGAAATTTGTAATTTGGAGTACACAAAACGCTTTCGTTTAGGGAGATGAAAAAAGGGATGGGAGCATGCACCAATGCCCCTTCCGAGAAATGTGGTTCTCATGAGGGAAGGGGATTGCAGTTGACTGGCGATCATACAAGAGACACCGGAGGGACATTCAATTTATGTAGAGCGGAGGGGGAAAAGTCAGTGGCTTATCGGCAATGAGCTCGGCTGGGCAACCGAGGAGGATGAATCAAACTAGTCTACCAGACCCTTTTGGGTAAAGGAAGAAAAACTCTCCGATAATCGCCTCCGGGAAGAGCGCGAAAACCTCCACGTAAAAAGGGGGTGGTTTTTTTCCAATAAGGTAGCGGGGATCGCACCTGGATCAGGAAAAACGAGAATGTGGGAACTTTCAAGAAAAAGAGGGCAAGTTGTACACTCAATCGTTTCACTCGCTTACAGTAATATCAGTCTAAAATACGAGCGTTGACTCCACTGACAATACAGGAGAAAAAGGGGGGGGTCATGTGAACGGCGAATGACTAAAAGTGAGGTTTTGGGAAACGATTTGGCGTTCTACCAGCCAAGAGGCTAACTTGAGTTATATAAGGGGAAGGGACGCCGAATTTAAAAAAAAAGAGGAACAGTCGTTCAACACAAGAAAGAGAAGGAAACGTCGGAATGAAAGGGCGGTGGGGGAAGGGGAAAACGACGAAGACTACCTTCGCTTGGCTTGAGACCCTCGGGAGGGACCTGCCTACTGTAAATGAACCAGGGGGAAGGGAAAAAGGACTGACGGGAGTAAAAAGCCGGACGAAAGAAGCAAAGGAGGAAAAGAATGAAAAGCATCTTGGACAACAGGGACGGAAGAGACTGTAAAAGCAGAAGAAAACTCTGAAAACGATGGGGGGGGGTCACACTTGGAAGGACGGTTTGAAAAGGTCAAAGCCGAAGGACAGCGGGGGGGGAAAGACGCACCTGTCTGTCTCAACGGGTATGACGGCCAGAGGGAAAAATAGCTAGAGTGGGCTCGCTTAGGAGGAAGGGAAATTCATTCGAAGGAGGGAGGAAAAAACCGTACAGTGGGAGCGGCGGTTGGGAGCACTCGGCATCAGAGGGGAGCACCAATACGCAAACCTAACGTGCGTTGATGAAGACCTGGCTAAAACAAGAAAATAGGAATTTAACACAGTCCGCGAAATGATGGAAGCCGGTGCCGGATTCCCATGAAAAGGTGTACGCTTTATAAGAAAAGATGGCCTGGGGTATGCTCAATTGGATCGTGGGTCACAAGAAAGGGCAATTCATCGCCAGAAAAAAGGGAAAGGGAACAACCACTATTGGGCTAGGGACTAAGCGGAAGTCGCAGTGGGGGAAAACGGGGGATGGACTCGCTTCAAGGCCATTATTTTTGAAGAAAAACACAGGTCTAAATACGCTGAGCAGGTTTTATTTGGGGGGGGAGACCGCTGCAAGCGCGATTTATAAACCCGAAGAGCAGAGTAAAAGGGAAAATTTGCGCGCGAATTATGCTTCGCCAAAAAGGAAGGAAAGGGAAATTTTACGAAGGTTCGAGAAAGATAAAACGGTTACCAGGAGAAAAAAAAAAAGGGAAACGCCATAATCTTTTGGTGGCTCCCAGGGTGGTTACTATCGCTGAATTATCACAAACGACATATCGAGAAGGGATGTTGCGCATCGGGGGTCATGAGAACAGCCAAAGAGGCAAAATGAAAAGCCGGAAAACTGCTCGAAACTCGAAGGGGGCGAGACCGGCAGCGTTAACGATTGCGAACATTGTGACATGCACTGTCGATAAGGGAGGGTAATCGGATGAGACAGGTTCAAAGCGCAGAACATGCTGGGGCAATTTGCTCACACGAGAGGAAAGAAAAAAGTCCAATCATCAAACACGAAGAAAGAGTAAATTTGCGCAACGACTAAATAGAACAAGGGGAAATTTGACTCAGGGCTTTCATCAATAAAGGAGTAAGCCGAAAAGCTGGGACGGCGAATGGTGGTAAGCGGAACGTTTTTCCCAAGAAGAGGGGTTGGGGGGACTCATGGGATACTGGGTGAAGGAACACAAGAGGAAGAAAGACGTCATCGGGACCACATGCTCAAAAAAGGGGACGTATATTTCTTTCAAGAAGGCACGCACTACCAAGACCGAAGAAAGAAAGTCATGAACGAGGCACGGTGAGAGGCTCATTTCTCCATGTGAAAGAAAAGAAGGCCTTATAAGGGATCGTCATTAGAGACTGAGAGGTCTTTTTTGATCGTGGCACAATACAAAACTTTCAGAGAACTCGACTCTAGAAACGAGGGACGATTCGGTTGGGCTCATCACTACGACCAAGTGCGACAGAGGGGAAGCCTAGCGAGGACTGTCAGAAAGGGAAGGTTTCAAGGCACGGGAGGGTTACCTTCGTCGACTGCGCAATGAACAGGAAAAAAAGGAGGAAACACAGCCCAGAGCGTCTGGCTCAGATCGATGAAACGAAAGAGTCCTGGAGAGGGGGATGATGCAGGTCCGGATGCGAATCAGTGAAAAAGAAACAGGTTGGCAACGGGAAGGGGAAGCCGGGAGGAGAGGAGGAGGGGATGCTAGCGAACCTGGGGCGAAGAGGGGAGGTGTGGCTGGCAAGGGAGGGATAGGTGGGAATAGAACGTCACAAGCCGACGGAGGGCAAAAATCGATTGCTGGGGTGGACTGGGGTATCACTTTGCCAAAGAAAGGGAGGTCAGCAAGTTCCTCTGACAAGAGTGTAGGGGAGGGACAAGAGTAGGATAAAGGGGGGTCCTAAACTTTGGGGCAATCGTCGGGAAAGAAGGACACCACAATCAGAGATTGAGTTTATTTCTCAACCGGGGGGGGGGGTTAGAAACTAAGTGTGCGGGACACTTCAGAGACGCTAATCCAAAAGCAATTTCGAAAATGCAAGAAAAACGGGGGAACAAGCCGTGCCAAGCAGAAGGCCGCTCAAAGGGGAAGATGTACTAGTGGCCGAATGGCGTAGGGGAGTCATTTTCTTCACGGTATGGCCTAAAAAGAAAATCCATGTAGAAAGAGGGATAACTAATGGAGTTCACCGCAACGGGAAAATCAAGGGGAAAGGAAGAGTTTTCTCATAGCGGAAGAAAAAAAGTGGGGGGAAGGAGATAATTGAGAAACCGAAAAAGGCCAAAGTGACAAAACCTGCGGAAGGGGGAGAATTCGTATTGGTTGCCCGAGGGAGGGGTTGTATCCACCGAGAAAGAGTACAAGACTGAAAATGCTCTGGAAAAAAGGAGACCATATCAAGAGAAGTCATCGCCCCGGGAAAAGGGAAAAGCTTTCTGCTTGGTGAAGCTGGCCCTGTGTAAGGGGGGGTAAGCAAGCTGTATCTAGGTGGGGGGGGGGAAAAAAAAAACGTCCCTCCTAAAATCCTTTCCCGGAAAACACATTTCAGGAAGGGTGGGGCAGGCAAAATCCGCTCCTAACAAGCTCCCAAGTCATATGAACAATTTGGATGAGGAAGACACCCAACTTACCATCCTTGGAAAAAAGAGGGGAGCGCCGTATGAGGTCGTCTTCCGGCCACTGAGAGGAAAGAAACAAAAGCAACTCGTCTGGGGGAAAAAGCTAGCAGACCGTGTAAGATGACGTCTCGAGAAAAAAAAAGCCACTGCCTAGTCAAAAAAGAAGGAGCCCTCACTTGTAACAGAGTAGGAAGGAGAGGGGAACGTTCAAAAAGCTTCTAGTATGGAGAAAGCAAAGCAAGATTCAGAAAAATAGAACGAAAGTAGATGGGTGTCGACCCCGATAGCCTCGGAGAGAAAGACAGCGAAAAGGTATAGCACTTATGGTGGTGAGGGCTCAGTTGGGGTAAGCGAAAGACGTAAACCTTACAGGAAAACCGAAGTAGGTCTGCCTTAATGAATAGATTCAGGGGAAAAAAGGATCTCAAGTGGGTTTGATGGCAGGGGAGGTGAGACGGAAGGCAGATCCCCGAGGAGATTGACAGTGCGATACCGGGGGGTTGTTCTTGTGTTGGGAAGAGCGACAAAGAGCAGGCAGGAGCAGACGCAGAAAAGAAGGGAAGGTGTGGAGGGAAAAAGAAAGGAGACTCGTCATCGCGTTCGAATGAATTAAAACGTTTTCTGGGAGTCGAAGGAAAGGGGGGCGTTGTGGACGAGCGACAGAAAGCTAGCAAGGGCACCTGTGTGCTGAATCTTTGGGTAGAATGAAGAACTGAGAATTGATCATCTTATTATGGGGAAAGGGGGAGAAAAAAGCTCAGGCAGTCCGATAAAGGTGGTTTGGTAGAACAGTCGCCAAGAAAGGTTCCGCTTTTAAATCGGAAAGGGCTTGAAGAAGCCAAATGTGGGTTGCCCTCAGTGGGGTTCTCTGGGGGGCTAGGGTTCTAACCCCCGGAGAAAAACATCTTTCGGGCGTGGGCGGCTGTGCTTCAAGAAGGAAATGGTACTGTAGATGCCGAAAGGTTGTGACAATGGGACCCACAGGGGGGGGGGGGCCTGTCATTGAAACTTCAGACACCCTGGGAGGCGAGACCGGGGGGAGATTTCATGTCAAGGGGACGGAACTTCGAGAATTCCATGCCAATGTTGGTGGCGTCTCCTGACCAGTTAAGAAAAGGGGGGAAAGGGGACTTGAGCGGTCGGCAAATGGCATCAAAAGCTTCTACAAAAGCGGAGGAGAGGAGATTGGAGCGCCTTAATGGAAAAAGAGGAAAGGAACTTTGACGGATGGGACTCTCACGTTGGTCAAAAAAAAAAATAGTGCCAGATCAGAAAAGCAAATAATTACAGCAAAGAAGAAGCATAAGCGCGCGCAACAGAATCTGGGAGTAGCTTGATAATTCGTTCAAAAAAAAGGCTAACATTAAAATCTACGTTGTTGAGGGGGGAAAAAGAAAGGGGTGCAGTCGTCACACTCCTGGGGAGAGATGCGCCGCGAATCGAATGGGTGTCAATCCCCTTAGCTAGCCGTAAAATCCTTTGGAAAAGGGGCTGTCTGGGCCGAAGGGGGGGACATTAAATGTTGCGCGAGGGGATCGCCGAGGCACTCCTCCCCAAAAAGCACATGATTACAATCAATAATTACTCTCACAGGGAGGAAAGGGAGGATCTCTGTTGTTAGAGGAGGGGAGGGGTGGGAAAGGCTGGAATCAACTCCCGGGAAAGCGGGATACACTGGGGGGCCTCCTGGCTGACGGGAGAAAGAAAAATCTGACCCTTATGGGTCATCAATAAGGCAGAGAAAAAGAGAGCGCAGAAAAGGAAATAATACTTAGAAACTTTGTCGTGCTAGTCTTCACTCGCTGAGGTGGGGAGGGGACTATGAAAACAGGGGAGGTACGTAGACCTTCAAGGGTTGCTGACGATTCTTTACTGCCTAAAGTGGAGATTAAAGTGTCCGTTTGTTCAGAGGACTTCTTGAGCGAGGCGTTTTTAGAGGAACGAAATGGGCCAGGACATTCTAACTCTAGCAAAAGAAAAGGGATTCGGCAGCAGCGTTCAGCATCGAGCAAGAGGGAGGGGGTGAAAGCTGCAGTGACAGAAAGTCAATTGCTCGATTTTCTCAAAAGGTGTTAACTTAGCGAACGGTTGCCATATCTCTAAAAGAAGGGGAAAAAAAAAAAAAAAAAAAAAAAAAAAAAAATAAAAAAAAAAAAAAAAAAAAAAAAAAAGAGAAAAAAAAAAAAAAAAAAAAAAAAAAGGAAAGAAAAAAAATCGACCAGGCTGGCTTACATCGAACGAAACAAGGGACAGTCACTGCGAATCAAGGACGGTTGAGCATGAAAATCAGAGAAGGTTACAAGGGGAAGATCGCGCCCACGGGAAAAAGCTTTGAAACGATAGTCCGCGTGAGCGTGCCGCAGGATACCGTGTACGCAAAAGGAGAGGCGCGCCCTGGGAAAAAGCATCGACGGAGACTGGACAAACCTTTTTTTCGGGCTCGGTGTGGATTTGCCGGAAGGGGAGTTCCCCTAGACGAGAGAAAGCGTCCAAATTTCTAGGTTCGACTATATCGGAGAGAGTTTCCAAAGGAAAGGGCCTGCGCACGGCAAAAGGATATTTCACGTCGCCATCGAGGACTAAATCAAGGAAGGTAACTAGAGGAAGGGATTATGGATTCTCAAGCATTTAGAAGGAAAGAGGCGCAATGGACCATGCAAATCAAGAATGAAGGGCATTGTGGGCAGGATTGTCTAAAAGAGGCCATCAGCGTTGCCGACTCAGGAAGAGGTGGGGGTCCACTATATCGGGGAGAAATATCGAACGATTGACGGAAGGAAAACACGACCTGGACCGCGTAAATGTTTGTGCGGAAGGGGTCCAAAAAGGAGCATTCGAGGAGTGACTCCGATCCGTCCACATAAAAAGAAGCCACAAAGTGCGCAAAAAGCAACTCCCCCCCCAACACCCACAACACCCCCCCCCACAAACCCCCAACCCCCCCCCCCCCCCGCCGATGGTCCAGAGAAAACCGGGGAGATGAAACGACGAAGAAAATCGAGGATGAGTGTGAACCCAAGAGAGAGGATGACCTCATAAAGATTAGTTCCTCTTCTCGGCAAAGGAGAGATTCGAGAAAAGTGACCCACGAGAAATAAAAAAAAAAGAGGGGAGGCGCGTCTGGGGGCAGGGATTCGCAAAAAAAAGAAAAAAGACTCTGTCTCAGTTGGGAGACCTGAAGAAGTACCAATGTTCAGATAAGGAAATGGGAAGACCACCCTACTCTAGTAAGAGGGGCAAGTCTATACTGAGAAAAGGGAGTGCGCGCGTCAGGGGGAGAAGAAAAGGTTGACTAATCTCATTATTTCTTTGCATTTACATCAAGAAGAAGAAACTTCGCGCGTAGCGACGGAAGAGTTTGGTGTCTGCGCGGGTCGCCGGGGATCGCGGGCTTAACGCATTAGAGTCAAGTCTTCTTAACCATCAATTGGGGGAGTACCTAAGGGGGTTACTGAGGAGTCAATACGGACGAGTCGTAAGACGAAAACTGGGACGATGGGGGAGGCCCCCTCGTTTACAATCTGGGGACCGCTAAGTCCCGGAAAGGAGGCCATACGAGAGAAACAGACGAAAACGTGGTGAGCGGGTGGAGGGGGTGTGAAAGGGAGACTAGAAGATGGGAAACTATCTAAACGGGAGAGATTAAATCGGTAGGGAAATCTACTCTAACAGAGGGAAAATATCTTATAGATTCCTCCGCTTGCAAGGGAGGTGGTTGAATGCTGTTGTAACGAAGGAGGACAGCCGGGGTTCTAGCAGACACCGTAAAACTATG
>Ga0179593_1338453_pt1 | contig 12453 bp, 12 predicted proteins | sample CZODoug2_1_08_16_FD_185931 | JGI IMG/M metagenome (GOLD analysis project Ga0179593, IMG submission 185931) | Vadose zone soil fungal communities from Angelo Coast Range Reserve, California, USA - CZODoug2_1_08_16fungal (PacBio error correction) | ecosystem: Environmental > Terrestrial > Soil >...
GAAGAATGGAACTTCGGACATCATCCCAGGGAAAGAGAGAAAAGCGGAACAAAGAAAATACACGAGTTCAAAGACCAGGGAAAAGAGGCAGAAGAAGGCCTGGCGCCATCAGTGTGGATGGTGAAGGGGGTTTGAATTCTTCCTGTCAACGGCTTGGTGACCGAGAAAAAGAACTATAGACACCAAAGAAGAACAACGTAGCGCGGATTGGGAGAGCGACGACCGTACCAGCGTATAGAATGTAGATGGGGAGAGCACAGCCTTCACCTGAGAAGTGCCGGGCAAAGTGAGGTTCACGAGAAGACGGCAAGCATCTTGAGTGTGCCGCCTATGAGACTAGGAAAACGGAAAAACCCGGGAGAAGTCCGCGACCCTGCTACACAACCCTGATCAGAAGGGGAGGATGATATATGGGGGGGGTTAAGACTCTCCTTCTAATGTCAATGGAGGCAGAAAAAAAACGATATCCAGCGTGGGACGCGCATTCGTTCAACAGGGGGAAGGTCAGAGCACGCTATGCTGAAAAACGAATGACATCAATCAGAAACCGGGGACGACATAAATCCTACGGGGAATAGACGGAGGCTGCATATGAAAAATGGAAATTTTCCGCTGGTCGAGTTGGGGGAGGGAGAGAACGCAGAGCTCGAAAAAAAGGGTAAGCACAGAAAGAAAAGGGCGGCTGGTCCTGAGAGGGATCTTTGGGGTTTTAAGAACGCTGGAAGTTCGAGAAGGAGTTAATGTGAATTGAAAACTGTAGCCCTTGAGCTTGGGAGGAGGGGAAGGGGGGGGAAAAAACCTTCGAAAACAAGCATCTCCGGAGGTCTAGGAATAGGTCGGGGCTGGGTTGTCCCTGGGCGAAGCCGAGGACCGAGCGGAGCAGGGGGTGGGGGGCAACAAAAACAGAGACGGCAGATCGGGAGAGCGAGGGGGACTATCGAGGGAAAACCTAGGGGCAAGGCTGTTTTTGGATCTATGTCTTCGAGAATACTCCTGAAAATTTAAACCTGGGGGCTCAAGGAAGGGGGGGAAGAGGACATCGAAGCCGTGAGACTTGGACGGCGCCAGGGGACAGCAAGCGCGCTGGAAATGGCAGCGAAGACTTCTCCGTACGGAGGGTTAGGGGGTACCAGTTTTCGTGTTTACGGGGAGACGCAACTCACAGATTACAACTGTGATCCTGCAAGCGCCAATCACAAGAGGGCAAACCCCGAATATGGAGCCAGGTCATCAGCGAGAAGCCAATCGGTCGTCAAAAGGAAATTGAAGACTTTAAAAAAGTCCAACGGGGATAACGCGAAAAGAGACAAACCCACTGGACCAGGAGGAAAAAAGCTCTATTCGGGCAGAGGACGGGCGGGGGGGGGGACTCGGGTACGGCACTTGGCCTTTTTACAGTTCAAAGAGGGGGAAATAAACCTGGCAACAACCAAACTAGTGGCCGGGGGATGGAAAATTACCGCGGCAAAAAAACCCGTAATCTTGTAGGAAGAGCGGACAAGTGAACCTCAGGGTCTCTTCTGAATCTAAAAAAGTTCAGGCGAAGAAATAGACTAGTGGATAACAAAGTTAGCAAGGAGGAAAAGCGAAAGATAGAAGGTGGATGCGGGGGGAAGTCTGCAGCATCAGATTTCTTCGTGGACCCTACGGAAAACTGGGAGGGACGTCGGGAAAAAATCCATTAATGAAATTCGAAAGAGGACAGAGAAGGGGGGGGACTCGTCAGATCGGCAAAGGAAGTGGGGCGCACCAGGTGCGCGCTTTGAAGTCAAAAGAAAAAGCAGCGAGGGGCTCGCTGAAAAAAAGAGGACCGTGAGGGAGTCAGAGCTTCGAATCAGAAGCAGCAGACCACTACTTTGAATGCTGGTACCCTATGAATGGACCGAAGCGGGAAAAACCTGCATGAGGGATCCAGCGGGAGCGATGGGCTTAACGCGCGCCTGCTCCTTCAAAGATAGGAAACGGGAAGGGTTCAGGACTGAAGTCCCCTCAGATGCTGACTCGTCGCGGAGCCGAATAGTGGGCGATTGCGCCTAAAAGCAGAGGAAAAGAGGGTCCAATATAAGTCTCAAACAACAAAGGGAAGGAGGAGAGAGATCAACTGGTTTGTCCGAGGCGTGGGTTAGGAATCGCCAGAACTAGAGCGGTCATCGAAGTGATTACTCTCAAGAGAATTCAGGAACAAGAACAAACGGAGCGGGGGCACGCCAAAGGAGCTACGAGTCATTTGTTCCCGAAACACGGCCTGTAAGAAGACAACAATGAACGGTGAAAAATTGTGCACCTTCATAAGTGGACCCAGAGTCAACGGTGGCGGAGGCGCGACGGAGGAACAAAAAAACTTGACGGACTGGCAGCGCGACCGAGGAGGAAACCTGATTGAAGGGGATCGACAAAGGGGACACAGGAGGGGGCAGGAGAGGACGCGTCCAATGCCGCTGAAAGGGGGGTGGGAGAATTATCATTGGAGGGGAGCGACTTAGGGAACTAAGTGTTTCCTGAGGTGGTACAAACGAAAGAAAAAGCTGAGGAGGGAAGGGAACACGAAAATATATCGAATAGGGTGGAATCAATGGCAAAACGGCAGCGCACGGTCCTGATCAATATCATTCTGAAAGGGACTGGTAGAGGCGCAGCCACTTAGGGTATTTGGGTAAAGGTTCGCGACTACACGATGGTGGTTTGAAGAGGGCGGAAATCAAAGGCCTAAAAAAAGGGAGGAACGAACATGCTGAGGAGCGGGGGAAAAAAAACCGAAGAAGGAGTTACCAACGGCCAGTCCTGAGCGGATCGAGCTCAATCCGCCAGGAGTGAGTGTCGAGTAAAATGGAGAAATCCGTTTGGCCGTTAACTCCCGTCGAACAAGTCGCAGGGACAAAAAGGATTGGGGCGGTAAGAAAAGAAGGGAAAGGAAGGCAAAAAGAGGGGGTGGGGGGGGGGGGGGGGGGGGGGGGGGGGGGGTGGGGGGGGGGGTTGGGGTGGATGGGTGTGACCAGTCTACCTTCAATGCGAAGGAGCATCCGTCCGTAATCGTTGCCGGAGCAAGTAAAAAAGACACAACGACGACGGAGCGATTCGGACGCGAAGGGCAAGTCGAGGCGTAAACTGGAGCAGGGAAACGTCCCAGATGGAACGCGAATCTGTCGCGCCAGGAGAAGACCCACCGTTTTCATTTGTCAGAGGGGATGAGAGCCGCCATCGAACCAAAGAAACAGGGAAGGAGTTATTAAACGTCGCGCACGGGAATAGAGGAAAGATTCCTACCTGGGCAGGCAGGGGAAAGGGAAAAAAAGAGACTTGCCTCGAGCATAGAACGAGGAGGGCTAACGATGGCAAAAAAAGCCTTCTAGGCCGGGGGGGAGACTGCCCGGAAAAGTTGGGGGGAGCCTGAAATCTGGGAAAAACCAGAAAGCACCCAGCATCAAGTGGCTCCCTAAGGGGACTTCAAATGAACTCACGCATCGAAGGAATAATAGCTGCAGCCAAGACATCCAAGGAAGAAAAGAGACCCTCTACACAGCATGCCGCGATTGACCTAAAAAGAGGGAAAAAAAAAAAAAGAAGAAAATGAAACGCAAAAAAAAAAAAAGGCGGGGAGGAAAGCACATTTCCTTTTGAAAACTGAACAGCACGCAGTAGTAGGACCAAGGTCTGGGGTATTGAGATGGGCCAAAGAGGACAGATTGGGGAAAGGAACGGAAGAGTGGCTAACGACCAAGAACGAGACGCGTCTAAGAGGGGAAAACTGGTTCTGCGACAGGGTCAATGCGAATCGGCGCGCTGTCACACACCCCACTTCATCGCCTCGCGGAGGCAAGGGTTTGGTAGCGGGAGCTAGGCGCACCGGTTTCTTGTCCGACGATCAGTCATAGCACCACGGAAAAAGATGCGAGTGAAACAAAGGGGAAAACACTCGGACTGGGCCGCGAAGTTGAAGAGAACAAAAAGGCAGCGAAAGGGGGGCGGTGAGATCGCAAAAGGACGCGCGCAAAAAAATTGAACGGGAAGTGATAGTACTTCTCGGTAAAAAAAGCCGACACGAATAACGGCATGGAAATTAAAAAGAAAAGCGATTTCTAAGACGTTCAGAAGGAGAGGAGTAGCCGGGACGGGGCGAATGCCGGGAGAGGGAGGAAGATGGTCGTGACCCCGCTAATGAATCAAAAGGGAAAACCAAAAAGCAGGAGAAGTCAAACAAAAACAGGGGGAAAATAGATATTCGAGTACGATGAACTGGGCCGGGCATGCGTAGGAACCAAACTTGGGGCACTCCACATCGAAAAAGAAACCGAAGTTCGCAACGAGCCGCAGCATAGAAGCCTGGAAAAAAGAAAGGGAACTTCAATTTCGTGTCCGGCTTAAAAGAGAAGACAACTCAATGGCACCGTTGTCATCGGAAAAAAACGAGCGGAATCTAAAGGGAAAAAAGTGCCGATCAGAAAAATGGGAGAAGGAGAGAGACCTTAAAGAAAAAAGAAAGGGGAACGTTCAAAACGTGTCTCAGTCAAACCGCAAAACAGGAAGGGGGGGTTTCCTAGGAACAGAAGTCGAAGATGTAAAAGGACAAAGTGGTGCGAGAAAGAAACCTGACTCACCACTTGACAGAGGGGAGATAATGGGGTGTGGGAAAGCAAGGATTGAAGAAACCTGTAAGACCCAAAAGAAAGTGGACCGATCGGGAAACTTTCAGCACGCTGATCTTCCGATAATCAATCTTGACGTGATCATAATCAGAATCAGGGTGAAAAAAAGCGGGTGATGGCGGCAAATGTGCGAATGGAGTGTGGTGCGAGTGGGGCGGGGGACAAACGAAAGAGAAATGCGATGATCGAGCAGGGCAATCGCGGCATGAAGGGGAAGACGCTGATATTGTGCCTTGTCGGGCCTTCTAAGTATTCAAGGGGGAAGGGGGAGAGTTCAAGGTTCAGTGCCACTTGCTGACAGGGTGAGCTGTGCTTGCCGGAAAAGTGGGGGAGAGAACGTCCGAGAGCAAAACAAAAAAAAGCGCCTGGAGGAATCGCATAGATAGGCTGGTGGGAGTGCAAAAGGGGAAAAAGCTGCTCGATCAGTCTCTTGGGTGATCAGCCATCGGGTTAAAAGGAATCGCTGAAGAGGGGTCAGCGAGAAAGGGGGGAAAGACAGAAGTCAGGGGAAGGGTGTGTTGGGCGCGATGCGCGAAGACGCCTGCAAATGAAAAGGGAGCTGAAAACGGCCGAGGAAAAGGATCCGCGTTCTCATCTGGGAAGGGAGGCCAACTGCAAGAAATACCAGAAGATCGCGTTCCGCGAAGCGAGGGATCGCAAAGTAATAAGCGTTCGTGTCCATTTTGAGGTTTACGAGAGAAGCAACGGGGGATTAGAAAGGTTATGCCGGCCGGCGAAATCACCGAATAGTCGAATGGGCAAAAAAGACGAGATGGGATGCATTCATCAGGGGAGGGGAAAATCCATCTTGCGTCCACTTGGGGAGACTTTGAAGAAAGTGAGTGGGAAAGGAAAAAAAAGGGGTGAATCAGAAAAGAAAAGCGACAAAAGTAAAAGAGGCCGGGTATGGACACCGATAAAGAAGGAATGCAGTTGGAAAGAGTGAACGTCACTGTATCTCTGGGGGGCAAAGCGCTATAACTGCATCCCAAAGGACAAAAGGGGAGTGGCATTGTGGGGAAAGTCCTGATTCAAAACCGGATATTGTAGTCAAGAAGAAATGCGCTCGGCAACTCTACATTCAATCTAACTCATGATATCTATCCTTAAAAGGGGGCTGCCGCAGGATTCTGCGAAAAATCAAGAAACTAATCAATCATCGCTATAAGGGGAAAGGGAGGGTCAAATCAGAAAAGAAAAAAGGAATAAAGTTTCAAAAAGTTGGCCCATCACAGTAACAGGGAAGGAAAAAACAGGAATGGCTAAGAAGGACGGAAGGGAAACGATTCAAAGCTTCTTCAAAAAAAAAGGGGGCACCGGCTAGCTTGTACCCTTCACATCGAGCGCAAGGGGGGCGGGAAGGGGAGCGCAAAAGAAAGAGAAAACATGAGTTCGAAGCAGCGGCCTGAGTGCGCAGCCGCAGCAACTAAACGTGACGTCCCGGGGACAGAATGAAGGGGGGGGGGAAAGGGATCAAACCTTAGGACGATTGGAAAGAAGGGGAGGGCGATGGGGGGGGAAGCCGGACCTCGCTGGCCCATCAAAAGATGGCAAAAGCAGTAAGAGGGGGATCCTTAATTCCTAGAGCTGTAATCAAGGGAAACTCTCATGAATGAGGGGAGACTCAAGACCGAAGAAGGCCAACAAGTTCAACAGAAAGAGCTCACAACAAACCGGTGAGAGGTACATAGAGAGATCGTGGACTGTTGGTAAGGAGCGGGGAGCGATCGTCCTCTAGCTCCCTTAGAAGGTAGGAAGCGCGAAAGGAAGTGAAGGGGAAGGAACCAAGGCCTTACAAGTGGGGGCACTTCACGCTGAAAAAGGCATTCGCAGGAAGGTCCGCCAGAGAAGCCCGGGGGGGGATGGATCAGAGAAATAAGGGACAGATTCGTTAAACTGAAATCGTTCCGTCTTAAAACGTTGGGAGGAGCGAAAAAGGAGAGAACGCTGACTAAGAGGGGCGGGGGAGGCGATCGAACGTGAGAGTATAGAAAACGAGTCCCACAGATGCAGGGAATAATTGATCGCGGCCAATGCCATCCTGACCGAGTTTCGAAATGATGCATGAGACGACGGACTACAGGTGTTCCTTTATGGAAAAAAAACGAAAGAAAAGCTGTGACAGAGGGGGAAAAACTTCCAGTATATCGATGATAGTCGACGATAAAGCAAAACTAAGCGGCAGGAAAGGGAACAGATCGCGACAGGAGGAGCAGGAAAACGGGGAGAGGCGGCAGCGCACGGAAAAGGGATCGTTTAAGGGAAGAATACAAATTCAGGGTTTGACGCGGAGGAAATACACAGGAACAGACTCACAAAGTGCGAAAACAAATGGGGGAAAGCCCAGAACCGGAGAGGGGCAAGGGAGGAAAAAATACGTCATTAGTGCCGATCGAGCATCAAGAAAGAAAGTAGGGCCGTGTTCGAGTTACAGAGTTACGACAAAGTCCGTTTTGGCCGTTCCAAACTCAATGGGGCCCTTCAAGCGAAGAAAGACCCGGGGGGGATGTAAAAGGGGAAAAAGCCTTGATGAGCCAATCTTCGGTGTGGTGCAAAACACTTCGTGTCGACAAGGGCAAGACATTCCTTGAGGGGCAAACGCGAGACGTGAATAAAATGACCCTAACGGGACGTCGGGCGGGGCCTGGAGCTTCGCTAAAGGGCAGGAAGGGGCGGCGAAAAGGAGAGGGCCGGCACAAAACCCCAGATGAGCACGGAAATCAGTTAAAAGAGTAAACGAGCGCCACCGTTTTTCATTGGGGGGGCAAGCTTCGAAAAGAAAAAAAACGCTCAAAATGACTCGGGAATTTGGGAAAGCCGCGCTTCGAAATCGGAGGAGAGATTAACCTTGCCGTCGATGAGGACAAAACCGGGCTCAAGCAGGGAGGGCAGGCGAAAGAAAATCCATATATTCCGAAAAGGGACGGACTGCGGGGGTTCAGATCGAAGCGCTTAAAACCATCTTGACCGAAAGCCCAAAGGGGGGGGGGGGGGGGGGGGTTGTGGGGGGGGGGGGAGCGCCCAACAGGACTCCAAGTGTCCGAATCAAAAATATCGTAAGTACCATGCAAAACAACACACCGATCATAACGGGAGCCAATCTCCTCCGCCGTCGGGGGAAATGCAGAGAGAGACGCTGAAGAGCAGACGCACAGCGAGAAAAGGAATGGAAATCGAAGCAAAAAAAAAGGTAAACCCTGATATTATAAGGGCTAACGGCTTCCAGATTTCTGTCGCGGCGTCAGACTTTCAAAGAAAACAAGTAAAATGGATAGGGGGGTCTGGAGGAAAAGGAGAATCAACGCAACTCCCACCACCCATAGAATCGAAAAAAGGTCTCGAGGGGTAAACGGTTCGCGGCTACTCACCGGGGGGGGCCGAGAGTAATTCGTATCAAACAAAAGATTGGGAGAGGATTAAAAACGTTGGGCCCTAGGGGGGTGGGGGAGGAATATTTGTCGCAAATCGCCAAGGAGTAGGGGTTTACGTACGGACGAACCAATAAAAAAGACGAGATAAACAGGGGGGAAATGAAGAAGTGTATTCTCGTAAAGAGAAACGAAAGAAGGCGTTCAAAACGAATGTAAAAGAAAAATGGCGCCATTTCGATGCGCGGGGGTCGCGGTAGGGGGGCGAGGGAGGGGCTTTCTTGTACGGTCCGTCGTAAAATCGGAGAAAGCTAACCCAAGGGCTCAAAGAAGCGCATAGATCACAACAACACGGAGGAAAGAGGATGCGCGTACGATACCTTGGGACCTGGCCCGAAAAGGAGAAGCAAGTTACCGCCTCCGACCAGCTCAATCAAAAAAAGACCACGAAGGTTAGCAACAAGAAAAAAAAAAGCGAAGAAGAGCCGATCGCGGGTCGCTGTGAGAACCGTTTCCCGTTTCCGAGGACCAACGATAAACGGTTTCACCGTCAATCCGAGCGATATGGGTTGAGATCGACCGTAACGTGCCTATCAAATGGCGAATGGAAATAAACCTTAGAGGCAAAGGGGGATCCGGCGGGAAAGGTTTATTCAAGAAAAAAAAAAGGGTGTGGGGGGAGAGGAGCCGAAAGGCTGATCGGCACAAAAAGCGCAACTCTACCCTTCTCACAAACAAAGGGAGCGAGGGCGATGATAGAGGGGGGGGGGGGAGAACGCGCTCCTGGGGGTAACGATAGAAAAAAAATTAGAAGAGGACGGGGGCTAGTTACAAAGCTGGACGCGGAAAGAGGCGCTTCAATCCGCTCAGGACAAGAGGGAAGCCGTGAGCAGCATCAACCAGTGAAGAAGGAGCCTGTGCAGAGAAAAAGGCATGAAAAAAAAAGCGCTGTTCAGGGTGGTGCGGGGTCGAATCGGCAGCGGAGAGCTCTATCCGGAAATAGCTGCATGAAGACGGGGGGTGCTCGAGATTATCTGGGGGGTTGGTTTACAAGGGGGGAACGGCGAGAAAGGCTGCTGGAGTTCAATGTTCACATCCAAAGGGATGGGGGTGCCGGACCGGTATCTGTGCTTCCGGGCGAAGTGGGTAAAGAGGAAGAAGATAACCCAAACTCACGCCGGCAGTGGCAGTCAAGGGGGCATCAGGGAGAAGGGCATGTGGCAGGGAAAAAAAAAAACGACGCATAAGAAACTGCGCTTTGGGTTCAAAAGCACGGGGGGGCAGGTAGTGGGATCTTGACTAATCAAATTGGAAAACTCCCGAAGGAAGGTGAAGCGTTTGGCGCGTTGCGGCAAGACTCTCAATAAATGGAAAGGGAGAGGGAACGGCCGGGAGAGGGGGAGAGGCTCATCGGCGGCCAAGACAAGCGAGCATCGATGGGAAAATGGCCGGCATCGTTGGCGGCAAATCGAGCCTTAAGACTTTGCGGTCCTTTGTCTTTATACGGATGGGAAAGGAAAGCCTGACTAGGCCCCTGCGCATCCAATGAAGGAAGCACCACCGCCGATCTGTATGGAATCAGGAGTTGCGGGAAATTCGAACTGATAGGGAAGACCGGTGAGTTGGAACGTCCAAACTTGTGTATCACTCTGACTAAAAAGACCTGGGAAGCATTATGAGCACAGCGATCGAAAGAAAGGAAGGTGGAATAGACACTGGATCCTTGTATTTGCCGGCAACCTTCTCAACAAACGGTGGAGTCGGGAAAGGGCTTTCAAGTAAGCGTCAAAAACCCAGGGATCTTGGATCGAGCAGGAAAGGGTAAAAAATCGGCGGGAGACTAAACATGGGCGACGAGTAGAGGGAAAAAGGGGCTGATAAAAGATGTTGAGGAAAACAAATAATAGAAATACAATAGATGAGATGGGGTACGGAGTTTGGAAGAGGGAAGGGAAATCAGAAAGGCTTCGTTGCCCATCAAGGGAACACTGAATCTAATTCGTCGAATCAAATGAATAATGGAGAAACAAAGTCACGGCATTGACGCGGGAATCATATGAGTGAAACAGCAGAAGTGCACCGGGGAGCGATTGGACGCAGAAGCATCTATCGAACGAGATGTTAGAGAGGAAAGGGCCGCTCCTTTCGTCAATGGACGAGTCGCGAACGCAGAAAAGAGGGGGACGCACGGGACCTAGGGAAGGGGAAATCAACGTTCGGGAGAGTTGAGCAAAGAAGGGGCATGTGAGAAATGGACGGAGGAATGCCGACTGCACAGCGGAGGCCCTCGACTGCGGTTGAAAGGGAATGCATTACCGAGAGCGGGTAATCACTTAATGGGAGTCGCGGAGGCTGGTCAAGGCCTCTTCAACAACAAGGGGGCAACTATCTGGGAAAAACAAAAAAAAAGGATATTGAGGGGAAAAAGGGAGAGAGATCGTTGCACTGGGGTGTAGAGGCGTTAGAGCAGAGCCAATCCGAAAAAAGCGCAGAAAAGGGGCCTCGCAGAAAATTCAGGGGGACTGACAGAACGTTTCCACAAAGTAACTGGGGGGAAGAAAAAAAAAAAGCGCGGCATGTCCTCAATCTAAATAAAAACCGGCTGGGATCAAAAGGCAATTCAATTTTCGAAGGGAGGGAAATCAGAGACCCGGAGTAAAGAAAAGGGGGAGGGAGGGGCGTCGAACGAGGCTGACTCGAACGTTGAGAGGGAGCAGCGCGACGGAAAAACAGCCTTATGGGATCGACGACCGGTTCCAAAAACGCTGCTGGTTTCATGAAGACTGTCGCTAAAATGAGAAAAAACCTAGGGGATAATTAATTCATTGCTTGGGCAAGAAGTCGAAAGGTTAAGGGGGATTGAAAGGAAGCCATCCTGAGGTGGCGGTTGGACCCGTCAAGTATATCGAGGGATTGATTCAGGAAAGCTATGGAAGAAAACTCGAGTAGACCACTGTCAAACGGATCCTAGATCGATCCTAACGTAGTAAAACAGCAGGCAACTGAGGGGGCATCGTAACGAAAAAGAGTAACAGTTGGGGGGGTTTACACGGACTGTAAATCACACGGCCAAACAACGTGCTGGGTGCACGTGGGCTAGAGCCGTGACCTGCAAAACAGGATCACAGGGCAGTGCGCGGACAATGAACGTCCCTAGGCTCGACCTCTAGCTCATAAAAAAACAAGAGTTCTTGTCAACGAAAATGATCCAAAATCCGGGGGGGGGGGGAAGGAAAAACAACCACGGTAGAAGGAAAAAACCTAGGGGCTGTTACCTCACAAAGGAATTGATGATTGGATAAAAAAACAATCAGGAGGGGGGTTGAAAATAGGAGTGCTAAGGAAGGAGAAGAACGTAATGCGTGAAGGGGACGGGGACCGGAAAGAGGACACGGAAAACGCACGGAGTCACGAGCTACTGCGCAGCAAGAGCAGAACATTGCACTGCAGCCGCCCATAGGGAATTCAGGAAAGAGGGAGAGGTCGAGAGCAAACATTTGAAGGGGCGAGGCTCTCGAGGAACATCGAGCAAACGCAAAAATGGAAGAGGGGATGGGTGGGACCGGCTCGAGAGGAAAATCGGCAAATAACACTAAAAAAAGATGGGAAAAAAAGGAGAAGGAGAGGAGAACGGGCTGGCGAACCGGCGAACACAGAGCGCCGCAAAAGCAGGGCGTGTTGCACGCGCACCCAAGAGGTCTCTGAAAGAAAAGCTCAACGGAGCCCGAAATGGACTTGCACATTGAACAACTCCGCAAAGGAGGCGGAAGAAAAGGGGAAAAAAACAAAGGATCACCTATAAAATAGCAGGGGAAAAAACCGCTATTGAAAAGGAAAACAAAAGGAAACGCTCTAGAGAAAAAAGGGAAGACGCAAAACTAAAAAAAAAAGGAGCAAATTTTCCTTGGTGACCTCGCAAGCAACGTAGTAGGACACCCGGAGGAGAAGGAAAGGGGGAGAAAGGCGGATGGCTTTCTCTGTTAGGCGGCTACCGCGGTAAGAGAAGAGCCCCTCGGTATCTGTTTCTTCTGCGACACGGATCGAACAAGGGCGCAGGAAAAACACCCAGAGATCATCGCCCGCTCTCAGGGTTTTGTGGGTGAAAGAAGAGGCGCGAAAGGGTGATTGCAGAATAATGGGTCGGGATCATAGGCAACCTAAAGAAATTGCAACAACTGGAAACTTCGCGGTGAAGGAGGGAAAGGGGGTTATTCAAAAGAGGCAATGCGATCGGAAAGGACTTCAAAAAAAACAATCCGTCGCGTCGGAAAGGGTGAAGGGAAGTGAGGACTAGGAAAGGGAAAAACGGCATGAAAGGGTTCACCAGCAACCAAGAGGCGCCATTGAGGTCGTGAGAGCAAAGCGACTTTGGCAACTGAGTGATTCTTTCGGGACGCGGTCGGAAGAGGGGACCCAAGGATGAGCATCCAGGTACCCAGGGC
>Ga0179593_1437679_pt1 | contig 12453 bp, 11 predicted proteins | sample CZODoug2_1_08_16_FD_185931 | JGI IMG/M metagenome (GOLD analysis project Ga0179593, IMG submission 185931) | Vadose zone soil fungal communities from Angelo Coast Range Reserve, California, USA - CZODoug2_1_08_16fungal (PacBio error correction) | ecosystem: Environmental > Terrestrial > Soil >...
GCTAAAGGGATTCGAGTGATCCTTGAAACGAAGAGGAAAAGGAAAAGGAAGCGATGCCTGGGGCGTGTACAAGAGACCACCGATAATCGTATCCATCTGAAAAAAACAAACGCCGAAGTCGGGGTCTATCACTCACGAAAAAGAATAAATATGCCTGAGGATTTCGGAGCATATCGGAGGCACGAGAAGGTCGAAGAAGGAGAGGTTGATGTCCAAACCCTGGTGAAGGACAGAGCGGAGGATGTCCTCGGCCCTCGACAGGAGGACGGAGAAAGTAACACCGGCGCATTTGACATACTTGGGCTTGGACAGGTCTTTGGGGGGGCAACTCCCAAAGGAAAAAAAAACGGCTGCGAAGGGTGCATCTAGAAAAAATAGATTAAATACAAACACTTCAGATCTCACGCTCCGGGAGAGTTTAACTAACACGGGAGTAAAGAAATTTACAAGTTTGAAAGAGTGCCGTCCACACGAGGGAGTGGATTCTACTCGGGCCTGAGAGAAGGCCGAAGGCAACCTTTCGCCCCAATAGGAACTAAAAGGAATGGAGTGTATCTAGTTGGGGGGGGAACATTGGGAACACGGGGTCTCCCAAGACCTGGGAGGGGTTTGTATGCAGGGCGAGGGCTCGATCTTGTCTCTCTAGAGAGTTGCTCTGGGGTTCCAAAAAATGAAGCGAGCCCACGTGAAAAAAAGATAAAAAGGGGAAAGGGGGCATTTCCAGATCTGGGCTGTTGTAAGGAATCTGACATCGAAACGAGCAGGACGGTAGCGGCAATTCGTTTCCATAGGGGGGAACTGCAGGGTTTCCCTACACGCCGGGGAGAACTAGAGGGAGAATTCGGCCTTTACCAGGAAGTGTAAGGTGGGGGAACGCAAGCGACTATGCGCAAAAACGCCTGGGGCCACGAAAATCAGGGGGGCGTAAACCCGGGAGCTTCGTGCAGGGCATGGACGGGAAAAAAATAGGAAAAAAGTGGATCCAGCCTTTTAGAAAGAGGTGATTTTTTTACCCGAACAGATGGACCTGTCCGATCAAAGAAGAAGTGTTCAGACAGCGCCGCCAGAGCCATGGGAAACTGAGGAGTCTGGAAGCGCGGTATATAGAAAGGAGTTCAACACTGAACCGCGCGCCCGAATAAAGGGGTTCTCCAGAAGACGAACCCCATTACTACCGGCATAGGTTTCCTAAGCGGAAATAATGTCTTCAGGAAGGGGGGGGGGGGAAGCCGGAGAGCCTGTGGGTAAGGTCCAGCAAAGCATGGTCGAAGCCAAAAATCGGGAACTTCCACCTACCAAGTCCAAAAAAATGAGGTCTCGATTTCCGCACTTGTTCCGCGTGACGTGGAAGGAACGAAAAAATGCAAATTTCTACCGCCGGGGCAATGGGGGAAGCGAGGCCGCGCATCGACGCGTGCTCGAGGGGCGCTTTGCTTCTACGTCCTTGGAAAAGGTGAAAATGTGACATTGGATCGTTCCGGGGCCCAGGGAGGGAGAAAAATCGTAGTTAAGACTAACGTTTCCGAAGACGTTGGGGGGACACTACTGTTAAAAGAAGGGTCGGGGTGTCGTGGATTGCTACGTTATCTCCTTCAATAAAAGAAGGGACAAGGTCTGATCCGCCGTGGTTTATTACGTTGGATAAGTAGGTGTACCATCCATTCTAAGGAAATGGAAAGATCGGAGAGGCGCATGTGTCGGGGGGACAGGGAAAATCACTGCACGACGGGGGAAGTCCGACTGGACGCGAACGGAGGCGCGAAGGGCATGCAGGACCACTGCGCGAGGGGGACGTGTGCTCTTCTCAGATGAGGCGTAATACTCTCGGGGGGCGGGAGGGCGAGTCGGGGTATCGTCTTTAGCAGACTCAGGTCGAGTCGTCGATTAGTCGAGAGCGGAAAGATGCCGGGCTTCCGAAGTCATTGAATACCGATCGTAAAAAGAGGGGGGGATGCGCGACCAATTCGAAAATAGGTAGCGCATGCGATGTAATTGGAGCTGGGAACGAATTTTCCCAAAAAAACCGGGGTCAAGGAAAAGTAGGCGTGGCTAGAGTGACCTATCTTGCAACCGGGGCTATATCTGAGAATTCAATAAGTTTTCTCGCTTCCATCCTCGGGGAGAGATTAAAATCCACAGTACTTAAAAAATTCTAATTCATGGAGGGGGGGGGGAGAATGAGGGAGAAAAAAAGGGCCGCGGAGTTGGCATTTTTGGTCGGGGCCCCGATGACTTTCTCCTGTTGCTCTAAAAGGACAGAAAAGACGCCTCCACTACCGAAGGAAAAGCACTTCTTCTTTCCGTAACGAGAGCAATTTAAGAGCGAAATTCTCCCACTTATTCGCATCGGGGGAGGGAAATTATAAGAACAGTTTCTCGACGTCACTAAATCGCAGGAAATGGTAATATTGTAAGGGGAGAATGCAGAGGAAGGCTCAAAAAAAAGGAGGAGGAAAAAAATCTAAGAGGATGAAAATTCGAAAGGAGAAAACGTACTTTTGTTAATCTGCGATGGTGAACGGCTCGCGAAAAGGATCAGAGTCACATTCCTACAATGATTATCGATCCGATGGAGCGTGATCTTAATTAATGGGGGCGTGCCAGTTTACAGATGAGATCTTTGGAAAGGGGGGGCAGAAGTCGAAACATCTTACCCTCCCGATTGGGGGGGGTAAAAGTCCCATCTCACATCTTCCTCCCTTGGGGAAAATCCTCTAAAAGGACACTCCATTGACCGACGAATTCTTCTGTTCGACGAATATTTCGGGCTCTCTCGAGTTCGCCTTCCTCCTTCTGAGAAAAAATGTGGGACCGATCTCAAAGCACTGCGTCAAAATTTCCAAATCTGAGGGAATATCAAAAGTCGACAGGAAAGATGACTGGGGGGCCCAGGGAGTAAAGCGCATACGAGAATCATGCGAAAACGTAACGAGGCTCTACTTGTGGAGGACGAACACGCGGAAATCCCAAGCGAGTCGGGACGGTCAAAGGCCTGCATCAAAGATCTGATTATAGACGCATACTACGAGACCCTCTGAGGACGAGTCATACGCCCTGCTAAAGGTATGCCGCAGTGAAAAGATAGAAAAGTAGAATTAAATCTCTGAGTGCGGGGCACCTTCGCGCTCCGAAGGGGGGCAAGACCATCTTGGTCAGTCCAAGGCGGGGAAAGGAGGTCCAGGCCGTTTTTCTACATTGGGACGGAGAGATCGCAAGCGGCGGCGAAAAAAGTGAAAAGAAAACCGAAAAGGCGCAACAGAAGCATATCTTTATCGTGAGAACACGGGGCCTGCGAGTTCTTCCGGGGACTAAAAAAAAAAAAAAAAAAAAAAAAAAAAAAAAAAAAAAAAAAAATCCCGTCAACAAGGGGCATGACGGTCTCTCGTGGTCTAAACGGAAATTCTGTCGAGAACGAGAGACCTCGACAGAAAAGGTTCCCTCCTTTATAAAAGCAAACCTCGAGACAAAAATTCCCACTCTCTCAAAGACGAGGGTTTGATGAGGCGGCCGGAGCTAGAAAAGAAGTTTCGGGCCATTGTTGTAGACGATCCACGAACGCGAAGCAGGAGCCAGCATTCGGCAAATACCGCAAAAATTGTCGGGTCTTTACGGGGGTATTTGGCCGCGAAAGGGGGGACCGCTATCGTGAAGGACTTGAAAAAGATCGTGGGGGGGGCAGGACGCTCCAGTTCTCGAAGGGCCAAAGGAAAAAATTTCCCTGAACTCGTCAAAGGGGGAGAAGATGCGGGCTCAATGGGGGAGGAGGGTACAACTCCTTCTTCAGGAAAAAGGGGAAAAAGGGAGAAGGGTAGAAACTACTGCGTAAGACACCGCCTATCTCCACAGCTGACCATGAAAAAAGGCAACACGGGGAAAAGTAGGAAAAACCATCCTAAAGATCTACTGGGGCATAGAAGTAAAAACTGCCATCAGACTGGGAGCAATCTTAGCCAAATTTGCACGCTTCAAGCTAATTCATGGAATTAAGAACCGCTCAACGCTCTGGACGAAAAAACGAAAAGAGGCTTAGGGGAAACTTCTTTTCGATAAGCAGGCTTGAACGTTGCGGGGAGAACTAATCATGTCAGAAAAAAGAGGGAAGCAAGCCTTGTCTCGGCCGACAAAAGGGCGCGAGGGAAAGTCGTCCGAACAAGGCAATTGGGAACGTTTTGAACTAGTAAGAAGGACGAGAGGGAAGGGATCAGGGTTCGCTGGGAAAGAAAGCGTCGAAAAAACCCAGGAACGATCTGTAAGACGAAAAAGGGGGAGAAAAAGATTTTACGTCGAGCTCGGAAAGCGGGGAATCCAACGGAGCTCGAAGGCAAGAGGGCCAAAAAAAAAAAAACAAACAACTCGCCCTGAAAAAAAAATCTGATAAACCTCCCGAGAAACTAGGGTCTCACGGCCTACCAAAAAACAAGGGGAAGAAAGAAAAAGAATCTCTTCAAGTTTCAGAACGAGGGGGGGGGGGGGGGAGGAATTGAAGGCCGAACGCCGGAAGCCGAAGGAGCACCCGGTGGGAAAATTTCTGCGAAATCGACTCTAGAAAAAAAAGGGAAAGGAAAAGAGAACTGGATCTTGACGCACTGACTGGAAGGCACCTGATGTTTTACAGTTGTCTCGATGAGGTTAAAGGAGGGAGTCCGGGGCCACTTTGAAATTGGGGCAACACCGCTTTACAACTGTCAACGATCAAAAGGGGGGGAAAAAGTAGGTCCTTTGGAAAAAGGATCCGCAGAAGAAAGGGAGCGTACCTATTCAAAATCCGCAAAATTTTCTGGTGGAAGGGGGAGTGGAGAAAATCAACTGTCCCTCCCTCCTACGGCTCCGAAGATGAGCAGGGGGAAGGGGAGGAATCGAACTCATCAGGCGAACTGCAAGCCGAAGAGGGATAGGACCGACCTTCGGCGCCTAGCGGTCAAAAAAAACCGAGTGGCGGGTGGATGTATAAGCGCGCGACAGAGAGGCCGCACATTGCGCGGAATTCGGGGTGATTCTCGGCGGGAGGGGAGAAGGGGGGGAGGAAGGTCTACTACTAACTGACGGAGAATCGAAAGACAAATATTATTAGGGAGAGAGATCCGGAGAGAATAACATTACGGAAATTCCTCATGAGAAGGTGAAAAAACCAAGAAGGAGGGGGGGGCTAGAATTGGCTGTCGTGGGGGTGAATCCGCGGGACAGCCACAACGAGCCCCGCGTCTAAAAGCAAACTGACGCGTCGATCCAAGCCAACTCTCTTCGGGAAGAGGGGAAATGGGCGGATCATCGCGCGCACGGGGTCATCAGCGAGTCTTTATAAATTGGGGATTTAAAGAAAAGGGAAACCGGGGAAAGAAAAAAACACTTGGGTGCGTTCCAAAGGCGAGCCGCTCGGGAGGTGCGGATGACTTGAGAAAAAATGGGGGGCAGGGGAAAATGGGCACTTGAATCAACAGGATTGACAGGGGGGTCGGTGTTGCCCGAAAAGGAACCTTGGCCAAAACTGCGCGTCAGGAGAAAAAAAAAATTAAAGTCATCAGGGCCGGCTGAGAGGAGGGGTCACGCGGAAGGGGTCAAAAAGGGAAAAGGGAAAATGGCAAAAAAAAGTCCGTCCATAACGGACGACGATGAGAAATCGGCTCCTAAAAGAGGCCGAGAAACTGGAGGAGTCCCAAGCGGGAAAATCGGAACGGAAATTGGAGGGACGAGCTTGGCCGAAAACGGCGTAGCACTTGAGCCACGGTAGAGGGGCATAGGGGGGGGGGGCGACTGTCCATAAAACTGATCTTGGGCTCTTGGCGCACCGAATGAGTACTGTTCCAGAAAAGTTGAAAAAAGACCAAAAAATGATCGAAACGATAGGTTACAAGTGCCCCCTGGGTTGAAAACGGGGGGGGCGTACAGACACGAGAAGGAAAAAACGCGGAGAAAGCAACATATGGGGGAGGAAGGGGGCGGTGAAAAGGAAGCGGTGCGGACAGCAATCGGGGGGCGTTAAGGTCGAAAAACGGGGGGAAGGGCGAGATTTTTCCTAACGCAACGCCTGCGAGGGGAAAGACCGGGCATCAGAGAGTCGTGGTGTCGGCAAATCTCGGGTTGAAAAAAGGGGGGAGGTAGTCTGCACAAGAAGAGCGGGCCTGGTGATCAAGTGAGGGGTTCTGAAACGTTTGGACTACTTCTCCCCATTTCCTGTCTGATTAGCTTTCTTTGCCCCCGTCACTTGCGAAAACGTGAAGAATTAGGGGAGGGGAGGAGGGGCGTATGCGCTTGATATAAGGAGAGTAAAACGGCGAACCGGTCGCTAAGAGGTCAAGAACCAGAGGATATCACCCCAGGCAAAGGCAGGTTGGAAGGCGCGTACAATTTGGCTTACCACTTTTAAGTCTCGATGTCAAATCCCCGCTTCAATTATAAAGATATCTTACAAAATCGAGAATCCTCCTCTCCCCTTCATACCTCGATGATCGGAAGCATTGCGATGCAAATTGTTCAGGGTCAGGGACGCGACGAATGAGAGAGGGGCCTTGGATCGAAAAGGAACGGAGACAAAAAAAACAAGCGACAAATGAGGGCGCTTTTAGCTCATGTCCGGGGTGAAGGCGAGAGGGAAAAAAAGTTTGGGGATCGGTCTGGTCGAGGTCCGAGGGGAAGAGGAAATCGGGTCACTAAGGGACACGCAGGGAACGCAGGTCCGGGGCTGTCTACTGGAAGATAACGTAAGGTTTCCATAACTGAACCCAGGGAAATGGAGGCCGAGAGAAGATATTGGGAGGGGCGAATGGGAAATTCAAGGGGGGAAAAAGTGTCCAGTCGGTCTCCGATGCGCTTCATTGATGGGGCAAAGCTCTTTACTACCACTTCAATCTGCCCTACTGGGGCCGTCTACCAAACGGGGTACTATAAAAGACTTCTCATTCAACGGGGAATGAATCGTATTTTTACTTGAGATTCGAACAAAAAGGGTAGTCCGATCAAAAGCGCAAAAAAAGGGATTGCTCACAAGCGCGGGGACAGGGGGGAAAGAAGGAGAGGCGGTTTCGAATAATCGGAATTGAAGCTAGGACCTTCATCCGCGCGGGAGATTTGAAGAACGCGAAATGCTCTCAATGGCGAGGGCGCAATGTCCATTAATGGAAAAGGCCCGCAAAGGATCTGGAAAGGGGGGAAGGCGAGGATATCTCACGATCGTGAAGGGGGAAAATCTGCGATCGCGAACAGTTGCGGAAGGCCGGAGTGCTTTGAGAGGAGACACCGCACGAAAATCCGGCGAAGGATTGTCGTTTTCACAATAACCTTTATGAAAAAAATCTAGGAAGGGTGGGGGTTACTTTGTCCTCCACAAACGATGGGGGGGGGGGGATCGGTTCGAAGGAAGGGCAAGGGGCACCACTACATGGGCTGGGGGAACAAACGCCACTTGATATGCCGTACCGCCCAGTCCTCGCCGTAACATTGTTTACCTAACTTCTAAGAAGTCTCAATTAGAAAAGAACGTCGCATGCCTACCGCCGTCACCCGCTTAAGTAAAAAGAGCAGCATCAATCTCAACAAAAAAGGGAAAGAAGATATGCAAAAAACTCTAGGACTCTTAACCGGGGTATCGGGGGAGGGGGGGAGGGAAGAGGAACCAGGGCTAAAAGCACCTTCCTTACCAGAAATCTCCTAGGGGGCACGGCGGGCCGGTCGGTACTGGAAAGACGCTAGTTAGGGAAAATGGGCTTTCTTATAGGGGAAAAAGGACCGGGCGAACCCGAATAGACAGTCATCGGTGAGGGGCAACGAGCTTCACAGGCCGCCCGGCTCTCGAGAAAGGGTGGGAACAAAAACGGCTTCGCGTTCGGAGAAGGGAGGGGGGACGCGCCCAAAGCCGATAGACAATGGACTTGACGCAGAGAAGAAGGGAATGAGAAGACGGGGTAAAAAACGCATCTACGGGGAAATATAGCATGGCGGGCGGGTAGAGAAAAGAGGCAGCCGCCATCTACCTGGTGAATCCCATCGTGAACCGATCGGGGAGAAAGGAAGGAAAATGATTATTCGAAATCGCAGCGAAAGAGAACATGAAGGAGAAGCTCGCCGAGCACGCTAGATATGGCCCATGTTCCAGGCAGGGGAAAAAAACACGGAAAATCGCCGGGGTGAGGGGGGGAACGCGCGCCGAGGAAGTCTCGTGTCGAGGAAACCGAGGTGCCGGAGTCCATTACAGAAAAGGCCAGTAGCCTAGCGAGCGCTGCGGAGTTTCATGTGAAAAATGAAAAAACTCAGGTCTCACTTCATATGGGGCGGTCTCCTAGTGCCTTCTATGGACTTGGAGGTAAGAGGTCCTACGGAAGGGAAAAAGGGTTCACGGTGAGTTCCAACTTCGCGGGTCGTGAGGCTACGATAGGACCGCAAGGCATTACAAGGGAGAAATGGACGAAGAACCTCACCAAGATCGAGATGACAAACGCGCAAATCGACGTTTTTGGGGGAGACCGGAGGGAGAGGGGAACCAGGCGTCTCCACATTTTACGAAGTCTAAAACAGACGCGGAACAATGTCGAATCCAGAATCCACATTGGCTGAGGGGAGGGGGACGGGGGGGGGGGGGAACGGGGACTCGAAGGGCCGCTGCTTGGGAACCATGCTTGCGATCGGGGGAACTTCCTCCGGGGGGCCGGGATTGAAGAACACTCTAATTGGGGCGAAGTGTAGGGGTAAGCGCGCACAGAGTCCTTTGATTCATTTTATGCTCTAGAGGGGTCAAAAACTTCTGAAAAAAAGTCTCATCCTTTCTTGCCCAAGAGAAGGAATATACATCTCTTGAACCCACTCCGTATCTAAAAAGGGGAAAATGAGAAAAAAGCACTGACGCTCGGGAGAGGAGAAGAAGACAGACACATCTCTGGGACCCCCAAAAAGCACTCTTTCTACAAGGTCGGGAAACCCTTGGAAAAAGAGCAAAACCGTGCTACTTTCGAATGCACCTAAAGCGGGACGCCACCTTCGAAAGCCGGTTGCGCATAACATCCAGCGGGACAAAAAAGCAGGGGCCACCGCATTCATCGACTATTGGCACCGAGAGAGGGGAAACAGGGCCGCGAACACCAAGCCTGGCCATTCTCGCGGGGGAGGAGCTAGGGGTCGCTGTAAAGAACGCGTCTTCACCCAAACGAGAGGAAAAAGCGGTTGGGCGTAGGAAAGGAGTTCTGGAAAAGGATCGCGAGGGGGAGGATACCCAATCTCGCCTGAGAGACACAAGGGGAAAGATCCGCAGCTTCAAGGGCGGCAGTACCGGCCAACTAGCTCACTCAATTGGAAAAGCTGGCAAGGGAAGGGAACCGAGGGCGGACAGGTGCCGTAGGCCGCGCGCCGGGAGCGCATGAGAAAGGGATGACGACTTTCGGTGACCTGTGAAAATTTTCTTCAAATAGGGGGGGGGGGGGGGGTGGGGGGGGGGGGGGTGGGTAGTCTCGTTGGACTAGAGGGGGCCGAGGAAAGTGAGATTTCCTCCGGCTGGCGAGGATGGAGGCAGGCCGGAAGCTTCATTCGGTACCTGGGAAAACCAAAGAATGTACCTCACCGTGCAAGCAATTCCCGGAGGGAACCGGCGCCATTAATCCGAACACGCGCAGTCCTCAGTAAAAAAATTAAAAGAAATTGCTGTCCTTACTCGGGGGAAGCACCAATTATCCCAGACTCGGAGAAAAAAAGATGGAGGGAGACAAATGATGACGCCCATTCCCTCCTGGCCCTCGAGGATGGACGAAAGTCAGACGCAGGAGTTCGCCGAAGGCGCCGGGCCGGGGGCGTTATCTGGCTTATTTTGCAAGAGCAAAAGAAGCCAGCCGCTGCGGGATGACTTGAACGTAGGGATTCGTCTAATTTGAGGAGAGGGGGAAGCGAACTCGGTCTCATCAAAAAAAAAAAATGAGGGGGAGAAATATAGAGATCACAAGGGGTCCGGAGAAAAGAGGGACCCCATTTCGAAGGACTCATGCAGAAAAGGGTCCCGCCAGCCGATCTGCGGATGGAAGGTAAAATCGGCCGCCGCAAAAAGTCAAAGCGGCCCGGCGGCGACAAAGCCGGAAAAAAAAAGTCAGGGAGGACGAATCATCCACCTCGGGAGGGGAAAGGCCATTCAACTCTCTTCGCAAACGAGGAAAAAATGGTGAAAGAGAAAGGAAGGGGGAAAGTATGTCCGAAAAACCAAGGTGGACAAGATTGGCGGGGGAGAACGGCCTTATTTAACTCTATGAAAAAAGAGGGGTCAGGAGGTGGGCGGATTAATAACACCCTGTCGCCTTTGGCATTGCCTTGGGCCAGGGTGATGAAGGTCGGTTTGGGGTTTTTGACCGAAAGGGGAAAAAGACTTGAGAAAGAAACCCGGCCTGCTCTAACTTCGAGAAAAATTGCATCAGGTGAACTTGCGGCAGTCGCTTAAAGAAAACTAAAAAACGGTTTGGGACACATTCAAAAACATTGGGGGATTGGGGGGGTCATATCACTTCTACGTTGAGAGAGACCCGAGATTTCGGAATCGCCCCACCCAGGGGGGGCGAAATCCGGCCCTAGGAGGGGAAAAATTGAAAAAAAGGGGGAACGAACCGTGTCCTTCAACGTTGACCCTGGAAAAAAAAATGAGGGTGGATCATATTGGCGAAGTGTCAGGGAAAGGGGAAAGGGAGAGAGGAGAAGGGGTGATGCGCTTTCAATTTCAAAACAGAAAAAAACACTTTATGAGAGTGCGTGGGTTGGTGGGGGCGGCCTCTCTGGGTGTGGCGGGCGTGGCGTGGGACGGGTCTGGGGGTGCTTACAGACAGGTCAAATCGCTCTGCCGAGCAAAAGAAAAACGTTTCGACTTCTTTTACAAACGACGGTACTAGCAATCTAAGTTTCGTCCTTTGGTAAAGGGAACAGGTCGTGGGGAAGGACAAGGCGCATGCGGCTGCGAAAAAAGCGTTTGGCCATCAACCAGATTGACGTCAAAATCCCCCAACCACCCCCCCCCACCTGGGGGACACGTCTGGTGTCGGGGGGTTCGGGGGCGCAAGACTTAATCTCGTGCCCGTGGATAAGGGGGTAAAGTGCTGGCTTTAAGAGAACGCCCTTATGTGATCACTGGAAAGTGAAGAAAAAAGCTGTTCCAACAGCGTGGGCGGACCGTTGCTACATTGCATCTGCTTAGAATATAGGGGGGGGGGGGAAGAAAAAGGGGGAATCTGAGGAACGGCGAACGGGTCTGCCGCGACGAAGTAGGGGTAACCCCATGACGGGGGGTGAAAAAAATAGAGTTCGTCATAAATAAGACCCCATGGCTGAAGTTTAGAAACAAAAATATCGATGGGGAAAGCCCCTCATTAATCTCGAGGAATGGACAAGAACCTTCCTCATCACAGAAAGGGGGGAGTTAACCCTACATGCTGCGACTGGGAAGCGTTCGTGGAACGGGGGCAGACCTTCCTTGAATACCTCCTTGGCATGGGGGAGAATAATTCAGATCATCCAGGCAAAATGTCGAAGTACTTCTCTTTTTTTCATTTTGAGAAAGAGTTGAATTAAAAAATGGCTCTTTCCGGGGGGTAGCTCCTCCGACAAATCCGGTCGGTGTCGACTGGTGACCCGAAAAAAAAAGAGAACAAAATGTCTCTTGAGGCGGTTTCTTTAGATCGAAAGAGACCCCAGGTAGGGACGAATGTGATGAATGGAGGAGTAACGTTTGAACCCTCGGAGCGGAGGCGAGAGGGAGGAGGGATAGGTGGAGAAAAAAGGGGGAAGGAAAACATCCTGACTTCTTGCACTGACACTTGACGCGCCCTTCTAACTCTTCAAATTGGGGGAACCGTATATTTTTGAACGGGACGTTGAGATAAAAAGGGGATGGAGCCTAGGCGGGAGTATATAATCTTAAGGAAAGCCTTCGAGGGGGGGAGTAGCTAAAATTATTATCAGCCTCAGGTCCGATAGGGTCGAATAGCAAAAGATTCCTGCTCAGAGCATGAAAAAATCCGAAGGGAGCGGGGTGATAGACTCTAACAAATTGCGATGGCGAGGAGCATTGATCGGGGAAACCCTAGAAGAAAAAAATTCCCATCTCGCATTGTTTTCCCGGAAGAGTTCTTTCTGACGGAGCTCGGAAAGGGGGGGCAGCAAATACAGGGAATCAAGTCATGTTACTATAAGGAAAGGACGTCTTGGGGGTGGGAAGGGAGAGTCAAAAAAGGAAAAGAACGCGCGATGCTTGTCTGGGGAAGCCGGAAAAGAGACCCTGCTTAGCTAGGAGGTGGTGGGTCCGGCAAGAGCGTTATCTTTGGTAAAGGGGAACTGAGGAGGGATCCCACTAAAAAGGGGGACCTATTCGTTCCTTAACACAAAAAAAACAACGTCGTCCCCTCGTAGATCTCTTCTTGGAAAAAGGTGAAAGGGGGGAAAGGGGAGAGAAGTCCTGCACGAACACGAAAGATAACAAATCCTTGTCCTGAGGGAAGAGGC
>Ga0179593_1456537_pt1 | contig 12453 bp, 14 predicted proteins | sample CZODoug2_1_08_16_FD_185931 | JGI IMG/M metagenome (GOLD analysis project Ga0179593, IMG submission 185931) | Vadose zone soil fungal communities from Angelo Coast Range Reserve, California, USA - CZODoug2_1_08_16fungal (PacBio error correction) | ecosystem: Environmental > Terrestrial > Soil >...
AGATCGGATCCCAGAGTTCGCGCTTCAAAGCCAGAAGAAGGACCTAGAGAACCGTTGGGCACCCGATAGGTGAAAGTGAATGCTGGAGGTTCGGACGCGACCAATCCATGGGAGTTGGTTGAGTGTGGTCCCTCCTTAATGAGGCTGGAGAAGTGACGGGTCAGGCAACCGATCATATCGGGAAGTCAAGGGACGGGCGCATTTCTTCGGAGAACACGCTTTTTGCAAGCAAAAAAACGAGAATAAGAACGCACGGGGGCAAGTGGACGAGGGGGGAAAAACCTACATGGCGGCACGGTTGCGATATTACGAAGTAAAAAAACAACAAGAACCAGCTGACCCTGTAGTAGAAAGATCCAGGAGCGAGCAGACCCGTCGATCCGGGTTAGACCGATGACACTGCAGGAAAAGGGACACGTTACTTGGATTTTCTCGCCCGGATGGGAAGGAGGAGAATATCATGGGCAAGGGCGTCAAAGTGGTTTTGGTAGCGTGGGGGATCCAGCCAAAAAAACTTTTGAACGCATGGGAGAAAACAAGCAAAAGCACTACGTAGTGAAGAGTGCGCGAATTTTGCGCGGAGTAGTCTTCGTGCGCCGATGATGTGCCACACATTCGAGGTCGGGCTGGGAAAGCGGCGGCAAGTGCCCTGAGCTCGGTTTCTGTTTTGAACTTGTGGATGGGGTGATGGCATCTAAAAACAATTGAAGGAGGAGGCAGGACTCATGAAATGGTGATGGGAAGCCATGTGGATCGACATAAGGGAGTGTCCGTTCCGTACTGGTATGCAGAACGGCAAAAACGTCCGTGGAACAAAGGGAATTGACGCCGCGCGCGAAAAATCCGGCAAGGCGCCAACCTGAGCCAAAAAAAAAAAGAGGGAGGGTCTTGATTTGGTGGTTTGGCGACGTGGAAAAATTGGGGAACTGAGAGCAAAGCAAACAGCGGGGTGGTGGTTTAGAAAGGGCACTCGAAGGTGGTTGGCCGCATTAAGGCACGTAAAAGGAACAAAGCAAAAAGAATGCCTAGAAAAGAGCAATGCTGAAGAGTGCCGCCCTTTCTGGAGATGGGAAAAGGGGAATTTTGGTAATTGTAAATTGGAGTCCTTAGAGAAAAAATCCCGCAACCGTGAGGCTGGACGACCCCGCGCCAAGGTCCATAGAGAAAAAAGTCCGAAATCGCGGGGACGCGGGGTGGGAAAAAAAAACGTGTGGCCCCCCATGTCGACGCACGTCGAAAGGAGTAAAAAGGCACCGTTGGGGGGATGTTATCGGCATGTACGAAACAGAAAAGAAAAACTCGCAGGAGGGTTCTTCTTCCGTTAGGAATGGGCTAACCAGGTAAAGACAGGCCTCAGTGCGAGAAAAGCAAACTCCACGAAAAAAAGCCACCCCCACCATCAAAACCACCCAACCTCCCCCCCCCCCCCAACCCACCCCCCTCTGCAAAAAGGGGTGACTCCAATCGAAGTCAGGGACGGATTCCTTAAAAAAGGGGACATGGCAGACAAACGCGGGATGCCGGTCCAGAGCGACATCAAAGATTGGGGAAAAAGAGATCAGAACAGAATATTCTAACATATATACTTGAGAAAAAAAGCGTTCGAAAGGGGCTCTGTCATAGGTAGAAAATCTGTTTGGCAACGCCCAGGAAATTGGCAAATGGAACAGACAAATTTATGCCAGTCAGGGAGGGGAGAGGGGGAGGACAAGCCGCGGGATGTAAGTGTCTGCTCTCTAACGATAAGTGGTCAGAGAGAAACTTCAGAGAAAAAGTGTGTGAGGAAGAAGAAAGGGGGAGGGGGGTCGTGGAAGTAATGAATTGAACATATCAATACAACGAAGAGAAAGAGGAACATTGGATAAGTCACTACTTTTCAGGAGGGCTGCTGTGAACGTAGACAAAAAATTTTGGAAAAAAGAAGAAGCCACGCGTTAGACGGGTTTTAATCTAAGGGCTTGCGCGGATTCAGAGCAAAAACGGAAAAAAAAAAAAAAAGAAACGCGTCGGGCCTCGAGGACTTACCCTTACAAAGAATTATTTCGTCGAAGGCAAACGGAGAAAAAGAACCAAGACAGCTTCGGACGCTTTCGAGCACAGGCAATACGGGGGGGAAGGGTGGGGAAGGCGCGAGGTCGGTATGCATGGCCTACAAAAAAACTGCAGGGTAAAAAGACCTTTTGAGAGAGCACGCCATCCAGCGATTTTAACGCAAGCGCAAAAAACAGCAAGAAGACAAGGGATCCAGAGGGGGGTGGATCGCGAACGGTTTAAATGATGTGTCCTCGAAAGACGTGGAAAACGCGTCAAAGGAAAGAGGGAAATGACCGCGGAAAAGTCCAAATTTTTGCGACAAACTACGCCGGAGGCGGGAAAAGAGGTGGCTCAAAAAAGGCAGGAAGCCGAGGGAAGTTGTTTTTGAAGAGAAGGGGTGCACACAAAAAGCGCAAAGAGAAAAGGAAGGACCCGCGAGGCAGCAACGACCGCGCATGGGGGTTAGGGAAAAGCATGCCGGGCCAATATCACTAACCAAAAAGAATCATACCAGAGTCTAGAAGAGAAAAAGAATTGCGCAGGGGGGGAGTTCAGGGCTCTCATTTTGCCCGAAGGGAAAGCAACAAATCGCAGGCCTAGCGACAAAGTCAAAGAGGACCAGAAAACTAAGATAACGAGATAGAAAAGAAGGAGAGAGGAAGGGGTCACGTCACTCTTAAAAACAGGATCATACGAGCCTGAAGGGGAATCACGATCTCTCGATCCGCAATCAAGGGGGGGGGGGGGCATCGGGCTGCAGGGAATTAGGTAAACCGGAGACAAACAATGCAGACAGGGGGTCGCTGTCTGACAGAGACAAGTCCAAAATTTGCGGTCTTAGTTACCGAGGCTTAATAAAAGATGTACTTCCAGAAGGGGTGCATCCGGAAGAAAAAAGGGGACGAAAAGGTGGTAGTCAGACGACGAGGTGATCACAACTACGCCTTTCGGCGGAAGAAAACAAATCCAGGGAGAGGGGGTAAAACACAAAAAACAGGGCGGTACTGTCGCGAAAGAAGAGGCTAACGGAAACACTTGTCCCAGTGCAAACATAAATGGGACGGCAATAAGTCCGCTGGAGAAGGACGAGAGAAAGAGAAAAAAGGGGATGGAAAAGGTGAAGTGCTCACCAACGTTCCGCCGCCGTCAGGGGAAAATGGGGAAGACCAGCGGGGAAAGGAAAAGGAGTTTCACTTCACGAGCAGAATACGGGGGTGAAAAGTTAGGCACCCAAGAGACATTCGAAGAAATCCCACCCTCAACTCAAGCAAAAGAGACCACGGCACGACTTCGAACGAACGACAGAAAGAAAAAAACATGGGCGAAGAAGGAGAAGGCGGAAGGCGCCGTGCCTATCGATTTCATGTGCCTGATCATGGACAATCGCAAGGACTGCTTCGTCCATTGTGGGTAACAGAACGGGGAGGCGCGAAGAAGGAAGACAAGGCAACGTAGGGCAACGCGTATTCGCATCGAGAAAAGAAAAGTGCCTAAGGACGAAAAGCCAAATGCATTGTTGTTCGGGCTCAAGAGAGGCCCCCTATCGGGGGGAGACGAGTTGCACGCCAGAGTACAGGAAAAGCCTCCCCAGCAGTAGAAACAAAAAAGAAAGGAAAGAAAGAAGTGGGTTAGGCTATAATTGAAGACTAAAAGGAAAAACAAGATCAAAAAGAACCAGAGAGGAGACAGAACACGCCTCTTCAGGAGATAAATGTTGCTATCAAGAAAGGTCTTGTCGTGAGGCGGAGAAAAACCAAGAAACTGGGGAATTGATCTTCAGCTTGAAGGGACAGAAAAAAGGAATTAAAACGGAAGTAGGCAGGGACGGAAGACGCCTTTTCGACAGATGGGTAAGATGGGTCCGGCAAGGGGCAGGGCCAAGGACAAGAAGGGGGAAAACGCGGCGAAATTGCGCGGAATGGAGTTATGGTTGGCAACGTTCTACTCTCCGCGAGGCGGTAAGGAAGAGTGATGAATCAGGCAGAAATTTGGAAAAGTGAAAGAAAAGCGAAAGAATTAACAGGCCGTACCTGCGCGGAGAGCGGGGTAAGCAAAAAAGGTGGGGCCCTTCTTAAAAGCTGCGAACAAAAAGAAAAAGAAGGGGAGGAGGTCGTAGATAAATTACAAAGACTCGATGAAGGGGAGATCTAAAGCAAATTCCAGAGGAAGAAAAAACCCCGAGTTAGTCAAGTAGGGAAGACCACCCGCAGGTCAATTGACTCGGGCGGTTTCGCAGGGGTCGGAGAGAACCGGAACCCTTGTCGAAAGGGTTGGGACAACTCTGCGGGACGATTTGGAGGTCCTGCAGAAAAAGAAAAAGGTGCTCAGAATAGGTTTACTCCGTAACCTTGCGCGGGTCTTCGCAGTATAAATTGGGATAGAAAGTGAAAGGGGGAGAAATCGGAAAATGAGAGAAGAAAAGAAAAGGGGAATTTTTCTGAGACCGCTGAGGCCAGTGGGTCTATCGGGTAATAGTACCCCACGATGCCGCAAGACCACTTTTTTGAGGAGAGGAAGTCCAAGGGCAGGACCGTTAAGAAAGAAAGGGTCTATTAGGTGAGGAGAAGAAGGGGGAGCAAGGGAATTAAAAAAATTCCCGAGCGCAAAGAGAAAATCTCAAGACGCCATGACGCTGGAGGTAGGATGCCAGAAAAGGTTTGTTGAAGCAACTGGAGCAAAAAAAGAGGAAACGGATATTTTTGCTCTCAGGCTGCGGGTGACGAATTTGCCTGAGGAGTGAAGTTGGGGCCCACTCGAGACGAGATTTACAAAAGAATCCAACATGCGATGTGAGGGCGTTGTACACGGACTGGCGACTGAACTTGATTTCGAGGGGGGTTGCTGGCCTCGCAAAAACATAAGAGAGGAAGTCATATATGATAATCAAATCGCCTGAAAAGTGGGGAAGTCGCAAAAAGGAGGGGCGTGAAGGAAAAAGAAAAAACAAAGGAATAAAAGAAGTGGGGTCCGTGACCCAGCATGGAGAGCGAACATCAAAGGCTACCGGCGCAGATGCCAAACCAAATCGGGAGAAAGGGGAGGAGGATGGGTTGTGTGGGGTGGAGATCGCGGATTGGACAGCTGGCGATTCAAGCGAGAAATTTCAACAGGCAGGTTTGATAAGAAAAGAAGAATGCCTGTGCAAGGTGGGGGGGAGCCAGAATTCCTCGAGAAAACAATCCGAGGTGAAAAACAAAGAAACAAAGAGGTGTCCTGCTAACTCGGAAGAAAGGAAGTGCTTGGCCAAGTGCTGTGAAAGTTCGCAATGGGGGAGGGGAGGTAGGGAGCCGAGACGGGGCCTCGCGCGTGTATTTTCCGGGAAGAAGAGCTCAAGGAGAAAGATAAGCGGGAAACCGACGCGTGGGAAAGGTGGGAAAAAAAGGCCACTCAATGGGGCGAAGAAGAGAAAGGAGGTAGAAGGGTCAGCAGATTGTACATGCCTTGCAGTAGAGGGGGAAAAGGGTCAATCGCTTAGGAAGCCGGCCTACCTAAATCGAACGATCAGTGGGGGAAAGGACGTATTAAAAGCTTCTTAACGGAGCACCGTAAGGGGGAAAAAGGCAAAAAGACGGGACGGCAAATCGCACTTCCACTACCGCGCGAATTGCGCGAATCGCGCTAAAGCGAAGAGAAGGGAGAACAGCAAGGTTAAGAGGCGTTTCACACAGCGGTCACTGAAAAAAAAAACGAGAAGAGCGTTGGAAAGCTCTCAAGAACCGGAAGGAAAGAGGAGGGGATTCAAAGAAAAGCGGGCGGGTCCAGACTGGAAAATCAGGCAAATCCCATTGGGGAAAAGAATGAAATGCTGCCAAAGGAAGCCCAAGTGAAGGAGGTCTCATGAAAAAGGCGGGCAGTGCGCGGCTGAGCCGAGGAACGAGGGATTGGGGGGAAAGCATTGAAGGGATGAAAGAAGAGAATAAAAGCAAAGATGGAAAGGAAAAAGGAAAACTCGACTAGGAGATGAGGGGAGGACGGCGTAAAAAAGAGGGAAATAAACCGCTAACGGCTCAAAATACGGAAGAAAGAAGGGGGAGAAGAAGTCCGACTTGGCGTCTGCGGGTTCTTCGAAAGGCAAAAAAGTTTCAAATCGGCCACACGCGTGGGGGAGGGACGGGTGACTGGGCGCGAGGGCAGGGGAAAAGAGCAAACCGGAATACACACGAGGAAAATCGGCCTCGGGCGTAAGAGGGAAAAAGTACAAATTATGCTTCAGCCACAATTCAGGCCACTACAAAAAGGAAGAGGCACCTTCAGCATCGCAAGGATGGACGAGCCCATGCACAGAAGGATTAGGTTTGCATCGGAGCCTTGATCGTATGGGAAGGGTCAGGAGAACAAAAAAGCACAAGCAATAGGGAGACCACAATGCCTGTTGAAGGGGAGATCTATCGCCAGCGGAATAAAAAATTTTTAGCGTAAACACCAAAAAGAAATAAGAAAGAAATTGGGTGGGGGCTCGGGAAAGGGGCCGCGAGCTGCGGATGTTCGAGGACACGTCAATCACCGGCGGAAAAGAACGTTCCTGGAATGAACTTCTACGAGAAAGGGTGGGGCAAAGAGGAAGCTATCCAAGGGGAAAACATAATATTAAGAACATAGGACGGATGCCTCGTAAAGTGTTTTTTTGGCGGTAAAAGCAACAATAAAAGGGAGCAGACAAAAAGAAAACGAGATCAACAGGAAATCGAGGTGGAGCAGCAAAAACTCGAGGGGGGACGGTGCAAAGTCAAGTAGTCGAATGAGAGGATAAAACACGTAAAAAGAGTCCACCGCCAGCAGGACAAAGTTCGAAAAGCAAAAAGGGCACTGCGAAGATGCGCATCTCTGGCAAAGTTGGGAAACGGGATCCAAAGAGAAGAACCAAGAACCAGAATCGCGCTTAAAAATGAGAGTCCCTGCAAATCAGGGACGAAAGCGGGGAAGGAGACAAGAAGGGACAGAATTCTAAACCGTATAAGATGCAGAAAGACTTGATTAGAGAGGGATCCAATAGGGGCATAAAAAACTAAGGATTGTACTTCGAAAACAAGAAGGCAACAAAGGTGAACGGAGAACCAAATTCCACTTTGCAGGCGTGTGGATTCAACTGCTTGCAACACGACTGAGGGACAGAGGGCTCCTGGAACCCCGAGCAGGAAAAAGAGGCAGAGCACCGAAGCCGATTGAGAAGGGAAAGAAGCATCAAGAAAAAAAATAATAAACACGAACACAAAAAAAGGGGGGCGGAGCCTTTTCGCCAGCGAACTCCAAAACGAAACAATAAAGCAGATGGTGGGAGGAAAAAGTAGAAGCGGAGCTGACGGCGGTGAGCGGAGCGAGACATAGGGGTGGATAAGAGCATGCGTAAATGAGGACCGTGTACAGCGTCACAATGTGCGGAGTTGAAAGAAGAGTCCAGCGAATTCGCAAGGGAAGAAACGCAAAGGGTAGGCAAGTGTTGCTACAATGCAAAAGCCGCATTCAGCCTGGAAGACGTCACGAAAAAAAGATAAAAGACGCGGGAAAAGACACGTCATCACACATCAACGTTAAACGCTGCACAAACATGGAGATAAGCATAGCTAACAAAGGTTCAAGGGGAGAGAGGGCGAGGGAATTTCTCCAGATCCAAAGCGTCGAAATTCTCCTGCTAGTCCATGTAAACAAAAAAGGTAAAAGAGGGTGAAAAGCTTAATTCCTCGATCAACAAAAAGTGGAAAGGAAGGGCTAAACTACGGACTGTCATGAGAGAAAGATCTGAGCAGCACAACCAGAGCAGGCAAGATCCACTGCTTTGTTAGGCGCAGAGGAAAAAAGAGCGTCTGGGGTTTAGGCGAGTAAAACGCAGAAGGTTTACCGAAACCTCAAACCAGCTCTAGCACACACAACGAGGAGAAAGGCGAGTTGGGGCTTCAACCGGAGGGAATCAGGAAATAAAGAACAAGATCGCTCGAGACCTCGACTGGAGGAGAAAACAACCCTTGCTCTTTGACCGGCGAGAGTGGCGATGAAAGAATTTTCCTTTTTTCGTCGGGGCGACGAAGAGATATCAAATCAAAGTCGCAAGTGGGGGGAAAATGAAAAAGACTCCGGCCAAATTCAAAAAAAATTACGGGAAGAAGAAAAGGGGAAAACCGAGGGACATCAATCAAGAAAGGAAATCGCACCACACGCAGGGGTAGGGGAAGTCGGAAGCCAAGGGAATGGAGTTCAAGTCGTCGCTGTACGTTTTCCGAGATTCGCGGGAGAGGAAGACAAGCAAAAGGGAACGGCTTCTGCAGTTCAACGCCGACTTCACACACGCCTGCCTGGAAGAGCCGCTCAGGGAGCAGGACAAGGAAGAGAAAGACTGAAAAAAAAAACAAGAAGCTCACATGAGTAATGAGGGAAAGGGCGGGACGCCATTTAGCGATCGGCCTACCATCCAACATGGTACTGTTCAGATAACGCAGGAATCATTCCTGAAGGACTTCGTTGTCCTACCACCGAGTAAAGGGAGGTGCGGGGGTCGCGAGTTTCAGTTCGTAAGAAGCAAACCGTTCTGGGTGTGGGGGGTTGAAAGGATGCGTCGTCGGGGTGTGGCATTTAAAATGAAAGGGAGAGTCACTGATCGAAGCGGAATAAAAGAGCAGTTTCTCGGCAGGATGAAGAAAGACAGGGAAAGTGAAAGAACAGGAAAGGAAAATACGGGCACGCATGGTCAGGCGAAAAAAAAGAAAATGCGCAAAGTTTGTCGGAGGTGGAGACCAAAACCCGAAGCCGCGCTGACCACTTCTTTGCTAAGCAGGGGAAAGAGAGGGAAGGGACGCGATTCAGTACAACTAAGTGGGAGGAGGAAGGGAAGGCTAAAAAGTAAAGGGCTTCCCGTATTAGGAGGTCGGAATGACCGCGATATGGGTCGAGGGGAGGTGAGATAAGGTGTGGCACAAAATTTGAAGCGAAACGGGGAAACCATCCAAAAAGAGGAAGAAATTTGATCGTTTCTGACTTCACAGTTTGCGAAGGAAGGTGTCACCTCGAGGACCTAATAGGGGGAACAAAGGCCAACGTCGATGCAGGTGCTTGCGAGGGTCAATGTCGCACTAGAGCGTTGGGGGGCGCTTTGTATTGTGGTCTGCAATAGCGAACAATTTACGAAGCGAAATAGGTGGGAGATGAGTGGAGTCGCATCCGGACGTAATGTTTTCGTCGTTGAAGAAGGAAACGGACCCCGTTGACGAAGGTGATACGCCTGACAGGCAAACGAGAGGAAAACGACAATGACGCCAGTGGCCCCACAATCGGGATCATTGGTCGGCAGTAGGGGGGTTGGTGGGGGCTTGAGACAGAAGTGGGGGCCCGGCGAGAGCCAAGCCATTGTTCAAAGGTTGGGACACATGCTCGGGGGAAATGGATGTGGGGGAGAAAGTACATTAAAAATGGGAAAAAAAGGGGACTTGACACCCTCACAGAACAAAGATGAGAAAGAGGAGCGGGGACGATTCTGAAAGGTGGAAGGATGGCGGAGACGTGGGGGGCTAAATTGTGTGTTGTAAGAGGGGGAAGTCCAGCGAAAGGACGCTGACGGGAATTTGAAGGTATACACTAAATCCAAAAATATCGAAACCCGGCCGAAGCGAGTGTAAGAGGAAAGAGTTAACGCGTAGAAAAACTAACAGCGAAAAAAAAAACGATCTTTCACCATGGTATAAAACGAAGGGAAGGGGGGAAAGGATGGATGGTGCAAGAGGGCTAATTACGCCGGTCCACGACCTACGAGAGAAGTCGGATAGGCAGGAGGCAACAATCTTCTAGTTCGAAAAAGGGGCTCAAAAAGTAGAGAGCAAGGCCCTCTTAACAAAGAGCACTGAGAGATCAAAGAGGAGAATCGCGACCATAGAGGTGAGGCGAATCCTTGGGGAACACAATGGGGGTTGCAGCGATCACCTTGAGACCAAAAAAAAAAAATAAATGATCACAAAAAAAAAAGACGGAGGAAGGAGAAAGGGGAAAAAAAAGCGTCGAATGCGCCGCGGGGATTACCCAAAGGTGCAAGAGCCCGCTTTGACAAAAGAATTGCGGTCACAGATAGATGGGCAGGGTGGAAATTTAAAGTAAATAAGAAGTCAACCGCTAAATGAGTGAACGCTGCGCGATACGATGGAATGGGGGGAACAGGGAGCAATGCAGAGAACGCGGAAGAAGGGTCCATATTTAAAAAAGAGGTACGACCTGGATCGTTCGGCTGAAGGGTCGTGGACGAGGGAAAAGGATCGTTGAAAATATCACCTCTACAGCAAACTGAATCCATTGTGACAAAGTAAACGAGAGCATCATGGGAGGAGGGAAAAAAGGGAAAAGGTGGTACACACGCCAGACCACGGATGGCTTAAACGGGGTTGCACAGAGAAGTGACGGGCCGAGTCAAAAAAAAATGCACGCGAGGGAAAGGAGAATCTAAGAATGACATGTAAAAAATAAGAAGGTGGAAAGCAAATCTTCGCACTAACAAGGGGGAAAAAGAACCTTCAAGCAGCGGACCGATTCTGAGACACAGGCACTCAGGGGACAGGGGGAGGGTTTTGGCAAAATAAGAATTGGAAGCTTATGGAAGGGGAGAATAAAAACGCAAAGGCAAGTCCTTTGCTAACAAACCCTCCTTTGAAGGTGTGAAAAGATCGAAAGCGAAAAAGAGGGGGCGAAGCATAAGAAAAAAGAACGCCATTTTCAAAGGGCACAGGTGCGCCAGGGTGCTACTTGCGACGCAGATCATCAACCGGCGGCAACTGAGAGGGAGTATGGCAAAAACGAATTGGGAAAGAAGAAATAACGCAAGGGAGGGCGATCACAAGAACACATGGATAAAGTAAACCTGGAACTCGTCAATGGTTTTTGGGAGGTCGAACCAAGCTCACCAAATCGAAAAAACCAAGAAAAAAGCAAAGACAGAACCCCAGAAGCAAGAAAAAGTCGAAGGGGGGAGTGAAGGGACAAGGAGAGAAGACGAGGGCGTCCAAACTTCCAAACGAAAGCACAATGCAACGCAGAAACTAAAAAATGAGTGGATCACAGGGGAGGGCGACCAGGCCTTCAAAGTTTGGTATAGAAAGCAAAGAAAGGCAGAGCAGAGGATGCCCCGTATGTCCTGACGACAACAGAAAAGTCACAACCCGCGAAAGAAGAGAAAACTAGGTCCAAACAGAATCTACCATGCAAGCACTGTCGTCGTCAGCAAAGGGAAAATCGAAGGCCTTCGTTGTGTAAGTCATATATAACAAAAAGGCCGCCATTGAAGGGGATCAAAGCAATGCAAAGGGGACGGGGTGATTAGGGCTTATTCCAACAGGATGTACTTAAAAAAGGGACCTGGGCAATAACTGGGTCTCAAGTTAAAATGAAGGGGGGAGGCAGGGGAGAAAACAACTGCCCGTGATGCAATGCAACAAAATCCAGGAAGGGAACCGACAACCAAAAAAAGGGGGATTTCAGGGTAGAGCACAAGCGAAACAAAGCACCAAGTCAGGGGCACGACGGGGTCTGCACAGTCCCGCGAAACGTCGGGAAAGAGTATAGAAACATCTTTCTAACTAAGAAACAGAGAGGAAAGGGGCGACACGGCAAAATGAAACTGTCCTCCAAAAAGTGGGCAGCGAAGTCGGAACATTGGGTCTTGTCAATTCAAAAAAAGCCGGTGTCGGGGTTCAGGGTCTCCGAAAGAAAAGGTAGCTGGGACTACCGGATCCGTTCGAACTTCAACCCGAACTAAAAGAAAGCGAAAGCGAAGTCCCAGATGAACGACAAAAAAAGTTTACAAACCATTGCGCAAGGAGAAAGGAAAGAACAACGTGGGTAGAGTTCCCTGGGCGGAGGGAAAGAGGGTCTAACGATCGGATGAGGGGATCCTGCTGTAAGCAGAAGAAGAACGGGAAAACGAGGAAACTCGATCTTGACCAAAGCTGGCGAAGGAAGAGGCTCAGAATCGGGATGTCAACAGGCAAGAAAGGAGTGGGGGGCGGGGGTAAACTCCAGAAAGAAACAAACGCGAGAGTCTTTTAGGAGTGGAACTCGCGCAGATGTACTCGAAAAACAACCGAAGGACGTCATCAAAAAAAAAAAGGAAAGAGAGAGATGGGGGGGGGAGGATGCACTGTAAGCGCGAACAAAGACAATAGAAGCGTGTGCGACCTCCTGACAACAACCGAGCAGGGAATGCCGGACGGTTGGAGCCTCCTTTCACTTTTTGGACGATGAGAGAGAAAGAGTGGTAACACAAGGACAGGAAGGGCACTTTGGGAGGTTAAACTCCGGCAAGACCAGGCGCTTACTAAAGTACAAAGAAGGGAAGAAAGGTGCAGAAAAGCGGCCAATTGAGACACTTCAGGAAAGGGAAAGGTAAAAAGAAAAAGAGCCTGAGGAATGGAGCGGAGCACATGGGGAGGGTTCAGCGTGTGGAAAGTCCCC
>Ga0179593_1561510_pt1 | contig 12453 bp, 15 predicted proteins | sample CZODoug2_1_08_16_FD_185931 | JGI IMG/M metagenome (GOLD analysis project Ga0179593, IMG submission 185931) | Vadose zone soil fungal communities from Angelo Coast Range Reserve, California, USA - CZODoug2_1_08_16fungal (PacBio error correction) | ecosystem: Environmental > Terrestrial > Soil >...
CAGTGAGCATAAAAGAAGGAAAGGGGGACTATCAACCTAGTGTTTCATTTATTATCCGCCTGCCTGTCATAAAAAAAAAAGAGATGAGGGGAAAAGGGGGGGTGATTACCTCCTCTCCTGCCCAGCCGAGGGGGAGATAAAACACATCATAAGGAAAACAGAAAGGAAAAAATCCGGACACCACTCATATGTATTCGTGGTGCTGGGGAGGGAAGTAAGGGGAAGGAGAAAGACTAGCATCTCCTAGAGGGGTCAATTTTGAAAGAAAGGGGGGGGGCCTTCTAGGAGGAAAAAGAAGGGAAGGCAAGTGGAATCGATGCGTTTTTTGGCAAAGTTACCATGTTCGATGGTGAAAGGGGAGGGAAAGAACCCTCCCGGTAAGCGCGCACGGTCTTCATTTCCCTTCGCCGATTCGGGTGCAGAGGAGGGAGGGGCAAAGATATGGAGCTTTCCTTTAAGAGGGAGTCCAAATGGCCTGGCATAGGGGAAGGAGGAAGGGATTAGAAGGGGGGAAAAAGCACTCATTGCGGAATGACTTGTCCTCGCTAAAAAAAAGGGAAAAAAAGAGGGGGGGGTAAACCCTAGAGAAAAAGAGATAAATTGTGGCATGGCTCTTTAACTCACGATTTACATGAGGAAAAAAAAAAAAGGAGGAGGGATTTTCAATTAAAAGGAAAGGGAGAAAAAAAGGGGTCGGCGGATCACCACCCATTTTTTCTGTCCCTGGCCGATTATCCAAGGAAGAAAAAAAAGAGAGAAAATCCTCCGACTTCTCTATATTGACCAGGGAGGGGGAGAAGGTGACTCGGGGAAGGAAGGGGGGGAAAAGGGGGCAACTCTGGTTCCGATCGGGACCGGGAGGGAAGAGAAACTCTTCGTCGTCCTCGGACGAGAGAAACGGAAAAGGCACTGGCACCAGAACCCCGCATGAAGGAAGAGGAGAAAAAGGTCCGTAAGAAGGAAAGAAAGAAAGGAGAGGAAAAAAGGAAAAAGCGCGTTCTGTCCCCTTCCCCACTTAAGGGATAAAAAAAAAGGAAGGGGGGTGCGGGTCATGTCTAACTCCCTGTCGCGACAAGGGAAAAAAAAGGGAAAGAGGGAAAGGGGGGGAAAGGGGAAGTCTGCCTTTGCTATCCACGCCTCCGATGGGAAGGGGGGGGAAGACATGAACTGTTAGAAAGGGAGATGAGCCCTACCCCCCCTGATATAGGAAAAAAGTAGAGGGGGTTTTTCCATATTATTAGCGGGGAAAAAAAATGGCAGCCGGAAAGGGGGTTGCCGTGCTGACAGAAGAGCACTCTTTCTCAAAATCCCGGTACCGAAAGGGGGGGGGGGCACAATTCGAGAAGGGGAAGGGAAGTGCGCTCCCGGCGCCAGACGGTATTAACGTCCATTGAGCGGGAGAGGGGAACGAAGACTCTCTTCTGGCGAGGAAAAAAGGGGGAGAATAAAGGTATAACTTAATGAGCTCAGGAAAAAAGAAAAAGGGGGAGGAGGCGCAGTCTAGGTTTTATTACGGGGATTACGGGGCAGGCGCGTAGTTGCTCGGTAGAGGGGAGATTTTGCTTGCGGAATGAGCGGAAGGCTGGAACGAAAAAAGAGGAAGATACCTCATCCCTCGGGAGGGAAAAAAAAAAAGGTAAGGGCAAGGACTTATTCACTCCACGCGGGAAAAGACTGCTGAGAAAAAAGAGGGCATCTCCGAGCGAAAAGGAAACGCTCTTCTTGGACAAAAGGAGAAAGGGCTACCAGAAAAAAGAAGGCTTTTCACTTAGAAAAAAGGAAAGGGGAGCTTCAATTTACTCTCCTCGAAAGCAGGGAATCGGTCATGGAAGGAGGGGGGGAAAGCTTCCTCTCGGTGACGGATCTTGGGTGAGAATGCCGACAAAGTTCTCTTAAGCGTGCCGATCTCTGGAAAAAGGAAAGAGTGAAGCCCTACTTCCCTAGAGAAGAGGGTTGATCCATGTCCACCCCGATGTCACAAGGGAGGGAGGAAAGAGGAAAGCAACACACTCCCCTCTATTAAATGGGAAGGGGACTGGGAGGGAAGAGATACTATTCCTCCTTGGGAGAGCAGTGGGAAAAAAAAAATCTTCTTCTCACTCATGTCCCATGTCTCCCGGGTGGAAAAGGAGGAAAAGGAACAGACGTTTTTAGAGCAGTACTTCGTGATATGCTACTCTCCCGCAGCGGGGGAAAAAGAAGGGAAGGCCGGACTCCTTTCCTCCTTCCGGCATCAGAGGGTAGAGGAGAGGAGGGCAAACGCACAGGAAAAAAAAGGCCTTGATTCCTCCGCTTAAAATCTCCTTTCAACAGCCTGTAGGAAAAAAAAAAAGAGAGGAGGATACGGGCTTTCACTCTATTCCATGTCGTACAAGAGAAGAGAGGGGGAAGAGAGGGAAAAAAGAGTCACAGTTCGTTCATTTTCTCGGGGAAAAAGGAGGGAAAGTACTCTTTTCTCATTCAAAGGGAGACTACGAAAAAAAAGGAACGCCTCACCTGCCAAGAGAAGAGAGGGAAAAAATTTTTTCTCTAAGGGGGAAAGCGCCACGAAAGAGGGAAAAAGAAAAAAAAACAAAACGGAGGAGATGAAATAATAGAGATGCGCATCGAGAGGGGGAAAAAATGTAGCTGAGAACCCATTTTTGACGAGTGAAGCAGGGAAATGGTCGCCTTGAAAGGGAAAGAAGGTACGGCGCCATCCTGGTTCATTCGAACCAGGAAGGAAAGGGGAGGGAAAGAGAACATTACTAACTTTTACTAGGGAGAGGAGGGGAGGTCTAAGGAGAAAGAGCAGAGGGCTACGACCCTTTTCATCTGCGTGGCACGCAAAAAAAAGGGGGGAAAAAGAAAGGGGGGACACTATATTGCCTACTCTGTTGCAAGGAGAGTGGAAAGAAGAACACTTCAAAAGGGAAGGGGGAGTCTCTCCTGCCCTGCCGCCGAGAAAAAGGGAAGGAAGGAGACTAACGTTTTTGCCGCACGATGCTGGCGATTCGATCTAACGAGAAAGGAAAAGGAAGGGGTGCTCGTAAAAAAAAAGGGAAAAAAGAATGAGTGGGGACGAAGATTTTTAACCCAAAACGCACGGAGACAAGGAGGAAGAAAGGAGGGAAAGGCAATGACTTCCATCTAATCGAGTTTCGTGGGGGGGGGGGGAAAGGGATCGGAAGAGGGGCCCTCGGGGTGGACCTAAATCCAACACATGTGGGAGGAGGGGTGAAAAAGAAAAAAAGGGGCGTGTCCCAGAGATCTTCACTCTTCAGCGCCTTGGCCAGTGCATAAAGAGAAAGAAAAAAAGAGGACAACGAAAAGACGGACTCTTCCCTCTCACGAGGAAAGTCCGAAAGGGAAAGAGCGTCCATTGCGCCAGGTCTCTTCCACGCGGGGATCATGAAAAAAAAGGGAGGGTGATCACTTCGCAGTGGGAAAACCGGCGTTAAAAGGGATGGTCGAGCGCCATTAGCGAACCGGCGCGGAAAGGGAGAGAAGAAGGGGGGAGGGTGGCTTCCTACTCAGTACGAAGGGCGGAGCGGCGAAAAAGATGGATGGAGTGAAGAAGCAAAAGAAAACGAGCACTCGCGTCATGCTTCTTCGCCGTAGTATAAAAAGAAAAAAAGAAGGAGTGAAAAAGAATCTCATATCTTCTCCTTTTGAACAAAAGGGGAATAAAAGAAAAAAGGAAAGACGGCGGGCCATCGATGCAAAAAGGGGATACCTTTCCGTGAAAAAGCGCGCACGGTATAGTCGCGCACATAGTGCAGAAAGGAAGGTCTTTTTCAGCCAGCGTGCCCGAGGACAGGTCATAAAGGGAAAAAAAAAGAAAAGGCCTGCTCGCCGTACAGCGCCGGGCTTGTCGCTCATAGAAAAAAGAAGGAAGGCCAAAATCGTCGCTCGCTATCTCAGGTAGTGCGTAGAGATCAGAGAATGAAAGTCCCATCGCGGCGTGGCTCTCCCATTCCGGCGTCTCGTGGAAGGAAAGGGAAGAAGAAAGTCGAGACCTCTTGCGTTCTCCAATCGACCCTCATTACGCCAAGAGAAAGAGGGAGAAGGAGTCAAGGTCCGAAGCGCATTGGTTGGGAAAAGACAATTCCACACATTTCGCTACACCCCACCGGTCATCATCTGCTATTCAACTCCAGTCCTGGTCTACTGTCACCTGACCTGGTTTGTCTAGCTCTTATTTCCGGCAATCTAGAAAGGGGAGGGGGTTCATGGTTGCCAGTTGCTGGGCCTACGAGGAAAAAAGAGAGGGGGGAAAGAAGATGCCTTCCCGAGGGAAAGAGGAAAAGCTTCTGTTTCTGTCGCTGCCGCGGAAGAAAAAGAAAACGCGGACACCTAGGAAAGAAAGAAGAGGGAGAGCCTGCTTGCATTGTTGCTGCCCGCCACTTGGGATATCAGGAAGAAGAGAAGAAACCCTAGGCACCGATTTCTGCGGGAGGGAAGAGGAACGGAAAAAAAAAGAATGTCAATCGTTCGGTTCCCGCGCAAGAAAGGGGGGGGGCTATAGCTTTACCAAACTCATTTGGGAAAAGGAGCCTCAAGGAACGTCCCTTCCGCCATTATTATAAAAAAAAAAAGGCGCATAAGCCGATTCTCATCATTTTTTACTACAGAGGAAAGAAACAGATAAAAAGGGGAAAAAAAAGGGAAGACGAACCCGCATTGGCTAATTCCATGAAGAAACGCGCTAGATAGAGGAAAAAGAAAAGAGGGAAAAAGGGGACAACTTGCCAACCCACCGGCATCGAGGCCACGGAGAGAAAAAATCGCCGCTGACGGGGAGAGAAAAGAACCCGGCGAGGGGGGAAAAGGAAGGCCCCCTCTTTCCCTCATCACCACGAATAATAGGAGGGGGCAAGATTGTGGAAAAGCGAAAGGAAAGTTTTGAACGACCGCTTCTTGCGAGGCTAGGCCGGGAAGAAAAAAAAAAAAAGTGGAGGAAGGGAGACGTTTATTACCACTTCTGATACTCCTGAAAACTAGGGAGGAGAATCTGGAAAAAAAAACAACAACGGATTCTTATTAAAGAGAGAGATCCTCTGGGAGAAAAAAGAGGGATTGTAAAGAATAGTCCATTTCGTTGTACTACAACTATGTTGGCATGGGAAAGGCAGGACACAAGGGAAAGAAAAGAGAAAAAGCGGCTCTTCACACTCACTTCCTGGAAGTTCCCAGCCGGGAAAATGCTTCGGGAAAAAAAAGGTATTCTGGTGCACTGGCGGTTCAATCGGTGGCCGGCGTACGGAAGAAGAACAGGGGGAAAGCGCTTCCGTTTCCGCCCGGCGTATCATTATAAGGAACACATCGGGGGAAAGGGCCGCTCGATGCCTTTGGGCAAAGTGACCCGGGAGGGGAAGGAAATCTCCCTTTTCCTATCTAAGACGCCCGGATTGGGAGGGGGAAGGAGAAAAACAATGAGATGGAAGAGGAGCAGGCATGAAGAGGGGAGTCCAAATGGAAGAAAAAGAGCCAGTTTTTCCTCTCTTTTCTGCCCGAGAGAAAAAAAAAAGGGGGAGAAAGAAGATGTCCCAATCCATGATGCCAGATGAACACGTATTTTGGTACCGGAGGAAAAAAAGGGGGGGGGGGGATGAGCGGGAACTCACTATTTACTCATTCCAGAGAAGGGGGGAGGTAAAATTGAAAAAGGAGGAAATCGGGGTCGGCGGCACCCCACCCCTTTTTTTGCTGTCCTGGGGGAAAAGGAGAGAAAATTCCATCATTCGCTCAAAAAAAAGGTGACGTCAGATGTGTACCGTTCTTCAACGATTTGGAGGAAGAAAAAAGGAGGGAGAAGAGGGTCCTCATCGGGACCGGATATGAGAAGGGAGGGGGAAAACTAGTCGTAAAAAGGGGATACAAAACAGGGACAGGAAAATGGCACCATAACCTCCCTCCATGAGAAAAGGGGGAGGGTGACTTCTAAAAGGAGAAAGCCTGCATTTCCCTTCACCACTCTCGTTCTGACGTACCATGAAAGGGGGGAAGAAGCGGGACGTGGGGCGAACTCCTTTCTCGACAAGGTTCGTCGCAAGCAGTAAAGAAGAGGAAACGCCAAGGGAAAAAGAGGACAGGAGCCGAATCTTTAACTCCTGGTCGAAAAACGAAAATGAGAATCTTCTCTCAGATGTTGCCGGAGGGGGGGCAACATATGATAAAAAAAGTAGACGTTTGTCCGTGCGGATCTGGCATTAGAAGGAGGGAAAAGATGGGCACACACTTCTACCTATTCCCTATGTGAACCAGGCAAAAAAGAAGGTACCGTCCCAGTTATCTTGTGTAAGCGGGCATAGGGGGAGGAAAGAAAAGAGAGAGGAAAAATCTCAACATTTGGATAATAAAAGGAAGAAGGGAGGGAAAAGAGATGTGCCACTGATGGGGGAGAGGGGTGAGGACTGATTACTACTTAATAATCAACTGAAGAAGGGGGGAAGGTCTATTTGTGCGAGGGGGCAAGAGAAGATACTCTCAAAAAAAGTCACTTCCAGGGGGAGGGAAAAACTCCCTTCGTACTGTTCGGCAGCACAAAGGGGGGGGGGGGAAAAGAAACGGCAAAAGGAAAAAAGAAAGATAGCTTCTGGTCGCTCTACCATAAAACGCTTGGAGGAAAGAGGGAAGAGAGGGGGGACCCTTCAACCTCCTTCTGGACAGAAAGGGACATTGAAAAAAAAGAGGGGATTTTCATGATCCCCTTCTTTTAAGAGACGCTGGGAGAGAGGAAGGGAGCGACGCCGAGATTCTGTATCTTTTCATTCGTGCGAGTAATCGAGGGAATTAATGCTTCATGAAGAGAAGAGGCCGATCTCTTTTACACGAACAGAATGGTAAAGACATACCGTCCCTCTCTTCACATGCGGTGTCAGGTCCCACCAAACCCTAGGAAGAAAGGAGACGCACTCTAGTAAAGCCACCCCCACGACACTCGGGGGGGAAGGGAAGGGACGAAGTTGAACCTGTCCCTTTCGCTCTCTGAAGGAAAGAAAGTGGCCAAAAAATGGGGAAAGGAAAGGTCGCCGGTGTGAACTCTTCCCCTGGCCCGCCGGTTTATCGAGAACCATTTGGGAGGAAAAGATAGAAATCGCACCATCGTTCTGCCACACGATTTTAGGTAGCGAAAAGGAAAGAGGAGGCAATGGCCACATTGTCGCGGAAAAAGGAGGGCCGCTTGATGAGGGGAAAGGCGCCCAAACAGCCTTTCTTCACTCTCTGATCCCGGGAGAGAAGGAGGGGCGGACTAGGCTTTCACTCCTATGCAAATGGAGGAAGACCCGAGAACGACTTAAGAAAAATAGGCAAAGCCCTCGTCACAGTTCGGCCTTTTCTCGGGCACAAAAAGGGCGCAGTACTAGGTTCTCCTTCACCATGATTTCGCCGACGCTTGGGAAAGAGGCCTAAAAGAAAGGGACATGTAGTAACTCGTCAAAACTGTGTTTCTCTAAGGTTGGCCGCTTCAAAGTAAAAAAAGAAAAAAAGGGACGGGCAGATAGAGCAAAACACCAACGTATTGCGGAGGAAAAGAGAGAGAGGCAGAAAACAAACCAAAAAAAAAAAAAAAAAGGGAGAAATGGAGCGGCCAACCTTAGCTAACCCAGTTTGGAAAGAGGAGGGGAGGCAGTGCAAACTGCACGTGCACAATATCTTCGCCATCCTTTTGAAGGAGAAACGAAGGAAGAGAAGTTAAAAGGCGTGCAAGAGAAGAGAGGAAGCGCTGCGCCATCGCTATCTCTACAAATCGTCGAGGGGCGACAAGGGAAAGAAAGAAAGAAGCAGAAAGCGGATTGATTTTTCCTCTCCCGGGAGAGAAGGGGAAGAAAAGTGGATGTTGCAGGGGAAAGGGGAGGCAGGATCGCGCCTTTCCCTTCCGCCGCGCGCGACGAGATGAAAAAGGGGAAAGGGAGAAAAAGGTGGGAAGGGGAACGATTCTTTCCTATCTATCTCACGAGTACTGCGGCGAAGAAAGGGGAGAAAGAAAGGCCGGCATAAAAAGAGAGGGTTCACACAGAGAGCACGAATACCTGATAATTAGAGATCGAAGGACAGGAGAAAAAAAGAAAATTCAATCTAATATATGGTCGTGTTGTGTGGCGGGAAAAGAACTTTGAGAGGAAAAAAGAGACACAGCATTTCGCGAGGTCCTTTAAGGGCGTCACGCGAGGGAGAAGAGAGGAGGGCGTCCAAAACCCAGGCCCGCTTCATCTCCTTTTCCAGTGCATGAAAGGCTTATAAAAAAAAGAGAGATTCAGAGAAGACTTCCGCTATCTCATAATCGCGAGGGATCCCAAACCCCCCCCACCCCCCCCCCCAGGGGGAAGCGCGTCCATTGACTCGCAGCGTCTCTTCCACGCCGGGATCATGCAAAGAAGGAAAAAAAGGGAGCAAGTGTTTCCTCCGTCTTTTCCGGGACGCGAGGAGGACTTTGGGAGAGAGGCAGCGTGGAGTACATCCGTCCTTCCTTTACTGTCGGTGCTGCCCGAAAGGGGAAAAGGAAAAGGGGAAGGGAAGGGAACTTCCATATAGTACAGCTCCTTCCTAAGACGAAAAAGAAGGAACACCTAGGAAAGGGAGAAAACTAGCCTGCGCCTCTACCATTTCTTTCACATAGCTCATATACGTCAGGGGAGAAAAATGGTGCATCAGGGAAAAGACTACGAAAAGACCTTTAACCTTTACACAGGAGAAGGGCGTCACTTCGATAGCGGGAGAAAATAAAGAAGAGAAGTGGAAAAAGGGAGAGACGAATTCTATCATCACTTCAAAACTCTAGGAAAAATAGAAGGCCTCTCTTTCTGGGAGAGAAAAAATATGGAAAAAAGAAAGGGGGGAGAGCCGCTATTCTCATTTTATTTCTCATCTCTTCGACATGGGGTTGTTTTTGTGGGGGGGGTGGGGTATTGGGGGGGGATGTTTTTTGGGGGGGGGGGGGGGGGGGGGGGGGTTTTTTGGTGGGGGTGAAGAAAATCGCGGCTGTGGCTCGCACAGTCGCGTCTCCTTGGCCGGCCTTAAGACGGTAAGGGAAAAAGAAGAAAAAGGTGAGAAGAAACGGACGTTCTCCAATCACCCGCATTATCGACAGGAAGAGGGAGAAAAGGGTCTGCAGGGGGAGGGGAGCGTGGTGGAAGGGAAATTCAGTATGAGCAGGCAAGTTTCGGAGAGGGAAGAAAAGGATCACTGTTTTTTCTGGTTCCATGTGCGGGGAGAGGGGGAAGAAGATCGCTCGAATAGAGAAAAAAAGTTGACCACTCTTCTGTTAGAGAGGAAGATCCAAGAGAGGAAAGAACGGGTCATATCTATCATTCGGTCGAGGTGGAGCGCCGGAGCGCCAAGGGATCTCTTCCATTTACATCCAACATGGGTGGGGAAGGAAACACTTGGGGAGAGAGGAACGGGTAAATTACTCGCCCGACTCAGTCGCGGATGCAGGAAGGAAAGCAAAAGCGTCGTACCTTTTCTATAATTCGGGAACAAATAAAAAGGGGGGAAAGTCTTTCAAAGAAAAAGAAAGGGGGGAATCCTCGTCAGCATATCTCTTCACAACGGATTAGCGCATAAAAAAAGGGGGAATAACTATTCCACTTGCAGCTCCATATTGGGAAGAAGAAGGGGCCATGAGTGTTTTGTTGGGTGGGAGGAGGGAAGAAAAAGGGAGGCAGGGAGTCACACTCCTTCCCCATCGACCATTGTCAATGGGAAAAAAAAAACCTCGAAAGAAGGGTAAAGATAAGATACGCCTTCTTCACTTCAGCTCGTCCCCGGGGAAAAAGTCGACCTCCTTCCACCTCTCCCCTCATCCCACGAAACAATAAAGGGGGGGGTTATTAAGTTCAAGGAAAGGGAGAGGAGGAAGAGGACCGCGCTGGGCGAGGCGAGTCCTTTAATCACCCTTCCCCTCCAGCTCAGAGGGAAAGAAAACGGAAGCGGATACTCCATGAAACCTATTTTATATTCAACTATATTTACTATAGACAAAGAAAGGGAAGAGGCCAATAATAGAGAAGGGGGGAGGAAGGCCAGGGCCGCTCGTTATTCTTTTAGATAGCAATAATTAGTTGACTAGCAACCGGGAGACAGAAGGAACCCTGTCATGCACTCGTCGAAGAGAAGGAGGAGGGAAGATGGGACGTTGAAAGGAATAGGAAAAAAAAAAAGAAGCTCCTGGAAGTCCGCCCTTTCCCTGGGCGTCGTCGTGCCCAAAGAGGTATTAGTGGGCGGCGGGGCAATCGGTTTGCCTCTTCGAAAAGAGAAGCGGACTACCCTGTGTGACGCGCTTTCCTTTCCGCCCGGCGTATCCTTGCGCGGGGGAGGAAAGGGGAGGGAGGGGAAGTGGACTAGATTCCTTTTGGTTGCAAGTGCCATGGAAAGGGGGGGGGGAGGACGTTGTCCTTGAAAAGGGGGAAAAGCACAATGGCCTTCGCCAATTCTTTTTCGTCTTGCGGCAGGTATCTGGGAAGGGAGGAAACCAAAAATAAATGCTTAGCATCGGCCGGAATCAGAGAGAGGAAATTGGGGAAAAGAAAAAAAAAAAAATCATTGGGCGTAAGACGGTTCCCTCGCGATGCAAAAATGGACAAAGGAATTTTGGTACCTAGTCAGGAAAAAGGGAAGGATTGACCATGCCCCATTCCCGCGCCATGGAGGAAAGTGAAACGTTAATGAGGACTCAGCACGCAGAACTCGTTGCAAAGGGAGAGAGCAAAACCCTGTTGGAAGGAAAGGGGGCGCCCAATTCCATCATTGCGATCCCCAAGGATTGAAACGGCGTGACTTCGATTGTAAGAGGTAAGGAAACTTTGGAGGAAAAAAGCATCGTTGGCAACTCTTTTTCCGCATAGGAGAGAATCTCCACCTATTCTTCGTCAGAGGAGAAGAGGGAAACCGAGGCACCAAACCCCGCCATGATCATTGATCGTGACAGGCGATCCGTAAACTTTCTTCTCATAACGAAAAGGGGGGTACGGTCACCAAAGAAAAGGAGGGAAGCGATGTATATTGGCTGTACTGCGGTCTATTGGTCGACCCGCCGGGAAAAGGGAAAAAAGACAATAGCGGCTTAGGCACGGCCACGGAGACTCCTTCCTGTGCAGCAAGAAAGAAAAGGTCAGAAAAAAATACCCTGAGATATCGTCTCTCAAGAGGGTTGCAGGGGGGGGGGGTATCGAAAAGCACCATCCCGTCGCGTCCGGGCGAGAGGGGATCAGGAGGATCGGCATTCTTTGCACGCTGGCTGAATGGAGGGGGGCAAAATTCGACTTATTCCCTATTTCGCCGCGGAGGGTGCAAAAGGTAAAGTCCATGGATCTTTTATCGGGCATCGTGGCCGCCCGCCGAGCGGGGAAAAATAGAAACATGTGGAGAATAACATTAGACTTTATAGGGAAGGGGGACTGGGATTGAGGAAGGAGACGGAAGAAGCACTGCGCTATTTCTCCGTGTAGTAAGAGCTGCGGAAGGTCTTTCCTATCTTTACCGTCAAGAAAAATGTCGAAAAAAAAAAATGTCTACTGTTTCTTTGCAGAAAAGGAAGAAAACGGGGAGATGGACTCCAGGGAAGACGATAGGGGGGAAGGGATCGACCAGAACGCTTTCTATCGCCGAGAAAAAGATGGACAACACTGTTCTCAGACGTGCTAAAGAAAGAGCCGGCTTGAAAAGGGTACATGATCCCGCGAGAAGGGAAATGGACGCGAATAGATCTTTCTCGACGCCTCGGATGAGGGGAGAGGGCAGTCTTGCAAAAAAAGAGGTGGGCGTTATAGAAGTCTATTAATGCTTCTGCACAAACAATCCTTTACACTACCACCTGCCAAGGAGAGGGAAAAAGAAAGGAAAAAATGCTGTGGATCATTTCCACCCCGAGGGCAAAAGAATCGAAGAGGCACATCTGAGGAAGCACACAAAAAAGAGGGAAGGTAAGTGAGAAAAAAGAGACGTTTCTCCGTGCTTCTCTGTTTAAAAAATCTTCAGGGAAAAGAGGAAGGGTATTCACCCTTGCCCTCCTTTTTAAATCGAGAACCAGTTGATTCGGAGAAGGAAGGGGAGAAATCGAAGATGCAAGGAGCGACGGCCGGCTCCTGTCCGCCTTCCTGCATCTCGTCGGCGCGCCGGGAAGAGAAGGAGCCCAAACTTCCGTCCTCTTGATGACAGAAGAGGAAAAAAAAAAAAAAAAGAGGATCCCGGTTCGGTCAAACCATCAGCGCGTTAACAAAAAACGACAGATGCACAGTTCTTATCCCCTACCTGTGTAGAAGAAAAACGCCCTCGTCCCAGTTCGTCCTGTTTCTCGGAAGGGGACCATGTCCGCCCTTACTTAGGGGGGAAGAAGGAAAGGGTCTAAGGGGGGGCACGCCGCCACACCGCCGCCGCAAGGGAAAGGGAAAAAATGGGGGTTTACGCTAAGGTTGTCCGCTCCACTTTCGCACTCCAAGTGAGAGAGGAAAAGTAAAGCTCGATGAAGCA
>Ga0179593_1580448_pt1 | contig 12453 bp, 16 predicted proteins | sample CZODoug2_1_08_16_FD_185931 | JGI IMG/M metagenome (GOLD analysis project Ga0179593, IMG submission 185931) | Vadose zone soil fungal communities from Angelo Coast Range Reserve, California, USA - CZODoug2_1_08_16fungal (PacBio error correction) | ecosystem: Environmental > Terrestrial > Soil >...
GTCGATCATTCTGGTCAGAATGAAAGTTGAGATGGTGTGACTCACAATAGGTATTTGGGCTCTCAAGGCAGGTAGAAAAACGGAGAAACCATTGACTTCAAGGGGTCTGAAAAAAGTCTTCAATATTCCATTGCAAACTCCTCTGCTGACAAAAGGTATGCTGTAAGAGTGCACTTACCCTGGACACTCCACTTGAAAGAAAAAAAAACTAGACTTTTTAAGGGAGCTTTGTAAAGCCGGAGTCCTTCGTTTTAGGCGGGGGTGGGAAGAGTACCGCCGCGCTCATCGGCGACTACAATGACGTTTTTTTAAAATACATGCGAGAAAGAAGGGGGCTCCGATCAAGGGGGCGTGGAAACGACCTTCGCAGAAAGGAAAGGGATCGAGAACCAGCACTCGACACATCAGGATGGTCTCGATCGGAAGAATTCCAAAATTGAACGAAGGAAATGAAAAAAATTAGAGGTGGGATTGAAAAAGGGGTATAGAGAGACCATGCTTCACCGGGGGGGGGAAAGTGCGGCGAATTTCACAAGGGGCTCATCTCTCCTGAACTGGGCTGGGAGGACCGTATTTGTAAATAGAATGACCCTCGGGAAAAGGGAATCTCTACAGGAGGAAACGTGGGTGCTGAACGGCGCCCACAGGTCGGGAGTGTTTCTCTGAGCTTGGCCGATATAAAAGTGAAAGAGAGGGACGAAAGTGTAGGGAGTCGCAAGTTCTCGCCCAATGATGGGAGGAGAAAGCCTGGAAGGGTAGAGGAAAAGCCTAAAATTGCGACATCGTCGGCCGTTGTCTAGTGTTCACTAAGGGAAAAGGGCTATCAGGAACTGAGAGAAGTGTCGGAGGGGAGGAGGGGCACGGGTAGGAAACGAGACATATACAAGGGCCGCTACTGGTAGATTGATCAGGAGGCTTAAAGAAAACTTCCGAAATATAAGAGAAGTAGTGGGCAACGTTGAACTGCGCCGGCCAGTCAAGAGGAAGGTCGGAAAACGGCAAAGATGTCCACTTGAAAAAACGGCGGGGGAGCAAGGAAGTACAACCCCTCGGCGAACATCGGGGGACCTGAGAGAAAAAACTGGAAAAGGGGGTATTCCTTTGCGCGGGATAAGGAAGTCTGGCTAAATAGAAAGTCCTCCCCCTACAGATCGAGGAAAAAGCCGAAAACAGGTGGATTCAAAGAAAGGCTTAAGAGGGCATCCATCCGGACTTGGTCGAGACTGCCATCTTTTCTATGTGCCAGCGCTGAGGGAGAGAAAAAAAAGGGGGGGGGGGGGGGTGTAGAAGGGGCCTAATGTGGAAATGTCAGAAAACCTCGGATGATTTCCTTGGAATGTCCGGGAGAGTGGGGGGAAGGGTATCAGGGGTCTACTAAAAGAACTTGAAGGAGAAAATTGGCATCGCAAATCCTCCGCGGCGTATGATGAGAAGGGATACATTCAAAGTGTTGTCTTGGGGGGGTTGAAAAAAGGAAGAAGGGTATGGACCAAATGGAAGCATCCAAGTTGTTGGTTAGAGGCCATGAGCAAACGTAAGGATGCAACTTTGCTTTTTGTTGGGAAGGTTTTCCGGACAATCTCCTCCCAACATGCTCTTCTAAAAGGGCGGGAACGCTCCTGGGTGGGGCAAACCCCAAGCTCGAGGAAGCCAATCCCTTGTCTCACGGGGTGTTGATTACCTCCCAAGAACGTCCAGGAAAAAAAAGTACTCATGTGGGAAGGACACTAACGCAAGGGAGAAAATCACTCCCACCTGTGGTCTCTTTCAAGAAACCGATTTTGAAGGGGAAGGCAACATGGTCTATCGAAAAAAAATAAAGGTCATCAAATCTTACAAAAGAGAAAAAGTTCGCTGGGGGGCCTCATCAATTCGCTGGACGGGGAGAGGACTATGTGAATCGCTGCAAACTGTCCTTCACAATTTCCTCAACAAGAGGAAGGCTGCTGTAATAAAAGGTCAGAAAAAAAAGAAGCGGAGTCGAGCGTTGGGCTCTGGAAAGTAGGGCTTCATTACCTTCCAGGGAAACTTCCACTACAATGAACTGATGAGGAAGCCGGAGAGACACACTCATCTGACAAATGTCAAAAAAAAACCCCGACTCACGATGTGTGGGGGTCGGTTCTCCAGACCCGAGCCCCCGGAGAAACATATAAGAGACACGCTCTTATGCTACGACGAAGAAAAATCTACATCGTCCTCAGACATTCTCTGTCTGGGGGGAAAAGCGGCGAAAGGAACAAGACCATTAAAAATTAGCGAAATAATTTATCTTGTCTCCTGGATCGCCCCACGGAAGAGGTAGAAAAGCGGGTCAAAAAAAAATCTAACGTAACGAAAACCGCTCCTGGGGGAAGCCACCATCTCCTTACTTCAGGACACTCCCATCCCATAAAAAGCCTGGTAAGCAAAGGAGGGAATTGGAAAAGAAAAAAAAAGGGAAAGGGGAGGCGTCATCCAAAAGGAAAATAGGTAAAGTCAAAATAAAGATCTCACAACACAACTTATGGGGAAAATATATTATTATCTAAAACCGAGGGGGTTGGGGAGGAACGAAGGGTTTCTATTGGCAGTCGCGTCTTCTTCTCCGAAACTTTCCTTGATAAAAGGAGAAAAATGGATGACGGAGTCAGGAGAAGGTCGCCTAACTCAATTTCTTGGTGCCGTTTAGGGGGGGTCATTTCAGGATGTGAAGAGCCTACTAAAAGCTAAACGGAGGCGAATCCGCACGAAGGGGGGAAGGAATTCCAACTGTTTCCGAAAAAGGAAGATGTCCGAGCGCAGGTTCGAAAATCGTCATTAAGGAGGAAACAGATGTTCAGCGCGGGTAGGGCTTCGAGCGTGTAGAACGTGGCTGATGCTTGTAGAAGTCCAACAGGGGTGACGATTCGTCGATTGAGGAACCTCCAAATTGGGACTTCTAATTGTCTCATGCGGGGATTGGGGCAAAGGAGGTAAACCGAGGGAATCGGGGGGACCTGGGGGTTATTAAGAGGTCGCGCATTAGACCTTGTTGAAAAAAAAAAGCGAAGAGGTTCGGAGAGAAGTCTCGGAGTCATCCTGGGGAACGGGAACGGCTCAGGTTTCAGTAGAGCGAAGGGACCGCCATCTCCGTACTGGGCGAGAACGAGCCTGGGGGAAAAATTGAAGAGAAATTATGGGGTTCAGAATCAGAAGAGGGTGCCTGTCCCAAGTTGCAAGGGATCATGCCAACAAAGGGGGGCTTGCACTGAAGTCCTTTTGCGTACTTCCGAAAAGTAGAAGTGAGGGGGAGGGGTCGTATGGTCCTTTCATAAGGGTCATTTCTCAAAAGAGACCGGACAGAAATATGTCTTTAACAAGTGTCTCGGGGACTGATCTATCAGAGAATGGTTGGTTGTAAGGGATTCAAGGAAAAAGAGCCGTGGGTTCACTAGACTAGTAAGGGTCGAGCGAAAGGATTAATGGAAAAATTATGGGGACAAGAAAAAACTATAACCCTTCTGGAGATGGCGGGGAAGATTATTGGGTCATTTACAAGAACACAGAATCCTATCCCCTCCTACTGGGAGGGGGAGGATGAAATTCAGAGAAAAGGAGTCATCACGCTGACAACCGGCTAGACCAAAAAACTCTCAAGGAGAAACCTTCATCAAGACAGCTCAAGAGAGGGTTGTCTTTCCAATTTTGGGCATTCTGGGGGAATGGGCTCGGAGGGACAACCGCCTTGAAAATTCAAACCTTTGGGAGTCAATTAAAAACGAGGGAAAAATGCACCGAAGCACGAACATCCGACAGGAGGGAGAAACTCCTGACTCAGAAGGTGCGAACAGTGGGACTGGATCAACCCTAGAGATTGTCGGGAGGAAGGGCGGGAAACAGATACGAAAAGAAAAGACAAGTAAGCGAATACCGGCCCAGGCGCCGGGAACCATTCGAAATGGCTCAGGGGGTAAATCAGGGGGGGTGCGCGCAAGGGGGGAAAAAGCGGGCAAGGTGGACGAGGACAGTCAAGAAATTATTTCTAAGACTAGGGGAGTGAAGAGATCACCCGTGGGGAGAAACCTTTCTCCGGAGTCTACCGTCGCCTAGGAGGTGAAAAGTGATGAAGGGAGTTCGCTTAAAACATTTTAGAGATCTCTGGTGAGGGGGGTCGAAAGACTTGAGATATGCAGGAAAGAGGACGCGGAAGAAAGACTTCGTACTGCAATCTACCAAGCTGGGAAGGGGAGAAATCTTGTGTGTCTCGTAACAAGAACAGGATGCATGGGAGGGAGCATTCCCTAAAGAGGGGAAAACAGCAAAAAGTACTATTCGAAGACTCTCTTCCAAACCCTGAGAGTAGGCGGGAACCTAAAAAAAAGTCGATCCTGCCTGTGGGAGGGGAAGAAAAACATCGTCGACAACGGTTAAGCGCGGGGCCCAAGGGGGGGGGGGACGCTATTCAACTGCAGAAAAAAAGGAACAGGTGAAGGAGAATGGAGCGAGAGCACGAAGTGGGTAAACCTCACAGGGGTTGACGACAGGGTCCGCTCTGATATAATGCCCAAGCTTGCCCGTGGGGGGCCTAAGAGGGGGCGTCAGGGGGGAACTCGTCGGAAGAAAACTCGGGGTTCTCTGGGATGGTGCTCGGAAGGTGTATCTTCTCTTGGGGTGGGGCGAAAGTCGGAAAACTACTTGTCTATCTAAGGAGAAAAATCATTCGAAAAAGAGGGAAGGGAAAGGTGCCTTTTAGTAGCGCAATCTCCTCTTAGGTCTCTCCAGGTCTTCATGCCAACCGAGGGGGAACGACGGGAAACCAATCCTTCCCATTTGGAGTTTTATATAGTGTCGGTTGAAGACATCTTAAGCACGAAAGAAAGAGGACTTCTCTGTAGGAAAGAAAGCCAACATGTGCCGGGCAACTGACAAGGCATTAAGTCCCAAGGGAAGGGATAAGGCTACGCAAGTTGGGGGAAAAGAAGCCGCCATCGGGAAATTGGGGAAGGGGTCAAAACCAGACAAAAAGGAGGCCTTAGCCATTCAGAACCTCCTGAGGAACATCCTATCTGCGTCAGGAAAGAGAGAGATCGAAACAAAGAAAGGGGCTGATGAGAAATCGGCTGGGCCAGGTCATTCGTGGGGTATGGCTCAGTCAAAGGGGTGTAGAGGTGGAAAAGGGAAAAAAGATGCGGGCGAAAGGAAACCCGATTCGCATTAAACCGGGAAAGGGACCACCCTTATGCCGGAGGGGTAAGTAAGAATGTGGGGGAATCTCCGCCTTAAGAGGCAGTGACCGCTTCACAACAGGTCCAGAATATAACGACTCGGGGAGGATGCTTTGGGGGGGAAGAGGGAAGGAAGTTGGGGGAACCCTAAAGGAATCTTAAGAGAGGAGGTCTTGACGCCAGCCCAGGGTCTTGCTTTAGGCAAGTGGGAGAGGGGGGTAAAGTACGAAAAGGAAAAGGGTCAAAAAAGGAAGGGTCCTCACATGATTCAAAATGCTCTCTGAGAAGGAACATCACGCTCCCACAGACGGGGTGGCCCTAGAACTGAAAGAAAGAAAAGATGCAACAGGAAGGGTAAATATATAGGGCAAGTTAGAAGGGGAACCCCCATGGGAAAAGAAACTTGCTTCTAGAGATGGAAGAGTCCAGATATTTTCATGGGGAGGTTAGTTGAAAGAGAAATCACCTGGTCTAGAGCATTCTCTACTTCTTCAAGGAGACGATTTTTCTGGGAAGGTCAAGGGTTGCGGCTTCTCTGGGGAAGTTATCGCCGAGGCACGATATCTACTATTAGGGGCGGTCGTCTGAAGGAGAGGGACCGATGAGAAGGGACAATCAAGGTTATCGTACAAACGAAGAATTAGCCTGTCTGGTAGGATGGGAAAAAGTTTTCACTAATTATGAGAGGGCGAGGCCGTCCAAAAGATTGTGGGGTCAAAAAGGGGGAATTAAGAGAAACGTGCAGAGGGGTCCAAAACATGATAACCATTTCTGAAAGCATGAACTTCTCGGTAGGGAAAGGTCGAAAAGACAATAAAAAGGGACCGCTGATAAGAAAAGGAGGAAAAGGGTGTCAACGTTTGCGTGATCCTTCCAGTTCTTCCCGAAAAGAACTGAAGAGAAAGTTCCCTGGGATACCACGTTCCGGAGGTCGGCACACGATTTCCACCCGGCAACAGAGAGGAGGGGGGGGACTAAGGGGAGTGATCTATAAGGTAGCCTTGCCGGAGGATATCGGAGACTCCGACAAGTATATCTGAGGGGGGTGTACCCACTACGAGGGAACAAGGGGGGGAGGAAAAATTAAGCGCTTTCTCCATCCTGAGAGTGTGGAAAGACGTCCCTCTTTGTCAGATTCCAATCTTCAGGAAGGGGGGGACTACGCCAAGAGGGGGAAATGTTGGGAAGATCCAGTCGATGTAGAAAAAACTGTTTCAAGAAATCTCCTCTCAGGGAATTTTAGGAAGTCGGGGAGGATTGTTGGAAGGGGGGGTTCTTTGGGGCTAGCAGCTATCTAATTTCATATCCGACTTCTTAGGAGCTTGAGTTACGGGGCACATAAGGGGCTTGACTTGTGTACCCCTCCTTTTCGCGAGGCCCAGGGGGGAGAAAATTGGGGTCTCCATGGAAGCTTATGTATGAGAGAGCTTTTCTGGTTTTTGGAGGGGCGGAAACATAGGAAGGCAAACAAGCCGCTTCTCGGGTCAGGTCCGAGAACCTTTTCCCAGCGAACCCTCCAAGAAAGCACTGCACAGGGAAAGAAAAACCTTGAGGAAGTCCATCACGATAACCTCAGCCTAAAGACCTATGGGGGGGGGGACGGAGAACCCAATTCCGCAGCGGAAACCTTTTTTTGGAGGTCATTCGAAAGGGGAATTGGGGAGGCATAAAAGAAAAACAAAAAACATCATGCATAATCTCAACACTGAGCCCAGCCCTTAGAGGGGGGCGATCCGAGAAGAAGATGGAAAGGTGAAAACAACTGAAGAACCGGGGGGGTCCTCAACCAGGATTGCATTGGAGATAGACCATTCCCTACTCAAATGAAGATTCTCGTTGAGGGGGAAAAAAATCGGAGGACCACGTGACAATAAGGTAAAGTAGGAAGGGTCATCGGCGGTCCGGGCAAAAGGTGCCGAAAGGGCTCAACTTTTCGAAGACGAAAAAAGTACTCAAGGGGGGGGAAATGAAAAAAGATCACCGGAGGGGGGGGGGCTACAAGTAGAGAAAAAGAAAAGAGGGACAACTCTGAGCCACGCCACAAAGCGAGGGGCCTTCAAGGGACAATCTCTTGTGGGGAAGGGCGGAGGAGGGGGGGAAAAAGCTGCCAGGAAGCTTAAGGCCTTGAAGAGGGGACCGTCGTATCGCCTACAAGGGTCTGTAAGGGCGATCTCTGTCTACATCATGAGGGAAACGTACGACCAGCCGGGTAGGGAGGGACCAAAAAAAAAAAGACACGAAAAATATCCGCCTGGAAGAGGAATTTCGTAAGGAGACGACCGCGATAGAAAAAACACCCTTGACCCCGCTTCAGTCATAAAAGGAATAATCGTGTAAGAAGATAGCAACAGGAAGGAGGGGAAAGACATGCTTCAACGATGAAAGGGGGGGGGGTTGCTTACTGCCGCCGGGGACATTTGGAAGAATTCTCGCGGGGAGAAGGACGTACAGATACCAGGCTATGGATGGGGAGGGGGGGGAGGGGGGGCGCTCGTCCCTTCATTCCGAGGGGGGTTGCGAGAAGTCTTTCCTTCTGGTCGTGAATTTAGGAAAAATGAGATCGAAAAGAAAAGAGGCTAATCCGCAAATCCGCCGTCTCAAGGCCTTCCGCGACTTGGGTCAAAAAGGGGGGGAAGGGGGGTCCATTAGGGGAATCCGAAGAAGGGGGGAGATCTTGCGCAAGGCCTACTATTGCTGGGCTTGTAGGGAGGGAGTCATCTTTTCCTTTGCTGGGAGGGGAGGATTCGAAAAGAAGTGAAAGATTGGTCTGAAGAAAAGGGGAATTATGGGCCAGGCTTGAGAAAACTTTAAGGACGTAAGTCACATGAACTGAAAAGAGTGGGGAAGAAAAAACTCAGTTATTTAGTAGGAGGGGGTGGCACGTGGCAGGTTAAGCTATCACACGGCACTTTTTCAAGAAGAGGGAATCACCAAAAAACTTTGGCAGCGGGGGATAGGCATGGGGTTGGGGAGAGAACGCATTCCCAATCAAGGTGGTGTGGAAACCGTTTTTCAAAGACTTCACATAGGCTTGGAGAGGGAAAGCTACTGGGCGTAAATTCAGGAGGGGGGACGATTATTCCCATGAGGGTTCTATGACAGGATGTTGCCGGGGAGAGCGGGGCATCGCATGCCGATAACAACAGGGCTTTATTGCTTCCGGGGTCACCACAATAGGGGGGAAAAATATTTCTGTGTAGGCGGCCTTTCATCGGGGAAGGGAAAGAGAAAAGTGGCAAGGAGAAGGGTCGTTGAAAAGGGGGGAGAGTGAACTGCGCTAGCTTGAGGGGGGTCTTCTTATGTGACTTTACAACAGAAAAAAAAAAGAGGAAGAGAGAAATGTGCTGATAGAAAACAGCTATTGCCGGGCCATGAAACCTATTCCCCGTCTTCTCTGAAAGGCACTAAAGGGACAAAGGAAGAAAGGAGGGTAGGGACCTACCCTACGGAGGACTGGGGGGAAATCAGGTTATAGCTTCAAGACAACCTCTATCAAAACGCTCTGGGAAATACTTCAGAAAGGGAGAAAATTCCGAGGCGCGGGGACTGAGTGGGTTAGTCTGGATCTTCTAACACCAGGGATTCCAACCTTTGGGGGAATTCCAGGAATCGAAAAAAATTTCCTTCGCAAGGAAAAGCTCATGCTGGCGCAACGCAGACTATTGCCTTGTGCAAATCACCCTCTGAAGTAGGGAAGTGTGAAATTCCGGGTTTTCTAGGGGTCCCTCCGGCCCGGGGCATAACTACAACAGGAATACTATCCGGACATGAGGACCTAAAAGACCGGAGGATTCTTCCGATGGGGGGATCTCCGCCTGGACCGGCCTAAGTTTTCCGCACAAAGGTCAGAGGGAGAGGGTGTACGGGAAAACGGAGGCCGGCGCAGAAAACTATTACCCCTACTTGACCTGCTTCTGCAGGGGGAGGGCTAGAGTTCAGGGAGAAGAGTGATAGAAGAGGAGGGGGGAGGTCGGCCACCTTGGGCTTCTCTTTCCTAGGTGCTCGCCTACGGGAAGGGGGGGGTGGGCAAGGTGAGATGAGGGCCTCGAAGGGGATACTGACGGGGTGCAAAAATCTAACCCGCAGAAAATACTGAAAGGGGAAGGGGAGAAAGGATGAAGTTATTTGAAGAAAAGTCATCATCGGGGGGGGGGGGGCGATAAAGTGCCGCAGAGGATTCTTCTATAGAGAACATCCTGCGCGATAGGAAACTAAAGAAGAATACAAGGAAAGACTGTGTCGAAAGGCCCGCAGCAGTCGTGAAGGGAAAGAAGTCGATTGAAAAGGGAAAGGCCCCCAAACGAGAGGGGAGCCGAATCGATGCAGGGGAACGGACCAGTTTAAGGAGAAAAAGGGGATCGCTTCAGCTGAAGGAGAAGCACGCACTTTAAAACGTTGACGAAGGTCCCCACAATGCAAAGGATCTGGGAAAAGAGGTGCACTCATTGCGGGAGGGGAAACATTGAGGGTAGATCCCCTCCTCGAGGAAGAGGGGGGACAAAGTGATAAAAAAAGTAACTGGAAAAAGGAGTTGCGAGGGAAGTCTGCGTTGCAGAGAAGCATTATGGGCGGGCATCAGGTCGAAGGAGGAAACGACTTAGTCGATCGAGGGAAAAGATAAAGTCAAATGGGGGGGGGGGAAGGTATTTTCGTACATAAAAAAAGGCGCCCGGAGGACTCGCCATCTTTCTGAGGCCACCAACGGGAAGAAGGACAAAACGGGCCAGTGAGGGGTATGAAGGACCTTGTCCGGGAATGGGGGAGGTTCGGCGAAGATTCGTCCGTAGGCGCGCTCTCTCTACATGTTCCTATGGGGCAGATCTGTAAGGGTGGTTGGGCATCCTGTTTGGAGGACTCGGTGTAAAGATCCTAAGTGATGGGAGTACACAAAATTAGGGGGAATGATGCCCATGAAAACTCCGGGTCGAAAGGATCTGCGAGAAAAAGTCGAAGAAATTATTAGGAAAAGTATATGAATGGGGAAGGAAAGACGGCTTTCGACTTCAAGGGATTCCTTGCAACTTTCGCTTGGGTCCAAGCCAAAAGAGCTGCGAGCACCGGGCGCATATATCAAACGTCAGAAGAAAAAACCCATTACCGAGGGCGTCAGTAAGAAGCCCCATGTGGAGGAGCCGTGAGAGAAGGGGAATTCTGGCATCTCGTCAACGGAGGGGGAAGGAAAGACCAACTCCACTTACTGGGGAGTATCGAGGGGGAAATTATGAGGGTAAGATGTCCGGAATGGTTGGGGGTTAAGACACTATTTCTCTAGGGGGCCCTCCTAGGGGGCTTAAATACCAGGAGGGAGCCTCAAAAGAGGTCTACGTTCGTCTGATCTTGGGGCGATGAGATGTGGTAAGAAACCCATTAGTAGAGAATCCGACAGAAAGAGAAAAATCTCAGTTTGCAATTCTCACTTCGAAAAGACTCCGCCAATGAAAGGCAGGGGTGAGTATTCAGGGTGAGAGGAAGGAACTCCTGCAACCTTCAAGTGGCAAAGAAACTGGAGGAATTCTATCTGCGCCTTCAGAGGGGGCTGAGGAAAAAGGAGGGGGAGAACGAGGAGGGACCGTCCTCTAAGGGGATTCAGGGTCGAGGGGTATGGCAACAGGACTTGTCGGTGATTCTTCGTTCAATATCGATTTTTCAAAGACGCATGGTAGGGCAGGGAGTCGAGGGAAATGAAGGGATGCGAAATCAATGCATCCTGGAATAGCAAACTCCTCCAAAGGACGTACTGAAAAGGAACCGGTGTATGTGAAGACACTGGGAGAGAGATCGTCCGCGTTAAAAAAGCTAACAATTGCGTGGCTGAGAGAAGGAGAGGTCCCTGGTGAAGAACGCGCAGGAGCGTTCCAGTATTCCCATAGAAGGGAAAGGGCCGCGGACGGGGGGCAACGTGTAGGAACACAGCGGCTGACCGGGACAAAGGGGAAGTAGAACTTGCAATTGGCTACAAGAGAGCTGCACACGCATGGGGGAAACCCATAAAGAAAAGGAACGACTTGTCGAACGAGGGGGAATGGGGAAATTTGCGGTCTTAGCGATCGGCCAGAAACGACGACCGACAAGAGAAGGGGGAAAAACTACCGAGGAAAAATGGCATGTGGTGATGCAAGTAGCTGACGGCCAGCCTGAGAAAGGGAAAGCTGGAATGGCGAGCGGAATGTTGAAAAGAGTGGGGTTTTTCAAAAGTGGAAGAATTTATTACAAAATGTTTCCGCCCAAGAGGAAAGGGGGTCGCACGGAGGGCAGCCTCTGCTGTTGATGTATAGCGTTTGGGAGCGGGAAGTGGAATTGAATAAAGGGAATTGTCATCTCAGTCAAAGGCGTAGAACGGGGATTTACGATAATGGGGGGGGGGGTAGTGACCTTGTGGGGAGAGAAAAAGGGAGGGCTATTTATGTCCAAGGGTCAAGAGAGGGTGTCCGGAATCGTATAATTAGTCTCGAAATGTTCTTTTTGGGCCTTAACTGACAGACGGGGAAAACAATGCTCTGGAGATCAGGTCGCCATTTTCCCAGAAAAAGCTCTCAAATGTCGACTTGGATCCATACGATGGAAGTCGGCATCAACACGAATTCTTCTCTAGGTGTGTCCTTACGGAAACCAAAGAGACGCCAACTTTAGGGGAATGAAGCCATTGCAGGGAAGGTGGGGAAGGCAACATCTCCTTCTAAACCAAAAAGAAAGATCAAAAGGAAAGGAGGGATCCGCAGCGGGTGGATACTCTCCTCGCTAAGGGGCTCTTCACACTTTCCTGCAAAGAAAGGAAGGGCTCGGAAGAAATGCCGACGGGATTCTTCTCTGTTCGCGGGAAGTTCTTCATTAACATGCAAGAAAATTCCTACGAAAGATGACGGAAATCGGTCAAGGTAAGCACCTCGCTGTCGGCAAGTTAGGAGACAGAAAGTCCAAGGAGGTTCAAATACCCTACAAATAAGAATAACGACCTGATTCGACGCCCGACAAGAAGCTACATCAGTACAACTTAAAGACTGTCTACCTTTCAGGACGGCGGCGCGCGATGGAAAAGGGACATGACCAAGAGGCCTGAAGGCTCAGCGGATCGACGCCTGCTTAATACTTAGTAGGAGTCGACATCTTAAAGAAGGAACTACAAAGGGAAGCATGGGGGGTCGTGGGAAAAAAAAAAGAAGCCTAAGCGAAAGCCCAGCCATCCATAACGTCAAAATTGGAAACGGATTTCTAAGGGGGGGAGAGAGGAAGGCAACAAAAGAGGGGAGAAATCGGTTTAAAAAAGGAG
>Ga0179593_1522218_pt1 | contig 12452 bp, 11 predicted proteins | sample CZODoug2_1_08_16_FD_185931 | JGI IMG/M metagenome (GOLD analysis project Ga0179593, IMG submission 185931) | Vadose zone soil fungal communities from Angelo Coast Range Reserve, California, USA - CZODoug2_1_08_16fungal (PacBio error correction) | ecosystem: Environmental > Terrestrial > Soil >...
GATGTGCCTGCGGGTGTTCTCTCTCCTCTTTATCTTAGGGGGGGGAGTCAGCCCATTCCATAATCCGCGGAAAAAAACGCAAGTTTGCGCGGCTGGGGAAAGCAGGTACTTCTAGTCAAAAAGCCCCTGGCGCCCATTCCCACGCAAAAGGGATGCTTTGGGGGTAAAGAGAGCAACAATTAGATGGCTGAAAAAAACCTAAAACCGGGCAAGTCCCCCTCGTGGAACAGGTGAGACGCTTTCTCTCAAGGGGAAATATCATGGGGAGGGTTCTGGCCCAAAGGCCCTCAGAACCTCTCTTCTCTCGGTGGAGAAATAAACGCCGCATACTTTGACCCGGGAAAAAAACTTCCCCGCCACCCACTCCCTCCAACGTCCCCGGTGAAAAAAAGGAGTACGTGGGGAATGCCCGAAAAGAAGAAACGGCCTTCGGATAACCTAGGGAAATACATCGCCCTATGGGTAAAATCACGGGACCAAGACAAAAAGCGAGGGTTCGAAGAGAATAACGAAGATCTCCAATTCTTTTCTGCGTTGCGTTATGGGACTCCAGCGAGAAAAAACCCGAGGAGGAAAGATATATGCCGTCGTTCAATAGAATCAGCGCCCCGCAGGGAAGTATTGCGAGCGTCTTCTCTGAGGCAAGAAGCATGTTTTGTGAGGGGATCCTTCCGCCCGGGCAGTTTTGCTTTGCAGGACGGCAATCTATGGCCTGTGGGCTTGGGCGGGGAACTTAGGTCACCTTCCTCCGGAGCTTCTGAGTTATGTTTCGTTGGACGATTCTCGTTACCAGGGATTGCGGCAGAACGTGGCTCACCTCAAAACAGTCTGAGGGGAGGGGAACAAAAACAAATCTCCTAAAATGCTACATTTACTTCTTTCAGAATTAAGGTGTGTTGAGAACATCGTTCATGGTTATTGTGACCATCGACGAATTAAGGTTGGGGACGTGGCGGTGCATAGACAGGGCATATAAGATCCTCAGGTCTTTAGTCGCAGTTCTAATTGTGTGGCCCAAGCTCGGCTTGACTGGGGGATGGGGGGGTTACTCGAACAATGGTTTCACGGAGGTTGCTCGCTTCAGGAAGACCTATTCGCCTTGCGTGCTGAGGCAAGGAAAAGGGGTTTAGAAGTCATCGCACATCTCATGCAAGTTCAGTAGGGAGTCATAAAAAAAAGGTCGATCAAGGGGGAAAAGACTATGGGGATGGACTTCTAAAACGCGTCGCTGGATCCTTTTGCCAGGTCAATAGCTCCGGAGCGATCCCAGGGGGGGAAAAACCCTCTCTTTTGTCGTGTGTCCGGCCATGATCCAGATTTCCTGAAGCCCTGTCAAGAGAGGATCGGTCACCTGAATGAAAAAAGTGAGGCAAACCAGCATAAAAACGGGGCTCTCGGGGAGTGTTTCCTTAAAAGGGGGGGAACATTTAAAGGTTCGGAGTCCTGAAAGAAATTTCGCTCTCTCGGACTTTGGGCGTGGTATAAGGAACTGACACCTCTTGCGGCGCGACGATGTTAATGTAAAGGCAAAGTAGATGGGGTTGGCAGTATGGGCGGTTTTAGCAGGGTAGGGTTTTGCAGAAGCTCTGCACCTAAACCGTTCCTTCCATAACAAGGGCAGCGCAAAAAAAAAAAACCAGCCCGCCGGAAAGTAATATTGGAAGGGCGTTGGGAGAACATTACTTCCTAGGAATGAGTTGGCAGGGACAGGGAAATTCACAAGGCACGTCCCGTGCGGGGGGCTAATTCCCATCTACCTGGGCCCCAAGAAAAAAAAAAAAAAACACAACACCAGCACAACGGGGGGGGCTTCTCGCGCATTTTGGAGTTCATCGGCTATTTTTCGGGAGCTCTTTCTGGATCATCATCCTACTGACGAGGAATGTTACGCCGAAGCAGAACCCCAACACGGGGGATTTTTCCAGTTCCTTTCTGTTCGAAAGAAGGGGTGTAAGCGACTTTCCTTAATTGCGGATGACCGGAATCTTTCGAGGCTCGTATAGGTCATAAGGGGGATGGCATTCCTCCCGAAGAAAAAAAAAGCTGGGAAGGGCAAAGGGGGATGAGGCATTGTGAGGCCTGGCAAAAGTTTTGGGAGGTCGGCGTCAAGGGTGATGGAAAAAGCCATCCGTCAGCATCGCCACCTGGGGAGGGGAAAGAGGGGGAAAGGAAGAAGCAGGGAAAGTGGGGGTCTCAAATCTGTTCTGTAATAAACATACTTATCTAACACAACAAAGGAAAGGGGCACCTATTGTAGAGGGAAAGAGACAGAAGAAAAAAGGAGAAGCACCATCTCCGTAATTCTTCAACCCATTTGGGAAAAATCTCTAAAAACTCTCATGGGAGTTAGGTAAGAAAAAAAGCTTTATCATCGAGTGGGGGGGAAAAGGAAAAGGGGAAGAGGAGGGGTCAAGCTGCGAGCCGATCGTAACCAAATGCTCTGCTTTCATCCGCTGGGGTCAACTAAAAGGAATCAAACTGAAGGAAAAGGTGGAGGAGGACGCAGCCGGGCTATTTAAAAAGGTCTGGGGCTGACCAGCCAGCTCGGGAAACATGGGTTCTTTAAAAAAAAAACAGGCCGCATGACAGGGGACGGGACCGGCCGCTATATGGGAGAGGGAAAAGGTCCCGCGACCCCACTGGACGAAAACGCCAATAACGTGAAGCAATGGGAGGGGGGGGAAAGGTTAACCTACAAAGTCCATCCTGACATTGTACTACAGGGAGGAGGGAAAGGAAGAAGGAGATCCATTCAGTGTAGATCGGGAGAGAGATACCCAACTCGGAGACTCTAACCTCTATAAGACTAATTGATGATTGGGAGAAGAAAAAGGAGACAAAACAAAATTGCCGCCGAAAGCAAAAGGGTGGTGGGAGGGGGAACGTCGTCAAACGCTATGGGGAGGGGGGAAAAGAGGTCAAGCGGACGACATCTATGGCAAACAGGAGGGAAAGGAAGCGGCAAAAAGGGGGGGGCACCCGGGGACCAGGATCCAGAGTAATGGTCAGTAAGAAGATGACCGCCACACGAAGTAGACAAAGATTGTACTGGGGCTGGGCTAGTTGTGGGATGACTCTTGGGAGGGACTTCCAGCGCACGACAAAAGGGTGAAAAAAAAAAGGCCACGGGCGAATAGAAAAATGTCACGTGAAGGAAAAAAAAAGAGGAAAAGGGGAGACACAAAAAGGAAGGTGTAACGCCGCTCCGGCCCAGAAAAAAAGGAATATTTGGAAGAGGGAGTAGGGGAATGGGTCGGAGATGAGGAAGGAGGGGGGAGGAGGAGCACTTTTTTCCTCGGGGGAGCCACCAAAGTTTGCAAGGAGTCGCTGTGGAGCGCTATCATCTGGAGGATTTCTCAAACACAAATAAACGCACTACCAGACCACTTCCAAATCCAGGAAGAAGGATCGTGAGATTTCCATAAAATGGGATCGAGGACCAGGGATGAGCCTGAGGACTAAAGGAACGTCCGACGAAAAAGGAGGAATGGTTAGGGGGGGCCAGCGCATGAACCAACAAGTCGATCTGGGAGGGGGGGGGGGAGGCGTTTTATCAAAAAAGGGACGGCGCAGGAAAAGAGTGTGCAGGGAGGAAAAGACCGCAGCAACGGGGACAAAAAAATTGGGGAAAAAAAAAAAGACATCAAAATCCCATCGCAACAAAGAAGGTTGTGTTGGGAAAGTCGCAGAAGAGAGGGAGGATCCGCAGCTTGCGCCAACAAACGGCAATAATCCTTCAAGGGAGGAGAGGCGAAAGGAGGGGGGGGCCGGAAGGGTTTGAGCGGGGGGAAAGTCTTGAAAGCCAACCGCCAAACGGGTGCGGACATCGGGAGGGGGGGGGGAACTGTCCATAAAGGCCCCGCCCCTAAAGGGAGGGAGGCCCTCAGGGAAACTTCGCCAAAAGAGAGCAAATGAAGGAGAAAATGCACCGTCGGGGCGCGAGAAGGTGTCCCGAATTGCCCTGAAGTGCTGACGCGGGGTCCCGAAAAAAATCAGAATAGAACCGAGACAGTAAGGACAAAAAGCAATTCTGAAACAAGTCCGGACTGTGTTATTGCCTTCATCTGTCGCTTCTCGAAAATGTTCTGAAGAGAATTAAGCGGTCAATAAAACAAGCGAGAAAAGAAGAAAGTATTGGAGGCTGGGGGCAACCCAAGATGGTTTTATGAAAACCTGCTTGGGGTCAGTCAAGATGATTGCGCCAAGCAGAGGGGACTCGGTTGGGGGAAAAAGGGCCGCCAAGGAGAAGGGGGGGAAGGAATGAGCGCTGGTCTGAGAAGAAAAGGGAAGCGTATCTGGCCTGAACTCAAAAGGAGGCCGTATTGTCAGAACGGGGAGCTGAACATAACGCTATAGGGAGGGTCCCTATTAACAACAAGGCCAAAAGAGGGAAGACGAGAATCTTGTCCCAACCCCAGGCAGCGGAGGAACAATTTGTACTTGACCGGATGGCCTGGGAATGAGGCAACTCGATCTCTGAAGGTCAATCTGAGGAGAAGCCGGGGGAAAGGTTACGATGTGCCCAGGGGGGAGAGAAAAACTGGGGGGAAGGCAGCCGACCTAGGGTCTGCCGGGTCCGCGCTTCAGGTGAACTAAGGAGGTAGGGGTGGACTCGAAGGAAAAGAAATATCCCAGGGGCGAGATCCTCTTGGGAAGAGGATGAAGCAATAATACACGAACATATCCTCACCAGATGGCGAGTAGGAGGGAGGTACGGTAGGAAAAGTCCCAGGCGTAAACGGGAAACAACTCAGTCACTGAATCGAACAGGGGGGCACTGGAGGGAAACATGAAGTACTTAACGACCGGTTTCCGGGAACCCAAATGTCGGGAAGGCCGGAAGGAGAATCTTTTTTGGGGGGGTTGGGTCGTTGGTCAAATGGCCATTCAAGCGAAGAAAAATCTCTTCTAGGAGGCAAAACGCCTAAGCCAATGGTGAACATAATCTTACAATGTCAATCAGAAAAGAAAAGAAAAAAGGGACGGGATTAAAACGGGGGGGAATGGAAAGCCCAAAATTGGCCGGCGTTACTTGCTCTGACCAAACATTCCTCGGGGGGGGGGGGGAGGCTAAAAAAAGGGACAATAAAAAAAAGAACTTAGTGGGAAGGGCGAAAAGATTTTGAAACAAGAAAAAAAGGTTCAAAATGCGTTCTTTGGAGAGGTAGGGAGGAGAAGAATCGAGAGAAAAAAAAACCCGGGGAGGAGGGATGAAAAATAAGAAGGGGGCTTCCGCGAAATCAAAAGCGCAACCTCTCTGCCTGTCTATGTAGTGAGACACTCGAAGAGAAAACAGCCAGGTTGGGAGTTGGGGACGCATGATCGAAGACCCAATAGGGGAAAGATTTCATTATGCAGAGAAAAGAAGGGTCTTGGAGGGGGGAATGAGTAAAAACGTTCAGCAGAGGAGCTGGTTATTGTGGGGGGGCCATGGTCCGGGTACCAGGAGCGTGTTCCATCATGGGGTGGGAGAACGCGCCGCAAAAGATGAGGGCGAGGGGTGGGGAAAAGTGCTCAACCATCGTCCATGCGAGCCCTCGTGTGCGAGCAATGGCCACATTAAAATTCAGTCAGGTCTGGGGAATCAGTTTGGTCCTTGTGGAAAAGTCAGGGCAGAGCCTGGCAAGTTTTGGACCCTGCTGGCGCACAGTTTCTGGCAGCACGAAGGGGACGTCAGCCTGGGGGGGGGGAAGCATGCAAAAGAGTTTCTGGTGGAGTTGAAGCTGCCTTTGTTCAGATCACATCGTATATCTCCCTCGTGTTCTTAGTTTGAAAACTGCCACCCCTCCCATAAGGGATCAACGGAGGGGGGGGTGAGAGTATGAAGTAAAAAAGGGAAAGACCTATGGCGAAAGTGCAGGCGAATTCGCAAAGGTTTTTGATCCCCACCGGCACCTGAAAAATAGAAGAAAAGGGGTTAGAACATCCCAGTCGAATAATCAGACTTTAATTCCGGACGGTTCCGACTGGTAGAAGAGTCCTGGGGGGACTTCGCCAGATCGGAATTGTGCACTTTTAGTTTATAAAGCTAAGCCAGAAAAGGGACCTAATCTGGTCGCGCCGTCCTCACCGTCGGGGATATTTTGGATTGCAATTCAGACTGGAGAGGAATGACTTGTCGGCGGGGAAAAGAACTCTAGAAAGGGCCGGCAAAAAACGCGTCTCCCGGCTGCAGAGGGAGTCCACCACCGGCGAAAGGCATTTGGGCAAACTTTTACAGCGAACGCGGGGGTCGACAATCCGAAAAACCGGGGCAAAAGAACAGGGAGGAACATAGATGGCATGGGGCGTGATTGGCCCGAAAACGGCGACCGTCAGACAAGTCACGCATCACAGCAAAGAGGGTCTTAAGCGCAGTAAAAAAGGACTTAAAATGGGGGGGGGTGGGAAGATAGTACCACGGGGGTTCACTCCGGTCCTAGGTATTGAAAAGCTCGCGGGTGGAACTTAGAAAAAACACGAGGTCGGACCATTGCTTCTCCAAAAACAAAGGAACTCACAGATTTGCATCTGAAAAGTTGACGTTTGGCGAAAGACACAAAGAGGGTCGAAACGAATTCGGCAGGTGCCGATCGAGTCCTCCTACTATCGATCACAGACAAAGTGTCAAGGAAGTCAAGAGAAAAAAAAAAAAGTCCTAAACCGACAGACCTGAGCCCTTGTCATCTCGGGGGGGGGATAATTGGCCCCACACGAAAGAGGGAAGCGACTCACGCAACACCCGGCAGGGGAATCCTGAGGACAGAAGTCCTTGGATTCCAAGAAACGGCGTCTGACTGAAGGGGCAGGGAGGCCTCACAAGAGGGAATAAGGCTCAACGTTGCGAGAGGCTGATCAGTCATCCAGAAAAAGATCGGAATTTAAGGGAGTTTGGGCAAACGGATGCCTGCCCTCACGTTGGGCGTTTGAGAGGGTCGAGCGCGAGAGGATGGGGTCAACAAGCCCTCCCTTCAACCTGGGTCTGTAACTCAAGGAGGGATGAAAGACTGACGGGGGGGGGATGGGTCAGAGGGGTGGGAAGTTCGGGGTGGTCGGTGCTCAAAAAGAAGCTGGAGAATGATCACTAGAAAATGGAATTAGAAACTGGGATTGGGCTACAACCGACCAGTAAGAAAATGCTATACAGAGGTAACATTCTGTCCAAACACGATTACAATTAACGCTTGCAAAGAATACAGGGGGTTTGTTCTGGGAGTGACCGGAAAAAGAGGTCATGTCAGGATGGGTAAAACCCATTACCGCGCGGTCAAGAGGTCCGAGCGCACGATCGAGGGACAATCGGGGGAGGAGGCGTAATCAGTTCGTGTAAGAGGAAAGCAAGATCCCAACAACATTCGCGTGAAGCGTGGCATTGCGGGGGCCAGGGCTAATGAGGTTGCTTAAGTTCCTCAGGGAAAACACAAATGTCGCCAGGCGGGGAGGCATAACGGTGAGGGGGTCCATGAACTTGGAGTAGGAAAGTTCGAAGGCCTTGGCAATAGAATGGAGACTTGTGACAAGGGGAAAAAAGCTTACCCCAAGTCCATCCCCCAAAAAAGCCAACCATGGAAAGTGAAACGGAAGTGGAAACAATACCCCAAAAAATCGAAGATGTGACGGCGTCCGATTTGGATTTAAGGGGACCGTGGCATTGTCGTAGACAAAAAGACATTAGGAGCAAGGCAAGGCTGGGGGGATGAGGGAGGGAGAGATCACAGAAGATGTGGGGAAGGTCCTCTAGAAAGTACCAGCATTAGAATAAGGCCTGGTGGAACTAAAGCAATTTAAGGCAGACACCAGAAAGGCACGCTGACCTCTGGTATGTTGTTGGAAATAACAAGGGGGAGGCACCTAAAGGGAAGGGCTGAGGAAGCGTGTTGGCAAGCGTCCCTGCTAAAGCCCGTCCGTCGCACCGGAAAGGCGGGCAAAAAGAAAGGTACTGGGAAATAAAAGGACCGTGCACAAAGGGCGGGAGATTTTCGTACAAGCTGAAACTCCGGAAGACAAAGGTCAAAGGAAAAAGCTGAAGGGACGATCCGCTTCGCGAGGTGTGGGGTCAGGGGAGTCAGAGGCCTGCCGCAGCACCCAGGGGAAACCAATAAACATGCGGGGGAGAAGAACTGGAAAACTATTGGGAATTTCCGGACAGTTCAAAAGCGGCATGATAAAAAGCGTCGCCCATAGAACGGAAAGAACAACAAGCGAGTGGAGTCGTCTCGGGGTCACTTGGAAAAGTGTCGCTGGCTTGGTGCAAAGTGGAAAAGTTTTGAGGTGCATGGGAGAAAAAGGAGAACCACAAGAAAATGGTGCAACGCGGATCATAATCAACCGGTGCGAAAAAAAAGCTAACAACGTAATAAAACAGAAAGCAACACTTAGTTGACTCAAAGGGGAGGGGACTGACTCGGTAGTTGATGTGGCCATGCCTCGCTCTGACTGTCGCCACACAATATCACGTTTCTTATGTAGCTCCTCCCCCCATCTGTGGGGATCTAGCTTTTCTGTAGAAGTAGCCCAGCCGTTCCACAATTGCCAAAGTTTCGGACAGAACCTTCTAAAAGGGGGGCGGGGATTGAGGGGCCTTCCGCAGGTAGAAACCTTCCTTTCACCATTGGGCCTTTGCACTTGTTATAAATACTCGCAAGTTATCACGCGGAACACAGAAGGGGGTGGGTGGGGTTGCAGTCAAAAGTTCTGGGTTCATCCAATGCGGCGCACCCATCCGGGCCGATGCCGCCCCATCCAGGGGCGGATAAAAAAATTCGAGTTGGTGGGCACTGTTGGCGCTGAGGGAAAAACTTGCGGGCGCCCACTCAAAAAGGGTGCGAACAGACGTGTTAGGGGGAAGGGACAATGAGCTCGGCAAACGGCCTACATTGGAAGTTGTCCTATTTCGTTCAAAATTGCGCCCCCCCAAAAATTACTCTGCTGCTAATACGGGCATGCTTGTCTGCTGGTCCGTGGGATGTCCGACGGTCCAAGCGTGCGGAACCTTGACACCAGGAAGAAAGCATCGACTCCGGCGAACGGCCCGAACCAGCCAAAAAAGGATTAAAACAAAAGCCGAAAAATGTTGTTGTTGCCGGGGCCGTACATCCATCTGGCTTGTCGGTCGGGAGAAAAAAAGGTGGATGACGAGGACTGTGGACCGCGAAAATAATACTAGGATTTAACTCTGGGGAAGGGGGGAACCTGAGGAGGGTCTTACCCAACTTTCTTCAAGAGGTTAACCGGCAAAACGATCCAAGAACGACTGAACGTGTGGCGCTGTAACCAGCGGGGGTGGTTGTCCAGGAGAGGGGATGCCAAACATCCTCACCGGATGAACAGGGAGTGTAAACAATATCAGAGACGGGTGTGGTTCACGGCGCTTGGGAAAAATAGGAGGGGCTTAACTCTGTAGGTCTTAAAAACTCACTGGAACCGAGAACGTGACTGGAGAGGTACCACCGAAAGAATAATCGACAATTGCACGCTTCCTGGGACATTAAAAAAAAGGATATTCTGGACGGGGGGCCGGAAAAAAACCCGGGTTTTCTATTTTGGCAATTTGCATGTGGAGCAAACTGTAGGAAAATGTCCCCAATCGGGGCTTTTCCAGGCCTCAGAGCCCCGAAGGGAAGACCAAGTAGGGGAGTTCTTACAGATCCAAGCGGAGGGGGGGCCTGAAGAAACGATTGGCTCCTGGAACAAAAGGAAGCTACTCGCCCTAAAAAAGATGTGCGGACCCAGGGGAGACTGGAGGAGGCATCCAAGGGAGCCGCCAAAAGGGGCGGCCTTGAATGTAGATCCAACCCACAATTGAACTGGCTGAACAACACTGACCAGCATTAAGCATTGGCCATTGAGGAACGGTTAAAGACTTATGGCCGGTTGCAGGGGTGCTGGGCAGCCTCGCCAGCCGGCGAGCGGGCGACAAACGAGGTCCCGTAAAGGACAGAAAAAAAACATCCGACCAAAAGTCACTGGGACTACGTTAACGAAGAAGAGCCGGGTCGATGTAAAAAAGCTGAACAAACGAACGTCCCCGAGGGGTGGGGAGGGGATCAAAGTCGACCAATCCCAACAACGCTCCTGTTATGGAGGAAAATACATGAGACTAGAGGCGGTTGCAGGAAGCGCTTATCTATTGGCGAGGCTCAAACGAGATGGAGTGCAAGGAAAGAGGATGACCTTCGAAGGAATAAGCGCCAGGCAGAATGCACCGACTTTGCTAGGGATCCTAGAACATCCGAAGGGGTTGTGATGGGGGGGGGTTCAGCATGAGTCAAGCCACGTCGGCCCCCCGAGGTGGGGGTGTTTTTCGAACCTCCAGTCCTTCTTGCACGGGGTCACAAATTAGAAAAAAGGGAAAAAGCGGACGTTTGGGTTCAAGTTCACGATGGTTCCATTACGCTTTGCCCTATAGGGGCTGCTTAGGGGGGGGGAAAACAAAAACTCACAAGCGCGCCGGAGCGCAGACTGTGGGCACAGTCCACGGCGGGCAAAATAGTCCGTTGGTCATCAGATATCAGCCCCGGGCGGGGGGGGGAATAGACTAAGGGGTGCAGATCGCCGAGCAACAGACCCAGAGGGTGTCAGGGGGGGGGAGAGTGATTATGCTCATTGGCAGTATTGAAGATGGTTCAGGAAGGAGAGCTTCCGCGACAAACACTAATCGGATAAAAAAAAAAACTTCTGGGAGGCTTTCTCCTCACTGGGTGTGTTTTTGGGTGGTTTTTGGGGGGTTGGGGGGGTGTGGGTTTTGGATTTTTTTAGTGAGTTGTTTTTTGTTTTGGGGGGCGGCAGAAGGAAGCCCCGGTGGTGCGCAGACCACCGACCGAGGCCCCTCAAACGGGTCGGGCGCCAGGGACATGTGCGGAAATCTTCAGGGAGGCCAAAGGGAGGGCGAAAGGCGTGCGGGGAAAGCGTCGACCTGGGGGCTTGTCTTGGGATCGCCGATTTAGAGGCAAAGGACGTGAAATCACAGGGTCGATATTGGTGCGGGGACAGCAGAGGACAGATTTTTCCGGCACTTTCGCGCGCCGAAAGCGCAAACCCCGATAATTAATTGGCGTCCCAAGAAGGAACAAAACCGGGGGGGGCAAAAAGGGGAACATGCGGGACTCATTGAAGTAAGGGTCAGACTGCCAAGCAGGAGCCCGAAAGCCATCTCGCAGCATAATGTTGTTAGAGTAATCAGGAGGAAAACGGTTCGCCCCAGCAGCGACAGATGGAGTGATTCCAGCAACGTGATGGTGCCTATGGGGCTCCAGGGGGCGGAGGGCGGAAGAGGAACTATCGCTGGTGAAAGGTCAACGAAACCTGGGAGGGCAGGCGATCCACGTCTCCCTCAGAATCCTTCCCTCAACGGGGGGTTGGGTATGGGAGGGGGGGTGAGAAATCACGAAAGGTTCACGCCGAATTCGGTCGTTTGACATAGGAGTCTGTCCGGGACTGACACTTTCTTCAGGGGCATGTCCCCGAGAGTGGGACAAAACTTAATTCACCACCGAGTCCGCTCGGGAATGGTCTTCATTTGACAAAAAGGGGAGGGGAAACAAAGAAAAGCTTAAGGAGAGGGCAAAACCACCACACAGGCGGTTTACTCGTCGAGTCTTGCGAAGGACCGCCCTTTCCCCTTTAACTTAAGAGACCCGTCCATAATGGCTAGAAGAGTCAATAATCTGAATGGAAGAAAGACATATCGCCTTGTCGCTTGTTAATTAGATTGCCGCACATGCATCTGGTTAGGATATGATCATAAGTAGCGGCCTGGGGCCACCTCCCTCCCTTTCAATATAAACAGGTGGAGGGGAACGGACATGGATAGGCCTTGGGGTTTCCGGCTGTCTAGGGGGGGGGTGTATGTGAGAAAAAAGGACCAACGCATATCGATGATCAACGCGGGGGGTGCCATGATGCTTGTGAAAGGGCGCCGCAAAAAAAAAATTAGAAGCATCCATCAGGCGAACATTCGTCCCAAGAAGTTGAGAACAGCGCCCTGCAACTCCTGGGTTTAGGAGGTCAGGAAAGAAGAAGCGGGATCATGGGACGATGTGGGAAAAAGAGCCGTCCGCGGCGTATCGGCACAAAGAAAAAAAGAAGGCGGTTCTGACTTGTGAGCGGCAGTCTCCTCAATTCCACAAGTAATCGGGAGGGGGGGATGGGCAGAAAGCTGGGCGAAAGTCGACTTTGTCAAGAGTGTCATGAACCGTCCCGTCGCGGACATGACCTTGAAGGGGACTGTTTCAGGGCCGACAGTGTAGTGGACCCGTGACTGTTTTCCGCGGTTCGCGAAAGTGGGTCCTCAGGGGGGGACTACACTATTTGCAAAACAAGACTGGGTCCTCAACCCTCATGACCTGGTTTGACCGGAAGGAGGGGAAGTTCCCAACGAAACCTCCCGGGCTGTCAAAAAAAGCGATATTGGGGGTGTGCCCCGCTGTGGGGGCTTCCTTCCCATCCATTCCCATGCAGGGGGATATGAGGGG
>Ga0179593_1605565_pt1 | contig 12452 bp, 26 predicted proteins | sample CZODoug2_1_08_16_FD_185931 | JGI IMG/M metagenome (GOLD analysis project Ga0179593, IMG submission 185931) | Vadose zone soil fungal communities from Angelo Coast Range Reserve, California, USA - CZODoug2_1_08_16fungal (PacBio error correction) | ecosystem: Environmental > Terrestrial > Soil >...
AAAAAAAAGAAAAGGGAAAAAAACCTGCACTAACCGTTCAGGGGGGGAAAAGGGGGGGGGGGGGAAAAGCCCCAGGGTTTTTGAAAAGAGAAAAAGAAGGTGGGGCGAAACAGGGCAGGGGAAGAAAAAGGGGAAAAAAAGCGGAATGATTTGCCTTGAGCCAAAAAAAAAAAGAAAAAAAAGAAAAAAGGAAAGGGCAACGGCAAAGGGTAATTGCAGGGCAGCGAGAAAACCCTGGGGAAGGGAGAAAAGGGGGGGAAAGAAAAAACCCGCCCATCAGGACGGAGGGAGAGGGAAAAAAAAAAACCAGCATCCGCGCCAGAAAACTGAAACGAAAAGAAAAGAAAAAAAGGGGAAAGGGAGGTCCGCCCCATAACGTGCTCGTGGGAAGGGAGAGAAAAAAAAAAAGAATCACCGTGGTCCTATGGCCGGCTGGTCCAATTTGCCAAAAGGAAGGAAGAGAGAGAAAAAGGGAAGCCTCTCCCCTGCTAAAAAGAATGGGGGGGAAAAAAAAAAAGGCTTGATCTACTGCGCCTAATCCAGGCCGTACGTAAAGAAAAGGGAAAAAAAAAAAAAAGGAAAAGGAAAAAAAAGGGGGAAGGGGAAAAACCCCGGTGCCACTCTCCATCTGGGACGAACGAGAAAAAGAAAAGGAAGAAAAGAAGCTTCCGCCAACATGCCCAGCCCCGTGGGTTCCCGAGAAAAGAAGACGAATTGAAAAAAAGAAGAGGGGGAAAAAAAAAAAAAGGGCAGCGCGTCGCCCCCTGCAACGAAGAAAGAGGAGGACACTGCGCATACCGCTGTGACTCCCATCAAAAAAAAGGAAAAAAAAGAGAAACATGAAAAAGGAAAAGGGCAAGAAAAAGGGAAAGGAAAAAAAAGGGGGGGAAAAAAAAAAACTCCCACCACCCCCAACATAAGAAAGGGGGGACGCCAGATGTGCTTCCTCATAAGGTGAGCATCAGAGGAAAACGCAGAAGAGAAAAAAAAAAAAAAAAGGAAAAAAGCCCGGAATTAGGCCAGTCGATTGTGACCGGACAAGAAAAGCAAAAAAAAGCAGGCAGAATAATCTGTCCAGAGCCCGTCACGGGAACAACGTAGGGAAAAGACAAGGGAAAAAAGGGAAAAAAAAAGGGGAAAAATCCACTACCTACATCAAAGGAAGAAAAAAAACGACGCACCCGTATCAATTCTGCGGCAACGAGGGTAAGGAAGAAAGAAAAAAGGCACTTCAAGGAAGGACTGTAACGGGAAAAAAAAAAAAAGGGAGGGAAGGGGGAGGGAGGTGTGACAATATAGGCCCCTTGCCGCCGGAAAGGGAAGGGAAAAAAAAAGAAAGAAAAAAAGCCCAGCCGGCAGCCCGTTCTGTAAAGGAGCAGCAGACCTTTTAAAATCACAATGAAGAAATGGGAGAAAAGAAAAAAAGGAAAAAAGAAAAAACAGAAGTCTCCGATGGCGAATCTGGCTCGCCCTAAGGGGAAGGGTAGGGGTACTGGCCGCGAGCGGATCACGGAGATGGGGGAAAAAAAAAAGAGGGACCGAGGGAAAAAAAGGGGGGGGAAAGACCCGGTAATCCCCCGTAGCTGAACGAGAGAAAAGGAAGGGGGAGGGTCGGCCCCTGGAATGATCGCGTACCAAAGGAGGGAAAAAATCTAGGAAAAGAAACAAAAAGAGGGGGGGGGGGAGCGTGGTACGCGAATCACAAAGGGAAAAAAGGAAAGAAAAAGGAAGTATTCTGAAAGCCTATCCGGCGAGCGGGAAAACTAAAGGGGCGAAGAACGGGAGAAAAAAAAAAAAAAAAAAAAAAAGGGTGCCTTACAGCTTTTAGGCCGAGGAAAGAAAAAAAAACCGCTTCCCGAGGACAAAAAAAAGAACAGAGGGGGGGGGAAGGAAAGGGGATTCTGCCCATCGAGAAGAAAAAGAGGGGAAAGGGGAAGGAAAGGCCCATCTTCACATTGTGATTAAGTGGATGAGGGGATAGACAGTACAGAAAGAAAAAAAAGGAGGAACTGCGCGCAGCTCAGCCTCTCCCAAGTAGGAAGGAAACAAAAAGCGCGGCGTAAAAAAAACTGAAAAAGAGGGTCAAAGCAAATCAGGAGGGAAAAAAAGAAAAAAAAGGGGAAAAAGGGGAAACCCGTTTTTCCTCTCCCTGAAGAACACTTGTGTTTTGAGAGGAAAGAACTTCCGCTTTTTAAGGCAAAAGGACATGGATATTATTTTTCTCTCACGTAGTGGGAGAAGGAAAAACCGGGGGAAGGAAGAAAAAGCCCTTACCTTCTCTTTTTGACGATGAGAGGAAAGGGGAGGAAACAAAGGGAGGGATGGGAGAGGAGGGGAAAAAGGAAAGGAAGAGGGTCCTTTCTTTTTACGGAGGAGAAGAGGAGGAAGGGGAAAAAGACTCTTGATCAAATCTATTCCTTAAACAACTTCTGGAGACAAAAAGGAGGTTGGGGGGGGAAAAAACGTCTTCTCGGTCATGGAAAAGAGAAGGAAAAAAAAAATGGCCCCCCGATTGTCCTAGGGGATGGAAAAAAGGAAAAAAAAGGGGGCCTCTTGTACCTGAAGGAGAGGGGGGGGAAAAGGTCGTCCCCCTTCATTTGCGCCGCTGCTAAATAAAAGGGAAAAAAAAGAAAAAAAAGACCTGTCCTCCTCGCCCCCTGGGGAAAAGAAAAAAGAGAAAAAAAAAAAGGAGGGGCATGTTTTTTTGGCCGGAACGGTAATTAAGGGAAAAGGAGGGGGGGGGGAAAAAGGGAGCATTGCTTTTCTCGGCGGAAAAGAAAGGGGAAAAGGGGGGGGACTCCGGTGTCACTATGCGCCAGTACCGGGAAGGTGGGCAAAGGGAGGTTATGGAAAGAGAGGAAGAGGGAAAAGTTCGGCCTCCGTAGAGAAGGGGAAAAAGGGGGGGGAGCCGCGAGCTTTCCTTGCTCAATTGTTGTCGGCAACTCGAAAATGAAGTGTGGAGGGGGGGGAAGGGAAGAACGGGTGAATGAGGAAGGAAAAGCCGCTGTCGCCTCCGGCCAACGGGAGAAACGGTCTGGAGGGAAACAAGGGGGGGGAAACGAGAATCTCTTCTCCTGCCGCCGAGAAAAAGTGTTGGCCGCGATGCTGTGTGGGGTGGGAGCAAGAACAAGTAACGAGAAAGAAAAAAGAGAAAAAGAAAAAAAGAACTCTGACTTCACAGGGGAGAAGGAAAAAGAAAGGGAGTTTCTCAAAAGGGACGGGGGGGGGAAAAAAGGGGGACGTTTGCCCTTTTGTCCGCCCTTTCGCAAGGAAATCAAGCAAATCATTCTATGTTTGCCGGGGGTGGGGGGACATAGAATTGAAAAAAAAGGACACGTCGCACGGATTTCTATTTTTTCAAACAAGGGGAGGGGAGAAAAAAAGGGGAACCGGTAAGTGCAGTGGGTTCCTGGTACTGGCCGATCACCGCAAGGGGGGCAACGAGAGGAAAAAAAAAATAAAAAAAGGGAAGGGGGGAGGAAAAAGAGAGATACTTCGGAAAAAAGAGAAAGAGAAAAGGGGGGGAAAAGAAACCCCTGCACTACGTCCAAAAAAAAAAAGAAAGAACCGTGGAAACGCAGAAAGCACGACTCCAGGGGGGGGAGAAGGGGAAAAGAAAAAAGAAGGGGGCCCCACAACTTCAAATCGAATGATTTGCCTGGAAGGAGAAGAAAAGAAAAGAAGGAAAAGGCCACAACGTCCAAAGGTTAATTGCAGTAAAAAAAAAAAAAAGAAAAAAAGGAGACAAGGGGACGTCCTCGGCGTGAACTCCAACAGGAAGGAAAGAAGGCGCCGTTAAATGGGGGGGGCCGAGACAACAAAAAAAAAAAGAGGGGAAAAACTACCCTTGCCTACGAGAGCAAAAGAATTTTCAATCCGTCCCGCCCCCAGACCTGACTCAAGGTGGGGAAAAAGAGGGGAATAGCTCTTCATCACGTGGGAAAAGAGGGGGGAAAAGGGGAAGTGAGACGAGTTCCTAAATTGAGCCAAGGAAAAGATCGCTGATGACAAGAGGGGAAAACAGAGGGATGATCTACTCGTTCATATCCGGAGAGGGGCAAAGAAAAGAAAAAAAAAAGTACTGCCGCATCGTGCCCCCGGCGGCCAACCCCCGGGCCCGAGAAAAAGGGGACTCACCGCGAAAAAAAGGAAAAAAAAAAAAAAAAAAGGAAAAAGAAAGAAAAAGCCTTCCCTCAACATGTCAGCGTTGGGGAAAGAGGAAGGAAAAACAGGCGCGGCCATAGGCATGCATGCAATTATCATCACCGAGGAAAAAGGCGCCACTGAAAAAGAAAAAGGGGGAGAATTCCAGGAACAAAAAGAAAAAGAAAAGGCGGTGACTCCCAGCAAAAGGAAAGGGGGGGCCATGGGAGGGGGGGGGAAGAAAGAAAAGGACCTCGAAGCCGGCTGTTGACCAACGGAAAAAAAAAAAAAAAGAGGAAAAAAAAAAAAAAAAAAAGAGGTCTTTCCGCAGAGATGTGAGAAGGAGAGGGGACTCAAAAAAAAAGAAAAGGGAAAAGGGGCCATGGCCGAATTTTGTGCCCGGGAAAAAGAAAAAGAAGGAAGGATTAAGCCGTTCAGAGCCGGTCACCGGGAAGGAAGGAGTAAAAAGGCCACCAGGGGGGGGAAAAAAAAAAAAAAGAAAAAGAAAAACGAACATCATGCCTACCGATCGTAATAGGAAAAGGGGAAAAAAAAAAAAAGCCAGTCTCGGCAACCCTATGTTCAAGGCAAGAATAAGGCTTCAAAGCATTACATTCCAAGGGGGGAAAAAAAAAAGAAAAAAGAAAAAAAGAAGGGGGAAAGGGAAAAATATAGGCCTTGGCCGCCTTACGTATTTGAGAGGCTGAGACATGAAAAGGGGAAAAAAAAAAAATGGCCTGTATGGAGCAAGCAGCACCTTAATCGCCAATGGCGGGAAAGGGAGGAGTCTCAGAAAAAAAAAATGGGGGAAAAAACTCCAGAGTCTCTATGCCGAATCCGGGCTACGAGAAGGGAAACGCCGGGTATTGGTACTGGGCCGCGAGAAGGAAAGTCAAGGAGGAGCACATCAAAAAGAGGAAAAAAAAAAGAAAGAGAAGGGAAACCCCGTGAATCGCCCCTGTAGCTTCCCGCGAGCCGATAAGGCAGGAAAAAAAAAGAAAAAAAAAAAGGGGGGTGGAATGATCTCGTACCACCGCGAGAAACAATCTCTCATTAAAAAACAAAAAAAAAGGAGGTTTTTATCGCGTGTTACGCGAAGAAAGGAAAAAAAAAGACCTCAACCCAGGAAGTATTTCTGAAAGCCTATCCGCGAGCGTGGCAGCTAAAGTGGGCGGAAAGAAAAAGGAAGAAGTGGACCCGCCCAAACATTGCCGGAAAGAGGGGGGGAAAAAAAAGCCGATCCTCTCGCGGGAAAGTCAACCCCATACCAAAAGAAAGGATCCGATCAAAACGGAGGGAGAAAAAGGATTCGGCATCGAGACGAGGGGTGGAAAAGCAAAAAAAAAAAAAAAAAGGGGGGAAGTGGGGGAATGGACCCTCCATCGGAGGGGAGGCTGCTCCATTACAGCCATACAGCAACGGGACGGACAAAAGGCTGAAGAAACGGAGGAAAAGAAAAAAAAGGAAAAAAGGGAAACTATATTGTCCAACCCTTCGGGAAGGCCGAAAAAAGGAAAAGGGAAAAAAGGAAGGAGAGAACCTCTTGGAGAGGTTTGCCCTCGCTGATACCAGGGAGAAGAGGGGAATCCTATACTTTCCCATAGGGGGAGAAATAAGGGGATTCGCAACTGCGGGGTAAGCCTGTGAAAACGGGCAGGAAAAAAGGGCTTACTACAGGGAAAAAAAACGGACCGGCCTTCTTGCCGCTATTCTGCTGGCTTTCCTTGGTACGCGACAGCTGCTTGGAAGAGGGGGGAAGAAAAGGAACAATCGTCCCCTTTCCTTAATTGTCAGGGGGGGAAGGGATGAGCAAAAAGATCGCGTTTGTGAGCAAGTAGAAGGAAAGGGGGGGGGGCGTAAGCCTCTGGGCGGACCGTCCGATGTGTGGGTTGGGGAGTGTCACAAAAAAGAAGGGGGGAAAGGGGGGATCCTGTCCGCGGAGGGAAGAAGAAATGGCCCCGCAATGGTTTCCTTGGATGGGAATTAACCAGGGGGTCTGGCGCAAAGGGGGGGAAGGGAAAAAAAGAAAAGAAAAAATTCGCTTTTTTCTGCAGTGGGAAAGGAAGGGGGGAGAAAAAAAAAAAGGGGGGAAATAATTGCATCCTTCCTCCTTTCCCCGCGACCTGGGAGCAATCGGCTGGCCAGAGGGGAAAAGGGGGGGAAAGGGGAAAAGCGGTATTTCCTTGGCCAACGCAGGGGGAGAGAAAAAAAAAAAAAAAAAAGAAAAAGATGGCGCCTGTTTTGCCCCCGGGTTTGGCCGACCGGGCACGAAGGGAAGTAACAGAAAGGGGGAGGGGGAAAAACGCCGCGATCGTCCGCAGGAAGGAAAAGAAAAGGCCCCGGCGTAGCCCCTTTTGCCTTTGCGACAATTGAGAATCGGCAGAAAGGAAAGGGGGAAAAAAAAGGAACAATCTGGAACCACGTTTATGCCGCCTGCCATAAAGGAAAAGAAGGACACCAACGAGCCCTTCCTGTGGCGGACGCTTGCAATAGATATGCACCTGGACACGGAGAAGAGGTAAAAGGAAAAAGGGGGGGGGGGGTCTCGGAACCATGACAAAAAAAAAAAAGGGAAGGGGGTGCGTTTCTACTTTCCAAAAACCAAAAGTACCCCAAAGGGGGGAAGGGGAAGGATCTCTTGCTGCAAGGAAAAGGGGGGGGGGGGGGAAAAAGGAAAAAGGGAAAGCTCCGGATGATTTCTTTTCGCTCAAGGCCAAATATTGAAATGAAGGTGTTTGGGGGGAAAAGAAAAGAGGGGCCCTTTCACTGTCGAACTTGGGGGGAAAGGGGGGGGGTCAAACCCCTGTTCGTGTGCGGCGGACAGGGGGCAAAAAGGTGGAAAGGGGTAGTGAGGGGGGGGGAAAGGGAAGGAAAAAAGTTCTCTTCACCCGCAGGGAGGGGTGAAGAAAAAGAAAAAAAAAAGGGGGAGGAGTAAAAATATATATCGTAACACGAATGCGGGTGAGCCAGAAAGAAACCACCTGGCACTAAAGGGGAAAGGAAAAAAAAAGGAAACAGGGTTTTTAAAAAATAGAAATCCAGTGCGACAGGGGGGGGAAGGGGGGAAGGGGAAAAAGGGAATTTGCCTTGATCTACGCCAATCACTCACCGGGAGAGAAGAAAACCAGCAAAGGCAAAAAGGGGAGAAAAAAAAAAAAAGGAAGAAAAGGATACCCTGTGACCTTCCGCGGGGAGGGGAAAAGAAAAAAAAAGGGGGGGGTTTCCGATCCACCACACATCATCGCGGAAAAAATGCAAAAAAAGACAAAAAAAGGAGAAAGGCGGAAGAAAAGGGAAAAAAAAGGGAGAGGGGCCGGAGCGACTACACAAAAAAAAAAAAAAAAAAAAAAGAAAAAAAAAAAACAACAAAAAAAAAAAAAAAAACAAAAAAAAAAAAAAAAAAAAAAATCGCGTGAATAGAGCAGGAAAAAGCAAAAAAAAAGGTCCCCAATTTGCCCAGCCAAACTGACGTGAGACCGAGGGTCAGGGAGAAAAGGAAAGAGAGGGGAAAGAAAATCATTTCTTCCGCGGAAAGGAGAGAAGGGAAAAGCGTCATAAATCCCTCTCAAACCCTAGCCCGTACTGCCCGCAGGGAACCACGTCGGAGAAAAAAAAAAAAAAAAATAAAAAGAAGGGGGGAACGCCGCTCCACGCCATGCCGCGACAAAAAGGGGGGGAAGGGAAAAAAAAAAAAAAAAAAGCACTGGTTCCGCTCAGCGCGATTGCCACATCCCCAGGCAATGTAAAAGCATGCAATTAGAGGCAAAGAAGAAAAAAAAAAAAAGAAAGGGGGGACCGTAAATGTATACCTCGGAATGGAAAAAAAAAAAAAAAAAACGCGGTGACCTCCATCAAATTAACCATCGGGGCCATGAATGAGTAAACAGGAAGGGAAGATGAAAAGGGAAAAAAAAAGGGGAAAAAAAAGGGGACCACTCCACCCACCAAAAAAAGAAGGGAAAAAGAGCCGCATAGATTTGATCAGAGGCGATTTGATAAAACGAGGAAGAATACGGAAAAAAAAAAAGGACCCCGCCCCAGCCACAATCTCCCCAGCAGCAGAAAGGAAAGGAAAAAAAAGAAAAAGGAAAAAAGAGCCTGCCTCCGGAAGTAGGGCCATGGAAAAACGGTGGGGGGGAAAAAAAAAAAAAAGGGGCGATCCACTACCTACAGCAAGGAAAAAAATAAGAAGAGAAAAAAAAAAAAAACCCTTTATCATGCCGCCCTCAACCGAGTAAGTCAAGCCAGAAAAAAAGTACCAGAAGAAGAGGAAAAAAGAAAGGGGGGGAAAAAGGGAAAAAGGTTTTTTGACAATAATTATGCCCCCTTGGAGCAAAGGGGAAAAGGTAAAGGGCGAGGGCCAGCGGGCGATCCCGTGCTGTAATGGAGCAGCAGACAATTTAATAGGGGGGATGCCAGAGGAAGGGGGAAAAAAAAAGGGGGAAAATGCAACCTCCAAGTCTAGAGGGGGGGGAAGAGTTTGATCTATATCAACTCCGGGGTAGGAAGGGAAGCGAGAGGGAGAGGAAAAGAAAATGAAGGGGGGGTTGCGGGTCCCCCTATAACATCCATTTGAGACACGGGAAAAGAAAAAAGGAAGAAAGTTTCAGAATACTTCCTTTTTAGGTCGGCCGCCGTGAATGAAAAGCTTCGAAAAAAGAGAGAACAAGAGAGGAAAAAAAAAAAAAAAACAAAAAAAGAGAGATTGTATCTCGTTGTACGCGGATGCCATTGACACGGGGCAAAAAAGAAAAGGAGGGAAAAAAAAAAAAAAAACGGCGAGCGGGGCAGCTCTACCGGGCGAGGCCAGGGAAAGAAAAAAAAAAAAAAGGGACCCCAACCATTTTTCCTGATCAGCTGTGAAGGACGGGCCGCAAAAAGAAGCCGAAAAAAAAAAAGAAAAAGGAAAAAAAGGCGTTTTGCCTCTCCGATCAAAACGTAAGAGGAGGAAGGGAGGAGAAAGGGGGCATCAAATAAAAAGAAAACCTGCGCCGGGTGGAATGGAAAGAAATATGACCATGGGAAAAAGGAAGTGTGAGAGAAAAAGGGAAAAAAAAAAAAAAAAAATGTCCGCTGTCCTAGATAAAGGGAGATAAAAAATCCTTCCGTCCTCCAATGCCTATATTTCAACGCGAGAAGGAAGCTGGCCAATGGAGGGGGGAAAAAGGGGGGAAAAAAAAAAAGAGGATGCATGAAACCTCGGTTGCCGCGCCGGAATACCACGGAAAAAAAAAAAAGGGGGGTCTCCCGATACAACGGCCAAAGGGGGAAAAAAGGGGAAAGGGGAAGAGCACGGCGGGGTCGCTGAAAAAAAAAACCGGGGGAAGAAATTCTTTCCCGGACCCGCTCTGTGACGAAAGCTGCCGGGGGGGAGGGGGGGAAAAAGAACGAGGGGGGGAGGAGGGGAGATTTTCTGCTGGCCACAAATCGGCCTGGCCTGTAGGAAGGGAGGGGGGGAGGGAGGACGTGTGAAGTCAAATCGCAAGAGAAGAGGGAAAAAAAAAAGAAGGGAGGGCGGACCGTCCTTATTTTTTGGGGTGGTGGGGGGGGGGGGGTAAACAGAAGGAAAGGAAAAAAAAAAAAAAAGAAAAGAATTTTGCTGCTCATCAGGGAAAAAGGGGAAAAGGGGGTGATGGAGTCAAACCGCGGTCTGGTAGAAGGGGGAAAGGAAAAGAGAAAGGTCTCTACCAGGGAAAGGGGAGAAAAAAAAAAGACTGCTCGACTAAGGGGGGAAGGGGGGAAGGGAAAAAAAGCTGGCCCCCGCGCCCTTGGAAAGCAATCCAGAGGAGAAAAAAAAAAAAAAAAAAGAACCACTCTTGTGCATGTTGGCAGGGGGAAAAGGCAAGGAAAAAGGAGGAAAAAAAAATGGCCTTTTGCGGAGGGGGTTTCCCCCGAGGGCTAAGTGACAAGGGGGGGGGCGCCGGGGTGGCAAAATGCGGGCAGGAAAAAAAAAGGAAAAAGCCGGGCTTTAATTGAAAGGCGAAAAAAGGGGCCGTAGATCAGGCCCTAGCGGGGGCACCCAGAACCTGCTGGGAGCCGGCTAGCTTGAAGGGGAAGGGAAGAGAAAAAAGGAAAACCCCTCACTTCAGTTTTGCTGGCCATTGGACCAGCCGCAAGGGGGGAAAAAAAAAAAAAGCTATTCACGGGGAGAATGGGGGAGAAACCCAAACCGAAGCCCGCGTCTGGGCGGGACGCCTTGCAATCCTCTAACTCAAGGCCCCGCCAAGGGAAGAAAAAAAAGGGAAAGGGAATGCTGGTGTTGTGCTCGGGGGAAAAAAGGAAAAGAAAGGGACCTGCGGTGGTGTCTTCAACCGCCGCGGACGGCCAAAGGGTTAATAAAAAAAAAAAAAAAAAAAAAAAGGAGAAAAAGAAGGCTGCAATTACCCCTTTGCCAGGGGGGGAAGGGGGAAAAAAAAGGGCTCTTTCCGGAGGTGAAGGGGACGCAGGAAAATGCAGGAAGGGGGAAGGAGGGAAAAAGGCCCTGCAACGTCGCACTGGAGGTTGGTAGGAGGGGGGAAAAGGGGCGCCGGCCCATTTCCCCTTTCCACAACGGGAAGGGGTTTCTGGGAAGAAGAAAGAAAAAAAGAAGGGGGAAAAAAAAAAAAGAAGGAAAACAACGGATGATGATTAAAATTATATATCGGAACACTAAATGGGGGGAGAAGCCCAGGAAAAAAAAAAAAAAAGAAAAAGGGCCAATGCCTCTCACGCCCAGGGGGTTGGTGAAAAAAGAGAAAAGAAGGGGGACGATGGCCCCACAACCTGCCAACATCGAATTGATTTGATTTAAAGAAATCCCACTCAACAAAAAAAAAAAAAGAGGGGGCAGCAGCCGAGAAGACTTTAACTCCCGGATAAAAAAAAAAAGGGGGAGGAAGGAAACCCCGCCAGCCAGGACTAGGTCTCTAATTGGTTCCGAGCAACACAAAGACCGAGGAAAAAAAAAAAAAAGGGGGGAAGAGGAGATTGCAAGCGTCCCCCCAAGAACGGGCTCGTTGGAAGGAGAACAAAGGAAAGGAAAAAAAAAAGGGGGAACGATGGGCGTCTGGTCCCAATGTCCAGCAAAAACAAGGGAGAAAAGAAAGTGGAAGAAAGGAAAAAAAAAGAAAAAAAACCAGCAGGTCGGCCGAGGCCGGGGAAAAAAAAGGAACGCTCGTCATCAATCCCTCCGCAACCAGACCCAAGAAGAGAAAGGAGGAAAAAAAAAAAAAAGGAACACGGCTCATCGGGGACGAAGAGAGAAAAGAAAGGAGGACAAAGCGGTGGTCCATGCATAACCGCTTCAGGCCAGGCCCCAGCGTGGGGGGAAAAAAAAAAAAAAAAAAGAGAAAAAAAGGACGCGGGGCCAGATCATTCATGCAATTATCAGCCCAAAACGGGAAAGGAAGAAAAGCCCGCCCGACCTTAAATGGAGACGCGAAAGAGGGAAACTGCGCCAAAAAAAAAAAAAAAGAAAAAAAAAAGGAAGAAAAGAAAGACAATCGGTCCATGATATCATCAATCCGACTGCCAGGGGAAAAAGAGAGGTGACCAACTCCCCACCCCAAAAAAAAATACAGAAAGGAAAAAAAAAAAAAAAGAAAAAAAAAAGGGAGGGGATCATAGTCGATTTTCTCAAACGCTGAAGGACAGAAATAAAAAAAAAAAAAAAGGTGGGGGATTAAATGAGGCCAGTCCCGATTGTGACCGCCCACAATCTTCAAAACAGGAAAAAGGTTAAAAAAAGGAAGAAAAAAAAGAAAAAAAAAAAAAAAAAAGGGGGGGCCTGAGTTAGTAAGCCATTGCCCGGGTGGTGAAAAAAAGAACCGAACATCATTCCTACCGGAAAAAAAAAAAAAAGGTGATCGGAGAAAAAGAAAAAAAAAAAAAAAGGAAAAGGAATGCAGCCATAGCCGTTCCTAAAGCCGCTTCCTTAAAGGGACCAAAGCCCAGGTGGAAAGGAAAAATATAGGCCTTGGCGCCTTAAGAATTGAGAAAGGCTAGCAAAAGCACCGTGATCGGAGAAAAAAAAAAAAAAAGAAAAAAAAAAAAGAAAAAAAAAAATGGCTGCATAATGTCGGTCCATCACAAGGAGGAAGGGGGAAAAGGGCCCGAAATCCCGTGCTCGCTTACGTGTTGATCGGGAGGCAACGGAAGGGGGGGGGGGAAGGGCCGCGATCGGATCGTCGATGCGGAGGAAGCAAAAGAAAGGGGGGGGGTCACCGAGAAACTCCATTTTTGAGAACCCGGAATCGCCCAGGGACTGGCCAAAGATAGGCTTTGTCAGAAAGGAGGGGGAAAGAAAAACGAAAAAAGGAATGATCCGCGTA
>Ga0179593_1682705_pt1 | contig 12452 bp, 9 predicted proteins | sample CZODoug2_1_08_16_FD_185931 | JGI IMG/M metagenome (GOLD analysis project Ga0179593, IMG submission 185931) | Vadose zone soil fungal communities from Angelo Coast Range Reserve, California, USA - CZODoug2_1_08_16fungal (PacBio error correction) | ecosystem: Environmental > Terrestrial > Soil >...
AAGCGGACTACGGAGTACATATCGCGACGGAACCGGATGGTCGGCGTACGAAAGAGGGAGTCGTAAAAAAAAAGGAAAAATCACCAAGCCGCCGCGCGAAAGTACAGCGAAGCTGCAACAGCCCAGCCGCTGTCGGCTAAACCAAGGGGCGTTTAAACTACAAACCTCGAGTAACGGAAAACTGGGTGTTCAGGGGGAAAAGGGGAAAAAAAAGATCGCGCCGCTCGGTAATTCACTGAAGCGAAAACGCTGTCAAGTCGTTGAAGGAGAAAGGGGAAGGACTCTTAAACCGATAAAAACCACTACGGCGACGCAAGAGGGGGGGGACCATCTATCGGTTTCTCCGGTTAGCCCGCTTTTCGTTCATTGTGGAAAGGCGCCCTGCAGACGAAAAAAACCTGCGACAATATTACTAGTGGCCACGACACTACCCTCAAATCTGAAGTCGCTGACACCTAAAAAGAGGGTCGAGCTGCATTACTTCGGGCTCCAGGGCGGAAACGGCATGGGTCGACAGGCCGGGGACCCGGAATACTCAGTACCTCCGAAACTCACGAACGACAAGAAAGCTTTAAAGAGAGGAAGCGGCAGTTTGAAAGTTCAATGCTATCTCTCCGGGGGGTGATGAACTGAAACGGAGAACCCCGACCGCATTGCGCCGTCACGCTCTTGCAAGGGAATTGAAGGTGACGTGGGAGAGTCAGCCATGTTGATGCCGACAAGCGCACAAACGGGGCCGTCAAAGCTCGGGAAGGAGTGCATCGGCACAGAAAGCTTCACAATGCCGGAGGGCTAGAAAAAAAACTTTGGGAGCTGGCCCGCGTCCGCGGGACTACTTCAGGCGCCGGTGGGGAAAATACCTCGTGATCTGAACGAGCTTTCCAGTCCCTTTTCGAGGAGGGGAAGCGCGAGCATCCTCGTACGAAAAGGAAACATGACCAGCACAAGAGACTATGGCTGGGGCCGTCGCCGCTCACTTCTGACGCGGAAAGAGATTAAAGATACAAATCAAGCAAAAAAAAACGAAATGGGGGGGGGGGGGGGGGAATATTTTGAAGACATGCGAGAAAAGTGCTGGGCTCCGGTGGACAGGGTGAGGAGGGGGAAAATTTGTGCGACTTCTCCGCCTTTAAAAATCGAGCACTTCGTGGGGGAGAAGAAAGACGTATGACGACATGGGGGGTCGGGTTCCCATGTAAGGACAAGACTTAGGGCAAAGGCCGCGGTTTGGCCGAACATGGTTCTTCTCGGAGCTCGGGGGGTCGACGCCGAAGTGAGAGAGGGAAAAGAGATCCTGAGGCCACAGCCGCCAGAGTTTCTTATACTTTAGGGGACTAGAGGACAAAGGGGAACCGAAAGGTCAAGGTTGAAAAAACAACGCGCGTGTTAATTCTGATACTGTAGGCCGGTCCGAGGGAAATCTACCAGGAGCGGAAAAGAGGGAAGGGTAGGTCTGGACCACCTCAAAGGCGCTTAACCACGTCCGGCAACCTCCGAAGAAAAAAACCGGGAAAAAACCAGTCCGAGCTTATCTCTCACAAACAAAAGGAGACCGGCGGAAATATTCTCGGCTGGTTCGGTCACAGTCCAGCGAAGGGGAGAGTGACGGGGGGACCTGTGGTCGAGAGAGAGGGGAATTTCCAAGACCTACGTGGCCGGCCAGTGGTCAAGATCGGACGAATTCGGTTCAATGTTCACGAACTACGTAAAAAAACAAGCGAAAAAACCCGCGCTTGGGGGGGGGACGGAACCTCCGTATTCTCGAAAGGGGGCGAGGGATCGCCCAAGGGTCTCTCCATCTGAAGCTCATCAAGGGGAATGCTGGCATCGCTCCTACTTCAAAGAACGAGAGGAAAGAAGAAAAAGAAGTTCACGAACGCAAAAGTGGCGCGGGCAACCGACGGTCTGAGGAAAGGGACAAGGCCACGTAAGGTCGGTCATCGAGAAGCAAAAGGAGACCTTCACAAGAAGGAAAAAGGAGCAGCGCGACAAATCTAAATCACCGTCCACAAGAGCCACAGATTCAACTTGCCAATTTAACGTGGGGGAAAGGGAAAGTGGGGACGAGCGTCCTAGTTCGAGGGAGAGCTAGAGACATCAGAGAAGGAGGGAAAATGGTTTCCAATCTGCGGTCTTTAGGATCCAACCGATGCATCCGGCAGTCGAAGAACCGCAGTAATCAAAATAGGAAGGGGAAGATACGAGGGGACTCACCTTTCGACGGACGATTGCAAGAGGAGTAGAGCAGATAAAACGGTCCGGATAGAAAATAGAGCTTGGAGTGGAAAAAATGGCTTCGACTCCACTTACTGAAACCTAAGGGTCATCTGCATCCCCATCGCGACGTAGGAGACCTTCACGATCGGCAAGAAAAGTCGAACTTTCGTCTTTACTAATCCTTCCGGCGGTAAGTAACATACGGAAGGAAAAAATAGTCATCTAACAGCTCTCAAGGGCATCAACTTCTATGGTAATAAGAAAAAGTAAAGGTGAGAATCTGGCATGGTAGGATCCTGGCTCATAGACTCCAACCTGGTACAAATTCCACGGGGAAAATAGACTCGGCAGCACATCGAAATAGCCTTCTAGATATCTGAGGTAGCTGGAGGGGATGCGTGCGCGCAATCTTCAATTCGGATTTTGTGGTTCGCTGGTGTGAGAGGGAGGAGCGCCAAAAACGAACGGTTTCTCTCCAACCGAATGGGGGAGTCAAAACCGAGGAATGAAAGCTGGGGATAGACAAGTTTACGGGGCAAAATTCAGGCCCCTCTAGGAACCCTTTCCCCTCGCCAGCGGGTCGGGCAGTGGAGGAGAGTGCAGAGTGCCGGCGCGAGTACTGACCTTAGCCAGTGAAGCGGTAACCTCTAACGGGGGTCTTGCCAAGCAGAAAAGACAACGTCGCCCGAAGCATATCGGTGCAGATCTGTGGGGAAATCGCGCGGCGCTTGAGGTTGATGACGAACCTTTTGAGGAATTCAAAGGAGCCAGCCATTCCGGACCACCCGTAAAGAGAGCTCAAAGAAGTAGTCCAGCGAACCCGCATCCTGAGGAGGTAGGAAAAAGAAGAAGATGCGGGTTAAAAGGACGGATCCGAGCTCGCGTAGAACCGGGAGGGATTAGACGCTCGAGGGGCCAACGCCAGATTTCCGAAAAGACGGCGGGTGTCAACGGCAACGCAGAGAAGGACAAAAACGAGAGCGAAGCGAAAGAGGACAATCTCGGGAGGAAGAAAAGGTGCTTTCCGCTGCCCGCCACCGAAGGGCCTCCTTCACCAATAGTGGGAGCTCGCCTTCGGGTGCGAATCACTGCCGAACACCGATGGCTCTTGAGTAAAAAGGGGACCGGCTGCAGGTAAGATCCACGCCGGAACGCGGACGCGATGGGCCATCACTAGGTTAGGGGAGAGACACATTAGGAATCGAGCAGGCTGGAGATTAGCCCGGCAGAGAAATATAGGAAAAATACGCCACACACGAAATCACCCTAGGGAGAGGCAGGGTACACCGACCGACGATGCAGGCTTGAGTCATAGTTTAATGTCCTGAAAAGCGGGGAGACGCGCCGGCGGCAATAAGAACCACGCTCCTCCCGTACCGAATCTAATCGAATTTCAGAAACCTCGGGCTGATTTAAAATTAAAAGGAAAAAGGGAGGGGAGATGTTACTCTTCCGGAGGTTCTGGAAATACCCTGACGCTCCTGCCGACGGGACCAAGACGTCCAACAGGTGCCGATAGGGACTGTGAAAGGGGAGAAAACACGTCGGCGCAGGGTGGCAAAAACCTTATCAATAAAAGCTCGGCGTCGAAGCCATCCAGAGGCACCTCCGATAATAACCGTCGTCCGTTAAGGGATAGACCAGTCAGAAAAAAGTGTGCCCGCGACAGATGATCTCTCGGGTGCACGGAGCATGGGCCAAGAGCAGTGATCGAACCGTGGAAGGGGGCGGAACTTCGCCATGGGGTGGTGGTTCATGACTCAAACCGCTGAATGATGACCGTTCATAAAAAGAAAGAGAAGCAGAACTAGCTCAAGGGGGAGGGGGATCGAGCTGAAGGAAGAAGGAGAGAGGGACGCCGAAGAGGGGGGAAAAAGAAAGTTGGTTTAAATGAAGTTGAAGTCCAGACTTTCCTGGGGATAGGTGAAGGGGGAGGGGGGGACACGCGCTGCTCACCTGGAAAGATTGGGTGTAAGAAAAGGAGAGTAAAAAAAACTTCTCTATGACGACCGGGGAGTCAAGCCACTCTATGGGACCGGGAGAAAGTTGCGCCACGTCGCCTGCCGATCCCGGGTTCTTCTCTTCGCGATCAGACGGTGGCGAAGCCGATGATATAACGAGCAGAAAACCAGTCCTCTTCACAGCAGCGTTGCCGGCGGGGGCGAGACACCTTTAAAGCGAACATAAAAGGGAGGAAAAAGACGCTACGGCAAAAGCGCGTTGTGGGTCGTTCTTGATTATCCGTGGGCCAAACACCAGGAGCCCAGCGCGGACCAACTGGCCTCCACTAGGGTCGCACAGAGGATGCTCTTCTATTACCAGTCCGCCTCCGCGACGACGACCTTGAAGCAGAAGAGAAAAAGAGGAGACAACAAAGGTAGGAGGAAAGAAGGATAGCTCACCTTGGTAGGTGCTTGCGCGAAGGCGGGGGAAGTAAGAGAATTTACGCGGTGGTCAACGTGGGTCGGCCTCTGTCTACGCGCTGTTCCTAGGATCTGGCCTGAAAACCTAAGAAAAAAGAAGACCTAAAAGAGGGAAAACGCGCGGGTTCCGCTAACCGCCGGAGGGTCACTAGTTTCGCGTCTGCCCTAAAGGGAAGGTCAAGGAAAAAAATCTCTGCCCTGTCTGCGTCGATATCAGTCTCACTCAACTACTTCCAGAAGGGAGCGAAAACGGGGCGGAACCGGCAGGCCCGACTTGGAGGGAACCTTCTGACCGTCAGCGAGGTCCTTCAGGGAAAGAAAAGGAGGCAATCGAAGAGAAGTCCACGACGACGTAAACCAGCTTTCATTCTATAGACTTCCAAGGGGGGGGAGGCCCCAAAATCTTCCAAAATTAGTGCATTCCAGGGACAACAAAGGACTGCACGAGTCATGATTGTGCGTGCCGGAGGCGTCCGATTCCGAGAAGAGTCTTCGACGGATGATAAAATGCAAAGCGGGTGGCGGGACATGTAATGCTCTTTCGTTCAGGAGGGCAGAAGAAGGAGAGAGGGCGGGGGAAAACTAAAAAACACGGATCGTCGAGCTCTATCGACGAGCGTGCTGACCCACTAAAAAGTCAGACGAATTCACAGAGTGGAAAGGGCAGCTCACTCGTTTGAAGCGTTATATCAGTCTACTGGTTCGTACAAGGATTGACAGAGGGCGAGGAAAGCCGAGAGTGAGGACACCTGGGAAAAGACCCGAATGAAGAAAGGGAAAAGGATCGACCGTCACCCGTTCACTAGTCTGGAAGACCTTCTCTAAATTTATCTTGTTTAGAAAAGGCGGTCCGGGTTCTCACCTGCTCCAAAAGAGGGACTCAAGAAGATAACAGCTAACAGCGGCAGCTTCCAAGGAAAACTTAGAGGTCAAGTGAAGAAATGCTGAAATATTTAACGATTCGTCCGGCAGTGATGTCAAAATGCTCGTAGGGGCACCTGGCGCCGTCGCTTCCCGAGGAAGGGGGTTCCGCCAGAAGGACAGTTTCGGGACTAACCCGTCCGGGGCAAACGGTGAAAGGCCGAGCGGAAAGGGGGAGGGGAGTGCGCATCTTCAGTGGTCGGAAGTGGGGGTTCCTGCCGCTAAAACTCAAAAATGAACCTGCCAGTGGATCAGGATAGGAGGAGTTGATGGCGGAACACGATGGGATGGAGTGGGGGAACGTTGAAGCAACCGTCTGCCGCCGCTGTCAGGCAAACGACCTTGCAAAACGGTGTTCGCGGCGATGGAGATCAAAAAAAGTCTTCAGACAATGGGGGCCGGAAACCAAAAAGTTAACCCTCCGGTGGGCTAGGAAAAAAACGGTTCGGCCCTAACAGAGTGGGATTGTCATCCTGCGGACGAAGGGGGGTCAAATAGAGGACTGGGTTGACCTTGGGAACTTGCTACAACTTTCGTTTGGCACCGGGGACAAAAAGCAAAAAGTCGTCCGACCTCCTTTCGAACGGGCTCTTACCGAGAGAAGACCGCCTCCTAAAAACAACAACTTATTGGAATGGAAAATAGCGTTCGCGCGACTACGGGAGGGACTTCCTAGTCGGTCTTAAGTAGGAGGGATCTTCTACCGAGCCACTCACAGAACGTTCAGGAACAAGGTGAACCGCCCGCGAGAAGGACCCAGATCAAAAGGTGCTTCACCGCCCAAGGCTGGCCGAAAAGTTAAGAGGAAAATCTGCCCGCCAAATCTTCACCTCACCCTTCTTGGGGGGTAGGATCGCGAACGCACTCGTGCGGAAATGGCATTGCCTCTCAAACACCTGCGATTTCAATTTGAAAGTTGAAATTCACGGTTAGGGAAAAAAGGTCCACCGGAACGCTACGCGATGTTGACTACATTTCATACGGGGATAGAGAGTAGGGCATGGCGAGCGGGCTTCTGCCAAAACGACACCTTCCTACCTTCGAGAGAGAAGTCCTCTACAGATATCGACCGACCCGGACGATGCGAACCCATCTATAGAAACTTGGTTCCACAAGAATGGAGTCGACGCGACGGAAACCAGACGGTACCCGCGCTTCACCGTCCGAACGAATCTGGGGGGGGAATAGCGACGCTCAAAGGTTGAAAGAAAGGAGCTGTTTTGTTTAGCTCTTCATTATTGGCTCCGGTGCTTAATGCAGAAAAAAAAACAACGAGACGACCGCGCACTGTTTGCGGAAAGGTCGGCAGACTTGGATATCGTAACACGACAGGTCCGTGTGCGAGGAGAGAGATAGAAGACATCCGCCTCCAGCGTCACCGAACCGGTCTGATTTGGGATCCCTTCTGCACCCGGAGCTTCTACTGGCGCTGACGCGCGGTGTGCAACGACACTCGTGACTTTCCAGCTTGAAATCCTCTAACGCTTCGACTTCGCCGCCGATCCTAGGCTCTACTTAAGACCACGAACGCAGACACATGGGCTTCACATGGCAGGAAGACGGGGCGAGCGACCTCCGCCGCTGACTCCGGACCTCGACGCGAGGAAATAAAAAATAGAACCTAAACGAACGGTTTGAATGGAAGGGTGAAGAAATGTGAGGGAGGGGGGACCGGTGATTCCGGAGGAAGGTGTCCAGGAGACCACTTGGACCTTCGGAAGGGGGGGGTCTCAAGTCGTCTGGTCGCGCCCGCTCTTCAAAATCTGGCGGGACCAGAACTTGAAGGGCAAGTCGAAGGGGGTGGCCACGAATTGGAGGAAGGATGAAATTCTTCTCTGAGGGCTCAGAAATACGCGGAGACTGAAAAATGATATCACGAAAAACAGACGCAACGTGGTTCCCGGCGGACCCTTGAGGGACGAGCAGACATAAAAAGGAAGAGGAGGGTTAAAAGGAAAACGCGCTGTGGGGAAAACGGTGGACAGGTAGAAAGGGAAAGGAAGAAGAAGAGGTAGACCACTGGCCGGCCAAAGGGTTGGGGGACCCCGTTCTCTTCGAGGACCAGAAACCGGTCGTCCAAAGCCTCACGACGGCCGAGCTAGCTCGCTCAAAACACAAAAGGAGTAGTAAAGTAGAGGCCCTACACGGCTTTCTCCGAAAAAATAGGCAGGAAAAAGACGCGTTGACCGGTGTGAAGAAGAAGAAGTTCCAGTGTCTACTAAGGGGCTCGATGTTGCGAATTTCTACTCCTACAGATAAATGGAACACCCCGCGCGGGGGTCCGTCTAAATTCTCGGGGAAAATTGGGGGAGGAAAGGTCTAGCTCCCCTCAAGGTCTCGACGTCAATAGTAAGCGGGGTCTTTGTGCTCGGAACCGCATGCTTCGATATTCGGGGCGGCAACACAGCGTCACGGAGATCAAGGAGCAGGAGGGAAAGATGGCGCTGGCAACCTGCCCATCGAGTTCCTCAAAGGTTACGGGGGTCCAGGTCGCAGAAAAGAGTCGCGAACGGGTCACGACGACGAAAAAGGCGATCAAGGTCAGAAATCCAGCATCGAAATGAAAAGTCAAAAATCACGATCACTAAACGAAGGAAAAGAAAACACGTTCGGCAGGCATTGGAATGTGCTCTTATTCTTCAGAGAAGGGCGAAGAGGAGTCGACATCGATCTGGCTGGCTCCTGGATAGGAGGTGGGCGGGCTAGGGGGGGAAAAACGAGACGAGAGGGAAGGGTGGGGAAGAGGGGCGGGTGGGTAAATGGAAGGTTGGTAAGGGAGGAGGTGGAGAGGTAGTGGATGTAAGGGATAAAGAGGAAAAAGATCAAGAAACGAAGACCGGGAAACCCTCGCGGTCCGATTCGAACTTTCGAACACAATGAATTCAAGCTATATCATGCTCGTTCACACCTGGAAGAGAGTCGTTCACGGCTGCAGCTCACCGGGTGCCAGACTGGACACCGATTCGGGGGAATGGAGGTGCCGGGGGCAGTCTAAAGGGAGGGGAACACGGGTCTAAGACGTCCACAAAAGGGAGGAGACGTGAAAGAAAGAATCTCCAACGTCATCCGTATCTGGTAAGAGGGCCGTCCCTCAGGTGTCTGGCAGTGCGGTCCGTCCTGAACCGAACCAGACTCAGTAAAGACGCAGCGCCATCTTTCCAGCTGTTCGGGGATATAGGAGAACTGAAAGTCTGAACTATTGATCCGGCGGTGAGGAATCGGGGGGGACAGAAAAGTTCCTGTCCCGCGGACTCCCTGTCCGTGAGACGAAACGTTTTTCGAGAGGAATGCATCGCCATCGTTATCGGCACGGGGGGGGTGGGGGAGTGACGCTCAAATCGAATGGGTCGTTAGTTTGTGTACGCTTGCATGCGAGAACTCAGGACAAGCCCGAAGTGTCTCCCAACCTGAGAACAGAGGTGGCGTCCACCAAAGAGGCGTGCGTCCGGCGGGGGGACAATAGACGTGAAGGCAAGCTCGTCGGCAAAACGAGCGTTGCAGAGGCATTTGATCTAAAGGGGCAACTGAGGATTGACTAGAACAGACGGACAAGAGCGGGGGCATCAGGAACTTGTTTGGCCGCCAAGAGGGGCGGAAGAGAAGAAATCGTTTTTGGGTGTCACTGAGAGAAGGCGGGGGGGAAAACTGGACGAACTACAGGATGGCGTTTTGGCCGCAAGAGTCGAGGAAAACGTTCGACGCGTAGGAGAAGGTATTGACCGGCGCGAGACCCCGCAGGAGACAACAACACCAGAGGAGAAAGAAAGAGAGGAAACGAGAAGGATACGGAGGGACGAATCCAGAAGGGGAGACAGGGTCGCGACGACGAGATTGCGACCAACGCGATTGGATTAAAAGGTCAACGGAAGACTGCTCGATAAGACTAAAAGAAGGAGAAGCAAACAAAAAAACAAAAACCAAATTTAAAACAAGAAAAGAAAAATCAAAGCCGCTGGAAACGAACGTTTGGCGGTACTCTGCCCGCAAATTGAAGCTTCACACGTATGTTTCACGGAAGGACGGCGCCGCACTCTGGGGACGTCCGAGAAACAAAAGGGAGGAGGGCACGTTTAAGACGAGCGGGAAAGTAGCTTTCCAAACGGGAACAAGCAAGGGGGGGACGCCATCAACTATCGGTCACCAAATGGTGGAAGACCCCTTTCTAGGGGGAGGGGGAGGCTACCTGAAAAAAGACCACTGCCGACCTATTTACGATTGAGTCGCAAGCAACCTCTGCCGGAAGGAGAAGGCGATGCTTCTGAAAGAAAAAAGGGGAAGCTTAACTAACGAGACGCCGGGAAAAGGAATAATAAAAGAGACCGAAGCTTCCTCACCGCCGGACGAATCAAGTTGTAATCATCTCTTATGAGCCTTTGGAAAGCTGAAAGCTGATACTGGGGAGACTGGAGCTCTTCAAGGGGAATGGTACCGTCTCCTGGGACTTACGGCCGCGGTCACCGAAAGAAGGGAAGGTGTTGCGATCGTCACTGTGAAGAAAAAATCTTACAGACGCGACAGGGGGAAAAATGCCCAGTCGCCGTTTTCAAATCAGAAGCAAAGCAGTCACAGAAAAAAAACCAACGAACCGTCCTGAAGCTGGGATCTCCCAGTCGTCCCCCCGGGGAGTCTTCCATCGGGGATCGTGACCTGCCAAGCCTTTGCCGCGCAACAAAAGTTGGAGAGTGACAACAAAAGCGCTGGGATAAGAGGGCCGTGGTTCGGGGGAGAGGAGAAGTATGATCCTTCAGAGGATGCTGCCTTAACAGACCTCAGCTTCACATTGAACCCCACGCAAGAAGTGATCGCTCGCGCTGGGCGGCCTCGACAGCTGACAGCCCGGCATAAAATCAAAAGAAGAAAATTATGGAATTTGTAAGCCAGGGCGTAATTGTTCTCGTGAAGGGTTAAGGAGTTGGCCCCGCGCTGCTCCGCAAATGGGAGTGTCACGTGTCTCGAACCAGCATCTCGAGCGAACCTGGCGGAGGGGAATTGGGAAAAGGGGCAGGTCGTCAAAGGTGAAAGCCATGAATGCCGGAGACAAGGGAGCGGGGGCGACTCAGACGGTATTTGTTGAACTTCGGAGCATCTGACGCGGGACCCGCCGATGGAAAGGAGGGGTCCGGAGAGAGAAACCATGGGACTAGCAACAGAACCAGTCTATAAAATCGGGTTCTGAACCGAACAAAACTGAATAACGGATATAGTCTGTAGGCCGGGCCTAGACTCCAATAAAAGACGACCCTCGCCGAAGAACTGGCCGGCCAAGGGTAGGAAGGAGGAGAGGAGATTAGGGCTGCAACAAAAACGAGAAGGAGATCTGAACCGACAAGGCCGAGCTTAGAGGTCTAGAAGCAACTACTGTAAAAAGTAGATGCTGGGGTCACGGATCGGGATCGAGAGGCGGTTGCCGGACCGCGACGCGAATTTCTCGGTGTCAAAAAAAAAGACCGAAAGAGTTTCAAGACGAGGGAGAAAGGTTTAGGGTCCTGTCGGACCCGTAAGACGAGTAGAAACAACAAACCAGACTGCGCCTGAAAACCGCAGGAGTTCTCGGGACAGGGGCTGTTTTCGCCAAATAAAGGGGGGATCGAATTAAGAACTCTGTCGCTGGCTCGCCCCCGCTTCCGGAACGAATTCAAAAAATACGGGGAAAAAGAAACATTTCACGGGCTGAACCTCCCCGTGGGACGGGACACCTTCGACGGCTCAAGGATGCATACAATGCAAGAAAGGAGCGTCGAAAGCGCTTTCGCGAAAAAAATGCCACCCATAGATGAAATCGAAAGGGGGCAACAGCATCTAAGAGGGGACCCACCCAACAGGAACAATAAAAACGAAACAAAAAAATTCCATTGAAAAGGCGGTCTGATTGTCTAATGACTTCTTCCTATTAGGCGAAGGAACGGCTCGAATGAAAAGAGAGGCTGGGCGTTCAGACACGGTCCGTGGGCTACTTGAGAATCAGAAGGGGGGTGCTCGGCGGAGAATGAAGCTACAAGGCGTAATCAAGCTCTATGGCAATCAATAGTGGGGCTGGGGAGACTTAAGAGTAAAGATTGCGACGCCTTGCAGCTAACTGGCCTTAACCGGCGACGGTTCGGATCGTGGGGGTGGAAGGCGGAGCTTCCCAGGCCAAAGGGAGAGCGGCATCCACATTCTCTATCTCCTACTGCCAAAAGGCGTCGCAAGAAAAACCGGGCTCTGCCAGTGGTTGCGTAAATTCTTTCCTCCGTCAGAGCCATAAAAGAAAAGCTAAGCTTAACAGCTCTCAAGGTCATCTGCTTAGAGCCGAAGCCGGAGCTGAAGCCTATTTAACGTTGAACCCGTGAGGAACTTGGAATAGAGGAATACTTGCTCCGGTCAGCGGCAGACAGCGCCGAGACCAAGGGTCAGATCGGACTCGGCATCATGCCTAAACCGGGTCTTTTCTAAAGGTAGCGGGGGTAAGGGGGGAGAGCAAGGGGAAAAAAAATAGGTCGTTAGTTTTTGAGGGGGGGGCGAGAGAAAAATCAACCCAATCCCGCCAGTGTGGAAAGACAAACTTATACAGTTAATGTAAAATATCCCGTTCCGCGTGGTTCCACTTTGAATAGACGCATCGGTAGAAAAAAAAAAGCCCTCTGGTGTTCTCGGCCGTAAGCACAGTGCGGATACTGACCCTTGCCAAAACAGAAGTGTGGCGTTAAAAACGAAAAAAAGGGGGATCCGTACGCCAACTGGTTGCTGTCCGACAGCGTGGAGGGAGAGGGGGCAACTGCGCGAGGGTTTTTTTGTCCTTCAAGGATCGGCGCTCCGTTGACTTACCTTGTCTGACGAAGCTGGTTGGTAGCCAAGGAATCGTCGGACCCGACCTCCTGGAGAACAGAGGACGCGGTACCGTAGTCCAAACGA
>Ga0179593_1735320_pt1 | contig 12452 bp, 13 predicted proteins | sample CZODoug2_1_08_16_FD_185931 | JGI IMG/M metagenome (GOLD analysis project Ga0179593, IMG submission 185931) | Vadose zone soil fungal communities from Angelo Coast Range Reserve, California, USA - CZODoug2_1_08_16fungal (PacBio error correction) | ecosystem: Environmental > Terrestrial > Soil >...
TACAGCTGTCAGTGAGAAGAGAAAAATTCGAAGAAAGACCACTATGACAGGAATACCCAAAAAAAAAAAACAAACCCCAAAACCAAAAAAAAACCCCCAAGAAAAACCAAAACGAAACGCGTTCTATTCGGCCAGAGAGAGAAGAAAAAAAAGGAAATGTAAGCTGTTTGAGCGCGAGACCAGTGGGCCGAAAAGAAAAAGATAGACATGTGGCCTTACATTCGGAGACCGTTCCGGGGGGAGAAAAGGTGAGTCGTGATGACCTGGGGAAAGATAGGGAAAGTCGCGACTGAGTGAATGAACAAACAACCTCTGAGAAAACCCGCGGAGGGATAAAAAAAAGGGCACTCGCCGTTAATTGAATGAACGCCACGACGGAGGGACGTCTGCAGATCGATCTTGAAAAAATGAATCGGCCCTATCGGGAAAGCCGCTTAAGGGGAGGGAGGAATCTATCGCATCTGAGAAGAAGAAGAAACGCGGAGGATCCGATCGTGGCGACCAAAGGGACCGCAAAAGAACCGTGACTTTGACCAAAAAAGGAAGAAAATGAAAGGAACGAGAAAAAAAAAATCTAACAAAAAGACTCTTCTCACCAAGGGGGGGGGAAGGACCTGACGCTGCAGAGTCCATTGAGAGGGGGAAAGAGGCGATCACCTGAGGGGAAATCCTGCCAGGGAAGGGGAAACGCTTCCTAACGGAAAAGGCGCGTCAAGAGCTAAGAGTGACGGACCCCCGACCAAAAAAAAAACCCCACCACAAAAAAAAAAGGAAACATCAATACGAGTGAAAAAAAGCGTTGTCGCTCCAATCAAGATGCTTCTCGAGGGGGGGGGAAGATCTACAAAGGGGGGCTTTCCAGCAAAAAAAGAGAGGTCAAGCCATCTCGCCAACTCGGGGGAAGCCCGAAATGCGGGACCTTTCAGGAGAAAGGGGGAGAATCTACAACCTTGTCTATCAGGTTAAGAGGGGAAAATCATTATACCCAAAAAAGAAAAGACGAGCGCTACTGGGGGCGAACTAAAAATCGGGAGCGGGGAAATGTCGCGAGCCAAAAACGCCTGTCGGAAGTTGGAGAAAAAACAACGCCCATGAGCGGAAAAGCTTCCGGAGGAGAAAGGCCGCAAGCGCTTGCCAGAAAAAGGGGCCCTCAGGACAAGCCCACAGCTTCAACAGCACCGGCGTCAATCCGACGACGGTAAAAGCCCTCAATCAAGAGCTGGCCGAGAAAAACCCATGGACAGCTGTATTGGCGGGAAAAAAAATGAGGCCCAACCGTGGGAATCGAAAAAGGTCGAGGGGCCACTTTGCAAAAATTCGCAAGACGTCACTCGAATGGAAAGAGGGGAACCTCGAAAGCAGGAAATCATATGGAGAACCCCGAAAAAAAAACAGGATCAATCTACGGGGCGTCGCGAGCGGAGGGGGGTCCAGCTCGGAGAAATGAGCACTCGGCGGAACGTCTGAACAAAGAAGTACGACCAGCTTCCTCTATGCCAGAAGGGGGGGGGTAGAGATCAGTGCAATCTTGTAAGGCGCCTCAATATTCGCGTGGGGCGGGGATGAAAAACCAGGGGAACAGACCGTCTTAACAGTGAGGAAGCTTATATAACACCAGGACCGAAGGAAAACAAAAGCGCATTCTAGTAAAACCCAGAGGGGGGAGGGGTCTTTCATGCGGAGCACGCCAACGAGACGCCTTAGAGAATTTGGGAAAAGGACTCTTGCCGGAACCTGAGGGGAATCGTCTTGAAGAGGGCGGTCGCCAAACGCAAGCATGTCCTATCTCGAAAAAGGTGCTATACCTTCGACTTCGGGGAAGCAGCCCAATGCGCCTAATAAAAAAACCACGCTTCCCAGCAGGAGAAAAAGAAAAAAAAGGCCCAAATACTGGCGGCATTACGGGGGTTCACGGTTCAGGGGGTGAGCGGCGCCGGAGTCTTGAAGAAAAGGGAGGATCTTTTGTTTCTTATACTGAAAAAAAAAACCGCGGTACATGCACTCGAAAAAGATCATCCTGATGAAGGAATTGGAACAGTAGCTGGGGGAGGGGGGTGCTGCCAAGCCGCGGACGCGTAAAAAAATGAAGGTCCAGAAAGGAGAAAAAGGCTTGGAAGGATTATCCTGCCAATACAGCATCTGCCGAAAAGGAGCAAAGTCTGAGGAGGGGGCTGAACGCCTCTGCTACACGCCCAGGCGACGGTAGCTTTCGGACAGTCGCTAGATCAAAAAGCAAAAAAAGCTGGCTTTGGGATGCCGGAAAATTGGAGACCGTGATGGCGGGAGCCTTGGGAAAAGAGCTCCTCCAACGCACGAAAAAGGGAGCCGGAGAGGCCCGCGAACATCACACGTTGAATTCTTTATCAGCGGAAAAGGGCGGAAAAGCAAGCGTTGTAGTCGAAAAGTGTTTAGAAGGGCCGAACGAGGGGGGGGAAGGGCAAGCCGTCGATGAGGAAGAGGTATACTCGCACACTTCTTGTCTATGCACGCGCTATGGGGCTGGCGGCGGGGGCTCTATCGAGTCTTAGGATGACCAAGAGAAGATAAAAGACGCCAAAGAAGCGCGCCAATTCGGCGTGTACCGATCTGGAGAAGGGGGAGGCTCAGCCCACGCCTTAATGGAAAAGTACAAGCCTCCTTTCCCGTCTTCCCGAAGGGGGGGGGAAGGAACCAAACTGACGCAAAAAAAAAGCGTCTCTGGGGTGTAAACGTCCAAGATAAAAGGGGGAGGGGTGAGGGGCCGAGGTCATAAAAAAAAAAAAAAAGGGGGATCGCGCGGTGCTCAAAGGGAAAGGAGAAGGGACAGCAATTAGGCTCGAAGAAATTTTACTGCCAATGGAACAAGACGGGCTGACATGGCTCAGGAAAAAAGTAACTCGTGGAAGAACGCAGCCTAGGGAAAATTCTTTCTCCGAGGCCAGAAGAAAAAAGTGGATCAACGTCTGCGAACTCTGAAACGGGAGAAGACTACGGGAGAAGGGGAAAAGTTCTGCCTTTCGGTTAACGGGGAAGGAAGGGTTTCCTGCTGGAAAGTCCTAAGGCGCATTCCACCAAAAAAGAGAAAGTCCAATGCAGGCGGTGAGAAAGGGGTCACAAAAGAAAGGCCTCTGTGTCCTTTTTTGAAGGAAGGGAAAAAGATCCCGTCTCGGGAAGGTACCTGTTCTTAAAGAAGCCGCCGAGCAGACTACAAAAATAAAGGCAAAGAAAAATGGGAAGCCGTATGAAAAGGTGCTCAGATTGGGGAAAGGGGGTGAGAAGCGATCCACGGGACGTATGCCTCGAAGTCCGACGGGAAAAAACCACTACGGCCACAAGTCGAGAAGTGAATTGGGCACGCCCAACAAAGTCCAAAGAAAAGACCGAGGAGAAAAGGGGGAGGGTACGTTTGTTCCAATGAAAAACGTTAGATCAAGAAAAAGGAAAAAAGGCACGAAGAGAAGAGCTTTTCCACAAGCGAGGGGAAGGGAGGAAAAGTTTTAAGGAAAGTATCGAAGCGCTCGAATGATTGAAAAAAGGAAAGGAGGGAGGCGCCGGAAAAAGACTTGCGGCGCAATCGTGAAGAGGGGCCACAACGGGAGAACCCCATCGGGTCTCAGGGAATCTGGCGGCGAGAGGGAGGGAAGGGCGCTGGCGGAAACGTCCCTCTTGGAAGAAGGTAAGGGACTTGGATTGTCAGGAAGAGCGAGTGCAAGTGGTAATGGGGGAAGCGCACGGGGAGTCTCATCTCGGGGGAAGGAAAAGAAGGGTACTCGGGAGAGGGAGTTACTAGCTTGCGACGGTGGGACACCTCAAGAAGAGTAGGAAGGGAGCAAATGGGGCCTCAAAAAAAAGCCGCTTGAGATGTTCCATGGAGGGAAGGAAAGAAAAGGACTGCTGTTGAAGAAAGTGGGCCCTCAGTCCCGCAAGAGAAGGGGGAAGGCGAGATCGAGGGGAAAGCGGTGCCTTCTCTTGGAAGAAGAAAGAGGGGGTTTCCGGGGCTTCCAGGGAGAAGAAAAATGTTGAAAGAAGGTGGATGGGAAGAGAAGGTGCGTGGGGGGGAGGGAAGTCACTTTCCGGCAGATTGAAAAAGAAAACTGATCTGGCTCGGAGAAACTCGAGGATGGGGGGAAGGCCTGGTTTAGAGGAAGGGAAGGAAATCTCCCTTTCCTCAGAAAATCTGTTTCTCATTGATAAAAAAGGGGCCGCGGGGGGCGAGACGAAAAAAGGGTTGTCGATCGAAGGAGAAGGGGCCTTACGCTATCAAGAGGGGGGGTGGTCGAGGAACAAAGGGACTGCTCCGATCTCGGGATGTTCCAAAAAAACTCTCGTCGGGGCAGGTTCGACAAAGGAGAGGGCATCGCACCCTCTCGAAAAAAGGAATGTGGGTGATTTGGGAGCGCAAGAGGCAACTAAAGGGGTGGACCGATACTGCTCTTAGAAGGGGCGCACCTCGAACCTGTTGGGGAGGGAATGCAGGGGGGAGAAGAGCAAAAGCATTCGCTTACAAAAAAGAAAGGGGGTCGCCGTGCTCTGGGGGGGGGAGACTTCTTCTTGCTCACCCAGAGGCGTAGGGAAAGAACCGGTTTCTGACCCTCCTGAAAGGGGATGAGTGGGACTCGTAAGGGACAAGATCTTTGAGTGGGAAAAGTCAGTTTTCAACGGGGAAAAATAAAAAAGGGGGGACCTTCCTCTTGGAAAAGTGAAATAAGCACGAAAGGGAAGGGAAAAGGGGGGGAACGCGTGAAGAAGGGGCTACGTCGGCTGCATCGGGGGGAAGGGGAGGCAAAGAGGGGGGGGGGAAAAAGCCTGAAAGAGGGACGCTTATTTCCTACGAGTCTCCATGGGAGAAAGGACACCGGGGGAAAAGACTGAGCGCGGGGGGAAAGGACAATTGATTTCTCGAGGGCACGGGGGGACCGATGAAAGAAAGGGGAAGAGTCAGGGAAGAAAAAAGACATCTTCCAGAAAACGGTCCCGACAAGGAAAGCCTGCGTTGTAGGAGGGGACCTCTTGCGGCTCAACTCCATCTTTCTCAGGTCAAAACAAAGGGAAAGACCCGATCCTTGGGCGGGGGGGGGGAGATGAATCGCGTCCGCAGTAATTCCGCCGGGGTGTCATAGGAAGACAAGGGAAGTAGGCGGGAATCATGAGAAAGGAGGCGGAATCTCTCTGCAAAGGGGGGGTGGGGGAAACAGGATAGAAGAGAAGGAAATCGCATTTGATCATGAGAACCGCTCCGGAGGAAAATGAAGCGAACACATGCTTCCTTACCTCAAGGGAGGCGTACCTACCTCCATAACTGGTGAAAGGGAAGATGAGAGAGGGGAGGCAAGTAGGGAGAGGGAGAAAGTTGTGCCCTTACAGGGGGGGGCCTTGAGTGAGACCGCTCGGCACTATGGTGAGCGAGGAAGGGTGGAACAAATCTGCTGAAAGCCTTACAAACACCGCTAAGGGAGAAAAATCGGCGGGGGGGAAGCGCAGTCTTCCCTTAATGAAAAGATCTGACGAAGGGGGGATCAGAGATCAGCGCATTGGGGGAAAAACAAAAGGAAATCTTCCAGCCGGACAGACCATTATCGCAGGCGTCGCAAGGAGAGCTAACTGAGAATCTGAAAAAGGCCTATCGGGGGAAAAGAGTCCTTCTCCACCAGAGGGGAAGGGGGAAAACCACTAGAAAAAAAATACTATCTCGAAAAGGGAGAAAAAAAAAAGGTAAAAAAAGGGGAGAGATTCAGAAAAAGGAAAAGAGGTAAAAAGCGTTTTCTCATCCTAAAAAAAACACATCGAGGGGGATCACCTGATCATTACGAAGGGGGAAAAAGGCGAAACCAGAAGTGCTACAGAGGCGGGAATACAAAAAGCGGAATGAATTCCTCTATCTCGGGGGAAAAAAGAAAGAAGCAATGAAAGGTGGAGGAAACAATCACTAAACACAAAGCTTCTGGGTATCTACCCCCAAAAGTATTCAAACGCGGGAAGAAAGCTCGTAGCAGAAAAATGAGGGGATTTAAAGAAAAGCTTAGGGGGAGCCCTTGACGGAAAAGAAATAGGGAAAACAAAATATTTGTGAGGATCTCAAAGAGGTTCTCCTATGGCCCCGTCTTCGGTCGAGGGAAGAGGGGAGAAAAATTCGAGAAAAAAAGCGGAAGGAAAAATTGAGAGAAGGTAGCGAGACCATATATTCGAGAAAGGGGGCCTTTCGTAAGGGGGACTACCAAGAGGGAAGTATAGCATAAAAGGGCGGGTATAAGGAGAAGGGGAGTCCATTCACTGGAAGCCTGGATAGGGAACCTCTTCCCTACGAGAAAGAAATCAAAGGGAGTAGAACGGTGGCAAGAGGGAAGAAATCATCATTGAACCTTCATCTTAAAAGCGGCTTCTTCGGGTAAGGAAAAAATGGGAAGAGACTAAAAAATCTAAAGGGTGGCCAATTTGGGGAATCACTCGAGGAAAGCAGCACCTCGTAAAAAGAAAAGGATTACCGAAGCCATCGTCGGAAAAGGAATAGGAGAAAGAAAGCAGCGCGTCTGTGACGGAAGGGATACGAAAAAGAAAAAGGAAAAAGGAAGAGAAAAGGACTACCAGCTGCCGACGGGGGGACCCGAGGGGGGGGGGGATATCGAACTTGAGGGAAAGATGAAAAGAAAGAAAAACGGCGCAAAGAAGGGGGAACCGTCGTAACCAATAAAGAAAGGGGAGCCTCTGAGAAGAAGGAGAGGAACTTCCTGAAAAACTGTAAAAGGGGAAACACTCTGGGAGGAGAGAGGATAGGTAGCGGAATAACGAGTGGTCGGTATCCCGCCTGGGAAAGGAAAAGGGGACCGTCACAAGGGGGGAAAGCTTGATCGTGTCGTGCAGGGGGGGGGGGCGCAGTGAGGGAGGTTGTAAGAAAAAAGTAGAAAAGGAAGGGGAAAGCGCCATATCTCCTAATCAAAAAGGAGAAAAAAAAACCTGCTTAATCGGGCGCAAGGAAAAGAGAAAGGCGTCATGTTTCCGGCGCACGGAAGGGTGAGTAAGGTTGTGTTTGGAAGAGAGAAGCTGGAAAGAAACGTGGATCTGTGGGAGGAGACAGGAGGGGACCATATTCCGAAACTGTGTCCAAGGGGGGGGAGATCATCCTGGAAAAGGGGTGGAAAGAGGGGCAGGAGGGACGATCAGGCGGCAACGCGGGAAAAAAAAGGCCTGCTATTTCCAGCCTCTGAGAGAGAAAGGGTAGCCTTACCGTGAGGAGGCAATACCCGATCGCAAAAAAAGTGGGATCAAAAGGGGGAGGAAGAGGAAAAAGGAGACAACGCTGGATCCATGCAGGGGGGGGAGGCCATACCTGCTTCAAAAAAAAGTCTCTAGACAGAGAAAAGGGCTTGTGTTTACATTGAGGGGAAGGGGTGAACATAGCGAAGGGGTGTGGAAAGCGCCCGCGCTCTAACAACGCGACAGGGGAGCGCCTGGCTATTCCCTCAAAAGTCCCTTTCCGACAAAGAAGAGGGGAGGAGAAGCCATGTCTTAACCCCAGCGCGCGTAGTTGAGGGGATGAGGAAGGGGCTGGGGTGGGAGCAGAAGGAGGTACTAAGGGGGAAGGCCGTCATTAAGCAGGGGATGAGAAAAAGAAGGGATAAACGAACATTTCTTGTCTATGAAAAGGATTTTTCTTGTGGAGGAGAAAAAAACAACAACACGGGCAGGGACGAGGAAAATAAAGGTACAAACCCTCCTCCAGAATAGGAAATACAGACGTGGGGAGGGAGATGGCTCATCCCTGCCTTATGACCGCAATAAAGGAACAAACCGGGAAAGAGGTCAAAGAGAAAAGCCCTTAACGAAAATGACACTCCAACTACGCGCTCTGGAAGGGCTTCCGCGGAAAAAGAAGAAAATGGGCGAAAGGGCAACAGGAGGAGGGGATTCCCGGAGCAAGAAGGAGTGGAAAGCCGAGAAGGCGGAAAAAAAAAAGGACTCAATGAGAAGGAGTCAACCGGGGTGTACTGCCAATTGTCAAAGGGGGATGCGGCTCTAAGAAAGAAGACCGAAAAAGGGAAGGCAGCGATCCCGCGGTGGGAGAGACGTTCTCCTGAGAAAAGCCTTTTATAAACGGGAGAGGGGAGGAATGCGCTTCGGGTATTGGAAAAGAAGGGAGAAATCTGGATTGAAAAAGGGAGGGACGAAGGGCCTTTTCCGCTGTAGAGGGGGAGACGGGACCTCCAGTAATTTCATCAACAAAACTCCTGGGGAACAATCAAGGAACGAATCTGCAAAAGTGATGCGTTCAGAAAAAAGGGGCCGTTTTTCCGTCGCAGAACGATCCCGTCTCGGATCATGGAAAAAGAAGAAAGGGTAAGATCGCACTGAAAGCCGAAAAAGGGGACTCCTCTTGGCAGCTCGGCGAGGACAGATGTCCTCCTTGGAACTTTTGGATTAGGCGAGGGGAGGAGGGAGACTAAGTCGACGTTCTCAAAAAGGCAAACGAAAAGGAAATTTGCAGGTGAGTCACGCCATCAGAGGGGGGTAGCAAGAGTACGTTTGTCAAAAGACCTTTGTGAGCAAAAAAAAGAGGGGGAGTGATCCTCCATCTACTGAAAGAAATCTCGCTAAAATATGTGGGACCTTGCTACATTTTTTCAGGAAGTGAAGCTCACGCTAGAAAAAGGGCTTGGTTTTACTACGGGGAGGGGAAGCGCGCCATCATCTTGCGGAAAGAGGGGGACACGATTGCCACAAGGGGGATGATCAGAAAACCCCAGCAGAAAAGAGAAGAAGGCAAGGAGGGAAGGAGAGGGGGGGGTCAAACTGGGGAAAGTTGACGAAGAAAGCAAGGTTCGCTCCTATCTCTGGGAAGAGTTGATTGAGGTTTACCCTCGCCCCGGAGGGCGTGGAAAAATCTTTATTTCTCAGACTGAGGGTTGCTGAAAGGGCTCATCGAGTGACGATCTTAAAAGGGGGAAATGGTGGGAAAAACCAGGAACTTTCGTCCGGAGAAAAGCCTTCATGTCCAGCTTCCGATTGGGGGGGGGGAAGCGTGCCGAGCCGGAGAGTGGAGGTCTAAGACTGGAATCCCGCCGAGTGACAACAGGTTCTGCCGTAGACGTTGCCTACGAGGGAGTCTTAAGAAGGGAGTTTCACTGCGCTTTCAAAAGCCATGGGCAGAAAATGGGCGTTTTGGTTCGGTGGGAAATGACGCCAGGCGGTACGGTCAGTCCATCAGGGAGAGTGGAGGGAAGGAGATCCAAGTCGGGGTCCGTCTCTTTGGGAAAAAAAGCTTCTGTCATCATGAAAAAAAAAGATGTCCTCCGAAAAAATCAGTCAGGGGACGAGATAAAAAGACTCGACCAATTTTTCTGATAAAAAGAGACCCAACAGGGGGGCACGACTCTGTCGGGGAAAACACCAGAATTTTCTCTCGAAAAAAAATATCCTCGGCGGAGAGAAAACGTGACCCTACTCTTGGGAAAGAAACCGAGAGCTCTCAGGGTTTGGCGGCCAGAAGAAAGAGGAGAACTCTGACTATGAAGACTCTTGCTCCCTGCAGAACTTGGTAAAAGCGTCGCGCAAAGGGAGGAGAGATCGTCATTATCATGTTGATAACACGCTCACTGAGGCGAAAGGCGCCCGCCCGTCATGGTCTGACCCCGTACATTGGCTGCGACGGAGAGGCTTCGCGCTCGTCCTTTTTAAGGAAAGGGGAAAACGTCTGCATACCGAAAGACGCCGGCAGCGGGGGGGGAGAAAAGAAGTCGGACAGAAACCTCTGATCGAGGCGGCGATCGAAGGGACCCTGCGAGAAAAAGAGTAGGATCGATGTGAGACATGGGGGTGTGTCATAGGTTCAGACGCTGAGCCGGAAAACGTCTTCAAGGGGGGAAGGTGACGGCAGCTGCTGGCCGAAGCGCTCAAGGAATTTCTAGCGGGGGTGTCTGTATGAGGATGACACGGGAGTCTCACAGGGAGCAAAAGCTCAACATCGTGCACAAAGAAAAACTTTCCCTCACTCGATTCAACAGCCTGTAAAAAGGGGAAACGGCGCCTCTTGGAAGAAGTTCTCGCTCTCAACAGAGGAAAAAAACATCTTATGTTCGTCGTCTCAAGGGGCCGGCCGAAGTCATATTGCATGACAGGGGAGAAGCGCAGTCGCGGCTTGGGTCATGCTAACTGCCGCCTGAAAAAGAGATCGCAAAAACAACGGAGGGATCCGATCACGCATGCAGGAGAAAAAAGCCGCTCCGAAGAAAAAAAGGGAAAAAATATGACAGGAAGAGAAGAATCGGAACTCCCGCTTTATCTGCAGGGAAGGAAACGCTAAGCAGTAGAAGGTTTGAGCGCGAAAAAAGCAAGAGGCTACGAGAGGAGAAGGAACAGGCTTTGAATCAAAAAGGTTCCGGGAGGAAAAAAAAGGAATGGTGAGCGTGTGATACCGGAGGTGAAAAAACCGCGTCGGGACGATCGGGACAAACCCCGCGAGAATCCATTGAGAAAGCGTCGGCTCCAAAAAATGACCGCGTAGACCGGGGGCGTCGGCCAGTCACGGGCGCGCATTGACCAAAGATCGAAATGCCCGCCGCCCAGCAAGGATCGCAGGCGAGAGGGGGGGGATCGTACGAAGAGAAAAGGGAGCGCGTATTCCGGGAAAGAAATAGCAACACGCGTGGATGCGCCAAGGAAAAATGAAAAGGAGAGCGCGAAAATCTAGCGCCGCCCACTATACTCCGGCATACCTTACAGGGGCGACAAGAGGAAGCGCGCATTTCTCTTTCCCAAAAGAACGGATCCGAATGGAGCCTGCCTTGCGCGAAAAAGACCAACAACGGAGGCAGAGAAGAGCTTCCTCGATCTCGGGGCATGCAATAGGAGGACCACTCACTAACACCTATCTGTTGCTAGAAAACCAAGGGTCAACAGCAATACGCCGGCTCGAGGACAAAGCGCGAGCATAAAATTGGGAAAGCTTCTTGATCGCCCGTAAAAAACACACGGGGGGTCGAGCTCCCTCTGACTGAAAATCATTATACCTAGGGCTTCGGCAGGGAGAAAAACTAGCTTCTAAATTTGTGAAAAAAGAGAAGGACCAGGTGACCACAGTCGCGAAAAACTTACCTGTACCGCCTGGAGTTTACGACAAACGCCCAAACATGCATGCGGGCCCGTTGGAAAAGAATCGCTCAGGAGACGTACCTGAAAAAGGGCCCTCTAGCAAAAAAAGGCCATTCCACCGTGACGCCTGGGAAAAGGCACTTCATCATCAGTAAGGAGAGGCTCAAACAGAAAAAACATTGACAGCGGGGGCATGAGGAAAAAAGGAAGGACGAAAGATACTAAGGGGGGCCACCACGTGGGAATCGCAAGTATCGTCACTCGAGGGGAAGCCAAAACCCGCAAGGGGGCGAATAAAAGAAGTCGCGCGGAAAACGCCTCCTACGGGAAAAACTGACTCGTGCGAAAAGAAAGGGTTAACTTCTCCAGGATAAAAAGAAGGGCCAGTTACAGGAAAGAAAGGACGAGGGACAGAGGCATGAGACAAGAGGGGGAGGAGATCTAACTTCGTTGGACTCCGAAAGAAAAAAGGGGAAAGACGTCTCTTCTCCCTCCGAGAAAGGGGACTTAAAAACAAAAAGATATGTCTAAGATCCGGAGAGAAAAAAAGGGAAAAGAAGGAAAACTTTGCGAGTTTTAAAAAAGAGTTGATTTTCTATCGCGTTCGCGGATAAAGCTGTGATCACGCACGGAGAGGACAAAAACGTACTCTTTAAAAAAAGGGTCGCGCTGAAAAGGCACAAACGCCATTTCTCTCCTGCGAGCTATTGGTGGGGGACGAGTCGAGAGACCTAAGCCAAACGTGGGGATGCTTCAAAAACACGGCGGCCATCTGCTCAATCAGCAAAGAGAACCGCTCACGGGTATTGAGTGGAAGGAAGTGGTGTATTGCTGATCGCCCAGAAAAGGATGGACGAAGCGGGGGAAAAACAGAGGGCATGGCACTCCTTGTACAAAAAGGAAAGAGGCACAACGCCGAAGAAGGAGACTGCCGATTTGTGGGAAGAAAGAAACCCAAAGTGAACGGACAAGGGCCGTGGAACACCGCTGGCCATCGAACCGAAAGAAAGACTTTCCAATCCCGAGATCTATCCGGTTGAGAGAGAAGATTGGTCCTAGAGAAAAATAAAATTAGGAGAGGGGCCGGGGCTTTTTGCGGGGGGCAAAAAAAGACTTCATCACCGCTGTTCACTAAAAAGTGTCCGTTGCCAGAGAGAGGGCCGATGCTGTCGTATGCCTTTGAAAAAAAAGAAGAGCCAAGCAGAGTGGGAGCCGTCCGAAGAACACTTTCCCTTTCCGCCCAGGGGAGTCCTGTAACAAGGAGAAAGGGAGGACGACATTGATTGCGTAAGGGCTGGTGACAGAAAATTTGTTGGGAACGCCTCGAATGCGGAAGAAAGGCCGTGATAATCGAACACGTGCCGGGGGCGAGGCCGAATTTTGCGAGAGGG
>Ga0179593_1760064_pt1 | contig 12452 bp, 17 predicted proteins | sample CZODoug2_1_08_16_FD_185931 | JGI IMG/M metagenome (GOLD analysis project Ga0179593, IMG submission 185931) | Vadose zone soil fungal communities from Angelo Coast Range Reserve, California, USA - CZODoug2_1_08_16fungal (PacBio error correction) | ecosystem: Environmental > Terrestrial > Soil >...
AAAATCCGAGAGCTGACCACATCGGCCAATCTGGGGAAAGAAAGGCATCTAAAAAGAAGAGAAAGAGAGGCTGGCTCGCTGACAACAGGTTTGAAAAAGGGTCGCGCTGTGCGCGTACACAGAAAAAATTAGGAAGAGCTAGCTTGACCGGGGGAAAGAAAGGGAAGGGGGGCTTCCGAAAAAAAAAAGGACCCGTTGCTTTACGTACGCGCTGGGAGAAAGGGGTTGCCTCATCGACCAGAGGGGAACCTCGCTGAAAAGGAGAGCGCGAAGATTCATGGGGAAAAAAGGAAAAAAAGCGATCCCTGTCCTCTAGGGGAAGGGGTGGGTCTGGTCTTCTCGCGAAAAGGATCTTCGCTACAACTGCTGCGCAACGACAGGAAAAGGAAGGGGGGTTAAAAAAGAAGGCCCACGCCAAGGGGGTATCACACTAAATCCACCAAGGAGGGGGGGGAAAAACTTCACTTGGTGCCGGGAGTTCGTTCGAAAGGAAGTCCTTCTAACATGAAAAGGGGTATCTCTAAAGAGAGGTGCCCGGTCAGGACTGCCCAAAGAAAAGGGGGGGGGGGATTATTATTCGGAAAAAACAAGCTTTCCTCTTATTCCAAAGGGAGGCTCCATCGCTCTCGTGGGAGAAACGGTCGGCCAGAAAAGGGAAAGTCTTTGTCCGGGAAGAAAAAAGATCCTTATCTTGAACCTCCCCCGGGGGAGAAGGAAACGACCCCAAGCAGGTCACATCCTCGAAAGAGACACAAGAGAAAGGCACTCCTCTGCAGGGCTCATAGGATCATCACTACTTAAAAGGGAGAGAAATGCTTCCCCTAGCTAAAGAGAATTACCTCACTTCTTCTACCATAAAAGGGGGGGGGGGAAGAGAAAACTCATAGGAGGACCTCTCGACGTTGGGTCATTCTTCTTTTTGAAAAAAGAACGCATCATCTCGTTCAAACAGAGGGATTTAAGAAAAAACCTGAGAAAGCTCTAATCCGCTGAGCGTTTCGTTAGGGGAGAACTACAAAAAGAGGAAATTTTATCTTCAAAAAAAGAGTTCTCTTCGTCGACAAGGGACCAAGGCCGAAGAGGGACTGGAAAAAAAGGGAAAGATACCTCGCGAGGGAGAAAATGAGGTAAAGGAAGGAAATAAATCGGGAAAAATGAGGGGGAGAAGCTCCATTGTCGATGAAAAAAGAAAGCTATTGCGTGAGTAGGAAATATCAAAGCCGAGGAGAGAGAGCTTTCTCGCCGGGGGAAAAAGGAGATCAGGAAGGGGAAATGACGGGGGAAAAAGGTCGCGCCGGACTTCGTCCGCGAGAAACAAAAGGACACCTTTGAAAGGGAAGGGGAGGGGGGGGACATTTCCAGTAAAAGGGACGCGTGTGAGTACGTGCGCTGCAGGGGCTGCCAAGGAAGGAGAAAGGGAAAAAAAGGGATTGACTCCCTTTCGCATTGGGGGAAAAAACCCACCCTCAGGGGCGAAGGGAGGCGAACCCGAACTCCAACGGGACGAAAAGAAAAAAGACGAAAAAGTTGGGGAAAGGGAAACGGGAGGGGAGGGGGGAGATCTTCACTTACACCTCTTCGAGAGGGAAAAAAAAAGTACATCATTACCACGAAGGTAAAAAAGAACAGCCTCCGGGAAGGGGAAAAAGAAGGGGAAAAATTTAACTATACGGAAAAGGGGGGGGAAAGGGACACCTTCCATCTGCAGGTTGAGGACTCGCTGAACATCACGCGGTCAAGGGAAGTTGTAAACGAGAAGGGAGAAGAATGTTTGGCGAAAAAAGAAAGCACGCGGGTTCGGGGGAAAAGGTTCATCAAAAAAAGAGCTCACAAAAAAAAAGGGGAAAGGAAAAAATCGGCGTCTACTGGCGATACAGAAAGGGAGAAGGCAAAGGCCTCAGTCCTTGAAGTCTTTCTTTCGCCAGCCGGGAAAGGTGGGGCAAGGAGGGGAGCCCACCATAAGATTCCCGGAAAGCAGGGGAAAAAAAAGAGCTTTTCATCATGTAGTCTGATCAGGAAACAACCGGCCATGATCTGAGGAGTAGCACGGAAAAGGGGGGAACGTCGTCAAGACGGGTACGTCGAAGGGAAGAGGGAAGAAGTTGGTTAACGGAGGGCGCGGTCTGGGCAGGGAAAAAAACAGAAAATTGAAAAAAAAGAAGAGACGCTCCGATGTGGGGAAAAAAAACGTTCATGCAGGTGCGAGGGGAAAGACGGCAAACGAGTGGTACCAGGAAAAAGGGTGGTCAAGAAAAAGAAAAAGGAACCTGCAGGCACGAAAAAAAAAGGAAACTCGAATTGGGGAGGGGAGGATGTCAATCGCTCTCTCTCTAATAAAGGGGAGGGTAGGAGCGCAAAGAGAAAGGGGGAAAAGAGAGCCGAAAAAAAAAAGAAGGATTCCTCTTTTCGCACCAAAAAAGGCGACGATGGGGCCTCGGTCGAGAAAAAAAAGCGCCCAAGAAAGAAAAAAGAAGGACATGGATCATCCACTCCAGGGAAAAGGTCTCCCGGAGCGGAGGAAAAAAAAAAGGAACCGGCTCCAAAAAAAAGGCGACGAGGGGTGGGAACGTCTCCCTAAGCGCCACGGAGGAAAAAAAGGGGACGGAACTCAAGACTCTGACAGCGCCGGAGAGGTGTCCACCTCGAGGAGAGTTCTGAAGCGCGAGAAAAGAAAAGGGGAGGCGGCGCAAAGCGTTCAGAAAAAAAGAAGAAAGAGAGTGAACCTTCGTCCGTAAGAAATGCATCTCTCTTGTGGGGGAGACCCGGTCAACAAAAAGGGAGAGAGGGGATCGTCGCGACCACAAGAGGAAAAGGGGGACGACAAGTACTGGACAAAGGGAGCGGCATTTATGCGGAAGGCAGTGAAGAACCGCCATGGAAAAAAAAAGGGAAGGTAAGGAACCCCTTCTGGCTCCGGAGGAAAATCCTGCGCCCATCAGGAAAATTCTTCATGGAGGATGAGAAAAAACAGCCTAGGAAGAAGGGGGGGAAAGGCGTCACTCCTCTGCGCTATAGAAGGAAGGGAAGCTTTCCTCGTCGCATTGGGGGAAGAAGTTATTCACGTGGCCACCGGAATACCGTAAGAGGGAAGATGGGAAGAAAAGAAGCTCCTCTATTATCTTACCAGGGCAAAAAGGAAAAGGGGAAACCCGTGTTGTTGTGGGGTCGATTTTTTCGATGGGGGAAAAAATCCTGCAGGAGGGGGATAAGAAAAAATGGGGAGAGCTATCGCTTGACAGCAAAAAGAGGGGGGCCAATTCGCGGCAAGAAGAGAAAAAAGTTCCTCATGTAGTAATTCGCTGAAACAAAAAAGGTCGAAAGAGGGGAAGGGAGGACGATGCGCTGTCAGCGCACTCTGAGGGGGAAAATCTGATCTTAGGGGGGCTTCCTAGGAGATTTCTCAAGGAGGTGGGCCTCCCCATACCGCAAAATGAAGGGAACCATCTTCCACGCGTCAGCGGGGGGAGAGAAAAAGGAGGGACGCCTACGGTTCTACCGGGTTCGGTCGAAGAAGAATAAGGGGAAGGGAGGTTGGGGGGGAGATCGTGACTCCATGATGAAAAGCGACGCGAAGATGGAAGGACTTCTGGTTTATAGAAAAAGAAAAGGAAAAAGAAACGGATTGTCTTACTGGCTGGCGAAGAAGAAAGGGGGAAAATACCAAGATCAAGGAAAAGAAGGGGAAACGAAGAGGGATTAATCCCATATCTGTTGAAAGGCGGGGAAAAATGATTGCCGTCAGAGTCTTCGCCCATGAGAAGAGAAGAGACAAGCTAGAAAAAAAAAGAAAAATGGACAGCGTGTATGTTCAGCGAGTTGGAGAAAAAAATTCATCTGGCAGAAGTCGTATTCATCGGGAATCGGAAAGGGGAGGGGGGGATGGGGATTCTTGACCGTCGTGGGGAGAGTACTTGCCGCTCGCGAAGGAAGCGTGTTTACGTGAAGATCGGAAAGGGGGGCAAAGCAAGTTGGACTGGCCTCCGTTGGTAGGAAAAAGAAGGAAAAAATCGCCCCCTAGGTTGGGTCGAAAAGAGAAGACCCTTTCTCACGTTGAGGGGAACATGAGATTGAAGAGTACCTGGTCCCGACCCTGCAGCCTAGAGGAAAATCACCACGGCGAAGAAGGAGTCGTTCCCTAACTGGGATAAAGGGGGGGTGTAGAAAGGGAAGAGAGACTATCTGGGGGGGGGGGGGAGAAAGAACATGTTCGAAGGTCCTCGCGAAAGCATGGGGTGGGAACCGGGGGGGGATGGACGTCACGCATCAAAAATCGCCCTTTCGAGGGGGAGGGGACGGACGGAAAAAGGGGATGTAGAGCGTCTTCCCTCTAAGAAAGCTATCATCGACGAAAAGACTATTTCTTTCGGCAGGATAATCTGAGAAAAGTGTGCCCCATGCCGTGGGAGAAAGGCTTTTTGATAGGAAGATTATCTCATTGAAGTTAAAAAAGGGCTTCTCTGATCTAGGAGGGGGGGGGGGCTTTTCTTGTGGGGAAAAAAAAAGTGACTAGCTGCTGCGTGAAAGGGAGAGAATCCTAAGACGGGCCCCTCCATTCGACCACAGTAAAGGAAAAGGAGAGCCTTCGGGTCGAAAAAAAAAGGGGAGGAGGAGCAACCGGGAGGGGAAAGAAACAAAAGACCCGGGACTGCTCCTTCTTCCCCTCGGAAGAAAAAAGCTGAAAAAAGAGGAGGCAGGTCCGCGATCAGGTCGAAGAGAAGGACCCGTATATCAGGGGGGGAAGGGCGATGATGTGACCTGAGGGAAAAAAGACACGTACAAGAGATAGGGGAATAGGAAACAGCATCATGAACCAAAGAACCCCCGTTGCGGGGAGACAGGGCCGCTAAAGCGGCGCGTCAATAACTAAAGAGGCCAAGCTATCTGTTTGGGGGGGAGGAGACTCATCCGCCTCCTCGCGGACAAGGAAAAGGCTGACCGGGCCCGTAAAAGAAAAGGGGACTTGCGAAAGAGAGGAAGGTCTACGGCAGAGAGGGGAAGGGGAGCCCGGCGCCTCGGCACCCAGGAAACTTGCGCACCGCCGTGGGGGGAGATCGGTTAAAAAGAAGGGGAGGAAGTTAACCAGGCACTCTCTTCGAACTGGAGTGAAAAAGGGGAGGGCGAAATACTCTAGTCCGCGCGAGAAAAGGGCCTCTATCCCGTCGCTCCGAGGGGAGACAATATACAGAAGGGGAGAGATGAGGGGGAGAAGGGCCGCTCCTTCTATGTCGCTGCGGAATGGAGAGGACATCTCTTCATCTCTACTTTACCTCAAAGGAAAGGGCGCGAGGCGATTAAAGCTTCCATCCATCGCCCAGCGGTGGAAAAAGAAGAAAAGGAAGCGACCAAAGCCAGCGCCAGTATGGAAGCGACCAGAAGGGGGGAGACACCGAACCTGTTGTCAGCGGGAATAAAGGAGGGAAAGAAACAAGCAGCCTACTCATGGTCGAAAAGTGGGGGGAAGAAGGGGGGGCTCATCTCTCCTCAACAACAAAAAAAAGGAGGGAATGTCCCCATCTCTATAGCTGACACATCAGAGAGGGGGGGGGAAGTCATTCTACACTGTTCGGGCTTCGGAAAAATGGCCTTGACAAAAAGAGCAACCGTGGTCTTGTTTCGCAGGGGGAGGAGGTACATCCTCGCGCTGGGGGAAGAAGGTATTAATACCTAGTCCTGTAAAAGAGGACTGAAAGATGGAATGGAAGAGCATAAGAAGTCCACTCCGCAACCAAGTGGGGGGAGGGAAGGGGGAAAAAAAAAGCTGAATCGCAATGGGTTGCCAGCCGTCTCGGCCCTCTCCCACTGCTCAAAGACGGGAAAGACCTGCTTCTCCTCCAGAGAAAAAAAGAAGAAGGGAAGGAGGGTGGTTCTGGGTCGGCTCGCGCGCGGGGAAGACTGCCTGCGCAAAGAAAAAAAGGGGCATGGGAAAAAAGAAGGAGAACCCTCTGTCAACGATCTCAACGGAAAAAGAGGGGCGTCAGCGTCAGGACTAAGACGAGGCGCCCGTTCCTCGAAGGGCAAGTCGACGGGGGATGAGAGAGCAGTAAAATAGCTTGTACGGCCCAAAGCCAGCGTCGGGAAAGAGAGAAGGAAGAAAAAAAACGGAGCTTTTCCTAGAAGGGGAGAGAAAAAAAAAAGGCTCTTCTCTTAAGGGAACTCTTTTTCTCCCAAAGGCACGGGAACCGTTTGAAAGAGGAGGGCCATGATTCTTTGGCGATAAAGGGGGAAATCACAAAGATGTGCCTAAAATCTTCCCTACCCAAGAAGGAAAAAGAACCTATAGAAAGAGATGAAAAGGACCTTCATCCAGGCCTGGCTAAAAAAAGGAAGAAGAAAGAAATTCATACTTCCTGACTCCAGGAAAGGGAGAACGGTACCGCAACTTCTACCAGTAAAGGGGGCTGAAAAAGTCCGAGAAAAGGGAAAGGGAGGACAGGCGTCGGTTGAAGGATACTCGAAAGATACGAAGAAGAGTCAAGCTGGTCGGCTGGTCAGAAAAAAAAGAGATCAAGAGAAGAAAGGATCGGAGGGAGAATCGAGCGACGCTACACAAAAGAAGAGGAGATTTATCTCAACATCGTCTCTTCGGCGAGAAGGAAAAAGGCCGCATCGCACGATTTACTTTCAAAAAAGAAAATAGGACCGATCCCATGTAAAGCTGGGAATCAGGGAAAGAAAAAGACGAGCTACAGCCCGCTTCTGAACTGGAAAAGAGCTCCATTTCTATGTCCTCCAGGAAGGGGAAATCAACCTCCCTATGGTCGGCCAAAAGAAATATGAAAGTCGCCGAGAAAAGGCATCAAGGGGAAACACAAAAAACACACAAACCCAAACCCCCCCCCAAAACACCCAACCCCCCCCCCCACCCCCCCCCCCAAAAAAACACGCACCCCCCTCCCCCCCCCCCCCCCCCCCCCCCAAAAAACACCCCCCCCCCCCCCCCCCCAAAAGGAGAAGATCCTACTTCTTCCTCTACAAAAAGAGGGCAGGGAGGAGATGCGGAAAAAGGGAGAAGTAGTACCTCCCTTTGATGCTGGGACGGTGGAAAGAGGACCTCTTCATCTCAAAGGGGAGAGCGTACCTAAACTTTAGCCAGGGAGAAGGGGGGGCAAACAAATTGGGAAGAAAAGGGGGGGGGATAGCGACCCGAACGCCCCTTTCTTCCATTACAAAAAAAGAGCAGGGGGTGGAACCTCTCAACCCATGGGAAAAAAAGGAAGGAAAATACAAAATAGGAGAAGACGGAAAGTAACATCATGACCACTCCTTTTCCAGGGGCGCCATGAAAGAAACCACCTCTATAGCCTGCGAGAGAGAAGATGCATACTGACATCAAGGGAAAAGAAGAACGGGGTGGGGCCTGGCAAAGAAAGGAAAAAGAGTCCAGGTGGAGCTGTGCGTCGGTGTCAAAGAGAATGAACATGTTCTAGGCTCATGAGGAATTACCAGCAAGCACGAGGGGGGCAATCAAGGGGAAAGATGAAAACCCGCTCAACACTATGGGGAAGGAAAAGAGAGGAGAAAAGGCTATACTCCTTTGCAATTGCGACGGGAAGTCCTTGCCACACAATGGCTGGAGGGAAAACGATGAAAGGTACGAGGGAAGAGTCCTTCCTCTCCACCCAGAAGAAAGGGGGGAGAGGGGAAAAGAGAGTTCCGCTTTCATCAGGGGGGGGGAAAAGCAACCCCGCCATATCTCGGACGAAGAAACGCGAAAGAAACAGTCCGGCTTCAGACTGGACGGTCGGACTCGGGGGAAAGGGGAAAAGAGGGGTACAAGGAGGGAGGACCTCGGTCTGTGGAGGGGGAAGGTTGTAGGACATAAGGGAAGAGAGACAGCTACTACAAAGGGAAGGGAGAAGATTTTTCACCATTTCATGCCAAGAAAAAGGGAACTCAGACGGCAATAGGAGGGGGGAAAAGAACGCCCATTTTTGGTGAAAGGGGGGAGGAATAAACGACCTTCCGGAAGGGAAGCCCTTCCTCTAATTTTTCTCATAGGGAGGGGAGAATCGATATGAAAAAGGGTCTTTAGCTTTTTCCCTATTTGTTGAAAAAAATGGGGGGGCAAAGAAAGAGCAATCTGACACCAATCGATGAAAAAAACACCCGGTGTCCTTAAGTGGTGGGACTGGTAAGAGCGGCTCTGTCTCGCGACCGGGAAAAAGGCCCCGCCCAAGAATCAATGACCGATAAGAAAACCGCTTTTTCCACTTGTCCTCCCAGGGAAAGAGAACAGGGAACTAAAAAAAAGGAACAGGACATAGCGGCCTAGATTGGACGCCTTCGCAAAAGAAAAAGAAGAAGAGTCCCTCCTGGGCTGCGGCGGCAGAAAAGAAGGAATCGAATATAGGGTCCAAAGAAAAGAAGGGTTAATGACTAGGGGGGAAGGAAAAGGGGCGCAAAGGGGGGGGGGGGGGGAAGGCTCAAATCTTGCAGGCTGAACATAAGGAAGGGGCCGGCTCCGATTGTCGAAACTTTCCTGCAAGCTTGTGGCGCGAAAGATAAAAAAAAAAAAAAAACGTATTTGATTAAAATAGAGAATCGTAGAGAAAGAAAAGCACTTTTTCTACAATTACGGAGAAGAGCAGTCAGGAGGGATGCACGCTTTTTCGCCGCCTAAAAAAGGAAGCGAGAGGACTTCATTAACCCCTTCCTGGCTCCGGAGGAGGAAAGGAATCGTTCTATTCTTCAGTAGTCTTTCGTCCGAAGGAAAATAGAAAACTTGGAGAGGGAAAGCGTACCCACTCCCTCTGCGCTATCGGGGGGTCCTGGCTCGGAAAGAGGGGACGAGAGGGAAGTTGTGCTCGCTCCGCTCCAAAAAGCGGTTGATTGGATGACCAGGGAATTGGGGAGGAGCATGGTCGCGAGCCTCTCCAGGGAGGAGGAAAAAAGGACCCCATCTTCTCAATGACACCCGGGGGGAGGGTGTCTATTGCCGTATCGGCTGAGAGCCCGACAAAAGGGGAGAGGAGATTGACAGCGTCCCTCCCTATCGTCCCTTCGCGGCAAGGAAGGGTAGTCGTTTCCTTTCAGGTAGTAGCAGGGAACTTTCTTCTTCCGGTACAAGGGAATGGGACGCTGTCCAAAAAAAAAGGGGGGCAAGAGGAAGAGGGGGGAAGAGGAGGAGTTCTCTTAGGGAAAGAAAAAGAGGTTGCCGCCCCAGACAGAGGAATGACAAGGGGGGGGGGGGGGGCCCCCCCCCAAAAAAAAAAAAAAAAAAAACCCTGGTTAACAATCGTCAGGGGAGCAGACGATTCCCGACAGAAAGAGGGAGAAGAGCACGAGTTTGCGTCCGAAGATTAATGGAGGAGGAGGGGGACATGATCGACTCCCATGAGAAAGATCACCTGCCTTTCCGTATCAGAGGTACTGCTTCAGAAGGGGGGAGGGAAGGATGGAGAAATTCCCTGTTCTTGCAAGGACTAAAGGGAGAAAGGGGGAAAAGAGGATCGCCTTAGCCGCCGATGGTCGTGAGAAAAGGAGAAATGTTTAACAGTTATTGCAGGAAGGAGGTGTTGAGGAAAATGAGCCTCGCAATTTTTCACGAAGAAGGGACACCGACGCCCAGCTCCACCGGGGGGGAAGAGAGTTGCCCATTCCAACCTGCAGAGGGGAAATGAGGACTGGAAACTTAATGGGAAAGGGAGGGGTAACACCTCTTTCGATCCCAGGACGAGCGATAGGGAGGGTAAGGGGGAAACCGTCTTTGTCATGATGGACTTGAAAGGGGGGGGGGTGTACTTTATATCTTCATCGACGACCAAAGGGGGAGCAAAGGCGAGGGAGGCGCCGTTTGCTTTCGTGGTCGCAAAAAGAGAGAGACCCTTATTGTTTTGTCGGAGAAAATTCTCCCTTTCTCACTTCGGGAGGGTGGAGATGTGAGAAAGATGGAAAGAGTACCTGGGCAGCCCCAGAGAAAAGGGAGCTTTACTCACCACGCGCAGAAAGGGGGGAGGGGTTCCCTAACCTGGCTCACCAGTGAAAGGGTTCCAGGAAAAAAGAGATGGGGGGGTCGGCATGCACATGTGAAGGGAGGGGAGATATTTCTCTCGGCGAAACCTGAAGGAGCTTTCCTTCACGCAGCATCCGAAGAAAGACCGAGGAATGAGTGGCCGACGTCCAGTTCAAGAAGAAAAAAAGGAAGAGGCGGCCCGCGAATGATGGCATCTACTCCTGCGCTAGGTCGGGGGGAGGGTTGAAAGTAAGAAAGAGGCGGCCTTTGTGAAAGGCCGTGTCGGGAAAAAAAATACATCTCGAGGATCTAGGAAAAGCGGTCTAGTATCTCGGGAGGAAGGGGCGTCGCGTATCTTGCAAGAAGGATGGGACTTTTTTCCGACTACGGAAAAAGGATCTTCGGGAAGGAAGGCTCCTTCCACCAGACGACTGATAATAGACCACCTCGCTCGGGAGGAAAGGGGAAGGCTTTCTACACATGTAAAGGACCCAATATGGGAAGGCGGGTGAGTTCAGAGTCCCTACGTCTGACAGCGGGGGAGGGTAGGAGTGAGGAGAGCCGTCGTATTCAGGTTCGCGAAAAGAAGAAGAAAAGGAGGATCATTTTTCTTCGGGCGGAGGATGTTTCGGGGGGGAAAGCTTTTCGGCAAAGGCTCACTTACCCGGGTGAGTCAGAAGGAGAGGGATCTCCACGCCAGAAAGGCAGCCTCCCCCCGCTGGGCGGGAAGCAAGGTTGGAGAAAGAGGCGGCTCTGTATCTCCGCCTCATCCAGGGGAAGAAGATTCCACGCGAGAGGGTGTACGCATCCTCAGAAATATGAAAGAAGGTGTGAAAAGCCTTCCCATTTCCGTAAAGTCCTGCTCTCTCCGTAGAATGGAAGGCCCGGCTCGGCGCCACAAGAATCGGCACCCCGTGGGCAGAATCTTCCGCAAAAGGGGAACGTGAGTCGTGGGAGGGAAGAGGGGTGCGCCGGCTTCCCGTTTTACAAAGCGGAGAGCTGATTTCGGCTCCGTGTCAAAGAAGAAAACGGATCCTGACCCTACCCCCGCCGGCGGGGAGAAAAAAGACACGGCGCGGGAGGAAAAGAAAAGAGGGAACAAAGACGCGAAGTTGAGTCACTATTTTGAAGAGAAAAAAAGGAGAAGTTTGTCGATGCTTACACCCGCATTGGAGGGAAGAGCTTACTTTAACCTCCACGTTTTGAAGAGAAGGGCGTGAAGGAAATAATTCTTCAGTCGCACCCGCGGTGGAAAAAGCAAAAAGGAAGAAAAGGAATTCTTACCAAATCCGCGCGAGGGAGAAAGCCCACTTTTGCGACCACATACAGAAACGAATAATAGAAAAAAGAATACCGACCAGTGTCCTATATTACTCTGGTCAGGAGGCAGATAAGAATGTGGGCAGCTCTCTACATTGTGGCTCATCTCGAAGAAGAAGGGGAGTAAAATAGAGAGATGAGTCCCAAGGAAGAAAACATGTGGTCGACCAGGGAAAAAAAAAAGTGGTCGGGCTGCTTTTCTCGTGGCCGCATCTGCGAGTAGACGAAAAAAGTTCTTTGTCCTCACCGTGGTCGGGGGAGGGAGCGTACATCCTCGAGCTGGCTTTGGGAAACAGGGGGATTCAACCGAGGAAAAGGAAAAATGGATGGATCTGCCTCGCCTCGAGGGGAAAAAGCAGAACCCCTTGGCGGTACCGTAAGACGAAAGAAAAAAATTTGGTGCCGCAGCGAAGAAAAACCTTCAGAAAAATCGCTGCTCAACTGAGGAGGAGAGGGGGAGGAGAGACGTGCTTCTTCTCAAGCGCCAGGAAGAAGCGCCTGGCTTCGCATGTCAGAGGCTCGAAAAAAAAACAGAAGTCTCTTCGCGACCCTGCTGCGAAAAAGGGGAGAAGAGGAGGTTCCTTGTGAATCAAGAAGGCACCAGAGTAACACTACGAAAGCCACCACTGCTTTGGAAGAGTGAAGGGAGGACAAAGTTTTTCCGGAAAGGGGAGCATCTCCGATCTGCATTCGGAGGAGGTGGAAGGAAGAGCGCTTCAAGAGGGCTGGTACGTCCGAGAAAAAAGAACCATCTTCCGCGAGGAGGGCTACAACAAAAAATTGCCCGGAGGCCAAACAAGGAGCTCCAGCACGCTCTTTTTCTCACCAAAGGCACTGTGGAAAAAAGTTTTTTATTCTTGGAAAAGAAAACAGTATGGGGGGAGGGACGAACCCTACCTTATCTGAAAAAAGAAAAGGTAAGGGGAATTTGCCGAACATCTGCCCGAAAAAAGAAAAAAACTAAAAAAGAGACCCCCTGATCTACGGGAAGAGGGAAAAAGCTGCTCGCTGGACCAAGACCACTCACTACGAGCCGGGGACTCGCTAAGGGGTGATCTCCAATAGGGGACTTCCTAACCAGGACCTTGTAGAAAGAGGAATCTTCCGAGCGAAGGGGGAGGATATCGTAGAGGGCAAGCCACAGAAAGGAAGAGAGTCAATCTGCGCGGTCTGAAAAAGA
>Ga0179593_1506472_pt1 | contig 12451 bp, 16 predicted proteins | sample CZODoug2_1_08_16_FD_185931 | JGI IMG/M metagenome (GOLD analysis project Ga0179593, IMG submission 185931) | Vadose zone soil fungal communities from Angelo Coast Range Reserve, California, USA - CZODoug2_1_08_16fungal (PacBio error correction) | ecosystem: Environmental > Terrestrial > Soil >...
CACAAGAAAAATAAAAGGAAAAGGAAAAACTGATGGATGACGGAGACGGGCAGGCAAGGTTGGTTCCCCAACGATTGTTCTGGGACGGAAAACGTGTTGGGCAAGGGAGGAAGGCCCCAAAAGTCACCAATCTAAGAAATTCTGGGCGGTCGATGGAACACCATGGACGAAACGGGAGGAGGTGGAGTCGGAGAAGAAAAAAGGCCTGGGGAAACAGAAGGGAAAAGTGAGAACACCCCAGGGTGTAAAATGGAAAGGCGAAAAGCAACTTGGGCCACTGAAATCGGAAAAAGGAGCACCAAATGAAAAGTAAGGGGGGGACGGACCTCCTAAAAAGGAATTGCCAAAACCAAAACACTACCACAAGCCAAACCAAAGCTGAAAAAGGGCGGATTCAAACATCATTAGTGTTAAAGCATTAAACCTAAAGTGGTCAAAAACTTGGCTCTACACACTCGTAGAATGGGGCAACCGGCAAGGGCGTCTTGTAGGGTGAGAATCCCATTGGCGACAGGGTTGAAAGGGAAAGAAAAAGGGATTGAAAGGAAAAATGACGAGGGAAAAAGAGAGCCCTAACACGGGGCAGTGGAGCGGGAAAGATGGCTTGTAGAAAAAACCCAGTTGCAACAGGCCGCGAGTCGTAACGGGTGGGGAAAAGTACAAGACCGATGCTCGGCATCGTTCAGGGGAAACGGGCAGAACAACACGGGAAGGGGGTGTCAAAATGTCGACCTGGCACCAGGACAGAAAAAAACAGACGGAAGCCCAAGCCCCGAAAATGAACTAGCCCAGGAAAAGAATTGGGGGTCAAAAAAGAGACGGTTGACATGGGCCACGATGTCTAAAAAAACTGGCGAGTGCCAAGGCGAAGGAGTCAGGACGGAGCAAAAGGTCCAATGGGACCGGGACCGTGATAAGGAAATCGGGGGGGGGAGGGACGAGCAGCAAAACCCAAACGTGGGGAAAGGACACAAGGGGGGCAAAAACAAAACGCAAAAGGCTGAAAAAACATGTCACAGGCGGGCGGGCGGGAAAAAATCTCCGAGGGGTTATCAAGGTAACAGTATTGAACTGATCTTCCGAAAGAGGAAAAGGTGCTGGTGGAAGGGAGTTTTGTGAGAAAGGGGGTGAAGCTTTTGGGGAAAAGGGGCATTTTAATACCCAAGACAAAACTTAAGACGGACGTAAGCCCGATGGGTGGGGACGGTAAAAGGTCAGTAATGTTCAAGCAAAAAAATGTGGGGAAAAACCTTACGGACGGGATTAAGTGTGAAAAGGTCTCAGATCCGCTGCAGGAATTTAGGTTCAAAAGTGGACAGGAGAGGAGGGGGTTGAAAGAAGAGGTCGTGAGCATTGTAAAAAAAAAAAGGTGTCCGGAACAGGAGACCAATTACGGCGGGGGGTCCGGTAGGGCAAAAAGCAGAGGGGGGTAAGCGTTTGGGGCCAACACGAAACTCTAAGTTCCGCCCACTGAAACACCCGGCACGCACCAATAAAGGGGCAACCAGCCAAAATTGAACGAGCTATAACATACACAGCCTTTAACCTATCCAATAGGGAAACGAAGACGGGGGCCGGGAACGGGTAAAATGGAAAAAGCAAGGGGCCCAAAGCCGGCCCCGGGGGGAAAGAACGGTTGGTACTTTTCCGAAGGGGTGGGGAATAGGGGAACGACGCAGAACAAAGTCGCCCGGGACGAAAACTTATGGGGGGGGTGAAAAAAAAAACACAGTGTAACGAAAAAAATGATAGGCAGGGGGTCACGGGTTGACAAAAAAAACCTACCACAAACCCCCACCCCACCCAGACACAAACGGGTCCGGATTTCAAGGGTTTGGGTTCGGAAAAAAGGGGGCCACAGAAATAAAAACTTTTGGGGGGCTCAGTTTGGGTATAACCGACCGCAGACGACTCTCACTCTGACAAGCAAGAAGCAGATGGGCAAAAAAAACTCGGGGTGAAAGGAAGAAAAGAGAAGAATACAAGGAAAACAAAGAGGGACTAGACTCAACGGTAGCCTGTCCAAAAAGGGTTAAAAACCACAGGGTCCAGTGTGGTAAAAGCCGTTAAAAAGCCTTAGGGAACAAAAGATATAGAAGGGCGGAAGGGGGGACTTCTTTTGATTACAACCGTGATAGCAAGCACCCAACTTAAGGGTGAAGTAGGGGTTAGGGCGGTTGGGTTGTAACGTTCAAGGGAGAGGGTCCGTTAACGACTTTTTAACAAGGCAGAAGAGAAACCACGCATCAGCCAGGGGGCTACGAGCTTTGTAATTTAGGCATGCGAAAACGTCTTGGGGAAAGGTTGAACCGCCGAAAAGAAGAAAAAAAAAGACAACGAGAACTTGCATACGGTCGGAACAGGTAGCGGAAAACAAAAACCGTCGCATGAGCAGTCCCGCCGGTGAGACATATACAGACAAAAGAAAAAAGGGTTCAAGTGAGTGGGGTCTAAAACCCCGGAAGGGACCAACGAAGGCGAAACAGGACCGGGACGAAGGCCTAACTGTGATTGGGGAAAGAGATGGGGCCAGGGGAGGCTGGGACCGGGAAACATGGGAAGGGGCCAAAGAAGGGAGATCGAAAAATAAAAAACAAAAACAACGAAGGGCGAAAAGGAAAAAGAGATAAAGTCTCTACCGGGGAATACTAAGCAAAAATCCAACTCGACGGAACAGCAACCAGAAAAGGAGGACCGGGTAAAGAAAAGCGGGGCCGGGAGGGGGGAAAAACATGCCAAAAACCACAAAAAAACACAAAAACACAAAAAAGAAAAAAACGAAATGAACAAGGAAGGAAGATTGGGGAAGACTGGTGAGCCCCTGTAAACGGGGGCCAAGAGGAGAGGGGGCTACCAAAACCGAAACAGAGGGGGTTAATATAAACCAGGGAAAGGAACCCCGTAAAGGCCAACGACAGCAGAACAAGAAAACTGAGAAGGACAGGTGAAAGGGTGGTAAGACGGCGACGGCAAACGGCAGCCGGACATCCATCCAAAAAAACGGTGCAGAAACGTACACAAGGGGAAGAAACAAAAACGACAGAAATCCCAGAACCAAAATGGGGTGGGCCGAAGAAGCAAAACCAACAAGGAAAAGCACGGGGGCCGTCCTAAAAAGTTCAGAAAACTACCCTTTACCGGGGGCAAAAGGCACAGATGGGATAACAGGAAGCACAGTCAAAACTGGTGGGGGACACATGGAGACAAAGATAAGGTAAAAAATGCAAACAGGGGGAATACCGAACAAGTTTGCCAAAAGTGCAGAGAGGAAAAACGAAAAAACCGGAAAATGTCGGAAGATCAACAAACGACACAACAGAGAACAAGTGAAACCAATGGGCCGACCACCAACTCGCAATGGGGGGAAAAAGAGGGGAAACGGGTGGACGGAAAGAAGAAAAGTTTCTCCGCACAAGAAAAAAAAAAAGGGCAAAACCTTCGAAAGTTTATTCAGAAAAAAGGAAAAACACTGTCCAAATAAGCCACAAGTGTGGAAGACGGGCCTGGTCCCAACGACCGTAATTCCCGAACCTGCCACGGGAAAACACAGTCGGTGGGACAAGGAAAAGACGGGGTCAATTGGGGGGCAAATCCAAGCAAAGCGGCGACGGAATGAGTGTTGTCCGGGAACCAGGGGGAAAAGGAAGACTGGCACTGAAGAAAAACCCACAGATGCTCAAAAACGACGCACAAAGACCAGACGAAGGGGGAAACCAAACAAGGATAGAAAGGGGTAAGAAAAAGGAAACACCCTGCCGAAAGAAAAAAAAGAAGGACAGCATTACTAAAGAAAGAAAAGAAGGACCGGTCAGGCCAAGGGAACCAAACGGCCAAAATAAGAACGTGAAAAAAAAAATCGGGAAAGAAGAGACAAGAGGGGCTTCGAGGAAAGAACAGGAAAATGGGAAGGACACAAACAAGCTCAACCCAAATTACAAATGCGCAAAACCTCAGGGGGACGACGTCAGAGGGGGACTGAAAAGGAAGGAACGTAAAAGAACAGTAAAACCTGGGGGGAGGGGGAGAAAGGGGGGGAAGAAATGGGAGGGCCTCAAGATCGGACGTTCGACAAACCCAGATAGGAAAAGGACAAACAAAACTGAGTACCAGCAAGTAACCTGTACGAATAGGAAAAAGGGGAATTACTAGGCAGAAATCAAACCATGTGAAAAAGAAGTTTGAAATAGAGCCAAGCATCCTCCGCAAAAAAAGAAAAGGGAAGGTGCAAAGGTGAACAGGGCGACGGGAAATGGCACGAGCCGGAACAAGAAAAACAAGGGAAAACTAACAGACAGAGTTTAAAACCTTCTTTCACTGGGGCAACAGGACTGGAGAAAGTGTGACACACCATAAGGAAAATTAATAAACAACAAGGGAGGGGGATTACAAGAAAAACAAAAGGCCACCAACCGGGGGAAACAAGCTACTGTCAGGACTGGCGGGTCAAACCAAACTCAGAAAAGGCAAACATCGAGGGGGGGGGGCGGAAAGCTAAAGAAGAATTCCGGAAAAAAGAGGGCCGGAAATTCCAATGTAGCCACCGAAGGGAAGTCAAAAGAATGCGTAAACATGCCAACTATTATACGAAAATAATAAAAGGGGGGATGTCGTGGGTTTCATCAAAAAAAAATCAACTGAAAAAAAACAAGGACTAGCAAGGGGAAATTGAGAAACACAGCATTAAATAGTGTACGGTGAAAAAAAAAAGGGCGGCACCACAGGACCGGAAAAAACAAAACCGGGGGAAAAAAACCAAAAACTAGCCTAGCATTGCAGAGACGACAAAAATTCGCGGGGCAAGGTGGTGAAGTACTCAAAACCGGGGGGTTGGCACACGAAACCAGAACAGATTGGGACCCAGCAAAAAAACCACAAAACAGGGCCAGGAATCAAGGTAGGAAGGGGAAATCAAGGAAGGTTGAAGGGGGGGAAGGGACCAATGTATCCTAGAGAAAAAAAAACACCAGGGGGGAAAAAAAATGGATGCAAAAGTTACTATGAAAAGAAGGAAGGCAACATTTTTCCTAAGGGGGATCGTCCTGGGGGTTAAAACCGGAGTAAGCAAAGGAAGGGGGGTGTGGAGACCACCTGTGGGAAATTGTAGTGCAAGTGGGAAGAAAAAAGGTCAAAACACCAAAGAAAAATCGAATCCTGGGGCGTCTAGAAAAATGAACTATAATGTGACAGGCAGGGCGAATACCCCTGGGAGGTGGGACAGAAAAAAAAAACAAGGACCTTTAAAGAAAAACGCCCGTAAACTAGAAAAAAAAAAGAAGGAGTGGACAACAGGAAGACAGGAACTGAGATGAAGGTCATTTGGTTCTGAGGAAAAATTCAGCCCCCGGGGGCCACCACAACCCCCACTACAAAAGACAAAAAGGAGAAGATGAGAAAAACTCTTCAAAAGCGAAGGTCCAACATAAGAACCGTTTGCCGCTGCGGACCTTTGACGACCGGGAAGACCAGTCCAAGGGGGGGCGACGGAAAAAAAAGGTAGGGGGGGTTGACGATAAACGGAGAGTGTGGGGAAAAGAAAGGGGGGGCTGAGCGAGGGAAGGCAGTGCTGAGGCGAACTGACACCCTGGGGTGTTGGTGAAAAAAAACTTGAAACGAGGCATGGAATGAGAAAATCCAGGGAGGGGGGGAGGTGACGAAATGTCAGGGGGGGGGGAGAGGGGAAAAAAAACGGAAAGAGAATCCAAATTTTTGGAAAAAAAAAAGGGGAAAAAATAAAGTGGGTGAAAAAAGAGTCGGGGCGAAAAAATCTAATGGGTGGTTCTGGCCAAAAGAAAGTCGGCAGCCCAAAAAAGCATGTTGAACAAAATATAGGGGTGAAACTGAAGGGGAGGTGAAAGAAGACATCGAACGGAACCGCAATGGGGAGAACCACAAAACAAGGGGATGGAAAGGTCCCGCGAAGTGAAAACCTCCCTCGCACAGCTTCGTACAAACGGAGGGGGAAAAGTACAAAAAGGGGTGCAAGGCGAGGGGTTCTGAGGCAAGGTGGAAAAACGGGGGGGGCCGAAAAAAAAAAAGACCTTAATAGAAAAAAAAAAAGGGTTGTTAGATCAGAAACGACGACGCGAAAACGCGGACAAGGGAAGTTAACAGGGGTACAAAAAAAGGCGCCAAAGGGGAAAAAACAAAGGAAAAGTCTGTTGGCCATGGAAAAAAAGAGGTTGGATGCAGGGGGGGGGGGGGAAAGGAAAGGTGGAGAACAAGAAACCACATCTCGTACGTCCAAAACGAAAAGGTTGACAAAACCCCGTCGGTAGCGGGGGACAACCGACATCTGCTGGCGAACGAAGGAGGAGGGGTGTGAAAAAAGCAATCGTCGCCCGCAGAATGCGGGGAAATGGGCACGGATACCGGTCTTCTTGGGGTGGAAGTGGAACCCAGTCACAAAATAGGGGATTTTTCTGGACGTCCGGCAGACGGACCGGGTGGAAAAAAAACACGCAGAAATCCAGGAAAGCAAGGGAACGGCCGCCCCCCCAAAAAAAATCCCCACACCAAAATCGGCGGACCAGGGGGGGAAAGAGCGCACCAGCACCGACGACCAGGTGAAGAAAACTGCGGAGGGGGAAGGGCAACTGTTCCGCGCCAAGCCTAGAACCGAGAAGGGGGGGCAACTCGTTTTGTCCCTCCGGGGGTGGGGAAATTGTCGTGAGAAAGGGGAGAAAAAGGGGTCAAGGCCACCACCCCCTAAAGGGCTTGAATGGACAAGAAGTTAAAAAGAGGAGGGGGGGAAAAAGCACCTGGGTTGGGGCCCGTGACTACGTGAAGAATTCTGGGGGAAGGGGAGGAAAGGTGGGAGAGCAACAAGGGTGGTATCCCCATAAAAGAGGACGTGGTTCAAAAGAGTAAAAAAATCCCCACGGGGGAAGAAAAATAGAAAAAAAGAACAGAAAAGACGAAAAGCAAACAGGAGAAGGGACTCTTGCCTTGAGACGGGCCCAAGAACCGGGGGACCCAACATAAAGGAAAGGGGCAAAAACCAAAAAAATCCTTGAAGGGGTATACTCGGGAGAAAAAAAATAGACGGCACGGAAGTCCCGGCTACGTGGTAAGGTTCAAAAAGAAAAGAAGCATAAGACACGGTGGGAGAAGGTGACACCCTTTTAAACAGGTTTGGGGGGGAGGCCCAATGTCTATGAAGGCGCCGAGGGGTGGGGGAAGCCTAAACGAGAAGGTACAACGTCAAATACTTTTGTTTTGGGAGGAGTCTGAGAAGGCGGGGTAGATGGTTTTCACCAAAAGTCGGTTTGAACTTCAGGGTGCCAAAGTTAAAGACGAAATATCCTCCAAAAGGAGGATGGGGAGTCAGGAGAGTAGCTGGGGAGGGCCGGTACGCTCTTGACAACACACGCTCAGTTCAGGCAAAAAAAGGGGGTAGCACAGGGATCTGAACAAGCAGGCGGGTGGGGTCATCGTGGGGGACGACCAAACAGTCAAAAATTCAGAACAGTGCAAGGGAACACGCGGTAAGTCCTCCGGTTTGGATGGGGACAAAGGAGGGAAGAGGGGTCAAGTCGGAACGGGGAGAAATGGAAAAAAGAAAAGAGTAAGAAAAATAAAAACAAGGTATTAAGGGGGAGAAAGGGAGATATCAAAAAATATAAAGGGGCAAACTTCAACAGGGGAAAGCAACACAAGGGAGCACTGGCATAAAAAAACAGTAGTGATTCGGCCTGGGGCCGGAGAGGCCCGGAAACAGCAAAAAACAAGAAAAATCCGAGAACTTTCTGGAAATCCTGGGAGAACAGAGGGACGCATATACTTGAACTATGAAAAGGACCAGACCGAAGCAAATCCGGAGAAAAAAAAAGCAGGTGTGGGAGGGGAATAAAAGAGTCGCATGCCTGGAACTTACCAGAAGTGAAGGGGAAAAAACGGGGGACAGCAAGACCAAAGCAGACGCCAGGACCCGTTCCCGCAGGTAGGGGTGCGGAGAACAACCAAAAGGAGGAAACTGACAACAATCAGGTTACGAAAAAAGCGGACTCAACCCATCCTCCCAAGCCCCGGCAGTTTTCAGGAGAAAAATTCAAAACCCCGGTAAATTACACCCGGTTCAAGGTCAGTCGCAAAATGAGAAAAAAAACGAAGCCAGGGGGAAAAAAGCGGGGACCTTGCCCGGCCTTTCGGGGGGTAACAAGAAACAAAGATTCACCTGGCAACAGTGCAAGCCATAAAAAGCAGAGATAACGCGAGGAAAAGAAGTTGAAAAACGTAAAGGACGAAAAAGAAAAAAAAACGCGCCGACTGCAAACACTGGGAAAAGGCCAACCTCAATCCCCAGACGCGGAAATTGCGAGGCGTAAAATAGGGAACCAGAAAAAAAAAAAGTTGGGGCAGCAGGGAAAGTACAGCAACGGGACGAATGACAGACAGGGGGGCACGAAATGTTACAAGTAGGGAAGCAAAAAACGAGTGGAGGAGTGGTCAAAAAACTACCTGAACGAAAAAAGAAGAGTTGAACGTCAAAAAAAGGTCAAATTTACGGGGTCGCCTTAGTGTTCACGAGAGAAAGGGGCCAGGAACAGGGGGATGGGCGGAACGTCAAGTAGAACAAAAAGGAATCATAGGGGGACGGGCACGGGAAAAAAATCACAAAACCCTGAAGGATAACACAACAGAAAGAAAAAAAGAACTGAGGTCAACTCAAAAAAAGAAAGGGAAACTGTATACGGGAAAAAGACATCCCTTCAGGGGGAGAAAAAAGGGTCTGAACTGGGGGAAAAAAAAAACTGAGGGGCAAAAATAAGAAAAAAGCAAGGGGAGCGGACGCTCATGAAAACGGAAAAAGACCGTGCCGGGACCACCAGGGAAAAAAAAAAATATCGGCCAAAAAAAACCAAGCCAAAACCAGTACAATTGGCCAATAAAAGGGGTTAAGAATGGGGGGGGGGGTGGTGGTGGGGGCGTCAGTGTTCTAAAAACTGAAAGTCGGAGGTTTACGCAATCTGGGGGAAGGGGTGAAAGCGAAATTAGCTACTCTGGGGGGTAAAAAGTTCAAAGCCCACAAAACGAGAAACCTCAAAAAGCGGGAAAGCAACCGGTCTAGAGCCAAGGAGGACGAGTGGGAAAGTTATCATTACTCCCTTGGGAAAGACAGGGGGTAAGACATCGAACCCAAAAAGTTGACAACAGGCAAAACAAAAAAAGGGGACATAAAAAAGTGCATGAAGCCGGGGCGTTCCGCGGGTTCCAGAACAGCAACCAAGGTTAAAAGAAATGGTGTAACACCTTTCAGGGACAAAGGGGGTTTCAAACAAGGACTGTATCAAAGCAAGGGTAAAAATAGGGACAAGATGAAAAAAAAAAAGAAGAGGTGGAAAAAACAAAGAAAACTCGTGGGAAAGCCCCCCAACCCGGAAAAGGAAAAACATGAAGAACGGAAAAAGTGGGAAGGCATTTCAACAAAACTTCGTTCAGGGCACAGAAGCAAGAGACTCGAAAAAACAAAAACGAAGGCCGGCAAAGCTAGAAAGAGAAAAAGATCCCGGAGGGAAAGAGGGCTACTGCCCAGAGGGGGGGGGAAAACGAGAATAAGGGGGGGCTTGTGGGGGGGGGGGGTTGGGGCAAAAACTGCACAAAAAAAGAAGAAACAAAAGGGGAAATCGGCATGCAAGTCAAAAAAAAAAGGGTCAGTGGAAAGGCAATGGTCAAAGAAAAAGGGGGGTCTCACCAGGGCTGGGGACAAGAATATTCGCAACGCAATAACAACTAGGCGCAGGGGGGGACAAAAAAAAAGGTCTGGCCAACTGGGTGAAGGAGCAAGAAACAACCAAGGTTGGGAGAAAGAGGGCCTAAGAACGTAATTCCAGGCAATCAGGAAAAAAGCACCGGAAAGGAATGAATCTGGATGAAAACTCTCCACAAAAAAAGCGCAAGGGAGAGTCAAAGAACATGTCCCTATGAGGGAGGTGGAAAAAAAGGGTGGCTGATTCCGGGAAAAGACGGCCCGCCAGTGGGGGAGAAAAAAAGTAATCGGCTGCGGGGGGCGGAAGGTTTCAAGGGTCCAAAAAAGGGTCCAAGCGAAGAACTTGGTTGGAAAGGGGCGAGGAAAAAAAACGCGTGGTACTAGGGGAGGAAGTAAAAGCGTTCGGGAACCCAGCTAAAAGGGATGAAAAACAATAGACCAGGTGGGGCCAAATAGCAGGAAACCAGAAAAGGAAAAAAGGGAATTGAAATGCACCGAGATGGTGAATGTCTGCGGTCAAGGGCGGGGTCAAACGAGGCTCGGGGAACGGGGGGAAAAAAAAGGGGACAACCAAAAAAACCAAAGGACCAGATACAAACACCCTCGAGGTTCGGAGTCTTGGTCACGGAACAATGGAATAGGCAGGGAGGCATCAGGGGAACGTTGAAGAGCAAAATGGGCTCAAATCATTAGGATCAGATGTCCCTGAAAAGGCAGGCAGGGGTATCGATACAAAAAAAGGATTGCGCTGTACACAGTAGAAGGAGGGTGTAGCATTCCCAAAAGGGAGGGAATTAACCTAACCGGGGGGGGGAAAACGGGGGGGGGGCGAGCCAGGGGACTGAAAAGGGGGGTAGAACTCAAGGACAATTCGGGCAACAAGGGGGGGACCACGAAACCAGTAACTGGGGGGGGGGAAAAAGGGTGAAAAAAAAGAGGGTCAACAGTGTCGGAACATCGTGGAAAAAAGGGGAATGCCACCAACAAGAACCTTCCAGAACGGAGAAAAGTTGCCAAAAGATGGACAAAAAAAAACAATCCCTTGTTGGGCCCAAAACGGGGAGGGGCGAAAGAAGTTCCGGGTTAAACCAAAACGTCCTGCCGGGGGGGGGGAAACTAAAAAAATAGTCAAAAGACCGGGGGGAAGCAACCTAGAGAAAGGTTGGCTAATGGGGGAGAAGGGGGGGGGAAAGTGAAGGTGAAAAAAAATACGGTAAAACTGTCAAAGGGAGTAGACTGCGATTGTAAACGCAAACCACATAAAACCGATTACTAAAAGGGGGGGCCGGGGAAGGAAGGCGGGACGGAACAAGAAGTATCTGTAACTAGTTCCGGGGGGGGGGGGGGGACAAGGTCTACTGTGAAGGGAGGGGGTGATCACAATGTTTGGACGGGGGGGCATGGAGAACTCACTCACAGAACGAGAAAACGTGCCCGCTAAATTTTTACAACGTCGTTTGGAAAACAGCCGCACAGCGAAAGACACATTGGAGCAAACTAATCAGTAACTCTCGGAGGAAGGGGGTGAATTTCACAAAAAACCGGTCCAGAAGGGAACTCGGAAAGGTGGATGTTTGAGGGAAAAGTGTGCTGTCGGCAATCATGAGGGGGGGTTGAAAAAAGGGGAAAAAACATCCAAAAGGAGGGATAGTGGTGTCCAAAAAAAAAAAAAGGGGGACCGACCGGGAAACGCACCCCAAACGCCATAAGCAGCCAAAGGGACCCCCTGAGCGGCCAAAGTGTAATATGAAAACCACAAAGATCCGCGGTGTGAAAAGAACCAAGGAACGGCCAGGGTCAGAAAACAAAAACGGGGGAACCACCAATTGCGGTGCAGATTGGGGGGGGCCTCAAGGACTTGGGCAATGGAGGATAAAACGGGACCGCCCGGGTCCCGCCAACGTTGGCGTGTAAAGCGAAACGGGGGGGGAAATAAAAAACGGAGAAGGGCCCTGATAACAAGAAAGACAAAGTCTGGAGGGACAGGGGGCATTACCAAGGGGTGCCAAAGACTATTCAGCTGGGTGAGAGGCTGGTGGAGACTCAACGACATTTTACTAGTAAAGAAAATACGCCACGAGCGCAAGCGCGAACAAAAAAAAAAAGGCGAAACTGGCAGGGGACCAGGAAAAAAGAAAAAAGAGTCAAAGACTGGGGAACAAACCCTTAAGGACAAATGTAAAATGGCACACAAGGGGTCAACGACGCAGTTAGTTCAAAATACCGACAGATCCTATTGGGAAAATCCTAACAAGGAGGGTGGACACAAAATCAACCACAAGTACAAGGTGGGGGAGGCACGGGTGGGGGAGTACGAGGGTGTTATCATTGAACGATCGGAGGCATGTACCCCAAGGCCTTTTGGCCCGGGGACCGCAAATACTGATGAACAAAAAAAAACTGAAAGGGGGCAAACCTGGTCGTCAGTTAGTGAGAATGTGGAGAATTGCGTGAAAAAAAAAAAGGGGGGGAAACGTCACACTGTCAATTCGGGGGTCACAAGGAAACGGAAACGACGGGAAAAGAAACAAATAGAGCAGGTACGGGGATTCGGGTACTGAAAGGAGTCAGATGTCTGGGGGCCACGTGCAAAACCGTACGGGCCGGAGGAGAGAAAAAAAACCAGCAAAAAAGCTTTAGCGGGAAAGAAGGGCAAAACGAGACTCACCAGACAGGGGAAACTTGACTCCCAAGAGTTAGCGAGGCACGGCGTAAAAAGGGGGGGAAGGAAGGGGGAAAGAAAAA
>Ga0179593_1509381_pt1 | contig 12451 bp, 25 predicted proteins | sample CZODoug2_1_08_16_FD_185931 | JGI IMG/M metagenome (GOLD analysis project Ga0179593, IMG submission 185931) | Vadose zone soil fungal communities from Angelo Coast Range Reserve, California, USA - CZODoug2_1_08_16fungal (PacBio error correction) | ecosystem: Environmental > Terrestrial > Soil >...
AAAAATAACAAAGAGGGCCAATTAAAGAGAAGGAGGTTCGAAAAAGCAATCAAGCAGAACAACCAATCATAACAGAGAAAGAAACAAAAAGAAAAAAAAAAAAAATGGTGGGGACTACCAAAAACCCAAAGAAGACAACTTCATGAAACACAGTAAAAAAAAAAAGAATAACACTTGAAGAAAAGGGAGCAAAATGGTACGCTAATAAAAGGGGAGAGGTAAAGAAGGGGGGAAAGGGGTAGTAAAATGGGACCCCAAAATAGGGGAAAAGGTGGTGAAGGGGGGGGGAAAGAAAGATCGTCATCGAAAGAGGGATCGGATAAAAAGGGGGGGGGGGGGGGTGAAAGGGACGGGGTGACCAAAAGATAAGCAGATAGTAAAGATGAAACGGCTGGGAAAAGGCAGGAGTTAATATAGCGTAGGGGAGTCTCTAATATAGGACAAAGAGTGAAAAAAATAAATTAAACGGAAGAGAAAAATGCGAGATGGATTCTGGACCAGAAAAGAGTGGAGAGGGGTGGGAAAAACGTATCTAGTGTGAGAAAGTACTATAGAAAATAAGGGGAGGGGAAGCGGGAGAAAGGCATTAGCGGGAGAGAAAAAAAAGAAGTGGGCGTGTCTAAGCGTAAGCGGGGAACTGAAAGAGGGGGAGAGGTGGAACAAAAAATTCTTTCACTGGTACCAAAAAAAGGGGAGGCAAAGAAAATGCGGCAATGGAGAAAGGAAAGGAAAGGCCAACGAAAAGGGATAGGGATTACTTGACAGTCAGTGAAAAAAAGTGAAAGGTTATCCACCAAGGTCTTGGTGGTCGGTCGCAGAAAAAACGAGGTCGTAATAAAAGGTTTGGAAGGGTGGGAATAGAAGAGGCAGAAGAGGGGGGAAGGAGGGGGATCAGCAACGGATATAAATAGGGAAAAAGGGGTGAAAGTTGGGGGGAGCCTTGAGTCAAAGGGTAGAAAAAAGGAAATGGTGAGAGGGGAATAGGATTAAAGGGTGAAAGGGGGTTTCAAGAGGCGGGAGAGGACATGTAGAAAAGGGGAAAGAGGGCGGGTAAGTCGAAAACAAAGGAGGGATCAAAAGAGACCCCGTACCGTAATACAGTCACTGACTAGGGAAAAAAGAATGGGTGAGCTAGTTTAGTGGGCGGCCTGTGAGTGGAAAGTCGAATTACAGGGTCTTGACAAAAACAAAGAGAGTGAACGGGGTTGGCATAAAAAACTGGGTGGAAAGGAGAGGGAGATCGGGAAAAGGGGAGGGATAGGCAATTAATTCCTCCAGTTGTGAGTGTAAAAAAAAGAATGGTTTCGACACGAAGGTGGGGGGGGTGCAAAACTGCTACAAGGGATTAAGCGGTTGTAAACAAAAGTAAGTATGAAGGAGGCGAATGGTGGTATTGTCAGATCTCACTCGGGTTCAAAAGTAGAAAAAAGGAGGGGGGGTGGGATAGCCGTCTAACAGGAGAAGTGAAAGGGTCTGAGGTTTTTTACAAATCTACCTATTAGAAGAGTAAAACGAAAGCGGGGGGAAATAAGGGTGTCTAGTGTAAACAACGAAGTAAAAGGGGGGTTAAAAGGGGGAGAAAAGTAGGAGGTGCCGAGCTGTATGAGGGGGAAATATGGGTGGGGGGGGGAGGGGGGAGTTGTAGAGAGATGGTGAGATGGTTCCTAAGATTAGGGGGAAAGGAAGAATTGGGGCAAAAAGAAAAAGAAAAAAGGCTGAGGTGTGCGTCTAATGGGTTAGGCAGGGTGGGAATGTATAAAATAGAAGATAAGAGAAAATGGGGGTGTCATAAAGGCGGCGAGGGGTCTGCGAAAAAGTGGATTCACCGCGTGTGAAGGTGGAGGAAAAAAACGGGCGAGCTGGTTGTACAAAAGGCAGTGAAGGGGGGGGGAAAAAGAAGATTATCTTCGGGGTGTGGGTGACAATAAAGCAATGAAAAAGAGGCGGGACTGCCCTACGCGAAAAACAGTGGGTAGTATTTAGTGGACGAGGGGAGTAAAAAAAAAGATTGCCTGGGTATCAAGTAGTCCTGGGTAAAGGCACCAAGGGTCATCAGTATGTGAGGTGTGGATAAGGGTCTCTGTAGAATTTTCAAGGTGCAGGATATGAGGGGAACGCGGTATGGAAAAAAGGAGGGGAGGATTTGGGAACCCGTCGAATAAGCTCTAGAAGTGTGGGAATCGAGGCAAGGTGGGAGGGATAGAAAGACTTGTATATCGGTAAAAGATCATGGGGGGAAAAAAAAGGGGGAAAAATTAGCAAGGGGGAAAAATACTAAGGACCAGTAAAGGATTAAAAGAAGGAATATAGATGCGGACTAGAGACAAAGGTCACCCCCGTACTGATGATAATAGTGGAATCACAAGGGAAAGAGAGAGTGTTAAGTCAGCCACAAATAGGAAGTGGGGGAAACTCGTACTGCAGATAGTTATTACGGGAAGGATAGAGCAAAGTCATTACTGGAAATGGTCAAACCATGGTGGGGGGTGGAAAGAGAAGAGGTAAACAGAAGGCTAGGGAGGGGGAGAAAGAAAAGAAATGGGTTACGGACATCGCGGTGTCTTAGCAAAGTATGGTACGGTAAAAAGGGGGGGAATAAAGGGAAGAAGAAAAAGGGGGGGGGGGGAAAAAAGTGGGCCTCGCACGTAAGGGGGCTATCAAACTCCTTTCACACAGCTCGGTATGTAAATTGGTTGTAGGTCGCAAAAAAAAAAAACGCCCCGCCGTTTTAAAAAAACGTGAGGGGAAAGAGAAGGGAAGGGTGTGGGGGGGGCGGGCAAACTTTGCCATAAGGACGGGGTAACAGCCCGAGCCCGGGGTAGGTAATCTTGCAGTGGACAGAGAAGGGGGGAAGGTCGTAATTGCGCAGGGGTTTCGGGGAAAGGGGGGAAGGAAGGTTGGTGGAAAAAAAAGGTGATAGTGAGTGGGGTGGGACAGGCGAGAAAGTAAAGGATTTAGTTTCTTACGGCGGGCAAGAGGGGGTTTGGGTAAGGGGATTTGTCATAAAAAAATGGAGAACCGTCTGTGAAAAGGTTCATAGGGAGGGGGGGGAAAGAGAGGGGGGCTCTCCTGATGGGAACCAGGGGATGAAAAATAGGAGGAGAAAAAATGTTCACTAATACCATTGTGACCCAAGGGAAATCATAACAAACCTGTAGGAACCGGGAAGGGGGATAACATGATGAAGGGAAGGGTGGGTGAGGGCGCAAACAGGAAAAAGGAGGCCTAAGAAAAAGAAGACACCTAATGTGATAGCCTTCTCAAACATTAAAAATGGAGGTTCTACAAAGCCGTGAGTAAGATATAGGTTGATTACCCGTAAAAATAGGGGCTGGGGATCTCCGATTCAAGGTCTGACGGGGGGGGGCTAAGTGGAGGGGGCGTGCTGAAAACGTTCATCGTAGAAAGAGGTACTGTAAGGACTCCCCTAATGGAAAAAGTGGTGGCCGGGGTGGAAGGGGGGGGGATGTACCTGACTGTTAGGAAGGAGGGGGGGGGGATTCACCTTTTTAAGCCCCGAAGGGGGAAACACGAAACTACACAAGAGAAGAGGAAGAGGAACGATCCTCAGGCGACGGTATAACATTAGGGGGGGGTGTGGAGGTGACATGAGTTAAAGTTTACTATAAAACAGGTAAGGAAAAGATCTGGAACAGAGATTTGGGGGATAGTTCTTCAAGTGAGACAAAAGAACGGGAAAAAGAAAGGATAGTTTGGGGTCCAGGGGGCGCACAGAGTATCCTGTGGAAGTGAAGCGTGGGGGGAATTATTCATTAGAAGTGAGTGGGTCGATGTGGGAAAAAAAGTGGAGAAGGGAGGGATTCAAAAATGTCCATAAAGGGGTCTCAAAAAAAAAAAAAGGGAACACACGGAAGATGAATCTGCTAATAAGGGGGGGAGAAACAAAGCTGCGCTGTTAAAAGGGAAAGAGAAAGCGATCATCTTTGCTTCCGGAAGGGGGAAAACGGGAAGGGGGCAGGCCATTTGGGAAATGTGACCAGGGGGGGGGGCTGGGAGAGGAAGTGCTTCCAGAGTTGGTAACCCTGAGAGCAGAGAGGTAAAGGAAGAAATGCATAGTGAGATCCGTCTGACGCGAAACACACCACATCGAAGACACCAACCTGTCCTTTCGAGGGAGACTCGTGCATCACGGGGGGGGAGGAGAAGCCCAACACTTGCAAACAGACTCGTGGATCCGTGGGGAGTGAAAGGAGAAAGTAGCTTTAGCTGCGGTAAAAAAAAAAGAGGATATCAGGTGCTCAATACCGAGATGTGAGGGGGACAGATACTATTTTAAGGAGGAGGGAGGGGCTGGGGGTTACTAAAGGGGGGGGGTACATGTGAAAAAGCGGAATGAGAGAGAAAAATAAAAAATCTCTGAAAGGAAACCTGGGGAAAAAGCACGGGTTAGTGGATGTGGATAGGGGGGGAGGGAAGGTGGGGAGAGAGAGAGGGGAGGGAGAGTGTGGGGTGCTCCGGAAAAGGTTTCAAGTCGTGAAGTGAGAAAAAAAGGCATGCCATGGAGAGGGAAGAAAAGGGAAGAAAGGGAAGGGGGGGAGGGAAAGAAGCTTTGCTTATGGAGTTGGGAAAAAAGGGGGGGCAAAAGGGGGAAAAAGAACTATTAATTGTGGGATAGGAGGAAGGAAAGGACGGGATAGACGATGGCAACAAAGGGGGAAAGAGGGCCATCCAGTGAACAATAACGATGCCTAAATGCTAAGTGGAGAATGGTCAAAGAGCGGATAAGGAGGAAGTTTTGTAATGTCTGGGGTGGACGATAAGGCTCGGGGATAAAGAAGGGGAAATACCTTCTTGTAACACATAACTTAGTGAGATGAAATGAAAGTTACCGCTCCCATCGCGAAGGGAAACGGCGGGGGGTGTTGGAGGGAGGCTCGCGGGGCCTGCTCTTAATCAACCAAAGGTGGGACAGAGGGCAGGAAGGGAAAGGGGCGGGCATATTAGGGGTCTTCTGGGTAGAAGAGGGAATTTTTCGAAAGGAGTAGATCTCTTTGCACACGGGTCATGGAGGGGGGGTGGGATTGAAAAAAAAAAAAGGAGGGGACCTGAGACGGACGCGGAAGAAAACCAAAAGAAGTAACTGGACGTTTCCTCTGTGGTAAGGGGGGGAGGGAAAGAACCTGGGGGTGGAAAAGAGAAAAACAGGTTGGGGACTAAGGCAGGGAGTTCATAAAAGAAAAGGTGAGACTTTTGTAGACAAGAAAGGACTGAATAAGGAGCAGGTGTTCTGGCTGACTCTGAGGTTTGGGGGAATTTGTCCAGGTGGTCTCACGGCCATCACTAAAGAAAATGGAGTAAGCAACGAGAGAAGAAAATATGGTTATTAATTAATCTTTGTGGGAAGGGAAATTAGGATGATTCAAGGTGTGGTAGAGCAGAAAGGAAGGTACTGATTCGTAAGAAAAGAATAGTGACAGAGAAAGGAAGACTGAAAAAATTGAGAGGGTAATATGGGGGAGTTGGCGAAGATGTTACTCCACTCCCCAGGGGGTACATGAGGGGACGGAAACCCGGCCCTTAACTAATGGGGAAGGGGAGAAACGATTTACACTAATAAGTTCCTTGCCGAAACAAAGAATCCAGAAACATCGAGCAAGGTTGGGGGCGGAATTACAGGGAAGAAACTGAAAGTGAGGAGATGGAAATCTATCCTAGAGGGGGGAGGGGTAGACCAAGAAGGGGAATATGCTCCACTTAACTCCATCGGCAGGTGGAAAAAAAAGGACAAATTTTAGAGATACAGTGTGCGAGATCAGGGAAGAAAGTCACGCTAAAGGCATGAAAAAGCCTGCTGATCGGGATTGTGAAAAGTAAAAGGAGTGTTAGAAGCAGCCGTTCAGGCGAGATCGTAGATGGGGAGGAAAAAAGGGTGTAAAAGGGAAGCTAATCAGCGGAATAATAGAGCACTGATAAAGAGGAAAAGAAGAAAAACTCTCCGGGACGGGTAAAATAACATGGGGGCAAGTAAAGAGGGGAGGTGACTCGACAAGTACTTAAAGATGCAAATCTAGGATGGGGGAAAAAAAGACGGGGTGGGACTTGTTAATGGAATCAGGGACAAAGGCTAGTTCGGGGGTTATAGAGTGCATCATCGGAAAATGAAAATAAGAAAAAAAAGAGGAAGGATCCTCAAACATCAAAGTAGATGAAAAAAAAAAAGGCGTGGTAGGGGCAAAATTGTGTAATGGGCGAGAAAAAATCCTTGTGAGCCGGTCCGGTAAAGGAAAATCGGGGGAAAAAACCCCCCCCTGAGTGCTTGATTAAGGGAGAACTAGAAGGGGTACGTAGAAGCACGTCTACAAGGAGAAAAAAAGGGGAGGAGAAGAAAAAAAAGAAGTGGGGGGAAGGAAAAGGGACATAAGCGCCCCAACAGGACCATGCTTTGACAATGAAAGGTGGACCAGGGAGAATAGGAAGAAACACTCGCCTGGTGGGGGGGAAACGTACCGTGGTGACAAGGAGGGGGATAACACTGAATTAAGGTTAAGAAAAAAGTAACAGGGGGGGGGGAGAACAATCTTTGATTTTGTCGGCTCGCCCGCTCGATTGAAAAATGTGAGGAAGTAACTAGTTTTTGAGGGATGGGTTATAATACAATGGGAGAAAAGGATATTACAATACCATTAAAAAGGCTCCAAGTATTCCCAAGACCAGAAAAGATCGGGAAAGAAGGAACATCAAACTAGAAGCTTCTGAGACAGCTAAATGGTTACAAAACGTAACGAAAAAGGTTGAAACGAACCGTTCTTTAAGAGTTCGGGGAGAAAGGGCTAATGTAGTGTCCTCTGAAGAGTAGTAGCTGGACGAGATTTAGTCCAGGGTGAGGGGGAGAAGGAGGGAGATGTCGAGTCTGAATGAGTGTTCTAAAGGGGAAGAGGGGGGGAGGCTCGGCGAAAACTGGGGGTAAAGCGGGAGCATAGAGGAAAGGGTTAAGAAAACCGATAAGAGTGCGACATACACAACATCAATCTCAAACCGAAGGAGGGGGGGGAGTGTCTCGATCGGCCGATTATAGAAAGGTGGGTGGGACTCTGGTACGTGAAAAAAGGGAAAGGACTAAGGGGGAAGTGGAACAAAGCTATTGAGAGTTGAGAAAAATTGTATATTGAAAGGGGGGGGGGGAAATCACGAACATGAAGGCAATTCAAACGGCAAGGGAGCCTTTAAAGCCTCGCCGAGCGAAAAAAGGGAGGAGGGGAAAAGGGCGTGTTCGGCGATGTAAAAGAGGGTGTAGGGCCGAGAAGGGAGAATGGGGTGAGATTTAATGGAAAAACAATTCGTTTAGCATTCAATAGGGGGAAGGGGAGAAGTAGCAGAGGGGTGGGGTAGAGGAAGGAAGGGAGAAAGGAAGGGGGAATCCAAAGAAGGAGACAGGATCACCGGGTAAAAAGAAAAAAAAATTTGAACGGGCAAAGCCGAAATGAAGAAGATCCTGGGATCATTTTCTGTATCGTCAGCGCCAGTTAGGTAAAGAGGTGTGGGGACTGCAGTCGGGAAGCCATTAAAAGTGCAATATTATGCCAAGCATGTAGGGGACCTCTTAGGGGGTGGGCCGCGGAAGGGCAAAAACACATGAGCGCCGAAAACCGGAGATAGCAGCAAGTCGATCAAGAGAGGGGGAAGCGAAACCTAAAAAAAATTCAGGACTTTGGGAAGGGGCTATCGCTAAATAATGGTTTCGGACAAAAGAAAGGGAGAACGAAAGAAGTAAAACAAAAGGACCCTCAAAAAGTCTGTAAAAATCAGATTTTGCAACAAGGGACTGAAAACATTAAAAGAAAAAAGGTTAGGGAATGCGCCACCGAGTGAGAAGCTATGAAAAAAAGAATAGTCAGTGGAGGTTTAAACAGTCATTGAAAGGGGACGGATGTAAGGGTTTTGAACAGCAGAAAGGGGGGGGCAGTGTACTTAACTGGAAAAAGCTCACGAAAGCCGGAAAAGGGGCAGACGTTTTCGGTCCCCTAAGTAGGTAGAAAGAGGCGGGGTCAGTGGGGGGGGGAGTTTGGAGGGGGGTGGGTAAAAGAGGGGGAGAGAGGCGAAGAACGCCTCGCGAGTAAGAGATGAAAACTAAGAAAAAGCCTTAAAGGGGAAAGTTTTGAGGGGCGCGTTGGATGCCGGCCCTAAGGTAAAACATGAAGTTCCAATTTCTGGATGGATAGGGGGGTGAAGGCTTGGAAGAACAGAAGTATCAGGAGTAAAAAAATGGGAAGTGGGGGGGTATCTAGGGGAAAAGTGGAAATAGTAAAAGTGTATAAAAATGAAGAATAAGAAACTGGGAGGTGTCTGGTAAGGGAGAGGTGAGAGAAAAAATGAGAAAGAAATGAAAAAAGAATGTACCATTAAAACGGGGAAACTAAATGGGAAAAATCTGTTCGTCTGGAGGGTTTGATTAAAAAAAAAATATGGATCAACTGTTGTAAAAAAGTAGTTTGATGGTTAGGTCATCCAGCGTACGAAGAAGAGAGACTCTACATAGGAAAGGGGAAGCCGTGTGTGGAAGTGATTCTTATGAAGGCTACCAAAGCGTGTTTAAAAAGGAAATGGGCGGGGGGGGTAGAGGAAAAGGGACAAAACGCACGAGGATTGTGTTGTTATGAAGGGCTTCATAAGAAGGAAGGGGATAAATTTCTCAGGGGAAGGGGAAAGGATTCGTGGGTGGTCCCGGGGAAGGAGAGGGGGAAAGGGGAATGGGCTGAGGGAGGGGAAATAAGCCAAAAAATGGAATAAAACCATGCAGAAAGTAAAGGTGAGGGAGAGGGGTCCAAAAGGCTAAGAGTACTATACGCTGCTTAAGACGTCAGTTAAAAAAAAAAAGAAAACACGACTCTCAACAAGACTCTGGGGGTTGTGTGTAAAAGATAAAAAGTGCGACTCAGGGAAAAGAAAAGAGTTTTTCCCTCTGAACAGGAAATAGGGGGGGAGGGAATATCTGCAGGCTCACAGTCCTAGGTGGACTTAAAAAGGGGAGGGGAGGTGAAGTAACAGAAAAAAAAATGGCGGGCAGGGGGGGGGGGAAAAAGAAAAAGATCCAAGAAGCTGTGATTCTGGTGCATGCATATATTAAAAGTCGAGATATTAAAAGTGGTCAGAAAGAAAGTCCTTGAAGAACGATATCAAAAACGTTTAGGGGTACCAGGCAGGGGTCAAAAATGAAAGGGAGGGGGTCCAACCGAAGAACCGTGGAAAACCTGGGAGCAAGAGGGGGGGGGTGGGGGGGGCGGACCTATTCCGATGGGACTTGCCTCACCCCAACATAGAGAAGGAAGGCAAAGTCACACTGCGCCCTATACGGAAAAAGCGGATGGTTCCGTGGTGTATTGGTAGGGTGCGCCTGTGCGGGTTGGAAGGGGGAAAAGTTTATCGAACGCAATCGGACTTGCGGGTAAAATCATGGAGAGACAGAAAAAAAGTGTCGGGGTTTATCAAAGAGGGGAAGGGGGAGTGAGGGGAGATCCAATTGCTACTTATAGAATCGAGTGTCTGAAGGCTAAAACGGCCCTCAAAAAGACGATGCGCGGCGAGAGACAAGGATGAAGGAAAAAATAAGGGTCGTTATCCTAACCTTCTAAAAACAGGTGGGACCAAGCGCTGCAAGGAGAAAAAAAATCTAACAAGGAAAAAAGGAGGGAAAAGATTCACAGTGACTCGCGCAGTGATCGAATCTTAAAACCCTTAGAGGAGAAATGGGTTAAGATGGGGGAATCGGCCCCTGGTTTGATGACTCAGTGCAGAAGGACTCGAATAGGGGGGGAAGGAAAGGAAGAGGTCGACAGGGAAAGGGGGAAGCCGTAATAGCACCTCCTTGCGTCCGGGGGGTGGGAATGGGTAAGGCTGGAAAATACGAGTGACTGAAGGGGAGCTGGTCTTGAGGGGTCGGAAATGACTTCTGGGAAGAGGGGAGGGTGCTGATTCCCAATGAGAAACATGGGGGGACCAAAAACCGTGTACAGTCTTGTGAAAGAGAAGGAGGGGGGGAGTGGAGGCCGTGAAACTCTTGCAAGTGAAAAGGACAAGACGAAAGAAAGGAGGGAGGGGAGGGAGAAGTGCTGGGGCATGGTTCTCGAATTAAACGAGATCAGAAGTAATTGTGTTAAAAAAAAAAAGAATGGGGTGTCCAGTTACGGGAATACACAGGGAGACTTCTCGAGAGGAAAAAAGTGGTAAGTGATCGTCGGGTTTTAATAAAATCTCCCTCGCGTGGGAGTCAAAAAAACCAATGAGGAAAAAGGAAGAGGGAGAGATCCTTCATGGGGGGGGGCCTCAGCAATCTAACAAAAAGGTCACAGGAGGGACAAAAAGGAAGGAAGCAAAATCGGCGTGCGGAAAAAGGGGCAAAAGTACCATGCCAGGTACACAAAAAGACGAGCAAGAACGAAGAGTGTTAAACTGGGGAAAGGAAGACCCCCTCCAAAGAAAAAAGAGAAGTACCCTCAGTGGGAGGGAATTGGGGGGCGTCCGTGGTGTGGGCAGGTGCCGGGGGGAGGGGGGGGGGTCCAAAAAAAACAGGATAGTAGACGCTTGTGAACAAAAAAGAAGACAGGTAAGTAATATGGTAAAGGGAGAAAGATGATCACATCAATAAAGATCGGAAAGGATTAGACAGGCTTAAAACGTGTCGGCGAAACAAAGAAATTTCGAAATCTAACGCTGGAAAAAAAAGGAAAAAACTGAAATGGGTGGTTACGGAAAAAGAAAAAAGTTCCCCCGAAGAAAAGAAGGAAAAAAAAAGAAAGGGTCAAAAAAAAGGCTTTTTATCGGGTCCTTGTAGGGGAACATCCAAAAAGGGGGAGAGAAAAAAGCTTAGAGAGGTAGGAGGGGTGGAAAGGGGGGGAAGCAAGGTGTGGAAAGGGAGAATGAACGTGGCGCCCAGGAAAAGGGACCAGGGCGAACTCCGTAGCAAGGCCACTGGGGCGTAGGGTTTTTTGAAAGAAAGAAAGATAAATGATGGACCCGTGATGGTGATCGGCCAGGAAATCTACCTAACTTTCGTCTACGAAATTCGGCAAAGCAAACCACTTCGGACGCCATAAGGAAAAAGGACATGGGGGTCGAAGAGAACATTCTTACATCTTCACACGATGACAAGGATGTGACGAAATAGGAAAGTAAGGAGAGACGAGGGGCGAGTTACGGGTTTCCAGGCGAGTGTGGCAAGGGAAAAAAAGGCGGGTTGAAGGGCGAACAACCAGAAATTGGTAAAAAAAAAAGGAATTGAGGAAGGAGGGGGTAACCACCTTTACTTCCCGGATTGTGACACGGGGGGACCAAATAGGGGGGGAGAAAGGGGGAATGGGGCGGGAAAATGGAAAAAAAAAAAAAAACACAGAAATCACGGGCGGGTCAAAATCCAAAAAAGCTAAAAGTTTAAAAGGGAGAAAAAGAAGGGGGTGGTGATGGGGGATAGATATGGGTAAAGATGGGAGGATAAGAGAAAAGCAAGGGGGTGAGGAAAAAGAAGAGGGGAATCGTGAAGTGTCATTCGTAGGGCCTTTAGAGGAGAGGTATGGTAAAGGGAAGGGGCTCAAAAGAGGGCGGCGATGAGGGCCAACCTGTAAAGAGAAAAAACCTCTAAGGAAAAAAAGGAAAAAATTACCAGGGCTTCTGGGAACGGAGGAAGGATAGCAAAAGATGGAGGGAAAAGGGGAAAAGGGGGGAGGGAAAATGGTAAAGAGTGGGGGGGGAAGGATGGAGGAAGTGAAAAGGAACCGTGGTGCAACGGGTGGGGAGGGAAAATACTACCTTGGAGTGGTTTCCACAAGGAAAAAAGACACAGGAGGAGGGTAAAGATTGAGGAGGGAAATTAATCAGACCATGAGGGGGCGGTGAAACCTGCAAGTTACAGACGACTCATAAAAGAAGAAAGAAAGAGAGGGCGGGTAAGTCAGGGAAGGGGGATAAAGAGAAAGAGCCAAGGAGGATGTGTGCATATAAGACACGTTGGGAGGAGTCAAGAAAAGAACATACATTGCAGTGTTACAACCAAAGATACTCAAACGCAAGGTAAGAGAGGGAAATATAGGGTGGAGGGCTGGGGGTATACAGTATGGCAGGGGTGGGTGGAACACACAGCAATAGGGGGTGTCGAGGGGAAAAAAGGGGGGGAAAAAAAACCGAACGACACCGGGAAACCAGGAAGACAAAAAGAAAGGGGGGGTGAAGGGGAGAGCGGAACTGACAGTGGGGTGGGTGCGACCAGAAAGGTAGGTAGAAGGCCGTAGGGGCGATGTGTGTGTGGGGCACACAAGAGAAAAAGAAGGGGGGGCGTGGAGCGTGGGGAGGGCAAAAAAAAACAGGCGCATTAACAGGAAGGGGGAAAGAGATCTATCAACGTCATAGGAAGAATCGCCCGGAAGGAGGGAAGGTGTCGTCATGGTACTGACGGGGAGGGTCATAGACGGATAGGTGGCTCTTTGTCGAGTGACGGTTGATA
>Ga0179593_1276795_pt1 | contig 12450 bp, 16 predicted proteins | sample CZODoug2_1_08_16_FD_185931 | JGI IMG/M metagenome (GOLD analysis project Ga0179593, IMG submission 185931) | Vadose zone soil fungal communities from Angelo Coast Range Reserve, California, USA - CZODoug2_1_08_16fungal (PacBio error correction) | ecosystem: Environmental > Terrestrial > Soil >...
AACACGTCCAACGAACCCTAAAGGGTCGTGGAAGTCAAAAAAAAAATGTACAAGAAACAAGGACGAGAACGTCCTCAGTCAGCGTACGAAAACTCGTCGTATAGGGGAAACTACTAAATAGAGGCGCGGTTAAAAATCATGGTCGCGACTGGGGAGAGGGGGGGGGAGAACTGGGAGATTCGACAATAAAGAAGAAAAAAAAAGATCACGACCGAACACCAAAGAGAGGGCACGAAGGGGAACCCCGAGCGCAATCCCGCTCTTGCGCATCGAATGGTTAGAGAGGGGGGGCGCTCGTACACGCGGAATCGCCGGAAGGACTCCTCACGCGGATCTCAGAGGGAAGAGGGATCAGCCGAAGGAAAGAGGAACTCCAAGGGAGAAAATCCTTACTCATGCAGAAAAAAGTCTAGGTGGGGAGGGACTCTAATGTGAGAAAAGGGTATGTTGAGAAAGGGAACAGATACTGGCCCGGGAGATCGAAGAGAGAGTTCAGAAAAGGCCAAGTTATTTACTCCCGCTCGACCCCTGAGCAGAGGGAGATCAGGAAAACAGAAACCAAGGGAAAACTAACCCATCCGAAAACCTCAGAAAAGGGAAAAGGGAATCGTCTCGAATCAATAGAGAGGGCCAAAGGCGCCCGTAAGTGAGGGGATTGCTCCAGACCAATTTCAAAAAAAAGGCGAAGGGGGATCACGCACGGCGCTCCCTCGAAGATGCCTCACGGAAAGCAAAAGGGAAAATAAGGAGGAAAGCAATGGAAAAGCGCACCGTGAGAATCGGCCTTCTCCAAATGTGAAATCGGATCCAAACTGGCCGGGCGCTTAAAAGAGATTCTCAAGAGGAGGGAGACACTAAGGGGGGCGGAAGTGGGTAGATGGGGAAAGGGAAGAAAAGCCGAGAAGAGAGAGGCGACCGGAGAGGGGAAACAATTGCGAATATTCTTCCTGAGAGCGGAAAAAGAGCGGAAAGGGAGAGTTCGGGAATACCCGATACGCCGAGCGTGAGGTGGGGATTTGGAGGAAGAGAGCCTCATCCGCTATGAAGACGTCAGAGGGGGAAAAATTCAAGAATTGCGTGCCGAGTTACGCGACCTCCCGGAAGGGAAGGGACTATTCGGCCGAATGGGCCCCCTAAATCGTGAGGGAAAGAAGGCACACGGTTTAAGAAGGAGATCAGCTACCCGGGGCGTGATCAGTAGGGGGGGGGGGGCTACAGGACACCCGAGGTAAGGTAAAAGACCTCACTCGTGTCAAAAAAGGGGCGTAAGATGAAACGGCATTCAACGGGATTCGAGTTAAAGGGGGAAAAGTTCGGTGAAGGAGAGAATGGACGAGGGCGAAAGAGGGTGTCAGTTCGCCGTCCTAACCTAGAAGAGACAAGCTGTCCCAAAATGTTGGGGAGGGGATCAAACTTCGGCAAGAAGGAACGCAGCCCGATAAAAAAAGGAGACTCTCTGATCAAAGGGGAGAAGAGGACACAAACATCCGTTACGATGGATCTCCTATCCGTTGGGGTGTGTGGAAAGAGTTCGCGGGAGGTCTATCATTGGTCCAAAAACCAGGAGTCTAGTTCACGCAGCAACGAAAAAATCGTCCCAAGCAGTGAAGAGAGAGAGAAAGAAAGGGTATCGTACAAATTAGGGGAAGATGTCCGAAGGTGAAGGAAAGGTGAGCACGGAACAATTCCCGCTATGCGAAGCAAGGTTCGCCCTGCCAAGCATCGAGGAAGTCTTAGGGAGAGAACACCTGACGAAAAAAAAGCAAGGTAAGAGAAAATTTCAAAGCAACCAAAACCTGTAAAGGGTACAGAGTCACACCTGTATCCACACTAAAAAACTAACACCTTTTGGAGGAAAGACAGAATCAGGGGGGAAGGGGTGGTGGTAGCGAGAGGAAATGCAGACAAGGGACAAAAAGCTAACTCTAATATCTCAGCTCATTAAAGAGAGGCCATCTACCCGTCCAAGAGCAAAGGTATATATCATGGAGAAAAAATCGGAAAGCCATACCAACCAGAGGGCCCATCCGTTGGACACAACAAAGTAGTTCATAGGGGGGAACGATCGGGTTTACAAGAGGGGAGGGAGGTGTCATGAGAAGAATCAACATGCCTCATTACCATGAGCAGGGAGGCGTCCCGTGTGGGAGCTTTATCTATCTGAAATAACCGAGCTACTGTGAAGCCTGGGAGAACTACTCGAGCGCTGTACTCTAAAGGCGATTAAAAAAATGAGAAGTATCGCTTCCGGGCAAGAGAAAACAAGGTGGGGGGTCAGGGGTGGTCGGGGTCTCCTGTCGGGAGAGGAACCAGGACCGGGTTGTTCTCTTTCAAGGGGTCGTCGGACCTGTTTTAGGGTGTCTAGGAAACTAAAATCTGGGGGGGAAAAGAAAGGGCGCAAGGACGACGTAAGCCTCCCTGGGCTCTTGGCGGGGTCACATTGCAGCTATCGCGCTCGTATACCCAAAAAGGGGGACGACAGGCGAAAAAACGTGGATGGATGCCGCTGAAGGAGGAAAGATACCCTCATGGTGTAGACCCTCAGTAGAGGAGAGAATACTCGAAACAGAAAAAGCCAAAACATTCTCCGTCAAAGACGAGGGCAGAGAGGGAACGGCGGGGTCGTGGCTCTAGGGGCAAACGCGTCAGGATAGAGGAGGGAAAGTGGGCTCGCATGAGTAGGGTGGAAGAAGTGAGATCCAGAACAGAAAAAAGGACCGACCAGGCACTAATGAAGAGGGGGTCCGGTACCTAGGGGTCGAAAGGGAGACACGGATAAGAGAGAACCTTCACCAGAAGAAAAAAAAAGTCGCTACAAATGACGGGGAAGTGGCGAAAGGACTAACTGTGATCGTTCTTCACGTGCGAAAGCCTCGGGGCTTGAAGGAAATATGGCCACCACATCACCGAAACGGGGCTATGGAAATAAAGAAAAAGACGTACAAACAGAAGAGGGGGGGGCACGGTGATCTATATCGATCGAGGCCGTGGTCTGCGATCACGCAGGGAAAGGAACGTAGGGAAGACGGGAGTAGTGTCATCCACTGGCCTCGTTATCGGCCAAATCTGGCTAGGCGGAAGAAAAAAAAAAGAACCGTCAAAGAGATGCGCCGTAGAGGATCATGCCCACATTGCCAGTCTGCCGCTATAAGAGGACGCAAGAAAATAGCACCGTTAAAAACAGGGAAGGTCGTCTCTGCTCGCGAGTACCACTCGTCCACTAGCAGGGAGGGGGGAAGGTCCTAGCACTTCAGAGGGGGGAGAACTCCAGACAACAGGGGGGGGGCATGATCCGTCAGGGAAGAATGCAGTTTCTTATCTAGGGGGGGGAAAGGGTGAAAGAGATTATGTACTATCTTATTGGGGGAGGCCTTCCGCCATGCGGAAGTCTGGGACGCGATTGATAGAAAAACTTGGAGAAGGCACACGGGGGAAAGGAAAGGATAGTGGGAAACTATCGAGGAAGGGGAGAGAGAGCCTTTAACGGTAATCTTATCCCTTATCGTGAGGAGGAGGGGATGGCAATATCAAGGGGGAGGATCTCGCTAGCGAGGTATCCAAAAGGGGAATTTGTACTGAATGAAGATCTGAAGAAGAGAGGAAGTCAAGGCACTGAGAAGGATGGAGAGAAAACAGGGGTACAGATTTTAGCCAGAGAGACATTAGCTGCTGGCCTAGAGTCTAAGGGTAGTACGATGCCCTCGGAGAAATATGAAATGGAAAAAAGCTTCACGACGATTCCTTTATGGGAGACTTAGTGTACGAGAGAAAAAAGAGAAGATTAGGTAAAAAACAATCTGAGAAAATATCTTGACAGATCTGATTCGGGCAAGGCGGGGGGGGGGGGGAGGTGAAAGGCCGAGCCCGTTCTTCCTCCTCGAGGAAACCCGATTTTCAGCGGGGCTAAAATTAGCGAAAAAAAAAACGGATTCGTATCAGGAGGAAGATCTGACTTAGGGCGAAAATAATACCGTCGGGCATTAGGCTACAACCTTACTCAAAGGTGAGAGAAAAAGACCTGTGTCCTTTGGGGGGGGTTTTAAAAAAACGTTTCAAAGAAAAGGAGGCTGTAAGGAGAAAGGGGGCTCTCAAAAAAAGGGGGGGGGGGAAATAGAAAGGAAAAGAACGCACTACACCAAGACTGGTCGGGACTCACCGTGCCCGACCTAAACAAGGAGTTCGAGGCGCCGACCGAACCAACGCGAGAGAGAGAAGAAGGAAAAAGAAAGGAACTTACGAAAGGCGAGCCAGGGAGAGGTCGCGACTTAAAAATGGATTACTGCGAGTCGACGAAAAAGGACTCAAGAACACAACGCAACGAAGAGTCGACGTCCCGCTGGTACCCCTATAGCCACGAATCTTGCGCTGAAGAGATGTAAAGAGGGAAAAAAAAGGTTTTCGCTAGGAAGACCTCCGTCCGTGAGGGAAGAAAACGGGAATAGGGGGGGGCGTAAGCTTGATCAGATCAGGGGGAAGAGGCGCATCGTACAAGAAAGAAGAAACTAGAGGAGAAAGGAAGCAAAATAGAGACATGGGAGGGCGGCAGGAGGTCGATGTCAGAAGGGGGACTTCCATGGGCCAGGGTCAGGGCGAAATAGAGAAGGAGAGGGAAAAGGGCATTCCCATACAAATGATTATGGAAACGACTCAAGATCCAGAAGGACGCGGAATTGCCAGAAGAAACGACCTCAAACAAAGGAGAAAAAGGACTACCTGACGAGCGGCACTCGCGACGGTGGGAAAGAGCCCTGCAATGCTGTATTGAAGCCGAAAGGCTCGGAGTCGATCAGGTGAAAGAACTCCACTCGAGAGTCTGGAAGCGAGCTCTCCGAAAAAAAAAAGGGAAGGAAGCCTCAGAAGGGGGGCAAGACTTGTCCCCCGAGACAACTCAACAGTGGCTCCCTGTTTCATCGGAGATGAGCAAAACGCGCTGGCCGCTTCCAGGCGAAAAAAGAAAGGATGAAATCGGCAAAAACGAAAATCAAACTATCGGACAGGACTAAATCAAACCGGGGAAGAAATAGGAGGAAAGGCATTTGCAACAAGCTTCTCCTGGGAGAGACTCGGGGGATCACAGGAGAAGAGTCGGCGCGATCCCTATAAGTCGCAGCTCGACAGATTGTCTGGGGGGGAGGGGTTCTTCAGCTCGCAAGGAAGGCCGATAAGGAAGTATAGTAGATGGATGAATGCTATCGGCAGACGGCTGGGAGGCAACTCTATATAAGAGAAAAATCGTATCGCCCCCGGCTATTGGAGAAGTCCAGTTGAAGAAGAGAGCAAAGAGGGAGAAAACTTTCTGGACTTCTCGGTTATGCACTACCGGAAGGCAAGCGAGGGATTCTCCCCCACGAGAACGTTCGATTCAAAGGAAAGTTGGAGGGAGAAAAGAAAAGGGGGTTGAGTGAAGCAGCGCAGTAGTGCCGATTGCGATAGAGTTCTGCGAACTGTCCTAGGACAAAACACCTAGACAGTGATGGGAGGGAGAGACTGCCCCGGAAGAGAAGGGAGGGGTAGGGGATCGAACTTTCGGGAAGTCAGCAGCGAAGACAAGACCGATAGAAGCGACAGGACGAAACGGAACTAAGGAAAAGCCCCCGAAACCGAGAAGGTTCCTATCCTGTGAGAGGGGTCGTAGTGTTGCGTTAGTGAAGACCCAGGGGAAGAGTCCCCGAACAAGAAATAAAGAAGTCCACAATCTTGGTGAACGAGCGGAGAACTTCAACGTTGATCGCAGGGAAAAAAAACGCGAGCGTAGTAAGCCATGTGAATACAAGATTAACCGCAAAAGCGAACGGGGAAGGTTAAACCAAAAACGCCTGTTTCGCGGTTAAAACGAGAAAAGCAGAACGCAACATGAAGAGCAAAAAGGGAGAGGGAACCGCCCCAAGGGGCACCGAAAAGGTATCAAACACTAAAATTGGGGCGCGGCCGGACACAGGAGCGGTTAAATTTAAGCGAGGTATCGAGAACCTCATCGAACGAAGAAGGAAGTATTACCCTATAGAGGACAGCGCGTACAACTCTGCCGCCGGGAACTTGAGAGATCCAATAGAAGCAAGGAGAGCACGGGGGGGGAAGTCTGACAAAATCCCATTAAAAATTAGGGAGCCAACCTAGGGCAACACAAACAAGGAAGGGAAAATAATAAGGACAGATAGGGGTGATAAAACGATGCTTTCTGGTAATGTCCTTCTCAGCAGAAGAGGGCTCTGAAAGGCGGAAGGACGCTGGCTCGTCGTTTGAGGAGATATAAGGACGACGGGACGGGATACGGGGGAAACGCGAAGAGGGAATTATCGATACCAAACCTGCTCGATGTAAAAAAAACAAAAAGGGGAGCAAAAAAAAGGTGTTCGTGGGGTGTTCCGGAGGGGAAACGGTTCGGGGCTACGCGGACGCGGGGATTGAAAGGGTGAGGGTAATGAAATTGTGGGACTCGTTTTTGACCTAAGGGGAAGGGGCCTATACCTTGTCTGAACGCTGCTGCGATCTCTCGGGAAGGGGTTTCCTCGTGAGAAAAGGGCAGGCATCGGGCGATCTCGTAATCCGATCACCTGGTGAAAGGGGGGAGCGGCTCCGATCACTGGGGTCGGTGCCGCTTCAAAGACGGGGGGGAGGGACCTAAAGAAATTACCTCGCCACACTAAGAAAAGCACAGACAGGAAAGCCTGAAAGATGTTTCAGTCGGACCGGCTTGTCCTCGCGACGGCAAGAAATGCTCGGGAGGTTCGGCTTCTCGAGAGAGGGAATAAAATCGGTTAATGAAGGTTTCTACTCAACGTCGATAAGGGGGGGAAAAAGTTCTCCAAACAGCAACGTGTGTTCGTAAGAGGACTGAGAAGAAGATCTCGACATCGTGGGACGACGAGGACGCCGCGCCTCCAAAGGGTGGAAAGATACTACAAGTGATCAGCATTTTGGACGACGCAACGAGTACTGTCTGCCAAACACACGACGAGATCACCACGCAACGCTATGAAATCGAAAGGGGGGGAGGTCAAATGTGATTAATTCAAACGTTCACGGTAGGCGAGTCGCTCCTTTTCGCGAAAGAAGCCGCCAGTTCACCGTAAGACTTCACCGTGCAATGTGGTCAAATCAAAGAAGACCAGGCCAGGGGCTGGTAAAAGGAAAAAAAACAGCACTCGGTAAAAACAAGAGCTTAGACGGGAGAGTGTCGCGCCCGACCTGCTCTTAGGTCCGCATGGAAGAACATGGACAAGAAACCCCTGTGGTGAAAAAAAGGGGCAGGGAAGACGCATAGGTCTCGGAGTCGACTCTAAAGGTGTAAAAAAAGAGTGAAAAAGCGATCAGTAGTGACGGAACCGCGAGCATTGAGGTCAGGGGCATACACCGGTGGAATAGAACAGTGAGAGCCGAAGGGGCAAGGAAAACGGATCGGAGCTCGTGGATTATTTTAAGCGTATTGTTTGACGGAGGACGAGGAAGGAATTGGATATTGAAGACGTGAGGATCGATTGGGAGGTCCGAGCACTGTTACTCAGAAGGGGGGATAAAAGGCAAGCTGCACACGAGAGAAGGAGAAGGTTCAGGGGGGGGGACAGGGGTTCGGAGGTCGTTCATGGATGACGATCTCCTCGGCTCCTTGGGGGGGGAGCGAGAGCGCGATTCCTAGTTAATGGGGGAGGCTAAGGGGCCGAGTCAGGGAAAAATGAACGTAGCCGCTGGAAAAGAGCCAAATCGAAAGATGTATGAAAGAGAGAATCCTATTGGATATACTTAATGAATTAGGTTCATTGAGGTAAGTCGCAGAGGAGAAGGCTCCTATCAGAAACGTCAAAAAGGGAGGAGTCCTACGAGAGGAGGAGAGCAAGTGAATCTACGAAGAAGGTAAAAATTGATCACAAGAGATTTGGAAGGAGAGATAGGGGCGGACAATAAGGTTACCGCCGCAGTCGCTTGTTGACAGTGGGGGGGAGCGAGTATTCACCCGCAGGAGGGAAAAACCTCGCATTTCCCTTTAGAAAAAGGAGACGAGAAGACTAGGAAAAAGCACGCTTCTGGAGAAGGACCAAGTGTGGTCGGACAGGCAAACCTCGGGTTCGGTCGGAGAAGGTCGGAGCAGACACAGTTCTTGGGGGAGCGCGGTGGTTCGAAAAAGGAGAGGAAAAAGAGTAGAGAACAGGTCCACGCACTAAACCACGCGAAAGGGGGTAGGGGGGAAAAAGGAAAGGGGATGTCGAGGACGACACTCTACTTCCGGAGAGGAAGAAACGAGTCTCAGAGACAGCATCGAAAGATAAAAATGCGCGGGACCGCATCAGGGAGCGAAGGTGGAACTCTTTATTTGAATTGCGGGCGACGTGCTCCTCAGAGAAACTCCCCGACAGCCACATCTCTAAAAAAAGTCCGAAGTACCCGATACTCAAGAAAGACAAATTAAAGAGAAGAGGTGCGGGCGTAAGAGTACGGGACGTGGTCTCGCAGGTATACCGCTTCCTTAAGCACATACATCGGTAAATCGTCGTGCTTGAGAGAGGGATCAGAGGAAGCATTCCGGTCAGCACACCTCAGAAACGGCGCAAGAGAGGGAAAAAGGGTCGGAATCTTGAACCTTTCGAAGCCCCCTGCTGTTAGTGGGAGAAGTAAAACGCGGCGATCTTCATCCCAGTAAAAAAGGGAGGGTAAGGAAAAAAAGCGAGACACCTGAGAAAGTATGCAAATCGACCCCAAAAAAACAAACATAATGTATCAAAGACCCCATCAAAACTCAAGAGAGAGCGTTTACCAGCTCAAAATGAAGAACGTTATTGCCGTCCATTTCGCGGTCAGCATAGAAACTAACGTGCCGCGGGGGAGAAGAAGGAAAAACTACATATAGGAAGTCCAAAATCTGCATACTTGAATCCGCAAAAGGAGCGGCGGAAAAAACCCTTTTCAAAAAATCTTCTGAAGGGGAGCTCCGGCGGGGCGGAACCAAGGAGAGAGGGAAATCGTCAGCAACACGAGCGAAAATGGAGAGGTTGGCTAGCAGGGGCCGATCGAGAACGCTCGATGACAGGGAGAGCCTAATAACAGGGAAGTGCTGACCCGGCGGACAGGAAGGCATGTCGGGACTGAGGGGGGAGCAAGAGTTTACCGAGTGCCTGCTTCAGCTCGCCAGCAGGGACGATAGAAGTGTGACTAGGGAGGGGGGGGAAGACATCAACTTCTCAATACCGTACTGGATTGGCATAAAACGGGGGGGCGGTACTCGATATCGGCCGAAAGCCCCCGATCTCGGTGATGAAAATAATACATAGGCTACCGAGAGAGAGCTAAACGTTGATTGTCTGGTGATGTGGGGAAAGGGACCGTCAGAATGGAGAACAGAAGCTCACGGAGTGAAGCAAAGGCCTGAACAAGGCAGTCACGGAGGAGGAGGTGTGGAGAGTCTGAATAGTGGCCGAGTAGATAGAGGGATCCAAGTCCCTCGGGAACAACAAATCCGTTCTTGTAGCAAAGTGCAAGGACTCTTGGGGATTTAGGGATCGACGAAAAGGCAACGCCGACTCATGAAACCCAAAGAGAGACTACAGGGAGATCGGGAGACGTTCCCTGCATAGCAGAAGACACTGAAGGGCACGAAGATGAACTATGGGGGCAGGATAAGGGGTCGGGTTTTCAATCGAGCAGATCAGAGTGGGGGAAAAAAAAAGTAAAAACTATTTCCAGGAATCAGGGGAAAACGTCCACAAGCTGGGGGACTGAGGTCATCTCCCCTTAAAGTGAATATGGCAATAGTATCGCGGCGCAGAAAAAAATCGGCAAAGGCCCTGTTCAAAGGAGTGAGAGCAACAGGACCACCGAGAGCGGGAGGAAAAATGTCAGCCCCGTGTCAGACAAGAAGCGGGAGGGTGTGCATGTCTAAACAAGAGCACAACGAAAAAGGGGACTAACATTCAAGCAAAAAGGGGCACGAAAAAAAGGTTATCCCCGAAAAAGGGACACAAACTGAGGTCCCGGAGCGACAAATGGTTAAAGGCATTGGGTAGCGAGGACTAGTCCAGCTCTCTCGAGTAAAGCTCTCCCGTATCAGCAACGAGCCGCGTACAAAAAAACAATCGACAGGCCTCCGGTCAAGAAGTAGAGAGCTGCATGCCTTGCACAATTAAAATCACCGCGTGACGAAAAAATAAAAAGGTCTCTCTCTCTCAAAAAAGAGAAAAAGAATATAGACACTATAGGGGTGAGTCCACATTCAAGGGGATTGGTCATTTGGCCGTAGGGCAGAGGATAAACGCGCTACACTGGGGTCGACGGATCGGGTAATCTCTTGAGATAATATTAAGAAGAAAGGACGCTGGCTCTTCTCAGGAACTGAATCTACGCAACCTGATCGGGACTTGAAAATCAAACACGGTGGTCAACGGTCGTTGCTGCTAAAGAGCTAGTACCCTTGGACAAGGGGGTTTGTGTGCTCGTAGGGAGGCGGGGGAACTCTGTGTCGAGGGGTTATGAACAGTAAAGAACATCTGGAAGTTAAGAGCATAGAACTGCCCTACGAAAAGGGGGCGGCCTGTTTCTCTTTGTCTAAAAAAAATCGTGCACAGGCATAGAGAAGAAACTCCCCAGGAAAGATCACACGGGGACTAAGAAAGAACAAACTTGGGGTGGATTACTTCTGCGTGAAATCAGGTATTCCCCTAATGTCGGGGGGGATCTATGACCGCGCCACCTAAAAAAAAAAGGCGAAAGTCCAAAGAGGCTCGTGACGGAGGGGACAGGGGGAACCTAGGTCTCTGGCAAGGGTTACCTCGAGCGGTCGGATGGGAAAAAGTTGCTCTCCATAAACTGAGTTGCAAAGGTTAAGAAGGAGGGAACTGGCCCGATTTACACCCTCCCAGAGGGGTGTGAAGACGGAGGACGCGAACACGGGGCGTCGACAGCGGAAAGAACGAAAAAAAGCTTCAACGAAGAACACCAGCCGAGTCCTAGCGGGGAATGCCAGGGTGGCATCACAAACAAACGTGATCCCGGGAGATCCGGGGAGAATAAAGTCTTTACTGCGGAGGCAACATCACCGAGAAGCAACGGTTATCTCTTATCTCGGTCAACAGGACTCGTTCAAGTGGTGGCATAGAAGGCACGGAAAAAAGAGAGTTAGCGGACGTTGAATCCCGCGGGGCAAAAGAACTCAGTCTCTTACATGTTGAGAAAGAACATCGTACAATATCAGGCGAGGAACCCACAACACAAAGCAGCTGCGCCTTAGAGGGATCGGCCGCCAAATGTCATGTGCCAAGGGTCACTCTCACAGGAATAAGAAAGAAACAGGATCAGAAAAGTTGCAGCAGGAAAAGGCGAACGCCACATCGTCTGGCAGGGGACAAAATAAGGGTCCGCAACCAAAAAAAAAAAAAAGTGTTCCAAGGAGACGTGTAATCCGGAACGAAGCCCCGAGCCGGGGAAAAAGGGGACAGGGAAAAGATGGGGAAGGCCGATCTAACGGAGCTCTCGTGGTAAAGGGGCAAAAGATGCCTTCTTTCGGTGGAAGGGGAAAAAAATCCGCCATGCTGCAGCGGCTTCTATGGGAGGGGGGGACGGGGGAAATAGGACTAGGAGACATGGCAAGGAACCGCACTGCAGGAGAGGGGGCTGAGCTGCTCAGCGAAAAGCTCCCGGGTTTCTGTCAGGGGGATCGAGGGCAAGATTCGCCAGAGGGGGAGAAAGCGATCTGTTACCCTACCTTTATTTGTCAGGGAATGCAGAGACGGGCCTCAACGGCGAAGAAACGGCAGGACATGGGCGAAGAGACGGGAAAGCGGGAGCCCTACCCGGTGAGAATCTGCAGGGCAAAAAATAGGTGGATGACCTAGGGGACGTGCGCCGCGGGAGCGGAAATCAAAGTAAGGGGAATGAAAGCGTGAGAGTGAGGAAGTCAGCGGTAGGTACGAGACGGAAATACAGAGCAGACAAAATCTGCCTCGCAAGCATTTCCGTTGATAGGTACAGCGCGAGAGCGGGTCTTGATCTCGAGAAAAAGTTAGGCACGTCGCTCTTTCGCTGGGAGAGGGAGAAAGAAAGAGGCCAGAGCAGAGCTTTCGAGATGAGCTGGGATATAGACGAAGGGGAACACGGCGCAAGAAGACCGCTCGCGGGAGAGGGGAGGCGAACAGCCGGTCCACGGTTACTTCAAAGACAGCGTGGTGGGTCGTGCAAAACTGGGTGATAGAAAAAAACAAAAAAACGGAAGGAATGGAAGCGATCAGCCGCACGAAAAAAACGAACTGGACGGGAGAACACCGAAAGGTGGAGCTCATAGACCCGCAGACGTCCGGTCGATAAAGCCTCCGACAACCGAGGGAAGGGAGTACCGCGAATAAGGGAGAGGGGCCAGCTCATGGTCAGAAGTAAGAACTCTGGATGTGGAACCTGCGAGGGAAAGACGAATCGAGCTCCACGACCTAAAAAAGAAAAATCTTATGTACCCGATATTCGGGCAGGAAA
>Ga0179593_1286881_pt1 | contig 12450 bp, 20 predicted proteins | sample CZODoug2_1_08_16_FD_185931 | JGI IMG/M metagenome (GOLD analysis project Ga0179593, IMG submission 185931) | Vadose zone soil fungal communities from Angelo Coast Range Reserve, California, USA - CZODoug2_1_08_16fungal (PacBio error correction) | ecosystem: Environmental > Terrestrial > Soil >...
CGCCGGGCAGCAAGTGGAAAAGGCGAATGAATCCAAGATGCTGTTTACCCCCGAAACAAAAGGGGGGGAAGGTGACATAATTTGTCGACCGCAATGTTGGTCGAAAAAGAGAAATCGGAAAGATCAGCTCCAGGGGATGATGCACGGGGGATTAAACGACACTGTCGCATGAGATAAGTAGGGGTCAGGGAACCCACAGGCACCTTGGGAAAGGAAGGAGGCACCAATATAAGGAGGACAAGAAAACGCCTCGCCCCGATCCCGCAAAAGTAATCAGACAAGATAGAAAAAGGGGACAGAGGCCATAGGGGAGGGGGATGACATCTAAAGTGGAAGGCAGTCAGGAAAAGTGAAAAAAAAGTTTGCCGACGGGGGATACAGCTGGGTGTGCGGGTGGGTGCGGTAAGGAGGGGTGTAGCCGTGAAAAGGGGGCCTCCTTAAAAGGAGTCACGGAGGACAAAGAGGGTTTCTAACGGGGTCCAGGCGGCGTGCCCAATTGTGAAACTTCGCCAAAAGAAGTAGGCACCCCAGGGGGAAAAAAAACAAGGGGGGCATTAAAAGTCCAGTTGCAAACGATGGGGGAACTGGCGAAAAAAATGTTAAAAAAAGGGAGGGGGTGGCCGGAAGGGGAAGTCCGAAGCCAACGGGAGGTCGACTAATATAGAAGTAATAACAAAGACGAAAGAGGGGAACGCGGAAGGACTACAACAGGGGTTGGTCCATGGGCCGAAAAACATTGGTTCAAAGAACATACAAGCCAAAACCAGGGGAAGGGCGCAATCGCCTCAACCCCACCCAAAAAAAAAAAAAAAAAGCCTAGAAAACAGGGTGCGCACATAGAACCCCAGAGTGCAGGGACAAGTGAAAAGTAGGCTAACGATGCAAAAAGGAGCTCATCGGGAACATTCTTCTGCCGTGGACAAAACGTTGGTTGGGAAATATCGTTTATTCCTGCCCACCAAAATAGGCCTTACAAAACAGAGTCGCGTAAGAAAGGGAACCGGAACTGGGAGATGATTGAGGAGGTTGAAAAATGGCAAAGCAGGACGAAAAACACCTGGTGGAAAGGGCGTACATAACGACAGATAAACTCATAAAAGATCACAAACAGTCAGAAAGGAAAGAGAACTCAAAAGCGGGGGGGGCAACTAATAACAAATTCAAAGGGGAGGGCGGAATTCAATTTAAATACGGCTATAAGAAAGGGAGAAATGGGACTGTATCTGGGGGGGGGAAGCGAAGTGAAAAAAAAAAAAACAAACAAAAAGAAAAAGGCTCGGTAAAAAAGGAAGTTAAATCGCCAGGGGAGTTATTTGGATGCAAGGCACAAAACACAGCGGCGGTACTAAAAAAAAAAGGCACAAAAATGTACGAACTACTGGGAGGGAAAGCCCCAAGTATCCTGCGGATGATGGGAGAAAGTCGAGGGAAGTAGCTAAGGGTTTCAACAATGGATCGCAAAGGGGAGGGGGGGGATCCAGGGAAAAGGGGTTCCGAAACAGAGGAATTGAGGAAGCCTCGGAGGAACAACGAAAAAAGAACCAGACGCAGGGCATGGTAATCACTGATCACAGTAAATTGAAAAAAACAGGTCACACAGCTTGTGGGTCCGTGAAATCCGAGAAAGAAATGGCTGAACAGGACGAAAAGAATGGAATTAGGAAGAAGACAGGGAGAGAAAACACAAATCCTCGACGTCGAGCGTGGAAGGGGGACAAACACAATGAGAAAAGGGAGAAAGAGGGGTGGGGGAAGGGGTGGTCAAACGTGGTCACAGAGGGATGAATACATGGCGACGCCGGGGGGGAGGAATATGGGGTTGTAGAGGACACCAAAAAAGACGAAGGGGGGAGGGATTTTGTCCAATCTAGATACTAAAGAGAAGGATATGGTTGTGTTGGGGATCAATCAACTCGAAAGAAAAGGCGAACACTGCCATTCGGTTGGGGAGTAACAAAAAAGTGGGGACCGAAAAGTCCAGGGCACGCGCCCAAGGGTTCACAGTAGAAAAATTCACGGTGGGTGGGAAAAATTAAGGAAAAACAAAGGGGGAAAAGGCTGATAAGGGTTGAAAAGGAGGGATGTCCGGACAGAAGAAGGGAGGATGCAAAATGAGGGGTAACTAAACGTGGGGGAAGATCCACCTTGGGGATAAAGGGCAACAAAGCCGGTATCGGGGAAATCAGGAAAGGGCGAAAAAAAAAAAGGAGGCGATTGGGGGCCAAACTGAGAAGAGAAAAACTCATTCTCTCAATCGGGAAAGGGGGGACTGATAAAAAAAGAGAAACTGAGACGTACGACACAAGCAGCATTTTAATGAATGACAAACGCATCAAAAAAAGGGGCAAAATCGTCAATTCTTTCAGGAAAAAAAACGAAAGATGACAAAAGGGACAGAGACTGCGCCGAACAGAATAAAGAACACAAAAAGAGGAACTCGTGTGGCGAGACGGGGAGACGAGACGGGAGAGGTAAAACGCCCAGAGATCCCTCAAGGGAACCAAGGAACAAGCACGGTTGATAGACACCATGTGTCTACCCCCAAAAAAAAACGAAATGTGGCGAAGGTTGGTGGAAGAAAAAGGAGAAAGGGGTGAAAAAAACAGCCGAGACAGTTGAGGGTGCAGGGAAAGAGGGGCGCTGTGCATAAAGACAGAGGCCGAAGGGAGACACTCATTGTACAAGGACGAAAAGAGGAGAATTTGTAACCATTGGAGAAACGGACAAACCGGAAATCGGGGGAGGCCGTAAGGCAAGTAGAAAGGGAAAAGGATCCGGTGGAGAGTGGGACCGGAAAGGTTCTAGGGTCTCCTGGGGGGATAAGAGAGAAGGGAATTGAACAGGAAGATTGAAGGGGGAAAGACTTGGTTTTCGGAATAAACCAGGAATCATAAAAGGAGAGCACGAGTGGGGGGGGGGGAAATCGGACCAAAATCGGGAAAACAAGGGGGTCAAGAAAAAGAGAAAGGGGGGGGGGTAGAGGGAAGGTGACTACGAGATCAAGAGAAACCGTGGGAAGGGGATCTCCTCGGGCAAGGAAGGAAACATTGTGAATACAGAATACAAACAAAAAAGGGCGGGGCAAAAATGGGCTGCCCTAGGACGGTACGGAAACTACCCAATCAGGGAGGATCAAAGGACACACACGGATTGGTCAAAAAAGGTCACGATGGAACAAAAACGAGGTAAGAGGGAAAATGAAGGGTGGAGCACCTGGGGTTATGGTAAGCAGAATTGGGAAACAACAAAAGGGGAAAGGAAAAAAGAGATCAAACGCTTTTCAGACAAAGAAAAAGGGAAAGTCCCAGGAGGAAAAGGGGGAGAGGTACGGGGAAAAGGGGGGGTGACGTCGAACATTGAATGAGGATTGGGAACAGCCAATGACTGCAAAAGGGCCCAATGAAAGGTGGGGGGAACTTCAGTGAATAGAAACCATACTATCAATGTAAAAGCAATCAGGAGAGTAATTGGAAGGGGCACGAAGGGAGTCAAACTAGCAGGGTTCACCCATGAGGAAAAAAGGGTCAGAAACGAGAAAGAAAAAAAAAGAGGAACGGGGCATCCATGGGGAACTAAGGCATCGAAAGAAGACAGAAACATCGTCGGGTAAACGAAAAAGTTACAGGGGAAAAAGAAAGGGAGTACGTGCAAACAGAGGAGAAGAGCGCCAGAACGAAAAATGGGGGAGTTTTTTTTTCCAGAAAAATGGGGTGGGAACATGTCGAAGGAATGCCGAATGTGGCAAAAAAAGTCATAAATGGGAATGAACAGGGACTTCATAAAAAGAAAAAGAGGGGGGGGATAGTAAGAAGAAAAGAAAGTATAGTCGTTACGCATATACTTATTCCAACCCCAAACGGGGGAACACTTGGAGGTGCTACCACAACGGTAACGTCCAATAAAGAGTGGAAAGATAGTTTCGGGAAGAAATTCAAGGGAGATGCACCGGGGTAATCGGAAGAACATAGGAAAAAATGAGGATCTAAAAGGAACTTAAATACAGGGGAGGGAAAGGCTTCCAGGGAGGGAAGAGAAGGTGGCGACCTCTTCTTGGGGAAAGAAGAAGGCAGGTCCTAAGAATGAAAGGGATCAGACAAATGGAGGGAAAAAGGGGGGAGGGTGGGAATCGTAGTTGGGAGGGTCCTCTTAGAAAGTGGCGACGGAAGAATGGAGGCCACAGTGGGGAGGGGAGTAACGCGGCCTTCTAACAATCCGCAGAAGGGTGTCTCAACTTAGAAGACACATGGCGGAAAAAGATTTATCAAGGGACCACCGCGTGGACTTCGTCAGGGCACCGGAAGAGAAAAGAAAAAATTCAAGACTCGTGCCAACGTTCGAAAGGGTAAAGGGGAAAATTTCAACAAAAAAACGAGAAACGTCTGGAAATTAAACGGGGCGGGGCCCGTCCATGTGCGTACCGATTAAAAGGGGGAAAAAACAAAAAAAAAGGAAACGCGAAAAGTGTCAAAGTGAAAGGAGGGTGGGATTGATAATAAAGCGTCGGAGGTAAGATGGGGAAAAGCAGAGAGGGGATGGTGGGGGGAGGGAAAGACCGCAATTTCGGCCAGAGGCACAACCCGCTGATGGAAAGTAAAACTACGTCAGACAACGGCAAGTAAACGCCGTGTTATCTTGGCGGCAGCCAGAATAACGGAGGGGAAAAGGCGTTGGATAAGGCATAGAACCCACCAAGAAAAAAGTAGGGACGGCGTTGTAAACCGAAAAGAAAATTTTTAACTGACAAAAGGGGGAAAACAGCAAACCGACGACGAAATGGATATTGGGGTAGGGGAAAGGTGGAGGGAGTATCGAGAGGAGAAGAAGAGCCAAAATTCGGATAAAGTCTGAGGCCAGGGTAAAAACGCCTTGGGGACCGGTAAGCTAGGAGTAAACCTAAAGATGCAAGCAAAGGACAAGGAGTTCGTGAAAAAGGCGTTCGGAAAGGTTCTTGGGGACGGGTGTGTAGACCTAGACTGGGGAAGGGGCCAGGTAAAAATTTAGACCAAAGAAAATAGGGAGACCGGGCAGCATGGTTGATTAAGAGAAAAAGAGCCGGGTTGGAAATGGCGCAAAAAAAAAAAGGGAATCCGGCGGAAAGGAACTTGAGTGACCGCGTAGGATTAGTGGGGGGAGTGATGTAAAGCGCACGGAGGAGGAGTTACGAAAGCGCGGTGTGTGTCGGGGAACACGTCAAAGAAGGAAGAGGTCTCAATCTACCGAGGGAATACTTCGAGGAATTGTAGAGGTCCGAAATAAGGTTGGGTGCAAAAGGAAATCCCCATTGTTCACAAACAGAAGGAGATTGGGAAAAAAGGGAAGGATCCCTTGCATCTCCTAAAGAAGACGGGGGGGGAGAACCTGGGGTGGGGGGAGATGGCGGAGACGAGAAATTATATTTCGCCAAAACACCATAAGGGGGAACGTTGTTGGGCGGATGAAGATACAGGAAAGGGTACCTGACAGAAGAAAACAAACGGGGCCCGGCAAGGGGAAAACCAGTATTGGTCACGCAGTTCTGTGGGTAGACGGCGGAAAGCGACTAGAACAAGTTGCGTACAGAGAAGCACCTGGCAAGAAACGTTTGGAACAGTTTCTCCCAGGACCGGGATCGGACAAGGGCTAGGGAGCCGACGGGAAGGGGGGGAGACGTCATATAGGGGGACAAGTTAAGGGGGAAAGCAATGTTCCAAAGTGGGACCTACCCACCGCCGTTGGAAGGGGAACGCAACTGTAAACCACGTTTCGGGGGAAAAACCAGTTATTTTAAGAACCACCCGGACGGGTAACAGTGACACGACACAAGAGTAACCCAAAGACGGTAAAAGTAGGGGACGAGTTTCATGGAGCATCAGGGGGCCAAGGGAAAAAAAGAAAGAGGGAACCGAAAAGTGCTGAAGAAGACGGGGGGGAGGGTGGGGTTAATTGCGGAGATCAGTGGAAACGCCAAATCAATGGAATGCAGGGTAGTGGAAAAAAGCAGGTACAAGGCAAGCGAATAAATCATGTGAAAAGGAGGAAAAAATGTCAAAAGGATACCACAGGTAGCGTATTACAATAAAAGACAGCCCCCAAAAGGAGGGACATACCGACATCACGGAAATGAATCTGGTTTTTGGGGGAGAAAAGCTCGAGTATGAGACGAAGGGAACAGTTCTCTGTCCACACGGAGGATCAAACCAAAAAACCAAAAAAGGAGGCCTGGAGGAAGAAATAACAGGCAGAAAAAAGGCCCGAAGTATCCAGAAGAATACTAGAGAGCAAACGGTCCAGAAGAGAAAGGGAGGGTTCGAAGAAAGGAGAAGTGGATGGGGAAAAGGCGGCTCAAGGGGGGGGGGGGGTTCACCCCCGGGCTTACGAGGCTCATAAAGAGGCCATGCACAATGATCTAAGAAACCCCGCGACGCAATGAGCAAAAGAGAGAAAAACAAAAAAAGAAAAAGAAGGAAGAACACAGGAGGAAAAGCCATCTTGTTATTAACTAACCAAATGAAGTTGGCAAGGAGACAAACACAAGAGTGGTTAAAACTGTTCGCGGGGGGAAAGAAGCAGGAGGTTGGAGTTGTCCTGGTACGGGAGGGGTAAAACAGACTGCTTAAATAAACGTTTTGGTGGAAAAACGTCAACGGGGGAAAAAAAGAGTGGTTATATAACGGCCAACCGGGTACAGGGGGAGTGCAGTAGCCATTGGGAAAAGGACAAACCGGGAAGAGAGTAATTCCCTCCTGCAAGGAAACTCGGGGGAGGAAATAATAAAAAACGCAAAAATTGAAAAATTCGGAGGAATTGGGAAACAAGGGGGGAAAGGCTAGCCCAAGACGTCCTAGAAGACGTCGCTTCGAGAGGGGCCCGAGGAAACAAACAAGGGAGGGGGACTTATTAAAAACCTACAACAGACGTTTCATGAAGCCGAAAAGGTGTTAAGCACGAACGAAACAGCCCAGTAAAACTGGGCAGGAATAGGACCACCAAAAAAGACCGGATCCGGTGGGGGAAAAATAACAACCGGACCGAAGTACAAGAGAGAAAACAAACTCAAAGGCGCAACATTAAAATCAGGTCAAAGAATCCGTCATTCAGGGGTAAGGTGTGGCCTCACTCAGGGGGGGGGGGGGGGGGCAGAGCCAAAAAACTGTTATTTAGGGTCAAACTACTAAAAACTCGGAGGGGGTTGCCGAAAAACGGTAAAAAGTGAGCTGGGAAAAGGGATCTAAATTCCTAACTCCGCCTCAGACCGACACCACGACTATCACTTCCAACCAAAAAAGAAAACCGAAAAAATAAAAAAGGGACTCGGGCGGCCCCAGGGGAAGTCAAAAGAAGGAAAACCCGAAAAAAGGGATTCCCGGAAAACTCAAGGGGAGGGACACCCGTGGGAAATTGTGCAGGGAGGAGACACAAAGGATAGGGGGACAGTCTAAAAACTCGGCCTTCAAAAATGAGCGAAGTGTTCTGAAAAAAACCGCTTAATGACTAAAAGAAAAGGATCCTAAACGGTCCGTTCACGGCAACGAAAACTTCCAGAATCATAGAGAGGGTTCAGTTCCTTTCACCGGGGGGTTCCACCGATTACGGGTCTTCCGCAGAGGAAGGGAACTGTTACCCCGAAATTGTCCCAAAACAACTGCAGTCTGAAATACGTCACGGGGGGGGAGAAAAGCAAAAGAAACAGAACAAACGGAAAGGGGGGGGGGGTCAATCACTTCAGTAATACTTTTCGCCCGGGAAACGACGGGAAATGCTACGGGGAGAGGGAGGGAAGTTACAGCAACCGGCGGGGTGGAGGAGGGGATCCGGGATAGATAATCCCAACGGGCCAGTTATACAGTAGGTTGTCACTAAAACATCAAGGAAAGGGTCACGTTAACCTGGCCGGTGGGCGACGAAGCTTGTCGTCCGAAAGAAAAGACCGAAACTGAGGGGGACTCAGGAAAGAAACCCAAAGAGAGGGGATCTCCAATATCGACTAAATTACGAGGACGTGGGGGGGAAGGGTGAGAAATCAAAAAAAAAAAACAAACGACACAGGGGCGGTCCGTGACTTTACCAGGAGAAGATTGAACTACAGGCAAAAGGGACCCGGGGCCCGGCACCCGGAATTCAACATTAGAGTCCGATCGGGGGGGGAAGGGACAGAGTAGACCCAGTGGAGAAAAAATGCTTTGCGTCCGCCTTTTGACACCACCTTGGCTGGCCCGCATCAAGAGGGGAAAAAACGGAAAAGTCGTCTGGCAGAGCGAAGGGCAATTCTACCCCGAAAGTGTACGGGGTCAAAAAACCCACGGAAGGTGAGGGGGAGAAAAGACCATCTAAAAAGCAAGGAGGATTTTAGGACCGTCAAGAAGTTACATAAGGGAAAACAGAAACTGTCTCAGGAGAGCCCTCCAATTAGAAAGAGAACCTAACACAGTCCAAAAACTAACTGGAGAGTTATCAAAAAAAATGATCAAATGGTGAGGGACATTAAGAGAAAGGAATCTTCGAGTCTTACGGAACGTCTTTTGCAAGCAAAGAAAGGCGTCAAAAGGGTAAGCAAAGTCTCAGAAAAGTAACGTGAGCAGGACGAGCGAGAGCGGGAACCCGCGGTTGGTGGAGAAGGCGCTTTTCCGAACCGAAGAAAACGGGGAAAAGTAAAACGAGGGAAATCCCTTCACCAAGTCCAAATGACCGCACCTGAAGAGGCCGATTCACAACCAGTGGGGGAAAGAGGGTCGAAGAAAAAAAAAGTGGGGTTCTACCAGGGTTTGGTTTGTTCCAGAAGGGAAATAAAAAAGCATTGAACGAACATACCTTGCAGAAAAAAAAACAACACAACCGCTAGGGCATGGCAAACGGTCATCAGGGCAAAAATGCATGCGTTGCCAAAGAGGTCGGGCTGGGGAATATACATAGGCAGGACATTTTTAAACCGGGGGGACCAAGACAAGCAAAAACCAATCATGGCAGGAACGACCGAGCCGGACACTCGGTGGGGGGACAAGACTTTTTTCTCCATGGTCAACCGATTTGGCAGGAAAGAAAACAAGCCCCAAAGGCGGGGTCTGATGAGCAAGAGGACAAATCAGGGAGGGAAAGCCTGAACAAATCCCAGGGGGTCCCTCTATTGGGTAAGGAGAGGACATTGTGAAAAAGGGTGTCGAGGAAAAGTCGAAGTGGAGCAAGCAGGTTGGATACGAAGACGGAAGCCAGGCGAAAGCGTTATCCCGCGAGAGGCAAGAAGGGAGGCTAAAAATATTCACACGTGGAAAAACATCACCAAAAAGGGGGACTGAAATGGCAGAATCCGGGGGAGGTCGACGCACCGCCGATGTACATGCGTAGAAGTGGAACCAATGCCGAAAGAATCATAAGGGTGCCGGCTGCATTTGCGGGGGTATGGGGGGTCAGGTCACAATAGAGAATCACAAAACAGGGGGGGAAGGAAGAGAAAGAGTGATACGATTGAGGAAAAATAAGGCACAGTTGACAACCGGAAGACCAATTGACAGGAGGGGGGAAAAAGTTCGAGGGAGAACGTGCACGCATCAGATTGAAAAGTTAAGGAAACCCTTGAGAGAGGTAAGGGGGGGGCCTGAAATGACGCGCAAAATCTCTATTGGTCAATGAAGCGCAGGCAAAAAAAAAAAAAAAAAAAAAGGAGAAGCTAGAGGTGTAGAGAGACTTCGAGAAGAACGTGAGGGTTCCATGGAGAACAACTTTGTTCAATGACGGACCCCAAAATCGGCCAAAACAGAAAGGATTGCGTTCCGAAACAGATGCAGCTCGGATGAAAAACAAGACCGCGTCAGACGAACTAACACGGCAGCAGGCAACGGGCAGAACTGCTTTGACCGGTCCAAAGGCAAGACGTTAGCAACCAAGAATGACACCGGATCAGGTATACAGGGTGGGGAGGAAATAGTGGAGGGGAGGGGAACGGAAAAGGAAGGGAAAGGAGGCCTGCCATCCATATAGGGTTGACCACGTCAGTCCAAAAGTACTCACCAAAGGACCAAAGTATAAAAGGAAGAAAAAAAAACACATGGGAGCAACGGGGGCGGGGGGGATACAAAGGGCCCTGCCACTAGACGTGGAGAGAAGGGTTTTGAGTCTAGTTGACTTTAGGAATTGGCCGGAAGACAGGGGAACAAAAAAAGCCGAATCGAAACTGGCCGGAGGGAGCAGGGATGAGTTATGCAGTCGGGAGTTCTCTCCGTCATCTAAACAAGCGGGGTCGGACAAACAACAAAAATCATTCGATGCATGGGAGATAAAGACAAAATCGGAAGGTGTGTCGTAAAGATCTTCGTTTGTGCGCTGGGGCGCACGTGGGGGACGAGAACACGAACCGGAGACCGTTTTCGTAAAAAAAAAAAAAAAAAGTATAAAACGAGGAGGCGGGACAAAAGGAGCCGATTTCGCCTGGCCCCAAGGCGATCACAGATTCTCGACGTCACATTTTAAGGGTGGCGGAACGTCGTGCAAGGAAACAATGAAAGTCCACTTTGGCCGCCGAAAAGGTTCGAACGGCACAGTACGTCGTACAGGAAAAAAGGGGAAAAGAAACACAAAAGGTAACAGGCCGTAGGAGGACCGTTCAACACAAAGGAAAAAATCGACGTAAAAGTGGACATTCCAGGGCAAAAAGCCAGGGGGAAAGGAAGGGAAGCCAAAGAAAGGTGAATCAAGAAACAACAGAGTGGAAAGGATTCAAAGTTGGAAGGGGAAAACAAAAAACCAAAGAGAAGGACGTAGTGGGGGAGTTATCGGAGAGGGTGAAGAGAAGCAATGGATCAAAGCGCAGGAAAGAACGAACTAGCCAGCGGTTTGGAATCTACTAAGGTACGTCGGGATCAACCAGAATAAGTAGACGGTATCATGCTGTTGTGAGCAAGAAGCAACGCAGAACGAAATGAGGATCCATGAGACGGGACCAGACCACAAGGACGTGTCGAAGGGTGGAAAAACTCACAAGGTTTTTTCAAACTTGACAAACGACGTTGGGGAACGGCGAAAAAAAAAGACAGGATTACCCGGCCCCACTGGTCGATTTCGGTTGGGGCTGGAAGAAGGGGACCAAGGCCGAGGGCGTTTCGGTTAAAAAAGTTCGATGGCTACCACTGGGGGAAAACTTTGGGGTGGACAACACAGCGACCTTCGAACAAAGAAGGAGAATAAGGGGTCGGACAGTCGGGCCGGTGCAAGGAAAGAGCCGCTGGACGTGTTGCGGGTGACGGAGATGCGCTGGGAAATGGTACAGCAGAATTGTGGAATTCAAAAAAAGAAGTGGGAAAAACAAAGGGGGCCAAAGGGGGAGAAAGAGAAGATTCCGGGAAGGTGTAATGGATTGCGCGCCATTGAAGCCGGCAAAAAAAAACTGAGTGAAAAGTGTACCCAGCTGTTCCGCCGTTGATGAAAGGAGAAAGCGTTGGGTCGCATCCAAGGCGTTCGAAAGGGGACGTTGCCACGCCCCCGTGGTGAAAAGCCTGCAAATGGATACATCAAAACGGGAAAATGTGCCGGAGGCGAGTCGTAGGCCCGAAAGCGGGGTGAGCAAAGGGAACCCAAATGAGAAATATCCACCCGTTTGGTGGGACAACTCAAGTCATGGACAAATGGAAAAAACGAGTGGGAGAAAGGAAAAAACGTGGCGCGAAGAAGGTGTCTGGGGAGCGAAAGGAAGGGAAGAAAACCCTCGGTGAATCGGCTGTGGTTGGCGGGGGAGGTGGAAGGAAAAAAGGGGAGCGGCATGTCGGAAGGGAAAAGAGAAAAACTGGAGACGTGGAAAACAAGACGTTTATTGAAAAAGAGTGACAATCTTACTTGGAGGTGTGCAAACGGGAGGCACGGAAGCAAAAGTTTTGGAGTCGAAACTGGCCGCCGTGGTGGAAAAGTGTTCAGCCAGTTAAGGCATCTACAATGACAAAGGGACGGGGATTTGCCATCGCCCGGGGTGCCGAAAAAGGAGGGGCCAGTGTCAAGGGATAGTGGCGTAAAAAAGGGAAAAAAGGTGGGGAAAAGAAAGACCTAAGGTGGGGCCTGAAACCATCTTTGGTACACCGGTAAAAAAGGGGACGTGCACCAAAAGTATTGGGCGAGGTTACCGAAGTACAGAAAACTCAAAAATTAGTTCAAACGGAAAAATGGAAAGTGAAGGGCGAAACATCCAACTCAAATGGGAGAACAGACTGCCCCTCATCTTCATAAACCCTACCAAGGGGGTAAACTGCCAGGTGACGAATTTGGATGCCGGCGAGAGGGGCATGCCGATCGTTCAGGTGAGGGAGATCAGGTGACAAGTCCGAGAAATGACACTTTCAATTCCTCCCAGTACCTTAATCAACTCAGAGCAATGACGATCGGGAAAACTCACTAAAAGGGCCTGGGGACGACATGAAAGCGACATCTGCCACATAGGGTTGGGCAGACAAAAGAGCATCAGAAATATGGCACGGGACAATAGATGATCGAGCA
>Ga0179593_1339501_pt1 | contig 12450 bp, 10 predicted proteins | sample CZODoug2_1_08_16_FD_185931 | JGI IMG/M metagenome (GOLD analysis project Ga0179593, IMG submission 185931) | Vadose zone soil fungal communities from Angelo Coast Range Reserve, California, USA - CZODoug2_1_08_16fungal (PacBio error correction) | ecosystem: Environmental > Terrestrial > Soil >...
AAATGTGTGGGTGGATCGATCGCAGTCAAGCAAAGAAGCCCCCGGGGAGGGAGGCAAGACTCTTGGAAGCTGCCTTTTATCGGACGGCTACCCTCAATCCAGAAAAGAATAGCACGGAATCCTAACGGAAATATCGTATGGGCGGTGGGACACAGGAACAAGAACTTGATAACGGCTCAAAAAGGGACCCTTCTCTCTGGAGATGAAACGTTGCGCGCGATCATCCGGTACCTATCACAAGAGCTTCGAGCTGGCTCATAAACCGGGAAAGGGAGTAGTGGTCGGAGACGCCGCGGCTTAAAGTCGTCCGCCCGTCCTCCCTGAATGGGGGGGTAGGAAAGAGGCCGCTCTGATGACGAGCACGAAAAGTACTGGGGTGCCCAAGGGAATGAGGCTCGAAGAATGCCAAGGCAAGGGCATGAGAGGAATCTGCCCATACGAACGACGATGACGACCAAATTGCCCGGACACAGTCCTATTGGGTTTATAACCCTTCCTGAACAACACGGCCATCCTCCTGCCTAACGAGTCGCGGGGAAGAGCTCCAAGCGAGAGGGCAACTCGAACGCCTTTGACGTGGGAAATATGAAAAGAAAAGAAACAGATGACGGGAGCAAGGAATCCTTGCCGAAAAACAAAAGGGGTTGGCACACCCATTCGCGGGGGCTGCTACTCCTAATATAGCATCTCTCAGGAGGGGGTGGATTGTCGAAGAAGTATGCCTTCGACGAAGAGCAAAAAAAAGGAGAGTACCTCATATTGAAAGGGTAACAGCAGTCGTGGGGGTTGGGAAACCGGGTGACTTTGCACTGGCATGCTCAGACCTGGGGGACCGGGCGGGCAGAGGAAGGGGACGGAAACAAAAAAAGTTCTTGGTTTTCGGGAGAGAAAAAAGCCTCCTGCGCTGAGCCAAGACGCGGTTGATCGTTAAAGAGTGGGGGGAGAAGGGGGAGCAGGAGAGGAAGGGACGGAGGGCGGGCGAAGTCACCAAAGCTGATTGGTTCAGGGGAGGGGAGATGCCGGCCTCAGGTCATGAGAGGCTCGCCATAGAAAACGATCCGAAGCTTCGGGAGCGGTGCTTGTCGGATGTTATGCAAGGGGGGAGGGTTCGGATGTGGCAGGGGCCAAGGGTGCGTGGTCGGTACTGCTGAGGCGGCAAGGCGTGGTGAAAAAATCCGATATTTGCCGGGACACGGCAAACAACATCTTTCGGGACGTCGTTTATGTGGCAGGAGAGAGCTGAATTGGGGGCAAAACAAGGACGTGGACCTGTCCCTGGACGTTACTGGGGGGGGGGGGGGGGGGCGGTTGACCCCAAAATCTTTCACATCTGCTCCCAGTCCACGGCGGTATTGATCTATGCGGCGGGGAGGAACCCGAAGACTGGTTTTACTCGGGCTCAAAGCCGATGGGGTTTAAGAAAGAAGCTTCTGTGAAAAACTTGACGCAACCGCGCGGAGGATTCTGATCAGGCTATCCACTTGCTTGGGCAGGCAGCCGGCAGGACCATGGGGGTTAACACTGCGGCTGGGTGAGGGAGAAACCCGTACGCTAAACGATGATACATGATTTTCTGCGGAGGAGTGAGTACTAGCCAAATCGGAAACGTCCGGCAGGTCGAGGGTCAAAGACATCAAGGCAAGGTCTGGGTAATGTTGTCAAAAAAGCAAATGACAAAGTGGCGGGCCTTATCGACGAAAGACACTTTCACACTAGTCTTCCCCGGCGAGCCAGGATTATCAAGTCGCCAGTAATCGCTCCTGAGCTCGCCGTGATATTGTGGAATAACAGCGTTTCCTCGGGTTATGAAAGTAGGCCGAGTGTAGCGACGGGAGTGACGGGTTCTTTTAAAACAGGTTAACGGCTCCCACGGAACAACCAAAAGCAGGGATGCACGCGGTTTTTACTGCAGGGGAATCTCTGCAAGGGCGGGTGGGGAAGGCTTCGATCGACATACCTCTCATTGAAAGGACGAGGGTTATCCGGCATGGGACCCGCAGGCCTGCCAATCTCTTGAGCTGGGAGCTTGAAATAGAACTAGCCGGGTGTGCGGCGAAATCTTAGAGAAAGAATATGGGGACAAATGCCGAGGGGCGCTGACGGGCCCGACGAGAAGGGGAGTGTAACGGCGACGGCACCGGGGGAGTTTCGAAATCCGGGAAGGGACACGGGAATCAAGCTGATTTCGAACTGGGCAACAGTAGCGATTCTCGGGCTCGGGGAATCACGGAAAAAGGGAGTCGAAAAGTTACAAATCGAGGGGCCAATCCTCGGACTATTGCGAAGAAGGCTCGACATCGAAGAATCAACAACTTCGACACCGCCAATCTCTGCGAACTGATTTTAATCGAAGGGGAAAAAATTCGGGGGGGGGGATAGAGGACAAAGTTAAACGGGTGTTGCAGAGTGGGGGCAATACCCCGAGGGGCTTCTGCGCGACACCGGGATCGAGGGGGCAAAGTTGGGGCCTAACGGAAAAACCCCGGCACTAAACTTTTCACATGGGGCTCGCATCATCGCCGGATCGGAAGGGCAGGACGGGATCAACACCAGGGGCGGATGGAGGGAGATTGAGAACCGGCTGGATCGGATGACGGTTCTTCCCCAGATGGCCTACTCTGAGAAAAGAGGCTTGCCCGGTATCGACCATCGCATTAGTGGCGAGATCGACCGCAGCGTCGGAGGGTGATCTCTATGTCAGGGGCACCACCCCGGGGGATCGTGGGGGTCTGCACGCGAAGAGCGGCATTTGCTGATGCGGAGTCAGGTAGCGTTTCTAAACGTAGGCGACGGACGACCCGGCAAGGGCTCTTTTTTACCGGCGGGTCAGGAAGACGAAAAAGGGGCGGGGGCAGCTCCGGGAAAACAGGAATCCTCTACAGGGCAACAATGATCGAGGATTGCTCTACCTTACTGGAGGACCAAAAATAAAAGTATTGACGATGACTTAAAAAGAAAAAGGAAAGGAGCCGATTTCCGACCGATCGGAGAGGGCGATGATCTTGTCCTTAAGACCTGGCAAAAGCTGCTCCGACGGACATTGTGGGGGGGAGTCTACATGATCAGGAGGAACCGTGTAGACGATAATAAGGTTGCAATCCTCTCAGCCAGGATGAGGAAAAGTATGGGTTCAAATACGCAAATGACGGCGACCACAGAAGCAGATCCTAATCAAGGGTCGACCACGCATCGCAATTTAGACGAGCAGCGCGAGAAGGCAGGGGACCAAGAAGTCATCCGACAGAGATCGGCCTTGACAAACTTGAAAGGACAAGGCTACAGCCAAGCAGCCTCCCCTAGTCGGAAATAGGTGTCTCAATGTCCTACAGCAGGTCAGCCAGAAGAAGCATGGGGGGGGGGAATCCAAGTATGTCAGCAGTGAGGACATTAAGAAATAAAGGGGAAAGAAAGGGCGCGGACGGCAAAACCATCAGGGTCTCAAAAGCAGTGAAGTGTACGAAGGGAAAGCAAAAGACTAAGAGACAGACGGTGAATAGCTCTCTCATCCATGGATTAGCTAGGTACTACCGCGCCACCACCCTATACCCTGGACTATCTCCGGGCGAAGGGACCGACTACAGAAGGAGGGGGGCGGGACTCGAGACGGTAAAGCAAGTTTCAAGGCCAACCAGACGGTTGAAAACGGAAAAGTAATTTTGTCTCGAATCCAAGCAGCACAATAGAGAGTTGGAGTTATAAGAAAATCCGGCGGTGAAAAAAAGGTTGTTGATCAGGTGGACGGAATATCCTATCGGATTCGAGTAGGAGAGCAAGGGAAGTGAGGCTGAGGCAATTCGGACGCTTCACACGAGCGACAGGGGAAGATTTGGGCCCGAAGAGCGGGGATTGCCGTTGCCAAATCGAAAAAAACGGCGGGAAAAAGGCAGGTAAAGAATCCCTCGTGTTTTTCGGCAAGACGCACAAAATCAGTATCAGGGGGGTGCTAGGGAGGGTGGCGTATTTGAGCCGCGTTGAAAGATGGCGATGCATTGACTGGTCTGAAAGCGAGAGAGAATGATGCCCTCGGGTAACTTTCTATCTATTGCGGTGAGGAGGGGGAAAAGCGGTTTACCGAGAATCAGCCGCCAATGTTGCGACAGCATCTACTTGAAAGAAACAACGGATAGGAACAGCCTGAATACCTTAACAAGGCCGGCGAGAGCGGCCTCAGAAGGGGAGAAAAAAAAATACGAGTTAAAGGAAGCCCGAACACCTCCTGAAAAAAAGTATATTCCAGCAGACAAAGCCCTCAGAGCTTCGAGTCAGCAGGCACAGAGGAAAGGCTCTATCCTCGGGAGGAGATTAGTATGCTCGAAGAGACCTGTGAAAAGAAAGACAGAAGAGGCCATTGCAAAACCGTAGGGGAGCAAGTTGACGGGTGAAGGCAACGGGGACAGAATCGTTTTAACGAACCTGAAACATCCCGAGGAAAGCCCAGCCTGACACATTCAGATAAGATTGGAAATAAAAGCGAGGCAAAAGATGGGGGAAGGCAAATGCCCGTCTATACGATCACGCCGAGGAGAAGCAGGGGAGGGGAGGGGAGGACCGATAGAAGTGCTGGCGAGATCCTGCAGCGCAGGAATACACTCTGCCGAAAAAGATATGCCGGAGGGGTACGAGACTGCCTAAGTCGCGGTTGCGGGGAAAAAAGTAGGACGAAAAGACAATCGGTCGCGATTATCGCGTACTCTAAAAACCCACATGCCAGTGTAAACCCTGGTCCGATCAAGGCCGGGGAAGCACAAAAAAAACGCCTAGAGCGTATCAGACTATCAATTCGCGCAGTTGCGTCACACCGTTCGAACAACGCTGAGAGAAAGACAAAGAGAGGACAGCGAAGGCACAGGTCTTCGGGGGGCTAAGCCGCAGCCGACGAACAATCAAATCCGGAGACTCCAAGAGGAGAGAATGGGAAAAAAAAGAAAAAACGGCGTGGAACCGGGATAAACGGGGATACGGAAGCCGCTTGCTCCGATCCTTCAAGTACACGTCGCAAAAGTATGGGGGTCATGCTTCCGCGGACATCAGCGCGGAAGTGTCCAGCGCGCACAGCATTGCCAAGGGAAATTGTCAAAACCCCGAAACACCCCCTTAAATCAAAAAAGCCACGTGCGCGAAGATGCGAGGGAAGTGGCGCTAATGGGGGCTGACCCGGAAATGAACCTAGATGCCCACGAACAAAAAAAGGCTAGTATCTCTAGGACAACAACCTTCCCTACCACGTGGGGTTGTCAAAGCTGGCCACTAACTTGAAGTGAGGAGCAGAGAAACAGATGAGTCTGATACGCTCTCACCAGGGAAAAGACGGGGGTGAAGGGGGCGTAAAGAAGCGGGATCTAGCGGTTCCAAGTGGCGAAGACATGCCCAGGAGAAAAGCCCAAGGTTCCAAACAAATAAAAAGGTCGGGTAAAGGGGAATCGAGGGGTCCTAGCGCTGTGCGGATAAGGGAGGAACACGGCATTTCGTCCGAAGAAATCCCGAGAGATGACGCCATCAGGGAAGGGGGGGAAGAAAAAGCACATCATCGGGGGGTTGTGGGCAACCATGCGGCGGACGGTTCCAATTGATTTCACGCAGGAATCGATGCTCAGAAGGGGGTACTTCGACGTAGAGAATTCAATACTTTAAGTAAAACAAAAGGAAGTTGCTAAAAGGCTCGGAGGCTGATAAAAATGGTAAAGGGGCGGAGAGAGGGCGAGAAGGGAAAGGGAGAAGGGGGAGGAAAAAACGGATGCCAAGAGCATCGGTATCGGGCAAACTTCGTCAGGGGGTCAGCGTACTGAGAGGGAAAAGAACAAATCAAAGAAGCTGTTCCCTTCAGGAGGGCCTTGAAATTGGGCGAGCAAACTGATAGGGCACAAGAACACGGCTTCCGTGCTCGCATCAGGCGGGGGGGGGGAGGGAGCAGAAAAAGAAAGTGGGGCAGAGGCGGAAAAGCCTGGCAAGATCAGGCAGTCGTTCTATTAAAAAGACGGGCGTTGGTGCAGCCAGATCTCGAGCGTTGTCGCTCAATTTTCAGCGACGCCGGTCAGCGCAGAAAAGCGGGGCAACGAAGAAGGATAAAAGGATGGATCGCGCTGGTGTGAAACATCCGATATTGGCGGAGATGCCATTCAGTTGGTAAGGGATTGAGGCAAGGGTCAGTCAGCGAAGGGCTACGATCGAACCGGAAGGTCTTCGGGGTAGACTGCCGAAGAAAAAAACCCAAAAAGTGAGGGAGCAAAAGGAACTCAAAAACAAAACAAAAGGAGAGGAAAGAGAGAGAGAAAATGTTTGGATCTCGAGTGGAATCATAAGCGAAAGAAGGCATTCGATCAGACAGTCGGGCGCTGATCGAATAGGTCCTAAAATCAAGGACGAAAAACCCGAAATCTCAAGATAGTAGGGCGGTTCAAACGAAGAGGATAGGGGGGACCGGATAGGGTTGAACCATTTCTGGATCTAATATGACCGGTCGCGCTAGACTGGAGGCACGATCAAAATCCCGGAATGAGCTGACCCGGAACGTCTTCAGTTTTATAGCCGACGCCCGAAACTTCAATCCGCCCGCCGCTAGGGAGGGGGTGTCTGAGCAGGGGGACGATGATGACGGCACGGAAGACGGGTAGGGAACTTATCAGGAGCAATTTCATGGCCTAGGGGCATCGCAGGGAGCGTGTTGGAGGATAAAAAATAGGGGAAGATACCAGACGTTGCTATACATGAAGCGGGGATTGCAGTTATCCAAATGAATCCGGGGGAGACAAGCAGCCCAGCCTCCACCCAAGGACCGCATCGCGTGACGGCGAACGAGAAAGACCGGGAAATCGAACGGCCCTGACCGAAAGTATTAAATCTCTGGAGGACTAAAATGTCGATAATGAGTGAAATCCCTTGCAAACGAAGCAAGCGAAAGGGGGTGCACACCCCCGTCGAGGGTGCTGTTGCTGAAACCGGACTGGAAAAGATCTCGGTTGGATGAGGGGCGTCTCCGGTGCCGGAAAGGAATGCTAGACCAGCCTTAAGAACCTCGATTGTCCCGGGTAAAACATCTGACTTGGGGGGGATAAGAACTGTTGGATTGTGAATGGGCATAAGGGACACGCTTCAGAAGACAAGAAGGACGGCAAACGAGCAGTTCGGGGGCCTTGCTTTAGCGCTGCTCAAAATCGCCTGTGCGATCCCGAAGTAAACAAGGTGGACGATTTTGCCAGAAGTGGTGCAAGGTTTGAGCGTTCAGAGGAAGGTGGAACGTCGAAAACGATCCCGGATCTGTGGGCGCGGGGACGGAAGCGAAATAGGGGGGGAAGGGGGGGACGCGGAAAATCTAAAACTCTCATGCGGTTTCAAGCCCGGTTGTGGAGAGGGCGGGCAAAGGGGGGGGGAGGCTGGGGGCCGTTTTCGTTGTCGCCCTGCTGGCCTGTCCAACGGCGCTGTATCCTAAGTGGACCAAGGGGAAGAAGGCAAAAAAACAGCGTGGAGAGACGGTGTAGGGTGGTCAGCACATGCACGAGGCGTTTTCAGAGAGTGTAACTTGCGGGGCGGTTAAAAAAACCGGGAGGTGCAAAAGATTCGCAGCCCTGAAAAGCCTGGCGGTATTGAAAGGCGCTTCGCCAAGATAATATGGCATTTGTTATTTGAAGGATGGGGGCGGATTACCGCCGAGGGCTTTCTCGTCGGCCCATTGAATGACGAAAATGACGAAACGGGCCCAGGCCATTGAGTAGTCGAGGATCGGGGCGCGGGTATGATCAGGGGCCGCTCGGAAAGGGGTTCCCTGTCTTGATGGGAGTGGCAGAGAAGAAGCGAGGCAGCCGACTTATCCTTGTGGCGGCTGGAACAAAAAAGCGCGAAGGAAGATCGGGGAAAAACGCTGAAGATGGCTCTGCGGCAGTTCTTGGGAGTTTGGACATGCAAATGACGAGTGTCGAACGGGCGGAAAGGTCGGGCAGAGAAAAAAAGCAAGAAAGCTGAATAAACGCCGCGTGTAGGGACGCGAAACCGGGTTTGACCGGGACTTTTGCAATCGAATGATCCAATGAAAAACTAGGGGGAGAGTAGGGAAGCGGGGTGAAAGGGTTCGGGTTAAAACAAACTTCCGGGCTCACAGTCTGGAACCATCAGACGCGCAAGTCACCGATGTGGGAAAATTCAAAAGCCGGGGTGAAAAAAACAAAAAAATTGCAAACAAAAAGCTGGAGACGGGCGGGGCCCGGAGCTTCGAGCGTCCATAAAGTCTCTTGAAAAAAGGGCCGGTCTCGGCACTGACAAACAATTCTCAGAGAGGCTGAGGGAGCCGCTGGGCTGGAATATACTGAACGACGCAAGAAGGGGGGGGGGGAAAAAAGGGGAATAGATCCGTCCAGCTTCAAGGCCGATGCGGAGCTGAGGGAAGAAGAATAAGTAAGTTAACTGCGCTTGCACCGAAGAGGTGTCAATAAGGGGCGTCTTTCGACAAAGGGGACCTCGCGCTTTATTACGAAGGGGGAAAAAAGACGCGCTGGCGAACAGCATCTACATACCCGGAAGAGCCGTTTCCCTTGAATCAGCGAGCTTGGAGGAAAATCGACAAGGCCAAGGGGGAGAGGAACAACTTAGCCAAAGCTCGTGCAACTGGGGATTTGGGGGGGGGCTCGGCCGAAAAGGACCTCGGACCGATGATCATACCAGGATCAGAAGGGGGGGTCAGATGGGGACCGCAAACGGCTAAGACGCAGCAAAAAAAATATGAAGTCGCGGGACAGCAGAAAGAACGACCGACTAGCCCTAAAATTCCCAAAAAGGGGGAGATAAAGCGGGAAAGGATCAGGATGGACTGATCAACAAACTTTTTCGGGTAAAATAATTGCAGCCAATGCTTGCTCGAAGGTGGGGCGGACGATCCACCATAAGATGTAGCGAAACGAATGAGAACGCCTGCTGGTCTGGCAAAGATATTGTTGAGACAATAAGAAAGACATGTCGAAAGCACCGAATCTTCTTATGTTGCCTCTCTACGGTGTCGCCCAACGAACAGGGGTGGTGCGGTGTGTGGAGCGGGTCTTACGAATCATTGATAGGCTTTAGTCAAGGGTAGGGGCGTTTCGGAGAGGGCTACTTCGACCCGAAAAGACGCGTTTTGAAACGGAGCGCGTTTCCGGAAGACGCCCGCATTGCGGGGGGGGGGAGATCGCACATCCTGAACGACGGATTCATCATGGCGACACAATGACGCGGCTCTAAGCCTGGGGGAGCAGCAGCCGCGCGATGGCAGGTGAAGACGATGGCGGAGGGCGGGGGGAGAGTAATCATGTGAAGACGGATGTCCTGCCGATAGATAGGATGACGTCGGGGAGGGCTCCGCAACCAAAAGAGAAGAGGACGACAATGGGGGGGGCGATGCGTTTGCGATCCGTCATATGAGGCAGGGGTCAGCGTAATTGGCGAGGGGGGGGGCAGACCTCTCTCAACAACAAGGAGATTAAAAGAGATAGGACCGAGAAAATATCAGAACCCGCAGCCTGACCTAATCCATTGCCATAGAAAATAAAAACAGAAAAATTGTCCACAAACATGCTGGGAAGGCCAAGACCTCCCGCGAAACGTCATAATACTAAGGGTAATAAGGGAAAACCGCATAAACCAAAATCAAGCGAAGCACCTAATCCTTACCGATCGGGACTTCAGCGAAAGGACATGGCTAAGAAGCCGAGCCATGTGGCCCCTGCTGAGCAGAGGGAATGATGAAGGCTGCCCACGGCATTAAGGCGCTTCCGGAAATCGGCGATCTGGTCAAAAAGCGCGTGGCCTGGAAGAAGGAGCGACAGGACACGTTAAAGAGAAAAATCGCCATGGTTGGCTCTTAGGCCCGAGACACCACCGAGAAGCACGGGCGAAGGAAAAGGGATAACATAATAAGGCCATAGAAATGGAAAACTGAACTGGTTCTTAAAGAAGATCTAGCACCAGGTGATCATCGGCGATCGTATTTGGGGGATCGTCATGAACCAAGAGTCATGAGAAATCCATGGGGTGGATAGAAATCGAAAAGCTATCGAGGAAAGGGTGGGTGAAAAAGGAAGGCCAAAGATACAGGATCGGGTCAGGAGAGATATCCTAAAGCGGGGTAGGCTGAAGGCATCGTTCGAAACTAGGCCAAACGACTTCATAGGTGGGACGCAGAAGCCAGGGGCGGGTTGCACATCGCCAAAAAAACGTTGAGGCGGGGCCAGTCCGGGGGAATAGAAATAGGTAAGGGGGAGGGCAGACGCCAAATCAAATAGATTGGCAGGCTGACGTTAAATAGATGGCGGGGGAGAAAAAGGATTCTGCCAAGCGAGTAGAGGAGTCCCGGTACGGGCGAATCAAAGGAGTCAGGAGAGTTGAGGCGGGGAGATAAAGTCGTCGGGGGGGGGCAGGAAAAACGGAGAAGGTCTTGGAAGACTCATCGATACTTATAAAAGAATAGGGGAGAGGAAGGGAAAATACATCCTCGCGGACGCAGAGGAAGGGGAAGCAAAACAGATAAAAAGTAAAAGGCGACAGAACCCAACGGCGTGAGTCAGAAAGTAAATCCGCCAGAGGAAGCAATAGGATTGGAATTGGTTCAGCCGCGAAGCCTAGTCACTGAAAGAATGTTGGGAGCTCAGAAAAAATAAGCTAAACTGATTCATAGGATCTTCCGATAAAAACTCGTGTTGGGGGGACTCAGTTGCTGGGGAAGCCATGGAGCACAAATCGGAGCTCCACCCGAACGTCAGACTCCCGCGACGGCCCTCAGGACCAAAGCTCATATTTGATAGCTAGTAATACGGGGAAAAGTAACGTCATGGGAGCACCCGAAATCGTGATGAACGAGCAGGGGCCAGGGAAGTGGACTTAATCCGGCACACCAATTTGCAGTACGTCCCATACCTGCCGAAACAGTATATGGACGGCGGGGGACGACGAGAGATGCGGCCTTAGCTGGGGCTGGATCACTTACGCAGCAAACAGGAAGCATCGGCGAGTAGGTCTCGAGGGGGGAGCGGAGCAAGCAAAGAAATGAAAGGGTAAACAAGGGAGACCAGGAAGATAACCAAGCAGCCGGTAGCTATCAAATGATCATGAAGAGAACGGGTCGCCTTAGAACAGATGCCGACGAGAATGAAAGGAGGCAAGGCGAAGGCATAAAAGCAAAATATAAAGGGGAAAACCGCAAGACAGATCACGAAGAAGGAGCATTACTAGGAGAATTCACGTGGGAACAGAGAAGGAAAAAACGCTTTGACAGGAAACGGCGATAACAATCAAAGCGACGATAGCAAGTAAAAATTAAGAAGAAGAAAAAGGAAGATTTTTTTCGGCCAGAGCTGGCGAGCAGGGGACAAAACCGGGGCAGGAAGAATAAACGCAACTATTGGGGCCCGCCAGCTACAAAAGTGCAGGAGAAAAAAGAAACCGGCGCAGAATGAAGAAAGGATGGGCGGCGATAGGGGCTCCAGCAAGGGGAAAGGAGCAGCCGACCGGACGCCCCACACAGCTCAAACGTGATCGCGCGAAAGCAGAAAGGAAACGAGAACTCTATCCTTGACCAAGAGGCCAACGATCGAGAGAGTTTATCAAGCTAAGGAAGGCATGGCTGTAGAGAGGAGACAAAGGGCCAACTGAAAGAGGTTGGCAAACGCCGTATCGAGATGAGCGAAAGGACAGCATGAACCCGCAAAAGCCAAATGGAGCAAGCCGAGCTGACATTTCAGAGGGGGTAGAGAAATCAAGAGGAAAGAGTCTTAATCGGGACGACGATTCGAAGCAAAATTCCGGAATTAGCATCCGTCAGGGTACATCAACGCCCGCCGACGGGGTGGGTCAACCCAAAAAATAGCCGGACTGTTCAAGTATTTCACGCGTCATAGTTCGGGAAAGGAGTCGCTGAAGAAAGATTCATAATTTCGTCACCCGTTCGAGTACTAAAATCGGCTAGAACAGGCGGGAACTCCTCGATGCGGTAAAGGGGCATGGCCGGGCGGGACTAGTATAATGGGGATATACTAAGGCCAGGGAAAAGGAGGTATAGGAAAGGCTGGTCGGAGGGCAGCGGCACAAACAGCCAGAGGGCCTTCAGGCCGGAAATTGAGCACCAGGGTCAACCGAACACGAGGAAGTGAGAGTCAGAACCTCGACGGAGCTCAAAAACAGACCGACGGAGGCGGACAGAACCGGGTGGACGGGTCTAACCGAGAAGTTTAAGTGGGGAGCCAAAGCGAGTCTTGATCGCAAGGCAAGGGGGATGAGGCGGAAAAAAAAGGTCATAGAAGAGAAAAGAGACGCGAGCACGTCGAAAATCGGGGGAATGACGCTTGTGTAACTGCAACATACGAGATACCCGTATATTTAAAAGTGGCAATGAGTCTGGATTATGAAAAGAAGGAAGAATCAGAACTGCGAGGGGCTACGAGGGCTGATATGAACACCATGAGGGGAGCTTGAAGAGAGAAGAAAACACATTGA
>Ga0179593_1361370_pt1 | contig 12450 bp, 14 predicted proteins | sample CZODoug2_1_08_16_FD_185931 | JGI IMG/M metagenome (GOLD analysis project Ga0179593, IMG submission 185931) | Vadose zone soil fungal communities from Angelo Coast Range Reserve, California, USA - CZODoug2_1_08_16fungal (PacBio error correction) | ecosystem: Environmental > Terrestrial > Soil >...
AAGGTTACCCGAAATGCTACCTCTCTGGGCGGAAACCCGCACAGGCCGGCTACCGTGACATTCAGAACACAACTCGACGCACTGGAGGGACGACAACTCAGAGTAGGACTAGGCAGAAGAAAAGTCGCTTTTTCCAATTCGCACAATTGTGGCGGGGCGAAGCGGCGTCAGAAAATGGCAAACAGTCTGCTCTCAGGGCCATCTGTTATCGGCGGGGGCAAAAAGAGCGACTGTATCCTCGTTACTGCGGCACTGGACATCAGAAGATACCTTAAAGAAGATAGACTACAACCATAAAGGGTTCGATCTCGGAAAAACGGCCTTCCAGTATCCTGGATAAAAAGCAGGGGCCATTTTGAATGGGGCGGGGGGAGGGTAGGTTACTGGGGGAACGGGACGGTTTTTACAAAATCAAAGGCGCTGAGCAGGTTGTACACTTTCTGGGCCGCCTGGAAGGCGGGGAGCATGCGCGAACGCAGTCAAAAAAAAAAAAAAAAAAGGGTCCCGCAGGCGTGGGGTTCTACGTTCCCGAACCGATAAGTCCTCTCGATATAACAAATCCGAGACAGCTCGGGATCTGGGGGGGGTGGGGGGTGCTTGTTGGCGGCGCTGGGGAGGCCAGTCGTTTTCAGACAAATGGCAACGGAGATAAAGTTGGGCGAAATCGGTGGACTGCTAGATGGCTGGCAGGGAATGGGTGTTGCTCTCGTCTTCGTTACATTAGTCCGAGAAGTTAGAGTACCTGCAGACAGTGGGATACCTGTAGTCTTGAGAACAACCGAAGTCCAACGGGTCGATGCGTAAGCGGAAAGGGGAAGGGGGGCGAGGGGCTGGATCTGACGAACTGCAATGAGCGGCTGGTCGTCGCAAACATCGTGAGAAAATTTACCGGAGAAAAAAATAACGGAACAGTCCGATCGAAAAACGGCGAATGTATCTGAAACTAATTTCAGGGAAGATGGGGGAGAGGACTCTCATCTCAGGTCCGCATCACGGGTGCAACGCAAAAAGTAGCGCGAAAGTAGTGGGAGCGACTCAGAAAGCCAGAAGGAGAGAAGTCATGGGAAACGGAAAAAATAGGTTTTGTGGGTGGAAAAATCGCTGGGCACCGTTAGTATCTCTAAACAAAATCAAGAGGGGGATGAAATGCAATCGAAGGAGCAAACGGCAGGGGGGCTTATACCCAACTCCGGCCTGATCAATCCCTTACCGCGCAAAAACTAAAAAACGAAAAGTTTGAAGTCGTGCCACAATGGATCATGGTAGGCGTCATGAAACTAGAAACTCCATCGGGAAACAGTTGTGCAGCCATGCCCCCTACGGGGTAGAATATGAGTCGGGTAGAGTCCGAAGCCTGGGCGGGAAAAACGGACGGGTAGGTAAAGGGAAAAGGGGGTCGTAGTCTGAAAGTGTTACAGGGCACGATCAATAGTGCCGACCACAGGGAAAGACTGGGGAAGGTCCGTGGAAACTGGGGCAGGGAATCGAACAAATGAAGGGGTGGACACCACAAAATAACTCCACTAAAGGGTAATAGTACAAAAACGGAGGGATAGAACAAAATCGCGCGCCGCTCAAACAAAAGGGGAGCGGCGCCGCTGGGACAAATCTAGGACGTCTTGGTGCGCGGCCGTCGATCCCAACCCGCAACATCCGTTGAGGGCAGGGGGAGGAGGAGGACATCGCGGGGCTATTCGAGGAAAAAGCGAGGTGAAAAAAAAAAGAGGGCGTCGGGAATGGGTGAAAGGGGTTCTCAGAAGAATGGGGGGGGGGGGGGGAGGGGGGGGGCTGGAAACGCGTCCACGCATCAGCAGCTAAAGAATCACGAGAGGAACTTGAAGAAAAGGAGAAAAAAAGGGGACCGAAAACGTTGTGAGAATGGCAAGACATAGTAGGGGATTGGGGTCCTCGCCGAAGGGTGGGCTAGGTGCGGACGAAAAGAAGACTGGAATGTCACAGTCGCACATTGGGTGGGGGACTGAGGGTAGTACAGATTCATATGACAACTGGTGGCCTCATAAAGGGCACTAGTGACTACAGGGATGTAAGCAAAATGGCGGGGAGGGGGATCAAACTAATTCAAAGTATCAAGAAAAACCTGTGCTTTAACCGACCACGCCGTCGGAAATCTTCAAGAGAAAAGCCGTGAAGGGAGCGTAAAAGGAATAACACAGTTCAGTCTTCGTGGGAAAGGGCAAAGAGGCACGGAGACCATCAGTCAACGAGGGACAGTAACACGAGATGGTCGCACTGTGAACAGGATCATGTGGAGGGTATGTATGGCGCCAGGTTGAAAAAAAAAGGGGGGCTCCCAGGTGGCCCTGCCGTCAATGGGAGGAGCACAGGAATTTCTGGGGGGGGGGACGGTTGCCAATGGGAAAAGGGGGGTGTTCAAAGTCTACACATATAACTGACAGGGGAACCTCATAAACGTTATTTCAAAGAGCAAAGTCGAGGAAAGAGCTCCGCAAGAGGACAGGAAGAGGGGGGGTCAATAAAAAGTCTTGGTAAAAAAACCAATCTACAGTCTAGAAACTATGTTGCTCGCAGTTCGCCATTGGGGACAGGGACCGCGGGGGGTGGGTGTCACTGGATCTGGGTGATCGCACGACAAAACTAGTGGCGGGAATCCTGGGAAACGTATCAGGAATGAAAGGGGGCATTCTGAGAGACCGAAATTAGTGTGCAAATAAAAAAAGGAAAAACACCCACGCATCTGATCCTCTATGGGGCAATAATCCATGACCACAATTTCCGTGAGACAGTTTGGAAAACACATGGTGTGTTATGAGTAGGCATGGCTTGGGTTTCAAACGCAATCTGCGACACCGACAGGGAGGGGGGGGACAAGGCGTGAGGGAAACAAGGCTAACCGTCAGTCTGGGCACGCTTCGAGATTGTATCGGGGCGGGGGGGAGGGTGGGGGCGGCACAAAAAAGAAGGGAGACGGGCTGAAGGGACAACATTAGGGAGGAGGTACATAGTGCTCTTCAGAACAAGGCGAAGCAGAGGAGGGCAGGAAAGGCGGGCATCTGAGGCATACGAGCGTTCACGACCAAAAAAGGCGAGAAAAGGGATAAAAGTGAACGAGGGAGATCTAGAAATGGCTAAGTTGGGGGGGTTGACGATACAGAGACTAGTATTAGGCAGAGAGGCTTCGGGGGTGGTCAACAAGGGGTGCAAAAAGCACAAAAACAACCGTCAAGTGGTGGGGTTCCCTGCCTCTCCTCCTGTTTGACTATAAAAAAGGATAGGGGGGGGGCGTAAGAGGGGAAGGCGGGGAAGAAGGCTCAGGACAAAGGGGAACACAGCTGGACTATTCAAAATCAAAAAGGCGACTAAAGAATAGGGGGGGATCGGGGGAGAGGATTGCGGGGATGGAAGCACTAAATACGAGTAGCAATAGGGGAAGACCCTAAGAAAGGCGACAGAGCGTGACTCCAAAGTGGAGGAAATTGTCCAGCGGCGACAGATTTTCTTTTCACATACGTGGATGGGGGAGACAACCACAAAAGGCGGTGGGAATCCACGCGCACTAGGGGGAAAAAAAAAACGAACTTGTCGAATCAAAGGCTCCCGGCCGAAGTAGAAGGAATGGAAAAGGGGGGGGAACGGAAGAAAACCAAGAAACCGGATAAATTGGCTAAAATGTAATTCTGAAGAAGGGGGGGGTGAAGGGAAATTGTATCCCCAGCCCAAAGAGCCAAGGGACGAGAACTGAAAGGGAAAGAGTGAGAAGGAATGGATCCGTGGGGTACACCCTAAAAAAAAAAAGCATCGTCCTCTCGGATCAGAGGACTGAATGGAAGGAGAGCCAACCGGAAGCCGAGGCACAAGGGGGGGGGGAAGGGAGGGACAAGCGGGGGTTAGGGAGTGCGGGGCTTGAATCCTGGGTGGTGGCAAGGAAGGTGGGTCGGGAGTGGAGAATGAAGGGAAGGAGAAACGTCGGAATGTAAGAAAAGAAAGAAAAAAACTCTCAATCATAATGGAAGAGACACCGATGCGCCAATTGAAAAGGTATCGGGTACCCGGAAAAGAGTTCGGTCATGCTAAGCTAAGACAAAACTAGAACGCGTCGGAGTGGATACAGAGGGCCTCCGAGCTGAAGAATTATGGAAAAAGCTGACAGGGCGAAAGAAAAAAGGGTATCTAGAAACGGGGTGGGGTCAGACGCCTTATGTCTTCACTACTCGTTCCTTCGGACTTCTGAAAAAGGATCAAGAAAAAGGGGGAATCAAGGGGGGGATGACAGGGTCTGTCAAGAGTGACGTCGAGGGGTGGGGGAGTACAAGGAAACACAGATAACTGCGCAGGGTGAAAAGCAGGGGGGGGGGGCCAGTACAGACCTGCCCTCAGGGGGGGATCGCCAAATCTTTCAAGTTCACTAACTAGCGAACGGTGCTCAGTGACGAGGATAAAAGGTCAAGGGAACGTGGAGAGGGTGAACGAGGGAGGGGCTCAGAGACTCTTATGTGGCGGCAGGTCTTCGTACAAATATCTGGCTAAAAAGGATATAAGAGAAAAGAAGAAAGTTTTCAAAACAAGGAATCCTCGAAGAAGAATTAGACAGAAATCAGGGGACTTCTGGGGGAGAGCAAGACGTCGCGAAAGAGCGGTAACAAAAATTCGTCACGCGCACAAGGGGAAAGGGGTCAGAAGGAAAAGTCTAGGAAGAAGGGGATAAGGGCCAGAATGAAAAAACATTCTAAACGGATGAAGTCACAACTAACATTCTCGCCGGGAGCTGGAAGGAAAAGGGGCGAAAGGAATTAGGATGACATGGAAAAGGGAAGGAGTGTGTACTCCCCCGTGCTTGGACGGGGGGGTGAGCTAAGTTCGGGGACAAACCGGAATACGCGGACGGAAGAGGAAGGACTCAGTTGGTGTATACAGAGGGGGAGGTACGTTCGCAGGTAAACTTCAGCAGAATCCCTGTGGTACACCGCGGGTTCATTGGGGCCTTCCCAAGCAGTGGGAGAGTTAAGAGGGGGCATGAGCGTCATAACTAAGCAAGTCGGGGGAAACTAACGGCAGCAGTTACTCACAGAAGGGGTAATAGTGAGGGAGTCAAGCTACCGCGGGCGGAGCAAAGGAATATGAAAAAGGTTATCAGGGACAAAATACGGCACGGGCAAGGAAAGGAAACAGAAGAAAAAAAACGACACCTCAGCGTCAGGAAATTAAAAACTCCAGAGGTCTTAATTAAGTGAATCTTACCTGGAGACCAGAGTGGGGGGGGGAAGGAAGGTGGGCCCGAGAAGGGACTCAGAAGAGTGGAGCTAGTCCTCGAAAAAAAGGCAGAACTTATATAAGGGCTGAAAAAAAAAAAATGGTAAAATAATCGGAACCAGAAAGGGGGGGGGGTTCCTGGCAAGGACAGGGGTTCATCAGGGAATGGGGTCTAGCTCCGGTAGGGTGGGAGCGGAAGGCGTAGCCATTAAAATTAAAGGAGGGGTTAGGGGGCGCGGGGGGGAAAAAAATGGATTTCAAAAGACTGTGCCTGACCGAAACTCTCATGTACGATGGTTCATCAGGCAAAGAGGGGGGAGGGAAATTGGGAACGAAGTAGAAAAGACCAGTTTCATTAGATCTGGGACATTGAAACAATTGCCAATTAAAGCTGGAGGTGTATTATTGGGGGGAGGTAAAAATCAAAGTCTTAGTCCAATAAGGGGGTCAAAAATAAAATGGAAAAAAGAAAAAAACAGAGAGGGGGGTCAGTACTCAGGGTTTTCAGCGCGACAAAATCCTGGTCGCGAAACTCACAATGGGGGAAGATGTCACAGGACATAGGAAAACCATCAACGAAGAGAAGAAGTTACCCGGTGAGCGAAAAGGTCATACAACGGCAAGGAAGGGAAGAAAAAAACTTCATATCAGTAGATAGAAGGGGTCACCTAGGAAATAGCTTAGGGGGGGGAAATTTGAATCCTACCCTAAGCGGGAAGCACAGGGCTGGGGAAAAGGTAGAAAAATAAGAAAAAGGCTAAGAGGTCGAAAAACTCTGAAAAATCTAATGCCACAACAGTTCTGGTAGCTTCAAAACAAGTAAGTGCGCATAAGATTCCGGGACGAAAAGGCGGCCTGACTGGAAGATTCAACTGAGTGGCACAATACCCTCAGATCTATGCCGGAAAGGTACTGGGAGAAACATAAGACAAGAAATGGTGGGAATTACCTACCTTAGATTAGGCTGAGGCGGACCAGGGGACAGCAAAAGAAAGTGGGACGAGGGTTCCACGGGGGGGGGGGGGAGCAAAATAAAGGATGTGAGCAAGGAGGGTCGGATTTGGGGAACTCATTCGTATAAACGATCGTATTAAACGGTGGAAAAAGGCAATACTAAAGAGTTCATAAACAAAAAGAAAAAAATGAGGCAAAAGTCAAGGCTGGAACTACATAGACGCGGCACAAGAGCTTCATAATGTGATGTTAGGGGAAAAAGGCTTGGGGAGGGAGAGGGGGCAAAAGACCAGGCACCTCAAGACATACCAGCTGGAATGAGTGGTCTGAACGAAATTGGGGGGAAAAGGAAAAGCTGAGAAGGGAAAATGGGGTGGAGGGGTGGTGCGGGCGGGGTTGACAGAAGTCAAAACTCGGTAGGCGTCGTGGAGTTGTACGACGCCGTGGGAAGATTAGTGGTAGGAATGCAAAGAAGGAACCGGAAGGGGGAAAAAAGTTCTAACGAGGAAAGAGACAAAAGCGACCGGAAAAGCAGAGGGAGTACAAGGGAAAGTCGGACTACAAAAAGAGACAAGGACGAAAAAGAAAAAAAAGCTCACAGTCTTCAAAGCAAAAAAGGGAACTAAAGAGGGCGACTAAAGGAATAAGGATAGGAGACTGGGGAAGGCTTCAAAAACTTATATCGAAGGGGGGTTAAGGAAACTCTTAAATTGGCGTTCAGTTTCAACAAGAATAAAGGACATAAGAAAAAATCAGGGAGGAGGCTTAATAAGGGAGGAAAACCAATTAATGTCGACTTCTCTGTAGGTAATCCCAAGAAAAAAGAAGGGAAAAAAAAAAACCAAAAAAAAACAAAAAAAAAATATCTGCTGACGGGAGAGTAATAAAACGGCAGAAATAGTCCAGCAGGAAGGGGATAGCTTACACAAGGGAAAACATACCTGGAAAGCTTACAGGGAATGGGGTTTTGGGGACATAAAGTGAGAAGTGTGAATAGTCAAAGGAAAATTGGAAGGGGGGGGGATGGTCAAAGTGGGGTTGGCCGTGTGTGGGGCTCATCCGGTGAGGGGGGGGGGGAAACACGGGAGGGAAAAAAAGGTGTCATGGGGAGATTAAGTGGGGGGGGGGGGGGGGTTTGGAGACGAGTGGAGATCGGCTTGTGTCCCCATAATGTAACGAAAATAGAGGTCCGGAGTGCGGGGGTGGGTCGTATCGGGAAGGTGGGGGAAGGTAAAGATGCCTGAGGGGGGGACGGAAACCTAGCTCACTGTGCAATTTAAAAAGAAAAGAAATGGAGAGTAAGAGGTACCTCATAGAGGAAATACGTGAAGGTCTTTGGTCCCAAGAAGACAAAACACGGGGACGAGACGGGACTCAAAGCTCAACTCAGATGGAGGGGGGGGGGGGGGGTGGGGGGTGTGGCAAGTGTGTCCATCCAGTAGAAGAAAAAAGGGGTCACTCCGAAGGCTGGAGGAGCTGTAGCCATAAGGTCGCGCGGGGGGGGGGGGGGGGGGCAGACAAAAGAAGAAGGGAAAAAGATATTATAAAGGCTGAGAAGACCCTGATTTTTAGATTCTCTCCAAACATTCTCGGAGTGAGAAAAGGGAGGAAGGGGAAGATCACGAGGGGACACGGCCTCCAATTCTTGAGAAAGCTCAGGAGCAGTCGGCCAGAATTAATAAGGACACGTAGGGTCAAGGTTGCGGCACAACGAGGTTCTGGATTCTGAGTCAATACGGCGCCGTTGGGAGGGGAGAAGACCGTATGTCAGAACCACAGAGGAATGAGGGGCGGTTACAGGCAACTATTTTAGCAAAGGCTATTGGGGGAGGGAAAAAAAAAATTGTATGTCAATGAGAAACGGGGGAAAGAAGCTCACGCGGGGGCCAGTGCGACATGCACGCCGCCAACCACAGAGATTCACAGCCAGGAAGAAATCAAGAGCGGGGCCGCAGCAATCCAGGGGGGCATTGCTTAAAGACGTGGCATGGACGACTGTGCGAAGGGGAAGGGACACACGATGCGTTACCAGGGCGACCAGCGGGGTGTATGTATCGTCGTACCTGCGATCCGAGGTGAACGAGGGTCACCAGTCGACAGAGAGCGAACAAAAAAAAGAAGAGATAGAAAAAATTGGGGGGGAAAAGGGGAAGCCGGCCTCAAAGAAAGGAGGAATCCGGACCGTACACGCTAAGAACCGTACAGCAAGAATGGTGGGGTCAAGGAAAACTTCGAGTAACATGCCGCAAAAAAAGGGGGATGACTGGGAGGGATTGGGACAGGTGCCCACTATTGGTGGGGGGGAAGTGAACGAAAAACGAGGAAGGGAGGATTCAGTAAAGAGCAAGAGGAGGGGGTATAGAAAAAGGGTCCGGGATAAGCCAGTTCCCCGTCCGGCTGTCGCTTGTAGGAGGTATAGTGGCAAAAAAGGGCAGAGGGGGACAAGACAGCCGGATGCAAGGTCAGCGCCTAAAAAGGCCACTGAATCTCCTGACAGAAAAGACGCCTACGGCTCGGAAAAGAAAACGCAGCGGCCAGGGAGGGTGTTGTGAAATCAGACACGAGAATGGGGGCAGAAAAGGGGGGTGTGCACGAAAGTATATGTGGAGGGACCAAGAAGCCGGCGAGGCGTGTGGGTCTCTGGCAGCCAGTGTGGGGGGGGGGGGGGGGGGGGGGGGGGGGGGGGGGGGGGGTGTGGGGGGGGGGGAGGGGTGGGGAAAAAAGTCAGATGGGTGGGGGGGGGGGGGGGGGGGGGGGGTGGGGTGGGGGGGAGGGGGGGGGGGGGGTGGGGGGGGGGGTGGTCTGCAGAGGTATTGGAACTAGCATGTGTCAAGAAAATACAAATTCGAAGTTGGTAAACATAAGTGGTATTTTAAAGGGGGGCAAGGAAATCCCAGGGGATTAAAACTCCTGGACTACAGACAGGTTATTAGTAGGGAAAGTTAGTCTAGGAGAAAGTGGGGACGAACCCGCGAGGGAATACTTCGCAATGAGTAAAGAGGTGCTCTCTAGGAAAGACATGAGGTTGGGCAGTACTGCAGTATAGGGTAATACTCAACCTAAAAAAAAGGAGAAAGCGTGGACTCCATCCTTTTCAAGGCGGGTCAAAGGTACTTGCCACAGTAAAATACGCAAAATGTCGTCGCTTCTTAGGGAAAGTGGGGGGCTGTGAGGCAAGTTGAAAGATGGGTACCTGGCAGCATAGACCCGCGTCTACACAGACTCTTCCTAAGGGCTCTGACGCTAGGGAAGAAGGGGACCTGAAAAAGGGAAACCGTTCAAAAGAGGAATACTCGGACCTTATTCTTGAAACACAGGGGAGAGGGGGATGCGGAATTAGTAGTTCGGGGAAGGAGGAGCGTCAAGGCGGCGAAGTGCTGCTAAACAGTGTGGCCCTGAGATATGCGCGCAGGGGCCAAGGGACTGAGCAAAAATGGTCGACGCAAGTCACATAAAAGGAGGGGGACGAGAAGTAGGGGGGGGGGGGGGGGGTCGAGGGGGGAGGCGGGGGGGGGGGGGGGGAGGGGGGGGGTCTCTGGGGGGGGGGGGTTTTGGGGGGGAGGGGGGGGTGGCAACGGTCTGTTAATTCTGGGGGGCGTCGTGCAGGGGGGGGGGGGGTTTGTCTCTCTCTACAAGGGGGGGCGTGGGGGGGGGTGCAGTTCTGGGGGGAAGGGGGGGGGGTCCGTGGGCCGGGGGTGTTTGTGGGGGTTGCGATTGATCGTGTTTGGTGTGGGGGAGTGTGTGGGTAAAGCTGTTGGTCTGTCGGGGCGTCTGGGTTCTGTGTTCTTTTAGGGGGTGGGAGGTATTGGGGGGGGTTGCTGTGGGGGGGGGGGGTGCCGTCACTCGACGGGCGTTCATCTTTTGACGGGAAGGAAAACCGCGGGGAAAAGTCACAGGGGGAGGCATAGAAAACAAGAACGGACCGAGCCTCACAAGAATCCTGAACGGGTTGTTAATAAGTGTGAGGTAACTTGGGGTAAGGAAGAAATGTAAAAAGTCTCCGGCAGAAAAAAGAATGAAGGGTCTGAGGCTGATGCGTAAGATTGGGATGTAAAGGGCCCGAACTCACCACAACGGGCGGAGGGAAAGAGGGAAGAGTTCAGAGACTCGAGAAATCAAAAGACTCGACGCCATGAAAAGTAGCCCTGAATTGGGGGACACCGTCAAACGGCAAATCAGGTCAAACGCGAGGGCGTAATAAATCAAAAGGGAGTGCCTTCGTCGGGCGGTTGGGGGGTCAATAAAATCAAAAAACCGTTTCCCTGGAGGGAGGCGAAACTGGGGGGGGGGTGGGAACAAAGAGGGCATCCATAAGAAGCTGAACCCTCGACGGTTGTACCTGTTCTACCACGACAGTGGGATCCTGCGGTCGAAGAAAATTACACATAATCATAAAAGAGGAAAGATTGAGTGTGTGGGAGGGTGGGGGCTGAGGCGATGGTTACAAAGACGTCTAAAACTAGAAAATGAAAAAGAACAACTTCACGAAAAGGGAGACTACTGAATAGTAGACAGGGGGGGCAAGGGCTGCCTAAACCCTGGGGACGGGACTTTCCAAAGGGAAAAAGGGGGCCTCGGGGGCAGGCCGAAATGATGCGCTCACTTAGCAAAAGGAAGCATCGAGGTAACGTCTCGTTGAGCAGAAAAGAGGGAATAACAATCCCCCGGGTCACCTCTAGAGGAGAAGAAAGTTCCGAGCAACCGATATCTACTCTTAGGGAGGACCTGCGGAAGCAGACTGGGGGGGTGCGTCGCAGGCCCAGAAGTCACTTTCTCGGGCATGTCTCGGCATAATGGGAAAAAAAGAAGAAACACTCTCCAAAAAAAGTGGGGCGGTGATTGTAAAAAAAAACTTTTAACTGTTCAGACATAAAGCGGAAGGGGGAAAGGGAAGGGACTGGAACGACCCGCGCGGCACTGGTGTTCTGGGGATAAAAGTTCTGGCGACTGCGAGCGGTCCCTTGGACCAGGCGGCAAAGAAGACCTCAAGTTAGTACAAAAGGTTTAGGAAAAGAGCAAAAGACGGTGATTAAATAGCACGGTATGGCCATACCGACCCCTCCATCGCTTCAAAAAAGGATGGCGGACAGAGACACTCGTCAGTGACTAGGGTCTTTTCATGGGAGTCCCCTCAAGCGAGGTGTGGGTATAGGGGACGTGGAGCCGGGAAGCCGCATTACAGGGAAAGAGGGGTTGTGCGAAAGAAGATTGGCCACTGCGTCTTGTGACACTTTGGGCTCACGAGTCCGACAGTTTGGGGGGGGTAAAGAATCAGCTCGAAGCTCTTTGGGCGACCCGGTCCACTCAATCCTGATAATCCTCAAAAGCGATCAAGGTCTCCAGACTTCGCAACTGGGGCAAAACGCCACCGTCCCTGTTTGGCTTTGGCGGTCACGGGCAAGGCCTCCGAAAAGATCTGATTAGCACAAAGGCAGCCCTGTCCCCTTCACAACACGAAGGGCGCTCAAGACGCTGGCAAATGGGACGCGGCACAGATCGACGTAAAAAAAAAACCCGGCACGCCGAACGGGACAAGAAAAGGGGGGTTCCAGCGGAACTCATCATCGCTTTCAATAGAACAAGTCCATATTTAGGTAGAAGGGGTCCCTAGAAAAGGAGAACGCTTGAAACCGATCCCACAAACGCTTCTAACAAGAAAAGCCCAAAAAAAAAAAATTCTAACTAGGTAAATATCAGGGGGGGACATAACGATGAGGGGGAGTAACAGAATACAGGTTTGCAGAACCGGAAGAAAAGGGTTGTTTGGGTCACCATCGTTCTCAGTAAAAGAACATGCGAATGGAATAGGGGGGTCTGGACGGACTCTTCTTCGCTGGAGGGAGGGTCGCCAAGGGCGGCCTTTGTCCCACTTAAATACGAGCCGAAGACTCGATGCGCTTTTTTTCTTTCCTTTTAATGCCCTTCTGCCCAACAGTCGATGCTTTTGGTTACTCTGGGTATTCCTAGTCTCTGTGCCCGGTGTATGCTCAGAGGGGATCCATGGTCCATCTAGCAGGATTTTGCGAACAAAGGAAATCTTGAATTATCCGCAACGGCGCCTTGAGAAATCTGGAAGAAAAGGAAATCGGGGGGGTCGGAGAAGAAAAAGCTTCAAGTCGAACAGAGAATGTCGCGTAAGGATGGGGGGGGAAAAAGAGAAAGGTGGGGGTCTTCTACTGTAAACGGGAAGTAGGCTCGCCGTGGCAGAAAAAGCCCTCTTAATGAGAAGCATTAAAAAGGGTGAAAAAAGTGAATGGAAGAAAACTT
>Ga0179593_1580095_pt1 | contig 12450 bp, 10 predicted proteins | sample CZODoug2_1_08_16_FD_185931 | JGI IMG/M metagenome (GOLD analysis project Ga0179593, IMG submission 185931) | Vadose zone soil fungal communities from Angelo Coast Range Reserve, California, USA - CZODoug2_1_08_16fungal (PacBio error correction) | ecosystem: Environmental > Terrestrial > Soil >...
AAGGTCAGCTGGAGGAGGCCTGAATCCCTACTTTTTTTAATACTATAGGAGGTTATCCGGGCCAACTATCTTTGCCTCCTTTCCACTTCTATAAGAGAAGGAAGAAAAGAAGGGGGGAGTGAAGAAGACCTCAGAGGTTCACCAAACATCAAAATTCACTGCCTGGGTCTCATACCTGGGGAAAGCAGAAAAAGCACCCTTTAACTTCAAGGGGGGTGGAACTCTATAATGTGGAAAAATTAACGGGGGGGGAGGAAGTACTCTGAATCTGGGAGGGTCGGCAATGAAAAGTCCTCTCTCTCCAAAATTGTTCGTGTTTGGTCACGCTGGGGGAAAAAAAGGGTGGGCAAAAATTGTCAGGCACGTAGGGGCCCAAAGGGGGAAGTAAAGGGGGGAAGGTGTGACAATTGAAGAGATGGACCAACTGGCGGGAAAGTGGGGACTTCTCATCTCAACAAAAACCGTTACCACCCACCACCAGACCCGGATGACCTTACCAAAAGACGCAATAAACCTGAAGAAATACAGATAGCAAGCAAAGGCAGAATGCGAAACATTCCAAATTGGGGAACTCGGAAGCCGTTGGTATTGTGCCCATGCCAAAACAAAGCAGGCCTCCAAAGGGTCAGAAAGTGGCCGAAATGATTGCAAAAGAGGGAGCCAGAAAATTAACTTGAGGGGGGATGACATTAGGGAAAGTTGATTTGGGGAAAAACAAACTCCTCCCTTTACATAAAGTGGAGATCAGATGTATTCTTTGAGGGGGGGAGCTTGCATAAAAAAGAGGTACATGCGAAGGGGACACAAAAAGTCGCGAAATCGGGGGGAAAGAAAGGGATAGGATCCTTAATACTTTCACACAGGGAAGGGGGGTTGGGAGGGTCTAAGGTCGTAAAATTACCACCGTAAAAAAAGGAAGTGACCTCAAAATCAGAACCGAACCAAAAAGTCGCTTTCAAAGAAAAAAAGAATGGGATCGAACCAGAGGGGAGGTTCGTGTTGTTTCAAACTGGCAAGAAACGTTGGGTTCCGGCAGGCAAAGATGAAATTGGGAAAAAGGGGCCGTCCGCCATCAAATGCACCAAAGTTCGGAAGGGCCGGTAAAACTGCAGAGATCGACAACAGGAAAGCACACAGTATTCCGTCCATCAAGCTCTTACTCTCCCCAGGAAAAGGGCAACCGGGGTTCCTCTACAATCTTGAGCCAAAAGTTTTAACCATCGCTGGAGGGTCCACGACGGAGAGCCGCCTTCGCAAGGTAGTCTCCTCGAAGGGAAAGGGACTAGGGGTGCTATAAAAAAAACAAACACCCCCTCATGATTGAAAAAAGCTCGGCACGACAGGGAACCAAGGGAGGGATATCAAACATCTATGCACGTGCAATAGCCGTTTTATCAAGACATATGGTTGGGGAAAAAAAAACCAGAGGGGATGCTTCCGTGTTTGAAAAGCAAGTACATATGGGTTCGTAGGTTGAATGGAGGACAGGGTAAGGAGATTTTTAATTATAAAAAGAGGTGGGTCGACTTCGAACACCTATATCTTTGGTGATTGTGGAAGGAATTTGGGACAGTCCTCTTAAAAATTGCGGACCGTGCTACAAATCTGTGACTTTGAAACAGCAGGAGCGCAAGAAGAAGGAAGAGATTCAAGGTCCTGGGAGGGGGGTAAAAAAAACGTTCCCATCCCTCTGTTTTGGCGGAAAGAGGGTGTGGGGGTTATTCAAGGGAAAAATACTGACGTAACCCAATGAACCCAAAAAGAGGGAGTCGACTCTCAAAAAGAAGGGGAAAAAAAGCGGAGATGGCGGGTATAACCTGGGATGAAGGGGGGGAAAGGGCTGAAGGGAGGCATAAAAGATTCAGGAAAAAGAAAAGATTGAGAGGGGGCAACTAACGTAAGTAAGAGGACGAGAAATCTCCATCCAGTGAATAATTCGAACATCAGGAAAGGAGGAACGGGGGAAAGGATTTGTTGTTCTGACCTAGAAAGATGCTCGTTATCCGGTCGACCTATGAAAAGAGGGCAGAGCTGCGGATAAAATTATTGAGAAAAGATGGAGCAGGGTCACGCGTTATGAGGTCCCAAAAAAACTACGGAATAATACACTCCAAAGAGAAAGGGAAATACCCGTCGTGTAGTAAACCCAGCTATAGCGGAAATGGGACTTATTACTTTGCTCATGACTGGAAGGGGGGAGGTAAGATACAACAACCCAACGTAGGAGGGAAGACTGCACTCACCGAACCAATGAGGAATAGGTAGGTGGGAGAGGGAATAGGGTCTACAGGGCACGACGTTTGAGCTGGATTAAAAGGTACTTATCCGTCAGATGGGGCAGGGGGAAAAAAAGAGGAAAACGTACCCTTCGCCAGAGAGCTGATCACGAAGAGAGTCTAGTTAAAGACCCTAGTTCTACACTGAGGAAGAAGGATGTGCTGATGAGGTCCCGAACACTCCGTGACGGACCAGTTTCAGCTTGGGGGTCAGACGAGGGTAGGTAAAAAATGGAGGGGTGGGACGGCGTTGTACGGAAAACAGATCAAGTCTTGCCCGGGGACCAACGATGACCTTGGTGACAGCAAATTTTTACCAGGAAAGATATACTCATATCCCAGAGGGATGTCTGGCTTTCGATGGGTAGGGAAAGGGGGAATTGGTCTTCTGGGGGTCTTGCCCCTGATAAGAATAGGTTAAGAAAGGGATTTCACAAGGGGTAATAAAAAAAAAAAGAAGGAACTGCAAAAGAAGTGGTTGAAAGAATCGGAATGCAAACCCAAGAAAACAGAAAGGGGAAGAGTAGCAAAAGGGGGGTCTGCTCCTCTGTAAAGGGAGGTGTTAAACTGAAAAAAAAAAATTTCTACAAGGTGGGGATTTCAAAAAAAAATCATGTCGGGGTGGTCAGATAAAAAACCGGAGGGTGACGAGTAAGAAGACACCAAGAATACTGGGGAACAATTATTCGTTTTATGGCGGGGGAATGAAAAAGGGGGAACTAAAAAAGGGGCAGAAGTCCATTTGTGGGGGGGAAGAGGTGTGAAAAATAGGGCCGATAAACGGACAGAATCACGTGAGGAAGGGGGAATAGGGAAGAAAATTGAGGCCTGTAGGGCAACGGGAAGTCCACTGTTTTGGTTGCTATAAACAGAGATAGGCGTGACAGGGTACCACCGAGGACAATGGACTGGAATAACGTTCTTTGTAAAAAACAGGCAAAAAGGGTGGTATATTATTGAATTGGGACGAATGCGGGAAGTAAAAAAAGAGGTGACAGAAGAGATGGAAGGGGGAAGGGTGGTTTTATAGTAAAGGGACTCTGTACCTGGAGAGAGAAACGGGGAGAGCATCAAAGAAAGACTGGGCGTGGGGGAGGAGGGTGACTCTTCAATATGAAGAAGGTGATTTGCCCGAAAAACTATAAGGTCCATCTAGCCATCATGTGACAAAGAAGATATTCTATCCGAACGTTGATGAACTTTAACATCTACAATTTGGGGGTGGGGTCTGAGTGCGACGTCAACGGCAAGAGGTCCTGAACAAAGGATTTATTGTCAGGAAACTATTGTCTGCACCAAATAAAAGTGAAAGTTAAGGAAGAAACTAAAAGTTCCTGAACGCGGGATTTGTTAACGTAGAAAAGGATGGGCAGGAATCCAGAGTTACAATAACATATCAAAAGAGGACATTTTTATGAGACTGGCGGGGTGGGCAGGAACATGTGTCAGGTAAGGTATCCATAATGAAACCGTAAAACAAAAAACGCATTCACGGGGCGAGAGTGGAGATATGGCAATCATTTGAAGTCGGGAGGGACTCCTTTTTACGGGTTAATGGGGCGGCAACCAACGGAGAGGGAAAGGGGGGTTCATCACTAAACTTCAGAGTTGGTACGTCGGCATGCACTTTTTGAATAAATGAGTTAAGGGGGAAATGCATTGAAAGGCGTAAGTTAGGCATCAGTTACGGATTGCTAGTTCCGGGGATGAGAAAAGTGACCACGAAAGGGGTATCTCTAAACTGGGCGGGACTCCAGTAAACCTCTTTGCGGGGGAAAAATTAAAGGGGGTGTTAAAGAAGCACGTAGCACAAGCCAAAACCGAAAAGGGGAAGGAGGCCGACGAGTCGCATCAAGTTCAAGACGAGGTCCCACTTCATAAAGGTAAAGGACAACAGAAAAGAAAAAGTGGGGGGGTTTGGGGGGGGGGGGGGGAGGAGGGGTGAGAAACCCTGGAAGTTTCAGTACAACCGATGTCAAAAAAAAAGAAATAGGGAGCGTCTCGACGTTTACGGAAAATCAGAGAAGTATAATATTTCTCGGCAAACATTAAGGTTAGAGAGGTGTGTATGTCATTTTGCCTAAAGATCAAGAAAAAAAAAAAGGAGTCTGAGAAAAAGAGGAGATCTTTCAGCGATGAAAGGAAAGAATCAAGGGGTTACTGTTTTGACCCTATAGGGTAATCCGAAAAAGAGTGGGGAAAACCTGTCCAAGCGAACTGCCTTTCAACCGTAGAACTCAGAATTCCTCAACGGCATACTTAAGGGGGGAACTGGTGAAAAGCCGCCGAACCCTTTTCCACTTCGAATGTTATGAGTTCAGAAAGGGGGGGGGGAAGAAGGGACAAAAGACACAGTGTCGACGCCTTCAGGAAGAAAGGCTCTTCGCGCCAGTCGGGCTCTGACTAGGGTTTGGGTTGATGATTGTGTTAAAACAAATTGTCAGGGAAAGGGGGAACCATATGTTGAAGGAGGACGCGCCCTCTTTCTATATCCACTAAAAGAAAAAAAAAGAGAAGCCACCGTAACCTTAACAATCCGTCAAAAAAGACACAATAACCCCTTATAAACTCCGAGAAGAAAGCTTGCCTTCATAAACATTGAAGCAGAATAGAAGGAACAGAAGAAGGCAACCAGTCAAAAGGAAGAAAGGAGCGAAAAATCTTTGGTTTTGGAAGGCGAGACAACAACCCTTCTCAGCCAAAGGCGGATCCCTCGTCGGGGAGGAAAGGCTTAAGAGGAATCGAAAAAGTCCATGGAAAAGGTCGGTTTTGTGTGGTAAGGGTGCCATTAGTACAAAGGGGGAAGGGGGAACAGAATCAAACTCAGGGGGGATCATGTAGATGATAGGGAAGTAAGGAAACGATCGGGAAGAAGAAGAAAACCTACAGTAAAAACTGCCGGACAGAATAGAGGGGAGGAGTACATTTTCCCAGGAGGTTAGTAGATCGAAAATGAAAACCTACGTGTGTGGAGTCACAAATGCCGTGACAGTCAAAAGACAAAGAAGACAAAACCAGGGGAGGAGTGTTCATGAGAGTGAAACGGGGAGCAGACATCCAACTATGTAAGTTTGCACGGCTGCGAGATGGACTATAGCATCGTCACAGGCAAAGACTTTGAAAGCGGGATTTGAGACAAGTTGCAGCCCATAAACGACACAGGACGAAGACTCAACGGCTGAGGTACGGGTAAAGATACAGACCACAGAAAACACAAAGAAATCGGAGGTCACTCCAACATAACGGCAAGGGGGAGACGAAACAAGTCTTAATAAACAAAGTTCCATCAGAAGGGGGGAAGCAATAGGAAGCCCAAAGAACAATTTGGGGACTAAGGGGGAAACTGGGCAACTATATAAAAAATAGGAAAACCCACCACTGGTGTGTCTGCACTCACAGTAGCCATTGGTTCGATTCTTCTCAATAAAGGGCAGGAGTCAGTTTTATCAAGAATTTGTGTGAAAGGGCCCCACCGGAGGTGATAATGGGACGCTCGGGTTTTTTACATTAAAGCAATAGAGAAATAAGTCGGCTACAGTTGATTTTGAAGGTCGGTGGAAGGGTTCGGGAATTGTTACTCCGTTTTGAAGTTCAAAAGCTCCGAAAAGACATTATTTCGTGTGAAATGCGCAAAATAAAGTAAGGTTAAACCATATCCCCTTGAGGGACGGAACAAGGAAATCCTCTATATAGAAAGAAGTCAAAAACATTCGAGGCAGGGGGGGCAAACCGGACTAGGGAGTGGATGAAAAGATCAAGTGCACGAATACGTCCAAACCGATTCTTCAAAGAAAACAGAACTAATGGGGAATCGAACAATCCAGGACTGAAGAAAGGGAGTATACTTGTTATATAACATTGCAAGGGAAGGGGTAACTGGGCTGTCTCAGGGGATTGAAAAAACGACGCATTTCTAGGTAAACTTGACAACGAAGTAACAGTGCAAATCCCAGGTCAAATACCCTTACGAAAAGGGGTCAAAATGTTTGGTCGGGGAGGATCAACATGCGTGCTAGGGAGACTGGATGCTTAAAAGAAGCTTTCCTCGAGAAAGCGTTGGATTAGCGGCTGGGCCGAGTTACCAACTGATTTACTTTGAAGAGAAAAGCAGAACGGAAAGGAATATCCCCCAGGGGGTACCAACACAACGGCCAGAAAGGTACCCTACGGGGGAGGGTAAGCTAAAAAGACATCCCAATTGACTGGACGAAAGGAGTGGAGGGAGGAAGAAGAAAATCAACACACGGAGGGGATAGAAGGAAAAAGATAAAACCATCACAACCCAGTGTCAAAAGTCACATAGTTGTAGATTAGAGGATAGATATCACGTGGAAAAGTGGACGGGTAATCTGGTAGTCAGTAAATAGTAAAGGGTTTATTCCGTCCTTTAAAAGTGAGCAGGAAATAAAATCAGGGAAAGAGGACCTGCGGGGACTAAATGGGTGACATCATAAAAGGTGTTTCAGGCACTAGGGTCGAACGATACCGGACTTTCGGGGAGGATTCTCCGTGAAACTTCCAATTTAGAGGGGTGACAGAGGAGTTTATTCCCAATGTGTGTACTGCGGAAATTCACGGGGGGACATATGAGAGGGGGACGAAAACGATAGGAATACCCGGATTGAAGGGAAATCGTCCCTCCCTTGAATGGCACAGTTAAAGACCTGTGATACGATGATCGGATTTGGGAGAATCAAACAGGAAGGGGGAGCGGAGAAATGGTAGGGAAGCTGAGGGTTACGGGAAGAAGGTGAAAATGTGCCTAATGAAAAAACTCGTCCGTACTTGGGCAAAAAACGCTTCAGGAGCAAACCCAGAACATACCTTGGAAGGAGAAGTTCGCTCCTTCTTGTCCAGTAATCAGAGGGTTAATGGCACGATCAAGTTAAAACTCAGGAAGTGAAATACAAAAGGCACCAGGGGGTGAAGAGAATCAAACGGAGGGAGTGCAAACGCACCGAGTAATGTCCACATGGGGGAAACCGGGAAAATGGAAATCTGTATGGTAGGTTATAATAGCCATAAAGTGGGCACATTTACCAGGGGTAGTGTTCAACAAAGTGGAGTGGGAAACGGACTACGACACGTGCATCAGGGGGGAGAAAATTGAGCACCGGGTGAGTGCCATAAGCCTCCAGAGTGGGGGGTTGTCATTCAAAAGAACTGAGGTACCTCTAGGAAACCAAAAAGGAGGGTGGCTATCAACGCGATGGGAATTTGTGTGTGTAATTGGAGTCCCCAGGGGCTAATTTGGGGGGGGTGACGAAAGAGATGGGAGGGACGGAATCGGAAGGTGGGGGGGTGTTGGAGTGTATAAACCGCCGTGAGAGGCGTCGAGGGGCTTAATGGGAAAAGTTAACCAAAAAGGTACAAAGTCTGGGGGCCGGGTAAAAACATGTCAAGAGTTTAATCTCGCCGCAAAAAATAACTAGTCCCTTTATGGTGGATCAAACGGCTTGATTTCTCAAGGGAAAGACGCCTTGGGGGGAGTGTTGGGGAAAAATGAGCGACCGTCCACTCATACTGTGATAGTATAACAAAAGGTCGAGTCAATATACTGCACCACTCAGGAACCGAAAAAGCAACGGGAAAGGTATTAGCGTACAATCATCGCTGGTGTGTACCGAGAGGGGGGGAAAAAGGCTTTATTACAAGACAGCCACATCAGAAAAGGTTGGAGGATACAGGCGGTGGATGGTTCAAGGGGGGAGGGCGAACAGGGGGACGAAGGCACAATGAATGGCGGCGAGGAGATGATTGAAAGGACGGAGAGACTTTCTCTTCCCGGGGGATTCTTGGGTGACAAAAGGGGCCAATACCACGATCAAAATTTTTCAAGAAACTTAATATTGCCCTCATGTAATGGTACAAACATGTCCTGGGGAAGAAATGTATAAAGGGGGGTAGAAATCATTTCTTATTCGTTCAGGTTGACGATTGCTAAGGTGGTGAGGAGGATTGAAAAAAAAAAAATGGGGGATAGAGGACAGCGACAGCCTTAAACCAGGATTGCAAAAAAGGACGGTAACACAATCTCACGCTAGCAACATAAAAGAAGGTTAAAAGAGGGCAGTAGGCCGACGGCGACTGATCCGTCCCGAGGAAAAGGATAGCCCCAAATAAAAGTAAATAGGAATACTGTAGGATATAACCATGATATAAAAAGGGAGGGGACGGGGTAAGGAACTATTAGTATTATGAAACTCTGATATCGTGACAGGAAAAGAGAGTTGGTGAAAGGAAAAGCAGTGGATGAAAAAACAAACATAAAAGGTCGAAGAAGGGGGAGGAGGTAAGGTAGTCAGAGAAGAGCTCTCCTCAACAAAAATTAAAGATATTTCAAAAGATGGAAGAAAGACATAACCTTACTTACCAGTTGAATAGTTGGTGGGGTATGAAACTATTAGCTTTCAGAGTCCTCCTCTTTTACATGTCCAATGAAAAAAGCGAGAATCTCTTAAAAGAAGACCGGGACATACCCTCGTTTTCCTCAAAGCACTTAAAAAGCCTGAAAAGCATCTCAGCACCCATTCCTCTGTAGGGGAACAGGAAGACAGAGAACTGAATTTGACCGCGCGATAAGAGACGCTAGTCGACTTTAAGGCGGCGAGCTACGAAAAAGTGACTCAGGCTATTGGGGCTAGCAGGATGTGTGCCCAGGGAGGTCAAAGCACAACAGGTGACGGAAACGGGTGTCCCACGCGTTAGAGATGCAAGGGGAGAGAAGTCAAAAACTTAACCTAGCTTTGGGAAATCCTGAAAAAAAACATCTTACCTTCCCAGGAAGACGTGAATAACCTGAACTACAGAGATCCAGCAAGGGGGGACTCAAAATATTGTGCACTCCGATTAGAAAAAACTGGCGATCCCTTGGGGGTAGACTGGGGGGTCTCATTCCAAACCCCGCGGCACAAAAGTAAGCGTCGGCAGAAATTAGAGAGAGAGAAAGATACGCCTCCAGTGAGGGGGGCTTGGTTGTGGGGGGGAAAAAAAAAAATTCCCTTAGGGGACCGGAACAGCACTTATGTTTGAACGCATCGCCCTGTAGCATAACTTGGAGAAATTTATGCTCAGGGGAGGTTGAACAGAAGCCTACAGGCCTTGACAAAGAAAAAGGTCACGGTCGAAATTGGAGAGGGTCGGGAGGGAGGTATAAAAAGGTGATTGTTAATTATCCTGAACACCCGACGTTTGCTCAGTAAAATAAGGAAGGGCGTCGCATCATAAAGACACCAAAGCAGGTCGCTGTGCACTTAAGAAAAAAGTGAAGGGATCTGACCCATAAATGATAGAGGGGGGGGGGGTTCATGCTGGCGAGAGGCAGAAAAATCGTTGTTTTCCAGGAAAAAAAAAATACTGTGAAAGGGGCTCAGGGGAAAAAATCAACTGCCCATAAAAAAGGCCATGCTCTCACCGGCGGGGACCAGTAATATCACAGAAAAGGAACAAACACAGTTATTAAACATAAAAAAGGGAGGACTCAAACTGGAGCGAAAATAACTCCCACTTCACTTAAGTAAGGAACAGACAAACTGAAATAGCGTTTTGATATCCAGCACGTTAGAAAGAACCTGATCAATGTGGTCGGAGAGCTAATACGTCTGTGATAATATAACAACAGAGGAGGCTTTGTCTGCTCACAGATCAATGGGAATGACTTTAGAAAGAAAGCAGAAACGTGTCGAGTCCTTTGCAAAAAGGGGCGCCCAACTATCGGGGAGGTGAAAAAACCCGGGAAAAGAAACCTGTTTCTTTACCAGATCGTGAGGAAAAGGGGAGGCAAGTTATCTGAATGGGATGCATTAACTTTAATATTCGCTCCGGTTGGAGGGGACTTTCGACCCAATATTGTTGTGACATCAGGGGGTGTTAAAAGGGAGGTTTGAAGGGCGAGCGTGCTAATGGGGGAACAATACCATGACACTTGGAGGGCAATTAACGACAAACAACAAGTAAAAATGAGCGATATATCAAGGTCTGTGGTCCTTGGGGGGGGGGGGGCTCACTTCACTGAACGAGTTCCATCCTTTGAAAATTTATCCGACGAAGGTGTGTGCTTGTATAACGTGGTAAAATCAATAGATGAACGTCCGAAAGGGGAAGCCTAAAAGAAGCAAGCCTCAGGTGGTCGAAAAAAGAAAAACTAAGATCTATCGTATAATGCGTATCGACAAGGCAGGAGGGGGGTTTGAGCGAGGTATTCTAGCCGGGGGGGTGTCTTAAAAAAAAGGGAATCGTGGGGCAACAGTGAACGCAAAAAATTCAATCCCTCGCCATAGGGCCGAAATGAGACATCTGACAAGCTCAACTGGTACTCAAGGAGTTAATCCTCAGACTTATCGCGACACTAGTGCGGAAAAAAGAAAGTGGAAAAAAGCTCTATCTTAACTTGATTTAAAGGCTGGCTGGAACAGCAGGGTAAGAGTTCCCTTAGGATTGTGGAAAACTACGGACGGGACACCAGTAATACCAGAATGAACCTTCGTGCAGTCTCAAGGGAGATAAATATTACTACTGAAAGAGAGGGGGGGACGATAAAGACTGTGCATGGGAGGTCTCATAACACAACACACCGGGGGAAATAAGGAGATACGAATGTTTGGGGAACAAAACACATTCCTCCCATTAATCAAAAAAAGGGTTGGAGTAAATATGTACGATAGTAAAAGGGGGGCCCTAAGGGGTCTGGGGGGGGATTTGAAATTGGTATTATTCCGTCGGGTTATTGGGGCAGTAAATAATCAGTAAAACAGCTGGCCATCAAAAAAAAACGAACGGATTAACTCAGTGTGGTCCCGTAGGTCTACCCGGAGAAAGTGAAAGAGGGAGGGTTCCTCGAACCTTAGGGAGAAAACCGTTTGCGCTTTTCGTACAGTGAGGTCAACGGCGGGGGCAGTGGGGAACTGTTCCTCGCGTTTACGAAAGTTCAAAATCAATCTAAAAGTTCCAAAAGTAGGACCCTTGGAATGAAGGAAAGCGAACAAAAGCCTGGACATGCAGAGAAGAAAAACCTTGATACGATAGAGCTGAGGAGTGTCGAATTTCAAAAGCTTCGTAAGGGGGGCGGGAGAATAAGAGGGGTAGTGGAAACTACTGAAGAAAAAAAAACAGTCTGAAAGAGAAATGGACGCGTCGAATGAAAAACCCTAGAAAAATCTCGTTCATTATTTAAATGTGGGCGGCAATGCTGTGTTACAGATGAGTTTGAAGAGCAAGTGTTACGCGTCATTGGAAAAAGCAGAAACAAGTGGGAAGGGAAAGAAAAAGAGTGAGGTACGAAAAGGGAGGGTCGAATATAAAGGCTGGGCAGAAAGCCTAGATAGTCCTCTGTATTGCCGGGGATGAAAAAACAGAAAGGGAAAGGGACCATCGAAGATGGTTGGTGCATAGACAAAGGACTTTTGAACGGGAACGACACTTGAAGTAAAGCTTTTTGATCACGAAAAATGAGGGGGAGACTGTACAACGCCTCCAGCTGGGGTGGGAGAAAGTCAATGGCCAGGTACCTCCGGAAAACAGGGGGAAAAAAAGATAACGTGGCTGTGGATAACAAAATGGGGGGTGGGGAAAGGTATATTATTAGAGGGAAAACATGGGATGTAGAGACAAGGTGGATTACATGTGCGGGACTGTGTTGTTGGGACGGGGGATGTATCCAGTGATCCGAAGTGATAGCTAAGGGGGGCAGTGGGAATGGATCTTCATGATTACCCAAATTTCAACCTGAAAAACCACGAGCGATAGGCTCTGGCCACATGTGACACAAACAGAAAAGAAAGTTGCGATTAAAACGTGGAAAGTATTGACTCCTGAACAGGGGACCTGCTTGGAGGGAGGGGGCTTAATGAGTGAAGGACGTAAGGGAGGATAAGAAAAACGTAGGTTCTTCGGGAAAACAAGCACCACTCCCTGTGAACGACAAGATAAAATAGTGACTATTCTCGTACGAGAAAGTCGAGTTTGTGGAAAGAGAGACCGGATTCTGGCAAAAAAAAAAATAGAAGAGACAGTTGAAAGAAAGGGCGGAGGGCGTCACAACTTTCAGTTCAAGGGAGTACAGATTTCACAAAACGTCACGGCGAACAGAAATTCATTTCGACGGAAGAAACCCTTTGTATGCCGTGGAAAAGAAAAGGGCCAATACCAGGATCGTGGAGAAAAAAAAAAAGTGCAC
>Ga0179593_1652280_pt1 | contig 12450 bp, 14 predicted proteins | sample CZODoug2_1_08_16_FD_185931 | JGI IMG/M metagenome (GOLD analysis project Ga0179593, IMG submission 185931) | Vadose zone soil fungal communities from Angelo Coast Range Reserve, California, USA - CZODoug2_1_08_16fungal (PacBio error correction) | ecosystem: Environmental > Terrestrial > Soil >...
CAAGAAAGCGAGGGGGATTGCTAGAACTTTCCTCATGACTAGAGGAAGCAAACTTGCTCGATGGAATCCGAATGGACAAGAGGGGGCTGAAAAGGAAGGTCACTTGAGGACAACATCACGACTCGGAGGGAGTAATCTGTCTCAACGAAGCGTATTGGGCCGAAGTTGAAAGGGAAAAAATCCTACATCGGAGTAGGGGGGCTGCTTCGTAGGGGGGAGGGGTCTTTGGAGCAAACTAGGAGGGGGGGCGGGACCATCGGCAGAGCGTCAGAAGAAAGAATGTTAACGTTCTGGGGGGATGAGAGAGCTGTTTTGAAGGAAGGGGGAGACTAATTAAGGGGAAGAAACCGGACTGGGGAGGCTGGTTAATTGTCAAGACAAAGAAGGGGGCTTCGGGGGACTAAACCGGGAGCTTCGAACTTGTTTATGGTTCCTCCTACACCCAATCCCAAATAGAAGAAGTCGGCGTTCTGGCGAACTTCAATACTATGAAACAGCACGAGAGTTTGGAATCGAGTGGAAGTCTTCTCCAGGCTGGTCTAAGTGACTCGAAGGGATGTGAATCGTGGAAAGCGAACGCTGGCCTTTGCCAGTCTACGGAGTTTTGGCTGGGACACCATACCGAAAGTTGCAGACTGGGAACTAAAGTCCCTTTCCCTGAGGCTCTCAAATTCGACATGGTTAAACCCCACTTTAGAATCACTAAACGCGAGGGTCCTAGAACGCGGATTGTAGAAGGAGATTAATTCTGAAAATTAGAAGCGGATAAAGAGAGTTTACAGATTCTCTGAATTCAAGGGGGGGGGGGAGAGACGTTCTGCTCAGGCAGTGAGAGAAACCAACATCAACAAAGTAAGTCTGAAAAAAAGCCCAAGCAAAAACGAAACAGATCGAACCAAAGGAGATAACAGAGGAATAGAAAAGACATCTATTGGGGGGGGGAAATGGTATCATCAGGAGGAATCCGGCGAGTACAGAAAAGGCGCAGAAACTCGACAAAAAGGACCATTTGGGAAGTAGGAGAGGAGGGGGGGACAAATCTAACTGGGCGTCAGAGGGGGGGGTTTTATTACGCCGGAAGGGGGGAGCCCTACCTCTGAACCCTTAGAGAGGGAAGGAGTTCTAGAGACAGAGCAAGGGAAAGGGAAGGTCTCACTTCCAATGAAAATAAACATCTACGGCACTTCTGAAGGCCGGGGGGAGGTCCACCTTTCAGGGGGGGAAATTCGAGGTCTACTCACAGAGGCGGCCTCTGAAAAAGGGAGAAGTAATCTTTCACATCGAAACGTAAAAAAAAGGGTCTTGGGGAAAAAAAGGAAGGGGGGGAAAATTGAAACACAACAACAAAAGGAGGGGGCACTCACAGGGAACGCCCCATTGGGAAAACATTTTGGTAAAGTGGGTTCGCTTTAAAGTAGGAATGAGGGGTGGGGGGGGGGAAGGTGATAAACGGGAAAAGGGGAAGGTGAAGATTGACTGATCTCGCTTCTGTCCGGGCGGTGGGGGAGGCCCGAGATGGGAAAGTCAGGGGCGAAGAGAGAAATTGATTTACTAAAGGAGGAATGTCTCGGTAGGAGAGGGCTATCGATGCCGGCGTAATAAAGAAAGACCCCCCGGGCCGAACGTATGAAAGGGAACGAAGTCCAAAATGGGAAAAAAACGGTCGAGTGGGGGGGGGGGGAGAAAGTTCTTCCCTGTTTCTACTCGGAAGTCGGAGAGGCGTATGGTCAAAGAAATGGAGCTCCGAGCTTGGACTCTCCTGGGGGTCTGTGAAAGGGGGGGGGAAGGAGGTGTGGAGGGAAAGAGGAAAGGGGTGCGAGAGCGGGGGGACATAACAGGGAAAAGGGGTCCTTCAAAGAAGGGGGATCGTAACGTAGATGTAGCCGCAGTATAAAAAAAAAAGCCGTCCTCCCTGAGAAGGGGGAGGGGCCAGTTGCTAGTGGAGAAAGGGATGTTTCTAAAAAAAAAAGGGCGAATTTTCTGCTCAGGCGCGTACTCAGGGGGGGAAAGTTCATACGGTGAGGGGAGTGTTATTGGCAAAAAAAAAGAAAAAAAATCGCTGCAGGAAAGAAGGCCCCGATTGAAAGACGTCCTATTCAGCTGAAAGAGAGGAAAAGTTTAACGTTTTTAGAGAAAAGAGCGCATGGGTCAAATAAAAGGGAGGGGAGTGTAGGCGGGGGTGGGTGTTGGGGGGGTATGTGAAGGTCTGGGGGGGTGTGGAGGAACGCCGCGACAGGATTATTTTTGGTGGTGGGGAACCCTAGAAAAGAGAGGGAAAGGATGTTTAATGTCGGGGCACGTCCTGAAAGGGACATTTAAAAGGGTCTTTGAAAAAACTACGAAGGGTCGTTAGGGGGGGAGATCCTACTTCGCTCAGGCAACTGCAACAAGAAAGAGAAGAAGTCCAAAAAAGAACATCTCCGCGGGTACCAGCGGGGGGGGAATGTGTCATGGACGACGATTTGGTCCCCTAAAAAATATCCCGGCAAATAGGAAAATCACGACCTTCCAAAAAGGATCTTCAAATGGGGGAAGATCTTTTAGGCTTTCTGGACCGGAAACAAATCCTCGCAAGGACGAGGAGGATCTTCAACGATGGCGCGGATGGTGCGAAAACGGCTCTGAAGGAGGGAGGGCTCGACAATCGCTTGTCATTTACAACGGGCAGGGGAAAATCGATCAATGTGGTTGGGAAGCGGATTGAAGCGGGAACTTCAAACGAAAAGGGTAAATTTGGGCCTTGAATCGGGGATCCTCAACAACACCCACACGGGAAAGAAGAAAGCCACACATATTTAAGGGAAAAAAAAAAAAGAGAGGAAGGAGTTCCTGCTTAAATCCGCGTTCAAAAATTTCTAGAAACATTCTCTATGGTCCGGGGTGCCGAGTCAAAAATCAGAAGGGAAGCTCGACAAAGAAGGCACACTTCGATAGGTTAGGGAAAGGCAACATCCTGAAAAGGAAGTGAGCTGCGGGGAAACAAGCAGGGAAGTGAATATCTTCGGGGAAGTTTTAACGACTGGCTTTTTTCATAGGGGGGTAAATATGTCAGGAGGGAAAAAATCAGAGACAGCTCATACCAAGCCAAACAAAGTAAATCAAAGGGAGGCTGTTTGAGATGATTCAGGGGGCCGGGAGAAAGGGGGGGGAGGGTGAATCAACGAGCCGGGGGAAGGTTCTCACTTTGAAATAAAAAGAAACTTTCAACGTGATAAAACATAAACATGGGGAAAAATTTCTAGGGGGGGGAAAAAGGGGCTACTCGACACAACCTAAAAAATACGAAACATCATTAGGGGAGGGGAAGAAAAGGACAAGAAAAAATATAGCCTGAAAGAGTGTGTCATTTCATTGAGCGAAACACGAGAAGATGGGAAAAAAACAGTGTGGGGGGGAACTTCCTCTCCGCCCTTAAAAAGCAATGGGAAATAGAATGCATCGCGGGGGAATGGTGGGGAAGCAAATATGGGCAAAAGGCACGCCAAAGAGGAAGGGAGCCCGCAGGATCCGACATTCGCCATGGGGGTGATGCACCAACTACAAAAAAAGCACGCTGGATCCTGGAGAAAGGGGGGGGGAGGAGAGATCAGGCCCGGCTACAGTCTTTACGCGGATTTCTAAAGGGGGGGGGGAAGATCTTCCGGGAAGGAGAAGGAAAAGAAGATCGGAAACACGGGTCCACAAAATAACCAAAGAGAAAAAGAAAAGCGAACCACACATTAAGAACCTAGTTAGGGGGGCCAGAAAGGGGAAATGTCTCTTCAATGTAGAGAAGGCCGAGAACAAAGAAGTCCCACTGCAAAACTCGACCAAAAAGGGGACCTTCTCAAGAGAAGAGGGTGTACAAATCCTACGGCGGGGGATTGAGGGGGGGGGGGGGGTAATGACGCCTTGAAGAGAGAGCGACCTAAGAAAAGGAAAAGGACTTTCATTGATCGAAAAGTACTTCCGCAAGTGCTAGGAAGGAAGGGATCGTCGTTAATTCGCATCTGCTGCTATCGGGAAAAATCCACGTCTGACAGAAAGGAGAAAGACAGCATATTTGGAAAAGAGTCATTCGAAGGCCCTCAACCAAAAACGCTGAAGAAGAGAACATCGAACCAACATGATAAAGGAAAGGGGGTGGTCCCGAAATTACTTCGGTCCACAGTACAGAAAGGAGTTACAAACACCAGAGGAGGAAAAAGAGGAAGATCGTCCAATTCAACGCGACATTGGTAAGGGAGACTGTTTGTTTGAGGAGGGATTCGTAATTCGGTTTTGTTTGCGGGTAACAATCAAGGGGAGGAAAAATCGATGACGGGCCTCAGAAAAGGGGGGTGAAAAGGAGGGGGCTGCGCGGTGGAGTTTCAGTGAGGAGTAGAGAGACGGCTCTAGCACTTTGGAAAAAGATTGAGGAGGAGATGTGGAGGCCTTCGTAGAAAGGAGGGAGCATTCAATACCAACCCCCCCCCCCTAGCCGGGGGGAGGAGCCACCATATAATTGCGAAGAAAGGGGGGTCACCGGAGGGGGGTGATTGCATTTTACCTAAGCAAAAACGCGTCAAGGGGGGGAAAAGGAAATTGTCAGCAAAGACGTCAGAAGTCGTCTTGAAAGGGGCTCTCCTGTGTGGGGATCGTGAAGGGATTTGTGGAAAGTGGGGGAGGGGTCCAGCTCTCCCGAGAGCCGACCAAAAAGAGCTTCACGGAAGGCTAGAAAGCACGAACCTTCCATTAAAAACAATCTCAGGGAAGGAAAAAGCTTTATAAGAGAAAAGAGAGTTCTCTACATTCTTGGGAGGGGACATAGAAAAGTAAAATCGAATGTGGGGACGTGTGTCGGGACAGTCTCTGCTCGTAGAAAACAGAAAAGACGCTTGAAAAGATGGTTGGGGGGAGGGGCCAAAGCGCCTTAGAAGGGGGGGGGAAAAAGTTTTCTCAGGGCGAGAGGAAACACCAAAGGAAAGAGGCACTTTTATACCAGGAAAAAAAAAAGGGGAAGGGAAGGACTCATAAAAAAAAAAACCGCGGGCGTTGAAGGGTTTTGGAAGGTCTTGGAGACACTCCGTCGAATCGGTGGGGGGGGGCGACGTTCGGTGTGTCCGGACACCCAATATAACTGGAAGAGGAAAAAGGTTGAGAAACGTGGGAGAGAAGAACAGGGGTGACAGTTTGGTCTTGAAATTGCTCCAAAGGCCGAGGAACTCGCATGGGGGCAACTCCGAAGGGGAAAGAATGCACCTCTGGGGGGTGAATCAAACCCAGCTCGGCTGGGAACGCGTAATGGGGGAGACGCGAAAAGGATGGAAAAAAAAAACGCCGGCCATAGAAGAATAACCAGAAAGAACAAGAAAAAGAAAAGACTATCTTATTAACCTCCAAAAGGAAAGGTCATGATGGGCTTGGGGGGGAAATGAATCCGCGTTTGCCTGGGGGGAAAAAAAAAATCTTCAACCAAAGAAAAAAAGAACGGGTTGTCCGGATGCAGAGGGAGGCTGCTTGGGTGAGGGAACATACTTAAACAATTGTTAAGTTCGTCATATGAACGCGGATGGGGAAGAAGGAATCCTCAATTTGGAGTGATCGGGGAGGAAAATCTAAGCAAAAACAACGGTATTTTTAAAAGAGACAATCTACACCTTCAAGGAAAGAAAAAAAGGGAAAAAGGGGCTTAAATCCATTCTGAAGGGGGGGAAAAAATTTCTCGAGGGGAGATCCGATTAAACTGGGGAGAGAAGTTCCAATGCAGAAGGGGGAAGAGACTACAAAAAAGGGGAGCTTTCGGGGAACTCCTGCGAGAGGGGGAGGGGGGCTTCGTCTGGAAAAAAAAGAAGAGCATTACAATTTAAGATCTAACGGGGTAGGGCAAACTTCCCGTGCTGGAGGGAGAGGGGGTTGTTTCTATAAGGAGATTGGAGGGAAGTGCGCTATCCAAAAAGTAACTCACGCGCGAGCTGGTTGGTAAAAAGTATGATGCAAAGGTGGCCTGAGAAACGTCGAACTGGTTTATTTTTTGGTTATATGCGGAGGGGGCCCTTTAGCGGAGGTAAGGGTCTCATAGGGGTAAGCCACTTAAAAAAGGGTCAACCCTGTAAAATACTTCCCCTTTTCAAGAGCCTTTGTAAGGAAAAGGATGAGGGAGTGAGGTTCAAGACCCTACAAAAAGGGGAAAGAAAGGAACAACTAAGAACCAGGCAATCTCCGGACAGACCTTCACTAATGGAAAAGAACGTTATGAAAGTGAAAGGGGGAAAAGAGGAAATATAACTTGGAAACAGTGCTGAAATTCAGGGGGGTTGGGGCCGAGGAACCCAAGGAAGCCAACGGGGCGAGGGGAAAAAACTCTCAGAAGAAAGGACCACTTTTCACTCCGTTGCACCCAAACTTTATACCAGCTGAAAGTCCGAAAGGGGGGGGGGGGTGGGTTTGTAGGGACCACGCCTTTCTATGTGCACCAGCTAAGAAGGAAAACGCGCTTATATTGGGGAATGGAGGAATTCTTACTGGGAGGGAACATCTCGGGACTTTCTCGAAGATGGGGGGGAACTTCCGTGAGGAGTTCTGGGGGGGGGGGGGGGGGGGGGGGGGGGGGGGGGTGGAGGGACCACCTAAAAAGGTCAAAAAGAAAGCACCACAAAGAGGAAGACCACACAGAGAGGAAAAAAGGCATGATACCAAACCGTACATCATTGAAGATGTGACAAGGCCGGGGAATCGTAGCACAAAGGGGATCAATACACGACTAAAAATTTGTTACCTTCTCCATAAAAATATGGTGAGAAGGACTTACCTGGAGGAAGGGGGGGGAGCGTAGGAACGCCTTACCGATGAAATAGAAAAGACCGTTTCCCGTATCTCTGTATGTCCTTCAAAGAAAGTCATGATCCGGTCTTCCTGAGCATCTCGACAAAAAAAGGAAACAGGAGTAAGACAGGAGAGGAAAAGGAATCTTTCATCGGTCTTGAAGGAAGGGCGACGCACCGTCTTCGGGAAAAAAAAAACAAACCGCATTACGAAAGAAAGCGAAACGGGGTCCGTGGAACGTGCAAACGGTAAGGGACAGGGAGTTACTATCTCTCTCAACAACACCAAGGGAGAGATAGTCCACTCAGAAAGGTTACCGTCCGTTCGGGGAGTTTTCAAAGGGAAAAAAAAGGGGTTCGCTGGGAGAAGGGAGTAATTCTTTTTGTTTTTTCGGGGAAAATGAAAGAAAAAGGAAATGATCGGCCTCATACAAGGAGTGGGAAAATCATGCGGGGCGGCGTCACGACGTGGGGGAGTTGCAGAAAATATTCTGCGGAAGGCGATCCTTGCCTTAGAATTCATCCTTGCAAATTTTGGAGGAGAGAGGGGCGTCATACCACCACCCTCCTCTCAAGCTGGTAGGAGGCTTGTGTCCACCAGATAGAGAAACGGAAAAAAGGTGTCGGGACTCGATTGGTTCCTGTGCGACCCGAAGGACCGATTCGCGGCGCGGGGAAAGATCCAATGGAAGCAGAAGGTAGGATCAGACATGGGGGTCCGGGGTTGGGGGGGGGAGTCTTTGGAAAGCGGTGGGAAAAAAGGTGGATTTTCCAGAGGGAAGTGTGATGTTGGGGGGAGCTCAGTCTAATGATAAGAGGAGTCCAACGCTTCAGAGGGGGAAGAGGACGGGATTCAGTAGGGAACCTGCCTAAGGGAATCTCATAGGGGGGAGGACTCTACATGTCGTCTGTGCGAAAAAAGGCTGTTTAAAACGGAAAAAAGGTAGAATGAGGTCTTTGGAAGTTTTAACGGGGCGGGAATGGGCGCTTTATTTGTGTTAGCAAAGAACGTATACGTGAGGGGGAGGGGGGGCGAGCGGACAACCTCCTTACGTCAAGATTAAGTGGAGCGGAAGGCTAAAGAGCCTCAACCGTCGTGGGAAGTTTCTGGAGCCTTCGACTCATTTTGTTATTTTCTTCGTTGGCCAAAAAAAACCCCAAAGAGAAAAGGGGGAGGAGGCCCGGGTGAAGGAGACAAACTTTTCCTTCTCTCAAACGTTACTCGGCGGAGGTTTTCTGGGAAAGGGGAAGGGTAAAGCCGCAGCGAGGGGGCTGAAAATCAGGTCGGTCGCCCACAGAAAAAACAGAAGCGCTCGTGGGGGGTTAAAAAATCAAAATTCCAAGGGGGTCCTTGGATCGAAACTATCTCATTCAGGGGTCCAAGGGAACCAGATCATCTTACTCCAAGCACGAGGGGAAAACCTTAAAAGCCTATCTTCCACCTGTGAACCGAAGGGGGAGAAATTCCCGCAGAACAAAAAGAATCGCAGGTGGGGGAGAAGGCTTCAAAGAAATCTCCTAATGCCGCTGGATTGTTTATAAAAAAAGGGGCGGCTTTGATGAGCTTGCTCAGCAGATTTTAATAGAGAAACTCCATCGGGTTTATGGTCCTTCCATAGACCCTTTTCAATGGACATCAATTCCACTTCTCAAAACGAGGGGTTTCAGGGGACTATTTGGTTGACCTCTATCACGGGAAACAACACAAATTAAGGGGAAAGGGAAAAGAATAAAGTGAGGGCCTTCCAAGTGAGGGTAATGGAGTGAATGAGGGGAAGGAGCGTTCCAACCATGTGATTGCGTGGGCCTATTAAAAGGGTCTTTTCCGAAATCCGACGGGACAACAGAAAAGAAGAAAGTATCTTTAGGTGAGGAATCTCGGCCACATCCGCGCGGGGGCCCCAAGGAACGCCTGGCCAAGCCTACAAAAAGAAAGATCTTCGGGGGGGGAGTTCTTGGCGGAAAAAAATATAGAAGGCCGTTATCTTGTCGGGGAAAAGCCTTCCTTGCGATCGAAAAGGCCAACCGTAAAGGGGGGGGGGGGGGGGGGGGGGGGGGGGGGGGGGGTGTGTGGGGGGGGGGTGTGTGGGGGGGGGGGGGGGGGGGGGGGGGTTGGGGGGGGGGGGGGGGGGGGGGTGGGGGGGGGGGGGGGTTGGGTGGGGTGGTTGGGGGTTTTTGTGGGGGGTGGGTGGGGGGGGTGGGTTGGGGGGGGGGTGGGGAAAGAGTTGGGGTGGGGGGGTTTGGGTGTGGGGGGGGTTTTGTGGGGTGTGGGGGGGTGTGGTGTGGGGTGGGGGGGGGGGGTGGGGGGGGGTGGGTGGTGGGGGGGGGGGGGGGGGGTTTTTTTTGGGTGTGGTGGGGGGGGTTTTTTGGGGGGGGGGGGTTGGGGGGGGTTTTGGGGGGTTTTTGGGGGGGGTTTGTGGGGTGTGGGGTGTGTGGGGGAGCGGGGTGTAGCCCCACGAAAATGAGAGGACTTGTGTTGGGAGCAACCGGAATCTGCTTCAGGGGGGAAATTTCAAGACGAAAAACAACCGTTATTCGCGAAGGCCGTAGGAATAAACATGAGAGGTATGGGGAGCCGGACAAGGGAGGATCCAACCTAAGAAAAAAAGGAGAAGTTCTGGTACAGCAAATAAACTAAGAGTCAACAAGAGTTGGGCGGGGGGTCGGGGGAAAGGCTACTATACAATAAGGCTACGTTCTTACCAGAATGGCGGTTTGGAGAGGAATCTCCTAAAAAATTGGGGGAAGCCTCTCTGGTTATTTTTCTCTCAGCACAATAAACGAAAAAAAGCCGTTCTGCAAAGAAGTAAAAGACCCGACATCGACAGGAACCCGAAAAAGAACTACGCCAAGAAAGTAAAAAAGGACTGAGCCTTTTAAGCCAAAGGAACGATAAAATCGTTACGATAAAGGAGAGAAGGCATTGGGGGGGGAAGAGTTCGGGGGGCTCAAGTTATGCGGCACCAAACGGTAGGGAAAGAAACCCATCCCGCCCGAAGAGAAAGCTTTCACAGAGAAAAAAAAGGAGAACCTATGGAAAGAGTCTATTGAAGGCAGGTTTGACAAAAAAAAGGAGCATCCGTAGAGGGAAGGGAGACACCTTACTTCAATCGATACTACCTAGACCCAGTTTTGGAACCGTCAGAAGGAAAAATGTGGACAAGGAGGGAAGTTATGGGGGTTGGGAAAAAAAAACTTAGCGGAAGAGAAGAATATGACATCTAAACATCTCAGTCCAGAGGAAGCAGTCTAACTGGCCGTACGAAGAAGTCAGGACGAATCGTACGAAAAGCCAACGGTCGTCACTCCTCGATATAAGCAATGCTTAACACCATGGGGGGGAGGCACCGGCTTGTTGGAAAAAGGGGGGAATTACGAAGAGAAAAGAACAACAGGAGGAAAGGAAGAAACCGAAATGGGACGTGCCTTTCACCGGAAAGGCGGTATTGGACTATCTCTCTAACACAACGGAAAAAATTCAACTTCCTCGCCTGCAGGAAGGGGAAAAAATTTCAAGGGATCCTGGGATGGAAAGGGGGTTTGTTTGAGGGAAAAAAAAAGAGTCTCCCGCGAATGAGGGAATCAATACCGACCGTTTTGAGGAGGGATGAGGGGGAGGAAGGTTTCGGTGGGGGGGCGCCGGGAAGGAGTCTATCTGAATCAGAAGGGTATAAGTATTCGTCTCAGCCGGAGCGGAAAGGATCGAAGAGGTCGCGTCATCCGAGGGGGGAAAACAGACCTCGCGAAGGTCGGGTGGACACCATATCGGGGATACGGCAAAATGGGTGGGGGAAGTTGTATTGAAAAGGGTCCTGTGCGACGAGGTAGAGGGATTGGAAAACAAGAGGGGGAAGGGAAATATCTTCCGGTCTTTGTAAGAAAAATCCAAAGAGTGAGGTGAAAGCGGTGTTGATACCTGTGGGAAGTGTTGGATGTGGAAACTCTCGAGCTTGGGGGGAGGGTGGGCCATGGTCCTCGCTACGGGACATGCGCTACCAACGATGTTTCCGGACGCGTGGCCTGGAGCGTGGTCTCGTTTCCTTACCCCGTCACCGGCTATTATCTCCTCAGAAGGGTCTTTCTTTTGAGGCCATCTCCGCGAGCGGCCCTGGGGTATGTGCTACCGCCCCCCCTCCCGGACCAAGAAGAGCCATCCCTGTACGACTTTCCCCTGGGGTGAGCGCGAGGTCTCCCTCTAACTACTTCGCCAAACGATTTAGATCATCTCTCCGTTTCGCAAAAGAACCAGCCCTCCCTCTAGGCGTCCCCTCTCTCCCGCCCGCGCGTTCTCGTTAGGCTCTTGGTGTCTGGGGGGGGGGGGGGGGGGAGGGGAGCAGATGGGTCGTTGAGATCTTAAGCTACACCAGTCAGACCCCGGGCTTGGCACGTAGGCGTACGACTCCCATCGAGAGGTATGAGGGGAGGCCGATTGACCGATGGGCATTGGGAGCCGGACTTCAATTCGAGAAATGTAATCTTAAGGAGGAAAGGGAATTAATACTCATTCAGCCTTCCTAAGCGGGAATCAGATCAGGCGGTAGTGCGGGAAAAAGGAGGGGGAGAAAAACCAGGTCAGGAAAAAAAAGGGCTTGAAAAAGAACGTGGTCTCGGTGATTTTTCAGCCAGAAAATACAACCTCTATGGAGGGGAGGGGGGCCCCGGGGGTCACGTCGAGGGGGGGAAAAAGGGTTCCAAAAACAGAAGGAAGGGGGATCACTTTTTATCCCATATTAAGAAATGTATAGGGACCCGCAGCACCAAGGGGAGGGTGAGGGGGGGGGGGATGACCGCCGGAAAGGTTGGGTCTGCGGTTGTCCGGGATAAAAAAAAAGGAAAAAACGGCTATCTCATTTTAGTCGGCAAACGAAAAAGTTACCTGAGGGGGGGGGGGGGAGGGGGAACAAAGAAAAAAAGGGGGACTGATGTTGCGGACCTGACTCATACTATGGTCGTCGCCGGCAACAGAAAAGCAAACGAAGCCTCGGGAAGCTCGCGTGGGGGTTTGGAAGGGGGGGATTCAGGATGGCAGAACCTGCCATCACTTACAAAGAAAAGAAAAATGTATTAAACCTTCCAAAAAGAAACTTCACACGGGTCATGAGGAAAAAAAAAAAAGCCGCAGAAGAAACCGTAGGAAGAAGATGAGTTGCGAAGGGCAGATCTGCGAAGAAGAAGGGGCGGGCGGGGAGGCGGGGCTGGGACCATAGAGGGGGGATCTAACAGGTTTCTCTAACAAAGGGGGAAAGAGGACTCGCGAAAAGAAGAAAAGGGATCTCCGTCAGAGGCAAGTTTCAGACAGGAAATCCTTGAAGAAGTTAGAAAGACTGTGAGAGGAACAACAACCAGGGAGAATATATCGAGGTAGAAATAGTACACCGTCCACTGGAAAAGCGGGAGTTCCTGCTGAAAAGGAAAAAGGATATGACAGAAAAAAACGACTTGGGAGCCTGAATGCAAGGAGGGGGGAGAAAAAATCGCTTTCACAAGAAATCCGAGGTCACTCTCTACAACATCAAGGAGCCCCTTGAGGGGGGACACAGTCCTAGGGCAACAGAAGGGAGGGGAAAAGGGGGGAATGGTTCTGATTACAAGGGGGAGGCGAAGTCGGGCGTCGGGGGAGAAATGTTCTATAAACTCAATATGGGGGGAAGGGGGATGGAACCATCCT